>WNFT01009357.1_pt1 | contig 12074 bp, 12 predicted proteins | sample 5400191 | NCBI WGS metagenome assembly WNFT01 (sample SAMN13153359, study PRJNA577476) | soil metagenome | isolation source: 80 cm saprolite under Madrone tree | place: USA:California | collected 2016-06-14
CGCAATGTAACTATTTCTTACATCGCGGCTACGAGCAGCGCTACTTTGGTCCTTGCCGACGCGAGCGATTCGAGCGTCGCCGCGACCGCAGAGTATTGTAACGTATCGTCCGGAATAGGATGGCCATGTCTTTTACCGACGCCTACTCAGGACTCGATATTCTTTAATATTCCCAAGATGCCGAGTGATGCTCATCCCGATCAACAGCAGGCTGCTGTTACACACGAACTCGGCCATGCGCTGGGTTTGGATCATAGTTACTACGGGGATGTCATGGATCCCGTAGGCGGACTTTCGCAAACTTCACTGGGAACGCAAGATAAGAGCGACTACCACTATCTTTGGGGAAATTAATTATCAGTATATGACCAATAAAATTTTCCTAATAACACTTGCTCTTGTCCTGGCTTTGGTGTCAATTGGCTTATCACCGGGGTGGAATTTTCCAGCTGCGGCCGACTTCGATTACTATTATGCCGTAAATGCGGTTATGGATAGGTGCGGCCCCAATGTCCAGCTTCTTGCAATACTCATGGAAAAGAGAGTCACCAAGTATGCGTTTACACACGGAACTTGCGGTTCGGGATCGGCTAACGAATATGTCACCGTGGACTACGATTTCAAGACGCATACTGTAGATACCCTGAAGATAGGCGACCTTAGACAGGTTTATTATTTCAGTTTTCCCGACCATCAAAATACGCGGCCCATTCCGCTCGAAGCCTGGAAAGTTAGTTCCGGACAAGCGTTCAAAATCGTTTCTAAACAGCATGGGTTTGAAAATCTGAATGATTTTTTGCCCCTAGAAATCGTAGGGCAGCAAGAAATCGCAGGAGGCCTACTGCTTCATCAAGAAGGGGGTTCTATAGTATGGAACTACATTTATAGCAACAGGGCCGATGAGTATGAGATTCACATTAACGCTACCACGGGACAAGTCATAAGCAGTAGTAGTCGTACCCTTCCCCCTCTTTAAAATAAAAATTATGAATAAAACTTTTCTAATAACCTTCGCACTCGTCCTCGCTTTGGTCGCGATAGGCCAAACAAGCGCAAGGCCTCAAATAGCAACCACGTCGACGCCGACTTCATCGGTTGCGTCGTTGAGGGTAAGTACAAACAAGCCGACAGTGGTAGTAGTGAATGGCGGCGAGGCGCATTATCCTTCCGATTTTTCGGACGATAGGAATCTCGTCGGTGTTTCCCAAAATATTTTCATTGGAAAAGTGATAGGCCAGGTCAAAACCGAAGATTCGTACACGCAGTTCGCGGTGCAGGTGATAGACAACGTGAAAGGCAATCTACAGGGAACGGTGAACGTCGGCGTTACCGGAGGCTATCGTAATGGCGTGTTTTACGTGCACGAAGGAAACACGTGGCTTGATTCGGGAGCGACATATCTCTTAGCTACGCGATACAGAAGTATAGATGGTTCGTATAGGCTTATCACTTTTAATTCCGACGTTAGCTGGAAACTATTGAGCGAAGATTCTGGTTTAGCTACGGCGCAACTGCAAGCCCTTGCCCAAAACGACTCGCGGGTAAAACAGCTCACAGCGGCATATCCGCATGAAATATTAGATCAAGCGGACGTTTACAACCATACGACATTCAACAGCTACACATCCCTCCGCCAAACGCCAAGGCACTGAATTAGCTGGCTGAGCCCCGCGCCATCTTCTGCGCTGCGAAGAAGAGTAACTGGCGGTCCCGAGCGCTCATCCGACTGAGAGCACGCACCAACTTCGCCAGATATCGGGCATCTTTCCCAGTGCCTCCCCATGCGATCGTTGCGCCCTTCTTGCCTGATGCAAGGTGTGGGAGTGCGGGCGGCTCGTCACCTTCGTAGAAAAGTTGGTACAGAGGAACCTCAAGGGCATGAGCCCATTTCTGCAGAGTTTCCACCGAAGGGATGGTGTGACCGTTTTCGACGCGAGAGAGGTACGGCCGAACGAGACCGCAGCGGCTTTCAATATCCGCTTGTGAGATGTTTTTCCATCCGCGTAGCTCACGCAGGCGATCCCCAATCATCACGGTGATGTGCCTCCTCTGCTTCGGTGCCGATGTATACCACGACTGTACGTCCGAAGGTGATACGGAACCGCATAAAATTGTGAACGGGCACGCGATCAGAGATCTTTTTGCTCCAGATCACATACCAACGCCGGAATGTCGCCTCCCTTGCGGCCCGGTGCGGATTGAATCGAAGCAATTTGTCGCGATTCGTCCCAATCGAAATGACAAATGATGACCTTGACCGTGAGAGAGCCGTCTTCGGCTTCCTTGCACTGAATAAGGAGGGAATGCCATATTTCCTCCTTCCCTTCCCTGAGCACGCGTTGGCCGATTTTGACTGAAAGGGATTGCGTACCGACGCACAACTTGCCCGCTTCGCCCGCGTGGCAGTGCACCTCGAACTTGCGGTTGTCCTTCGCGCTCAGTACATCCATTTCTTTTTCCACGAGGGCCTCCAGACCGCCGACTTAGCGCCGTTTCGGATGAGCGACAGGGGAACCAATTTTGTATTTCAGCAGCCGCTCGGTGGAACCGGCAACCAGAAGCTGCTGAAAGCCCCATTCTAGAATCACCTCGCCGATATTCGCGAGTGTCCGCTTCTCCCGAGCAGCGACCTCTTCAAGACCTGCCCGGAGGTCTTGTCGGACTCGCAAACTCAGCGGTGCTTTCCATTCGCCCATTACCTGCCTTAATACGTCACATCACTTCGGTGTGCAACGTAAGCTGTGTATGCCTACACCGCATGCTTACGCTCTTTCGCATCAAAACATTGCCGTGCGAGGAATCGACAGGGAGTACTCTTGCTCACGGGAAGTTCCATGATCGCAGCGCCTGAGTCCCCAACTTGGGGAAATACAGAATTCCCCATTTTGGGGAATCTGTCAAGGATTGCATATACCTTCATGTGTGAATGCCAAGGACAAGGCGTACCACAAAGCCTACAGGAATTTCCTCGCTCGCTTGGTGGAAGCTCGAAAACAAGCGGGTTTTACCCAAGTGGAGGTAGCGAAGCGCTTGGGAAAGGCGCGCTCCTTCATCTCAAAGTGCGAACTGGGCGAAAGACGTGTCGATTTTGTCGAGCTTCAACGACTGGCGAAGATTTACGGGAAAGACCTGCGGTTTTTTATCGATTAGTATGCTTTCTTGCCGCCTGCGTCAAATACGCTCACCTTGTAAAGGTGAGTTCAAGTGCTAAACTGTGAAAAATATTTTACTTTTCTAGTGTTATTGCGCCCGTGAAATGCTTCACAAGCTGTTCCAACTACAAGAAGCGCGCGGAGCCGGTCGCCGATGAACATGGGGATTCTCGTCCCGCTTCTCCTGTCCCTACCGCTCAATGTCGAAGTAAATGCGGGCCGTCGCTCGATACTGGGAGATCTTCTTGCCATCGATCAACATTTCAAATTCAGTCACGCGCGCCCACTTCATGCCGCGCACGGTCTTCGCGGCTTCGGCCACGGCATTCTCTGCTGCTTTGGCGAAGCTCTCTTTGGAAGAACCCACAATCTCGATGACTTTCTGGGCCATGGCTGCCTCCTCTATCGAACCGGAGTATATCCCTTCCCAAGGGCGAAAGTGAGGGGGCAGAATCCGGCCGCGAATTGCGCAAAAAGTATCCGCAGTTGACGTCGATTCGCGAGGACTTATGATAGGGAGTGAAACGTTCCATGAGTATTCGAAGGATAAATTTGCATTATGAAGTGGATAGATGCGGGCGACATAAAGAATTGGGTTCATAGCAAGCAACGGCATTGCTCCGAAACCTTGCCCGAGCTAGTTCGCCGCCTTATTTTCGCCACAGGAGCAAGTAGTTCCATCCAAGAGATCGATTTCCCTGCTGGAGACAGTATTGCGAGTGGCGGCTGGGATGGAAGGTTGACGACATCCATCGTGTCCCCCTTTTTCCCGACAGGCATTTCCGGGTGGGAGATCGGGACAGAAAATTCGCCGCGGAAAAAAGCCGATGCCGACTATAAAAAACGAACGGCCGATCCTCTGGGGCTGCGACGCAAGGAGGCGACTTTCGTATTTGTAACACCCCGTCCTTGGCCAGGCCGTGGTAAGTGGCAAGGCGCCAAGCGCGCTTCTCGCAAGTGGAAGGACATTCGAGTTGTCGCGGCGGACGCCTTGGAGCAGTGGCTCGACTCCGCCCCGGCTGTTGCTCTATGGCTTGCGAAGCAGATCGGTAAGGTCGTTTCGGGCGGTATTCGAGATTTGGAGAGCGTGTGGGAAGAATGGTCGCTGGCTACCGATCCAGCGATGACAACCGACCTTGTGGTTGGGGGACGCACGAGAGATGTCGAGCACGTTCACAAATGGCTGACGGATAGATCGCGCATTCTGTCGGTGCAAGCCGACTCGCCGGACGAAGCCACCGCATTCCTATATGCAGCGGTCGCGGCATTGCCTGAACTGAGCCGTGTCAGCGTGCTATCGAGATGTGTCGTGGTTGAAAACCTCAATGAGCTGAGGCAGCTGACGCAGGCTTTTCAAAATCTGATTATCGCAGCTCCGGGAGAGTGCATTGACGCTGCCGGAGCTGCCGTTGCAAAGGGACACCACATTTTCCTGAGCATGGATGCGAAGGTCATCGATATTGGAAATGTCTTTCGTCTTTCCCGTCCGCAACACAGCATCGTCGAAAAACATCTGATCGCAAATGGTCGCTCGCAAGCCGAAGCTCAGCGGCTCGCCAGAGATTTCGGGCGAAGCATTCCGGTGCTCCGTCGCCACTTATATCGCTCAAGCGCCGTCAGGGCTCCAAATTGGGCCAATCAGGAATCTGCTGGAATGTTGTTGCCCGCGCTCCTTGCGGGCGCCTGGACAGACGGCAAAGCCGGAGATTCTTCCACACTCGAAGCCCTTTCCGGATTTGAGTACGACATACTTGCTTCGGGTCTGCAGCGCTTTGTTGCGATGGAAGATGCTCCCATCCGCAAAGTGGGAAGCGTATGGATGCTGAAATCCCCATTAGATGCTTGGTTCCTTCTCTCCCGCCACCTTACTGACGAATACTTGAAGCGTTTCAGGCAGGCAGTAACCGCGGTGCTCACGCATACCGATCCGAAGTACGACCTGCCGATTGAGGAGCGATGGGCCGCTGCAATTTATGGCAAGTCGAGCCCGTATTCTGAATGGCTCCGCACCGGCCTCGTTGAGTCCTTGGTGCTCCTTTCCGTTTACGGGGATCGCTCCCCCAGCACAGGCTCTACCCAGGGTTTTGCCGATTCCGTGGTCAAAGAAATATTCACCGCCGCAAAGACATGGGAGACTTGGGCGTCGATAAAGGACGTGACGCCGCTCCTTGCTGAGGCGTCCCCGAATACTTTCATTGACGTCGTTGAGCACGGGATCACCGCGACCCCGCAGCTGTTCCAAGAACTGATGAAGGATGATCCCGGCATATTTGGTGGATGTAGGCACGCTGGGCTGCTTTGGGCTCTCGAATCTACCGCTTGGAGCGCTGAGTATTTTGCCCGCGCTGTGAGCGTCCTGACTGACCTGGCCCGAATCGACCCCGGAGGCAGTTGGAGCAATCGGGCGATAGAAAGCCTGAAAGAAGTCTTTCAGCCTCGATACCCGCAAACGTTTGCCTCACCCCAGGAACGATTAGCTGCTTTTGACAAAGTCGTCGCAAAGGACCCCAAGACAGCATGGGACTTTGCAAAGAGCTATTGCGGCCCCGGTCATTTCAGCGAATCTCATCGTTTCCGTTGGCGAGAAGCAGGTGGCCAAAGGCGAGGCTTGGAGCCGGAAACGGATCAGGATTACAAGGAATACGTGAGCGGGCTTCTCCCAAGGTTAGGCGAATTGGCCTCCAAAAGAGCAAACCTTGTGAGTGCAGCTGAGGACTTTACTCGCCTTCCAATCGATGCGCGAGAAAGGTTGCTCGCTGAACTCGAAAGAACCGACCCCGCTAGTCTCTCCCAAAAGGAACGAAATCAATTGCTGCAGGCGGTTCGACAAACACTCAACTGGATAAACACATATGGTGATGCGGAACGGCGCAAGTATGTTCCGGCCCTCGACAACGTGCTCAAGAAATTCGAGCCCGAAGACGTTCTGCAGCGCGTGGGCTGGCTCCTGAGCAAGCCGTGGCCGAGATTGCCGGAGGGGGAGCCTCGGAACTACGAAGGGAAAGATGCGCGTGTGTTGGCAGCTCAAGAACAAGCAGCACGAGAAGTCTTGGACAAAGCCTCGATGGACGACATCCTTTCCTACGCCGCCGGCATTCAGTTTCCAGGCGTATTGGGTCGCGCCCTGGGTAAAGTTGTTCGGGACCCGCGAGAAGATGCGGCTGTGCTGGATTCCATTCTCGGGCGAATTGCTGACGCACCGATTTTGCTCACAGCCTACGCTGTGGGAAGAATCGAAGCTACTGACCGCGACTGGGTAGGACGACAGATCGAGCGTCTGAAGAGCGAACATAAATATTCGCCCGAAGCATGCGCGCTGCTTTACCTTGCTTTGCCCGAGGGGGCGGAGACATGGGCCCTGGTGAGCGCACAGGGCAAGGATGTTGAACAAGCTTATTGGAAGCGGGCGCGCGGTTACTCAGGATCTGACCAGTCCCGAGATGCCCCGATTGCGGTCGAAAAGTTGCTCGATGCGAAGAGGCCTGCCGTCGCGCTGGAGATCGCTGGTCAGCCGAACATCTCCATTCCAAGCGCACTCCTTAGGCGCGTGATTCAGGAACTGTTGTCGCTCGGCGAAAAGAAAAGCAAGCTCCATGCGGATGCAATGACCGAGTTCCATCTCGGGTATCTCTTCAAACAGCTATATGAGCGCGACGAACTGCCGATAGAGGAAGTTGCGCAACTGGAGTGGCCATTCGCGGCGCTCTTCGATGGCATTCAGCGCTATACTTCTTCGACTCTCGCAATTCATCGCGTCCTGCAAAAGGACCCCTCGTTCTTTGCCAAACTTATCGCGTTCATGTACAAACGCGATGACAATTCGGTTGGGCCGGACCAAGAAGGATTAGATAAACAAGGCCGCGAGAACCTCGCACACAATGCTCGGTTGGTATTGGACTCGTGGCGACTCCTGCCAGGTTGGAAGGACGATGGTTCGCTCAATGAGGGACAACTGACCGAGTGGGTTGAAGCTGCTCGCGCGCACTGTGCCGCAACTCGTCACGTAACAGGTGGGGACCTGCAGATCGGTTTCATGTTAGCCCGCGTCCCAGGGGATAGTGACGGTACTTGGCCTCATGCGGCCGCACGTAATCTCATCGAACGGCTCAACAATGATGTCATCGATGAGCATATTCAGGTCGAGGTCTATAACAGCCGCGGCGTTGTTTCGCGCGGGTTAGCTGACGGCGGTGCCCAAGAAAGAGGGTTGGCGGAGAGATATAAGAAGATGAGTGAGTCTGTCAAAGTGAAATGGCCTCGAACGGCCGCGATACTTCGCTCGATCGCAGATTCTTACTATCGATATGCTACGCATGAAGATACCTTGTCCGAATTGAACGATCTTCGTTGGAACTGAAAAACGATAAAGTGAAAAGCGAAATATGAAAAATGAAAAGAGCCAGCGATTGCTGGCTCAAATGATTTGAGAGAAGTAATTCTACGTTTCAGCTACAAGATCTCGTTCCCAATCGCGGTTGTAGCCGATCAGAGTTGATTCGAGTGCCTGCTTTGCGTTCTCCGCATCGGGATCGACGCGGAGAAAATAGGCTTTCTGCGTTGAGGGACAGATAACCTTGAGGAAAGCGAGGGCGAGTGGTACGTCGGTCCATCTGTCGTTCTGCCAGTGCCCTCTTGTTTCAGCAGTATTGACCTTGAGTAGAGAGCTATCGCGATACGAGTCCACCTGTTGAAGTTCAGCTTCTTGGACGAAATTTTCGATGCCCATCCGCTGGATAAGCACCTCCCGTTCGGTTTGATTTTCTTCTTTGAGGATGCATTCCGCCGTGGGTTTTTCGAGAACTGTTTTCTTCGCAACTTTCCAGCCGCGCCAGTAATAAAGTTCGTGATCATCGCAAACGACCGCAGGGCCATCCTCTCGATGTGTCCTCCACATGCCGCCCTGCCGTTCTGCCCAGACGTTTCCGACGAGGAATACGAATCCGTGGATGAGGCAGAATTCTGCCGCGAGCGGGAGGTTCGGCTGAAGTTGTTTTCGTGCACTTTTCGAGATGAAGCTCAGCCATCGCGGGAACGGCTGTCCACGGACTTCCCAGGGAAGACGCCTGAGCAGTACCTCACGGATGGTCCGCGAACGGTCGTCCGATTCGCTACCCACGGGGAGGCTGAGCGTGCGGCAGGATTTTTGGTGCTGCTTGAGTTCTTCAATCGAGCCGACAAGTGCGAAGCGCCAGCCCTCATTGGCGAGCGCTTCGCGGACGGCTCTGCGATTCGCAGAGATGGCAAGCATGGCTCAGTCGAGCACCTGCCGCCAACGCAGCCCGTCGAACTCCTGCTGGGGTACGACGGCGTACAGGCCTTTCGGAAGGTCGATTGCGTGGTGCTCATCATGCACGATCGTGGCACCGGCTTCGGGCGAACGAAGGAACATCGAGCGTCCGACGAGGCTGAGCAGCGCTCCTGCGGCGATAGATGATGGCGACACGCGGTGCGCGTGTCCGGTGGTCTCACCCTTGGCGATGATCCCGTTCTTCACGGGTGTTGCTCTTGCGGAGTCGATCTCTTCGTCGAGTTTCACGAAGTAGATGTCTCCCTGCCGCCAGAATGGGTTACTGCTGTTCGGGAACCGAGCTTTGCCGTCGCTTTGAATTGTGGAATGGGATCGAGTTCTTTGAACGCCGAGGTGAAGGAGTTCGCAAGGCTCCACCGGGTGCGGGGCGCGAATTCCTCGTACTGGGGGTTGAAATACAGGTCGTGCACACGCCGGGCGAGATGCTTTGGCGCTTCCAATGCTTCTTCGACGAACGCCTCGTAAATCACAAGCTTCGCTTCGTCCTCGGAGATCAGGCTTTCCTTCCACGCTGTGATCTGCCGCCGCATCGGATCGAAGTTCCGCTGCATGCGATCCACGCCGACCGACATCGCGTCGATCAAGCTGAAATGCTTCGTGTGCTTCGCAAGGACAGGCGTGAAATCTCCCTGGAACGCCATGTTGTCGCAGACGAAGACCCGATAACCCACGGTCATCGCAAGACGCATGGACTTGTCGTTCGAGTTCCGGATGCCGATTGAGAACCGGCATCCATCGAACGCGGTTTCAAGGTCGAGGACGCCGAACATCTTCATCCCGTCCTCGGAGACCGCATACTCGTCCCGAACGACTGCGATATGCCGAAACGCAAGCGTCTCGGCAAGAGCGTCGACGATGAGGTGATGGGCGAGCGGATGATGGCTTTCCGTGCCTTCCGGCGTCGGCACCATACACAGCTCTTCCCGAGTGATCTTGTTGCTCCCGCAATGCGCAAGCAGTTGGGTCTGGTCCATAAAATACTTTCTCCTTTTTCAATGTGCTGGATAGAAGGGCAAAGCCCTTCCAACGGCCCCTTGTATGTGCGGGGCATCTGGAGCACTAGTGGCTCCGCCCCAGGGGCCGTTGGAAAGGTTCGTTCGTGGTCTGTACTTCGTGAGAAGGCGCGAGAAATTGCCGGCTGTTATTTCTTGAAACGCGCGAAATAGGTGATGCCCAAAGCGGTAGCATCGAAAATCTTGATGGCGTAGTCTTCGGACTTCCAAATTTTCCGCTCGCCCGGACGCCTCGATGCCAGTTCCGGGAATCGTTCGATCACGGCAGCGGCAATCACATATTTGCTGCGGTTCGATCCGACGAAGGCTGCCTTCACTTCACGAGGAGAAAGGAAGTGAACGGCAATGCGCCGCTTTTCCGCTTCTTCGAGAAGTGCTTCGCGCATCCCGGCCCTGCTTTTCGTTTCCGCTTCACGTTCCATGAGCACTACGGCGTTCGGCAAAAACTCGTCCATGAGACAGCCGAGCTTGACGTTGGCTGGAATCCGGACGGCGTTCACCCCCTGACGAAAATTCTTGATTCCCCAATCGAGTAATCGCTCCGGTTCTTCGAAGACGGCAAAACCGAAACGGCTCGACCGCAGATCAATGGCGATGATCCTCTCGTGCTTATTCGCCTTATGCATGGAAGCTATGTGGTCCTTTGGAAGTGCGGAATGCAATGGTCGACCAACCACTGCAGTCTGTACGCTATGAGACTCTTGCCTCTTTTCGGTTTTTTCGCCCGAAATTCGACGGCCAGGCATTCCGCTCTTTTGCGCACTTCCTTCGAAATGGAATCGTATTTTCCTGCATAGAGCTCGGAGAGTGGGACATGGAGGGCCACCTGAAGGGCAAGCGCCGTGTCCAGTGGGGGCCTGCCATTCCTGCGCTCGTACTGGGAAATTTGCGCTCGGCTCTTACAACCAACCAAATACGCTATCTCGGCTTGGCTGAGCCCGGATCGTTTTCGGTACGCTCGCAAATAATTGTCGAGTTTTTGAAAAGTCATCGGGGGGAGAGAACCGCACGACTGTTACTGAGCTCAAGGATAGAGCGAAACTGGCCAATCGCGCTAAACGGGAGATGTTAAGCCAAAGTGACAATTAAGCCTTTTAGGCCGACAAAACCTAGCTTTCCTAAATTCCACGCGTTTCTAAGACAATAAACATCACATTATGTCAAACTTCATTAAAATTTCATGAACAGAATTTCCAAAGAAGATGTACCGATATGGGTGGAATCGGGCCATTCACAACCTTGAAGAATTCCGGGTCGCAGAGATTGAAGCCGACATTGAAGCGACCAGGATACGGGCAGCTGCTGCGGGCAATGTTGCCCTACCCTGAAGGCCAAAGAACACAGTGAAACTGGGGTTTCAGAAGACTGGGTCTAACCGGACTTGCGTACTTCCTGTCTGCGTTTGATCGAACGGTAGATAGCTCTGCGAAACGAGCCTGGAAGGATCGACCACATTGACCAGAGAGCGGTCAAAAGCAGGATGAGAATCACTTGGCTGTGGTGGATCTTGGGAATTGGGAAAAGGCCTTTCAAGAGTTCGAATAGAACGGGAAGAGTAAGCAGGGCGAGGAAAATACCCGTCAGCGATTGAGCGAGAAAAGCGAGGAGCCGCCAACGCAAGGGAACTCTGGGTTGCGGAGTGGATAGATCGCGGTTCCCGCACTGCGAGCACGCCTCGGCGAGCCTCGGGTTCACATGGAGCTTGGGACACAATTTGACGTCGAAACTGCACCCGCAGGAATTGCAGAAGAGCGGCTCGGCGCCCGTCGTGTGCCCGCATGCGTAGCAGAACTTCATGGAGTGGGTGAAAAGAGTGACCCTCTGTCCTCCCCCTTTGGGCGTAGCCAGACGGGGCCCAACATGCCGTGCCGGTCGATCGAGGCAAGGTCAGTGAACCAAAAGATTTTTTCCGTGGAAGCTCGTACGACGTTGCGAATGCCGAGAAGCCTGCGATCGGAATTGGCGGTTATGAGTACGCGGAAGCGGTTTTGGCCGAACATGCGTTCGTAATCGCCGGAAATGGCGAGGTGAAGATAGTTTTGGACCTTTTTGCGCCAGACCTTGAGGTGTTCATGTCCGAGGTCGACTTCGAGGAAGGAAGCCGCGATGCCTGAGGGTGTGTCGAGCTCGAAGTATGCGTCGGGTATGAGGCGCAACTGGGGCGTGAGCGGCACATGAAAAGCGAGCCAGCGAACCAATGCTGTATTCGAATGGGAAGCAATCTCGGCCTTCAGCTTGCAGTAGATGTCGTTCACGGCGAGCTGATGGTGAACGAAAGAGTCGGCGACGAGCATTTCATGGTTTCGTCGCCGCGGCCCGCGATACGGGATATCGGCGAGTTCCGCGCCTTCCCGAGATACGGCGTAAAGAGCTTTCGTGCCTCCGGCGGCCGTGGCGAGGAAGAACCGGCGCAAGAGCCCGGCCCGGGTCAACGCGAGAAGACGCGTATTCGCGCGAGTAGTCGAGCCAAACCCGGCGATGGTCTTCGCCTGTTCTCGATCGATGATGCGCAGAAGAGCAAGGTCTTGGAGGAGCCGACGGTCGCGTGGTTGGATGACGATCCTCTGGCGTTCAATCCCATTCTTGGAGTACATGATCGTT
>WNFT01004569.1_pt1 | contig 12068 bp, 7 predicted proteins | sample 5400191 | NCBI WGS metagenome assembly WNFT01 (sample SAMN13153359, study PRJNA577476) | soil metagenome | isolation source: 80 cm saprolite under Madrone tree | place: USA:California | collected 2016-06-14
ACTCCATCGTCTCTTATAATCCTGGCGTTCCCAGCGCACCGGTAAACCAGGTCTCCATTTCCGATCCCGTCACCAGAGCGCGCTACGCTTTGGTCAATATGCCGCAAGGGACAGCGGGTTCGGCTAACATCCCTGTCCAGAATGGCGCCACTCTCACTTTGTGGGGAGGCGTCGCCGTCGATCCCGCCACAAACCAGGCATTCATCGTGCAGTCCGGCAGCGGCGTCATCCAGATTATTAATCTGAGTTCAACTCTTGCGAACGCCCCAAAGTCCACCGAAATCACGGAGGTTGTTGTCCCCAGCCCCAATCCCGATCCAGGTGTCATCGGCGGCATCCCCAACGCTCTTGTGCCGCAAGCAACGCTCACTTCCACAATTGATCTGGCCGGCGTGCAGATTTTCGGCACCGGCTTCGTCTCGGGCGTGCAAGTGCGCCTGGATGGCACGCCGATTCCATCCGCCAATGTGCTTGTCGACGCCAGCGGCAGGCTGATCACTGCTACGATTCCTGCCACCCCGTTCCTCTCGGTGCCGCATCACTTCGCGCTCGACGTCATTAGCGGCGGCGTGCAATCCAACGCTACGGATTTCATTGTCATTAAAGCTGTGGACATGACGGTGGCTTGCGCCACCCCAACGCCCAGCTCCGTGGCTATTGCCGACCAGCTCGCAAATGGTCCGTTCTCGCCCATCGCGTTGGTCACCAACAGCGGTTGCAACAACCTCTCGACCATCGACATCAACCCCAGCAGCGCAACGTTCGGCACCGTGCTGCGCAGTCTTCCCATCGGCGCGACACCCCAGGGTATCGCCGTGAGCTCGCATCTCGGCATGGCCGTTGTCGCAAACAACGCTGCCGGCACAGCCTCCATTGTGGACCTCGTGAACAATAAGGAGGCCGTTCCGGACGTCACGGTTGGGTCAAGCCCCACCGGAGTTGCCGTCAATGAGGCCACTGGCGTCGCGCTGGTCACCAACTTCGGTTCCAACACCGTTTCCCAGATTAATCTCGGCCTCTTGTTCGGATCTTCTCCGCCGACCTCTCTGACCGCCACGCCGATTACCGGCATACAAGCGCCCATCGCGGTTGCCATCGATCCCGATCGCGGCACCAACAATCAGGGTCTCGCCGTGGTTACGGGGCTCCCGCTTGTCTCTAGCTCGCCCAGTGGCCTCCTCTACCCAGTAGACATCGGGTTGACTAGTCCCACGCTAAGCACTACCGTTTCAATCGGAAGCGTCAATTCCACTCCCACGGGCATTGTTTTCAATCCAGCTGTATCAACCGGCACGGCGAATCCCGGCCTCTTCTACGTGAATTCGAGCGGCAGCAATCAAATCTCGGCTTTCAACCCGGACACTGGGATAGCTAGTCCGACCAGCGTCGGTATTAATCCGACGGCATTAGCCGTCAACCCGCAATCGGGCGCGATTCTGACTTCCAATTTTGCGGGGAAATCAGCATCCATCGTGGATACGGTTTCTAACCCGATCAAGACGGTACAAACACTTGGGCTGCCAGGCTCCGCGCAGTTCGGAGTGGCCATCGACCAGTTCACGAATCTCGCCGTCATCGTGGATCAGGCCAATAACCGCGTGCTGCTGTTCCCGATGCCGAATTGAGATAGGTCCGCTCGAGGCGGGTCCGCGGAGCAAGATTTTGCGCGCCGCAGGAGAAAAAAGTTTGGGATAAGATCAGCAGCGGCTCGGCCCTTTCTGTTGCGGGGAATTGGAGCGTCAGCTATACTGCGACGTTTGTGTGAGGCCCTTGGAGCCTGCAGAGGACCGGAGATAGTCTTAAAGCAAATAACGACCGGCTTGGATTTGACGCAACTGGGCTTGGGAATTTGACGCATTTCAACAACGGATTTTCGCGAAATATGAATTTCACGCAATTCGAAAGAAGGAGAAAAAAGTGAATTCCAGAATGTTGGCCCTAACCCGCTCGGGGTCGCTAAGAAAGACGGTGCGGTTCGCAATGATCGCCGCTGCTTGCGCTTTCGGCGCAAGCGCGCTGCACGCGCAAAGCGCCGCGCCTGGCTCGGCGGCGGTGGGGAAACTCGGCGTCATCAATGTGCGCCAGGCCATTGCCAGTACCGCCGAAGGCAAGCAGGCCGGCGCCGAATTGCAATCGCAGTTTGCGCCCCGCCAAAACGAATTGGAAGGACTTAACAAGCAAATTAACGATTTGCGGCAGCGCATCGATTCCGGCACCGGCAAGCTCAGCCCGGAGGAGCTGGCCCGTTTGCAGCGTGAAGGCGAAGTCAAAGCGCGGCAAATACAGCGTAAGCAGGATGAATACCAGGAAGACGTAAACGCCGCGCAAGCCGAGGTGTTCGACCGCATCGGGCGCAAAATGATCGATGTGCTCGACAACTACGCGCGCGGGAATGGCTATGTGGCCATCCTGGATAGTTCCGCACAGAACACGCCGATCCTTTTTGCTTCCACCAATATTGACCTCACGCAGGACATCGTGCGCCTGTACGATCAGGCGTATCCGGTGAAGGGTGGCGCGCCGGCTTCCACGACTCCGGCCCGGCCCGCGCAAAAACCCGCGGCGCAGCCACCTGCCGCGAAACCGCCACAGCGATAACGCGGCGTTTTTCTTGCTGCGTGGTATTTCAGGCGCCCCGGAGTTGCACTCCGGGGCGTTTTGTTTTTTTCCGGCACGCCACCCGTGGCGTATGTGACGGCGGACGCGAAAGAGATCTACCCCCCTCCCCTCCCTATGTTTTTCATAAGTGTTGATTCTAAAGGGAGATAAAGCTGCGGCAAACGATAAGGCTTCGGCGAGTAAGGGAAGATTAGGTGGGAAAGGGGAGGAGGGGGAAGGAAAGAAGAGAAGAGCAGAGGGATTTCTCCGATGCGTCGAAATGACGGGCAAGGGCAGGGGCAAGGGCAAGGCAAGGGGGAAAAGCAAGTCCCTTGCTACGCTCGGGATGACCCCGCAAGGACCCAGAGCGCGCACGGGGACTCGCGCGGGGCGCGACGTATCGTGTGGCGCGCTAAAGTACGCCGCTACAGGGGAGCCCGCTAGGAAAGCGGGCGCTCGGTCCGCCGAGCGTTCCAGGTATTTTAGGTTGTCCGTTGGGGCGCAAAGGAGTAGAGTCCCAGCAAATCTGTTGAGGATCCTCCATGAACCCCCTTCATTTGCGGTGGCGCTGGTTTACTTTTGCCGCGGCGGTGTGTCTGACGTGCCCACTCTTGGTGGTTGCCGCGGACGAGCCAACCCTTACCAAGGAGCAGATTAAGCAGTTCCTGCTCACCGCCAAGGTGGTGGACAGCCGGCCGGCCGGGAAAGGGATTACGGGCACGTGGCGGCTTACGCTCTCCGACGGCACTCTTACCCACGACGCCCATTTCCAATCCATTGACGAACACAAATCCGAGATGAAGCTTGCCAAGGGCACGGAACTGAACTTCGTGGACTCCTACAAGTACAATATCGCCGCTTATGCGCTGGCGGAGTTGATTGGCATGGACGACATTGTGCCGATGTATGTGGAACGCAAATGGAAAGGCAATGCAGGCTCGATGAGTTGGTGGTTGCCGAGGAAGATGGATGAGGCGGAGCGCCACAGGCAGAAATTAACGGCGCCGGACGCGGACGCCTGGAACAATCAGATGTACAAGATTCGGGTGTTCGATCAGTTGGTCTCCGATTCCGATCCCAACCTGACCAACGTGCTCATCGCCGAGAATTGGAAGATTTGGAGGATTGATTTCAGCCGCGCATTTCGCCTCAACAAGGAACTGAAAAACCCTGAAGATTTGGTACGCTGCGACCGGCAATTGCTGGAGAAACTGAAAGCGCTGGACGCGAATGCGCTAACAGAAAAAACCGCGCACTATCTCACCAAGGATGAAGTGAAAACGGTGATGGCGCGACGGGACAAGATTGTGGCGCAGTTCCAGAAGATGATCGCTGAAAAAGGCGAGAACGAAGTGCTGTACTGAATTTGCGTAACGGCGCAAGTAAACTGCACCGCGGCTATGTGCGTAAAGCACGGCGGCTGTCGCAAGTCTTCCGGTTTCCTCTGGTTCTGACGCATCGCCGCTATGGGTTTTGCGCCCGACCATTCCAGGTATTTTAGGTTGTCGATTGGGGCGCGATGGGGTAGAGTCCCACCAACTCTGTGGAGGATCTTCCAATGAACTCATTTCATTTGCGCTGGCGCGTGTTGATTCCTGCCGCAATGGTGTGTTTGACTTGCGCACGCTTCGCGGTTGCCGCGGACGAGTCAACGCTGACCAAGGAGCAGATCAAGCAGTTCCTAATGACCGCCAAGGTGGTGAACAGCCGGGAGGCCGCGAAAGGCATCACCCACACCCAGCGGCTTACGCTTTCTGACGGCACTATTACCCACGATGCCTCTTTCCAATCTATCGATGAACACAAACCGGTGAAGCAGCTCGCCATGGGCACCGAACTGAACTTCGTGGACTCCTACAAGTACAATATCGCGGCTTATGCGCTGGCGGAGTTGATTGGCGTGGACAACATGCTGCCGGTGTACGTGGAACGCAAATGGAAAGGTGAGACGGGCTCACTGAGCTGGTGGTTGCCGGTGAAGATGGATGAGGCGGAGCGGCACAAGCAGAAATTAACGGCGCCGGATGCGGACGCCTGGAACAATCAGATGTACAAGATTCGAGTCTTGGATCAATTGGTCTCCGATTCCGATCCCAACCTGACTAACGTGCTCATCGGCGAGAACTGGCAGATTTGGAGGATTGATTTCACGCGCGCATTTCGCTTCAACAAGGATGTGAAAGAGCCTAAAGACCTGGTGCGCTGCGACCGGCAATTGCTGGAGAAACTGAAGGCGCTGGACGCGAACGAACTAACGGAAAAAACGAAGAAGTATCTCACCAAGGATGAGGTGAAAGCGGTGATGGCGCGACGGGACAAGATTGTGGCGCAGTTCCAGAAGATGATCGCAGAAAAAGGCGAGAACGAAGTGCTGTACTGAATTGAATTATCTCTGAAGTGAAACTTGCAACGCTCAACTGGGCGAGCGGCTCTTGCGGAGATGGTTCTGGCAGGGCAACCAGTGCGAGGGATGCAGCGGAGATGTTGGATTGGAAGGCGGAGTTTAAAAACTTGCTCTTTTTGGGCCCCGTGGTCTAGTGTTCGTACTACACATCACGTCTTGCCGGTGATCCCGGTAATAAGGAGAAAAAGATGCTGAAGAAGCAACTCGGTCTGCTGTTCGCGTTCGTACTTACCTTCTCGCTGGCGGGGGCGGTGTTCGCGCACCAGGAATCCGCCAAGAAGGCCCCGAAGGAGGCACGCTGGGAAGGTAGAGTTATAAGAACCAGTAAGGCGGACTCTAGTCTGACAGTTCGTAAGTCGGGTGGGACTTTAGAGAAGACCTGTGTGTACGACAGCTCGACGAAATGGGTCAGCCAGTATCACGCCGACAAGAAGGTCAACGACATTGACCCCAGCCAGGTTAAAGAAGAGGACTACGTGATTTGCAAGGGCACCGCGGAGAAGGCCGCCGTAATTCACGCAACTCTAATCTCTAAGCGGCTCTCGCACTCCCAGTAGGCGTTCGGTGTTGTAAAGCAGTTGAAACGCCCCGATCTCTTGTAAGCATCGAGGTTCACTTAGTAACCAGATCGCGGAGCCTTCCTTGTGATGGCTCCGCGATTGTGCATTTCCGTGTGGTCTATGACGAACCGCTGCGTCAAACCACTTGCGCGGCGGCCTTTGCTCGTTTGAGGGTTCCTCTATGCGTATTTTCAACGTGTTGACTTGCGCAACGCTGGCAGCCTAAGATGCACCGCAAAAGAGGACGCCCCGCGCTCGATGTTTTCGCTAAAATTCTGCTGCTTGCCTACAGGAGGCAGGAAATGGTCCGCCCTCTGGTCTGTGTTTTTCCCCGCCGCGCTTGTATTTCCGTCCTCCTCGTGCTGGTATCGGCGGTGCAAGCGTGGGCGGGACCCGCAAAGGCTGCAGCGGAACCGCCGGAATCGGTAGTCGCCATCGGCGATGTCCACAATGCCTTTGACGACTTCGTCGCCATTCTGCGGCGCACCGGTCTTATAAACGAGCAAAACCATTGGGCAGGCGGTAAGACGACGTTCGTCCAGGTCGGGGACCTCCTGGATCGCGGCCCCAAGCCGCGCGAGGTTATGAACTTGATGATGGCGCTCGAGAAAGAAGCACCACAAGCAGGTGGCCGGGTCGTAAGCCTGCTGGGTAACCACGAGGTGATGAATATCATGGGTGACCTGCGTTACGTCATTCCCATGAACTATGCCAGTTTTGCCGACGGCAATTCCGAGACGCGGCGGAAAGCTGCGTATGACGAGTATGTGAAATGGAAGGATAGTCATGCATCCTTGATAGCCGAACTTCCCCAACCCATGGAGCTGACGGAGGCGGAGTGGATGGCACGCCATCCCCTGGGCTTCATTGAGCAGCGCGAGGCGTTTGGTCCAAAGGGAGAATACGGTGCGTGGCTGCGAGGACATGACGCGGTGGGCGAAATTGAGGGAGTCATTTTCTTGCACGGGGGAATTCATCCAGATCTGGCCAACACGAAACTGGATGCGATGAATAAGCGGATCCACGACGAAATCAAGACATTTGATGCCTCGAAAGAGTATCTGCAGAATGAAAAGTTGATTCTGCCATTTTTTACTTTGCAGGAATTGAATAGTGTGCTTCACGCGGAAGTCGTCGCTGAGCTCAAGTCGCGTGTGCCCGCCACCAATGAACGCCAGGCTAGGATTTTGGAGTTCTTGAGGCACGAAGATTGGTTCAGCGTGCGGGTTAATGGCCCGCTGTGGTTTCGCGGTTACGACCAGTGGAGCGACGAAGAGGGCGCACCGCAGGTGAGCAAGCTCTTGGAGCGTTACAAGGCGACACACATTGTGGTAGGGCACACGGTGCAGAAGGGTGGTCGCATCCGGCCTCGTTTTGGCGACAAAGTGTTCCTGATCGACACCGGCATGCTCAGCAGCTACTACCCTGGAGGCCGGGCGTCGGCTCTGGAAATCTGCGGCGATGCCAAATTCATCGCTGTGTATCCGGACCAGCAGGTAGTGCTTCTCGATTCCGCTGGGTCTTGGCCTCCAGGCGGAGGGCCTGGGGAGCATTCAGGGGCGGAGAATGGGGCAACAGTTTCGGAAAAGCTAGCCGTCTTACCGGCCGACCGTATGTGTTCCGGAACGACGGCCGTGCCGCAATAAGACAGAAAGGTTACGAAAGAAGGTTCTGCGGATGAAACGGTGGATCGAGCGCGCTCTGAACGTACGGCCAGGAGATTTGGGGCGTGGCTCGCTTCTGTGTGCCTGTCTGTTCTTAGTTATCACCAGCTATAAAATCGGCGGCGTAGCGGGGGCTGCACTATTCCTTTCGCGGTTCCAGGCGAAGGAGCTTGCCTATGCCCAAATTGCCAGTGCGGTGCTGGTGGCGTTGGTCATAGCGGGCTACGTGGTTATTGCGCGGCGTGTTATTTTGCGCGACCTGCTCGTCGGCAGCATGCTATTTTTCTCCACCACTTGTGCGGTGTTTTGGGGGCTAACCCACTACTACTCCCACCTGATCTGGGTTTTTCCTGCCTTTTACGTATGGGTAAAAATTTTCGGCGTGCTGGGGGCTACGCAGATCTGGACCCTAGCGAATTACGTCTTGACAACGCGCGAGGCCAAGCGCGTTTTTGGGATGGTGGGCGGGGGCGGCATTGCCGGATGGATTTTTTCCGGTTTCCTTTCCAAGATCATGGCTAAGAGGTTCGGAACGGAAAGTCTGCTGCTGGCCATGACGCTGTTCGTTTTCATCTGCGCCGGTCTGGTGATCTTGGTGTGGCGCAGCGGGCGAGTGCTGGTGGGTGATGAGCAGCGAACAGCCGGAGGACTCACCGAAACAGCGCCACGAAATCTGTCCGCTAGCTTGCAGCTGTTGTTCTCCTCGCCTTATTTGCGGGCCATCGCGGCAGTAATCTGCATCGGGTCGTTGGTAACTACCTTAACGGACTGGCAGTTCCTAGCGATTGGTCAGCACGTCTTGGTAAAGAAAGACGTAATGGCTGCTTTTTTTGGTAACTTCAATTTTTACGCGGGCGTACTCGGACTGTTGTTTCAGTTGCTGGTGACCGCAAGATTCCTCCGCAGATTCGGTATTGGCACAGCGCTGTTCGTACTTCCCGTCACGGTATTCTTGGGCTCGGCCGGTCTGCTGGTTCTTGGCACGCTGGGCTCCGCCGTGGCGCTGAAAGGCTGCGACCAGGTGCTGCGCTATTCGGTGGACAGGTCTACGGCCGAGTTGCTCTACCTGCCGATCGCCGCCCGTGTGAAGTTACAGGTGAAATGGTTCATCGATACGGTGATCTGGCGCATAGGCGATGGGCTGTCCGGCCTAATCGTCCTCATTTTTGCCACCTTCCTGCACTTCCCCCCTCGTCAAATCAGCTGGATCGTGCTGCTGCTGGTTACCGGCTGGCTTGTGGCAGTTTCTGTGGCACGACGACAATATGTCGCGACTCTGAGGGACAGCATTAGCCAGCATCGCCTGGACGTGGAACAAGCCAGCGCGCCAGTGCTGGACCGGTCGACTACGGACCTCATGGCCACCAATCTTTCCGCATCCGATCCCAAGGACATTCTTTACGCGCTATCCCTTTTTGAAGTGGAACAGCAAAGAGCTGCGCATCCGGGGATACGGGCTTTGCTGAGTCATGCCGCACCAGAAGTGCGGCAGAAGGCAATCGCCATTCTCTCGGCGGCGGGCGACAAAGCCGCCTTTCCAGACGTGCAACGACTACTGCGGGACCCGGAACTCAGTGTGCGGACTGAAGCCCTGCTTTTTCTGAGCCACCATGGACATATCGATCCTCTGACTGCCATAGAACAACTTGGCGATTTCCCCGACTTTTCGGTGCGGTCGGCAGTCGTCGCCTTTCTAGCGCAGCCCGGCGAGGCTCAGAATCTGGAAGCCGCGCGGAACATCCTGGACTCTATGGTCGACGAAGCAGGAGAAGAAGGCCTGCGTAACCGGTTGGAAGCCGCACGGCTGCTCGGCGAGTTGCCAGACTGTTTCGATCCTTTACTTTCCAGGCTGCTCGCCGATTCCGACACTCACGTGGTGTGCGAGGCCATCCATTCGGTCGGAATGCTGCGCAAGCGCCGGCTAGTCCCTGAGTTATTAGACCGACTAGCAGACCCTAGACTAGCTCCGGCGGCTGCACAGGCACTGGGCAGATTCGGGGACTCCATTGTAGGAGGGTTACGCGACCACCTCTGTGATTCAACCGTTCCCATCCAAGCACGCAGAGAAATTCCGAGCGTACTGGTGGCTCTCGGGACGTCAGCCGCCGCAAGCGTACTGCTGGACAACCTCCTGCAAGGCGATACCACGTTGCGCTTTCGCACGATAGCCTCGCTCAACAAACTTTGCCGACTGAATCCGCAGATCGTGCTGGACGTTCAGATGCTGGAGACCGTATTGGCGGCGGAGATTCTGGGGCACTACCGGTCATACCAGATTTTGGCTACCATCGGCGCCACGACAGACAGCGTCGATCCCCTCGCGCGAGCGCTGAAGGAGTCCATGCAACAGGAACTGGAGCGCATCTTTCGTCTGCTGAACCTGCTGCATCCCCGGCTCGATTTGCACAGTGCCTATGTAGGTTTGCAGTCCACGAGCGTTGCGGTGCACGACAATGCCTTGGAATTCCTCGATAACGTCCTAAAATCGCAACTGCGAGACATGCTAGTGCCTTTGCTGGATAGCAAGATCACCGTGGCAGAACGAGCCGAGATCGCACAACGGCTGGTGCGCGTCAAAATCGAAAGCCAGGAACAGGCCGTGGCAGAACTCGTTGCGAGCGACGATCCATGGTTGAAGTCGTGCGGGGCATACGCCATCGGAGCCCTGGGGATAAAATCTTTGGAAGACCAATTAGACCGGTGCCTGAACGAATCGGACCCGCTGTTGCGTGAAACGGCGCGCGCCGCGAAACTCCGCCTGGAAGCTCCCGCCGGGAAGTCTTGATTTTTCGGGCCTTGTACAAAATCCCGCATCGTCCGGGCGGCCCGCCGATGTCTGGCAAAAGGCAGACGCCAATGCGCCGCGGGGTGAGGCCTCGGAATATCACATTTCGAAAAAAGTTATCGCGGCAGCCGCAGATCAACGCGCTTCGCGTGCAGCACGCCTTTATCGTCCACGTGGCCGAGCACAATCACAAACGAGCCTTCCTTGACCTCGTCCCGTTGACCGGGCTTTCCAAGCTTGGTCCACTCGGTCGAGCTGTCGTAGGCGATCTTCCTCAAATCCTCGGATCGGGTGTTTACGCCGCCGCGGATGTCCATCTGCGACTCGTCCTTATAAATTCTGACGACGTGGCCCTGCCATTTCGTCTCTTTTTTCGCGGCGGACGCTTCTTTTTTATCCGCCGCCTGGTTGGCGGAGACAGGCATGGCAACAAATACCGCTCCCGCTAGCACCAGGGAAAGTAAAGTTAGGGAACCCTTCATTGCATCCTCCATGTTGGAATAACGACTATAAAGGGAAGAGAACGTGGGGAGAGAATAGTGCGGCACTCGGGAAGTGTAAAGAAGAATCTGTCGCGAAACGGCCACCTCGACATCCGCCGCAGCGATGGTGTGGTCTCGGCATACGCACAGGCCGCCGAGTCAAGCAACTTCCGCAGGGCGCCCTCATCAAGGATTTCGCGGACTCTCAGTGGGACATCTTTTCATTATTATTCTTGCGTGCGCTGCGCGTGCCGCAGACCATCAGCCGCTGCGCAAAGCAGAGAACTTGTGCCACCCGCGCCGCTCGAATGATAGTCCACGGAATCTCGGCGCCACGCTGGCTATTAGAAATCTAAATCAGGGGCATCGCAATATCCGCTTTGACAGGCTGAGCGGCTTTGGAGTAGCATCCTCGGCATCGAGCCGTTTTGGCTTCTAGCAGTTTTTCATTCTTCAATTGTCGAGAACATGGGAACGGTGCTCCCAGGTGCCGGGTGGCGTTTGCGTTTTTTGGGAGAGGTCATTTTCAAGCAGGGGCGTGTGGTCGGCAGAGGTCAGCGTGCAGCGGCAGGGCATTGTGGAGCCGGTTGAGCCCTGGCGCTGGTGAGCTGCTCTGAAAATCGATTAGGGGGGTGGAAGTATGAGGCGATTATTGCTCGCGGTGTTGGTAATTTTGACGTTGGGTGTTGGAGCCAGTGCACAGACATTTCGCGGCGCCATCAACGGGACGGTGGCAGACCCGTCGGGCAGCTCGGTGCCGAACGCGCAGGTGAAGGCCACGGAAAGTGCGACGGGCATCGACCACACGACTGTGACGACGAGTGACGGTGCGTTTGCTTTCCAGGATATACAGCTCGGACAGTACAGAGTCACAATCACAGCGACAGGCTTCCCGCCTTATGTGGTGGACAAGGTCGAAGTCACCGCGGGCCAGATCCATACGTTGCAGGTCAAATTGACCCTGCAGCAGCAGACCACCACAGTGGAAGTTTCCGCTGCGGCGTTAACGCTGGACACCACAACACAAACGCAGACCATGACCATTCCCGACGACGTGGTGCAGAACATTCCTCTCAACGGCCGGGACTTCACGCAAATGATTGGTGTTGCACCGGGTTTTGGCGGATACAACGTAGGAGGATTTGGTTCTCTCAACGGCACACGCCCCAACCAGATCAACTGGCAGATCAACGGAGTGGACAATAACGATTTCTGGCACAACATTCCGGCCATCAATCAGGGTGGCGTCTCGGGGATTGCCGGCACGGTGCTGCCGATTGACGCAACTGAGGAATTCTCAGTGCAGACCTCCTCGGGACCCGAAGGCGGGCGTAACGCTGGTGGCACAGCCAACATTGTCCTCAAGTCCGGGACCAACGACATTCATGGGTCACTTTATTACTACAATCGGAACGAATACTTCGCTTCCCCCTCCCCCTTCTTTACTCCGGCGCCTGGCACTAAGGCTCCAAGAGAACGCAACGAAAACTACGGGTTCTCTGCGGGTGGCCCGATCATTAAGAATAAGACCTTCGTTTTCCTCAGCTACGAGAAGAACGACTTCGTATTTGGTCT
>WNFT01006636.1_pt1 | contig 12068 bp, 7 predicted proteins | sample 5400191 | NCBI WGS metagenome assembly WNFT01 (sample SAMN13153359, study PRJNA577476) | soil metagenome | isolation source: 80 cm saprolite under Madrone tree | place: USA:California | collected 2016-06-14
CAGACCCACACCGTTGGTCAGGCGCACTGCCCGGCCGCCCTCGCGCGCAACAGTCCATAGATCTCCGGCATAGCCGAAGGCGATCGATTCCCGGCTGAGAGCGGGTGATTGAAACAAGTGGGGCTTCTCTGCCGCATATGCGGCGGCGGAGATGAACGTCGACAGACACGCGAGTCCCAGCGCAACTGGCGAGCGATGGATGCGATACACGAGCGGCTCCCTTGTTCGGTTAGGCAACCAATCGCGCATGTTGCGGCACGATCGCACTTTTGTGCAACCGGCGTGCGGGCAGCATGCGGCCGTGTTAAAAATTGTGCGAAAGTGTTCTCATCTGTTAAGCGATGCGTAAGGCTCGTCGTCCGTCAGGCGTGCCAAGGCGCGACCGCCAACGACCAATGCGAGAGCCGAGGGTAAAGGGGCGACCCAAGATTATCACGGCGCAATTGGAATAAACCGGTCCGTTTCGGAGTCTATATTCTGGCGGATTCTCCGCCGCGAGTACTGTCGCGAATGCCGGGTCCCCGGCTTCGATCAGGTTTCGGACAATGCGACCAAGGAGTTCCTGTTCATGGCCATGTTCTTGACGATCAAGGCGGGTGCCGTCGTGACCTGGACGAACACCGACGATGAGTCGCGCACCGTGCGGAGCGACTGCGGGCCGGCTCGATCAACCGTGGGCACGGACGAGAGCATCGCGTTCACATTCGACAAACCCGGCACCTATCATTGTATGTGTTCCATTCATCCGCGAATGATCGTGACCGTCGTAGTCGAATAGCGATCACCGAGTGGCGACATTAGGCCTTAAGCGACGTGAGGGCGTCCGATTGCTTCTGCCTTTTTCAATAGGGCATCGGCCATACGAATGCTGGCGTAGTCGATTAAACGGCCGTCGAGCGATACGGCGCCGCGCCCTTCCCTCGCCGCTTGCGCCATTGCCTCCATGATGCGCGTCGCCTTCGTCACCTCGGCGGCGGATGGTGTGTACACCTCGTTGCACAATGCGACCTGGGAAGGGTGGATAGCCCATTTACCCTCATAGCCAAGCACGGCGGCCCGGTTGGCGGCTGCGCGGAAGCCGTCGGGGTCGTTGAAGTCGCCGAACGGGCCGTCGATGGGGCGTAATCCGTAGGCGCGGCACGCGATGAGCATCCGAGTCTGTGCCGCGTGCCAGGGATCAGTCCAGAAATATTCGCGTTTGCCATCGGCGTCCTTGTCGGTGAGTACTCCGGAGTCGCGGTTGACTCCGCCGATCACCGTCGTGCGGGCGCGAGTCGACGCGGCGTAGTCGGCCACGCCGAACGACATCGCCTCCAGCCGTTTGCTCGACTGCGCGATGGCCTCAACATTTGCCATGCCGAGCGCGGTCTCGATCAACACTTCGAAGCCGATACGCTTGGTGCGCTTCTTCGCTGCCTCGATCTGGGTCACCATCATGTCCACCGCGTACACGTCGGCAGCGACGCCCGCCTTAGGGATCAGGATCATGTCCAGACGCGGGCAGGCTTCGACGATATCGACCAGGTCGCGATACATGTAGTGCGTGTCGAGACCGTTGATGCGGACCATCATGGTCTTAGTACCCCAGGGGATTTCGTTGAGACCCTGGATGATGTTGTTGCGTGCTTGTTCCTTGTCGTCCGGCGCGACCGCATCCTCGACGTCGAGGAAGACGATGTCGGCCGCGGATTTCGCGGCCTTTTCGAACAAGGCCGTGTTGGACCCCGGGACCGCAAGTTCGGAGCGATGCAGACGCGGCGTGGCAGGCTCGATGTTGGTGAAGCTCATAGGTGACTCTCCGTTCGAAACGCTTGGATACGGCAACGCTACCCGGTCGCGCCGAGACCGGCGGCGGCACAATTGATCGACATGAGAAGGGCGGTGCGCACTTCGTCGCTGCTCCGGGCTCGATGCTGGCGCAGCAAGTGCACTTGTTCGCGGCTGACCTGGTTGATGGTCTTCAGCCGGCGCGCGAGGCGCCGCCGGAACTGCGGAAAGCGCTCGGCGATGCCGGCGTCGCCGGAGATGCACAGAATCATCTTGCAAGTCAGACGGTATTCCTCTTCGATACGCGAAAAGATCGGCTCGCGCACGGCCTCGTCCTCGACCAGCATGGCGTACTCGCGTGCGATCGACAGATCGACTTGCAGCAGAGTTCGCTCCACGTCGTCGAGAATCAGCCGAAACAGCCGCGCGTCGCGAAACATGCGCTTGAGAAGTGCCAGCCCGCGCTCCTTGCGCACGTCGAGAAAGGCCTTGATGCCGCTGCCGACGCCGAACCAGCCGGACAGCATGTGCCGGTTCTGCGTCCATGCGAACACCCAAGGAATAGCCCGCAGATCGCCAAGCGTCGTGGCCTGGGTACGGCGCGCCGGCCGCGAGCCGATGTTGAGCAGCGACAATTCCTCCAGTGGACTGGAATCCTGCAGATAGGCGAGCATCGCCGGCATTTCCATCAGCTTGCGGTAGGCGGACCATGCAGTGCCGGAAAGCGCTTCCATTGCTTCTTGGAATTCATGCACCGGAATCAGCGCTGCCTCGCGTTCGGAGCGCAGCACATGCTCGACCACCGATGCACCCAGCAGTTCGATTTGATACGCCGCCGTGCCGCGGTTCGCGTACTTGAAGGAGACGACCTCACCTTGTTCCGTGACGCGGAACTGGCCACGGATCGAACCCGCAGGCAAGGCGGCTATGGCGCGTCCGGTCGGCGCGCCGCCGCGGCTCACCGAGCCGCCGCGGCCGTGGAAGAACGCTATCGCCACCCCGTGCTCCGACCCTAAGTGCGTCAGGCTGCTCTGCGCCTTCGCCAGTTCCCAGTGCGCGGTGAGGTAGCCGCCGTCCTTGTTGGAATCGGAGTAGCCGATCATCACCTCCTGAATCTTGCCCTGCACATGCAGGCTGCGCTGCACCAGCGGCACCGCCAGCAACTCCTTGAGAATTGGGGCGGCCCGGCGCAAGTCGGGGATGGTTTCGAGCAGGGGCACGATCGGCAAGGTGCAGCGCTCGACGGCTGCGGCATCGGCAAAAAGACCGCCCTCCTTCGCCATGAGATAGACGCCCAAGATATCGGCCGCGCTGCGCGTCATGCTCAGAATCAGCGCGCCGAAAGCGTCGCGATCGATCTCTTCGCGCGTGCGGGCGATGGTGCGGAAGGTCGCCAGCGTCTCCGCCGCATCCGCCGGCAGACCTTCGTAGAGGCGAGGCTCGGTGCACGGCGTACGGAGCTCGGACAACAGCCACCGCTTCCATTCCACCGAATCGGCGGCGGGTGGGTCGGCGCCGTCATATCTGAGACGGAACATGGCGGCCAGCGTCTGGTTGACGCGCATGCTGTTTTCGCGCACGTCCAGGCGCACGGTGCTGAAGCGGAACACGCCAACTTCTCGGCGCAAGGGGAGCAGTAGAGCATCGGACAGACGCCGCGCGCCCGCCAGCTCAAGCGCATTGCGCATCAGGTCGATGTCATCCATGAGGCGGTCGGCGTTGCGGTAACCGGTGTGCTCGGGTGCGGGCTGTTCGCGTTCGGCATGCCCGATGGTAATGTCAATGCGCGCCAGCATGCAGCACAGGAACTGACGGAAGATTTCGCCTCGATTGCGCGCCGCAAGGGTCTCGCCGTCCGGTGCCGCGTGGATCGCTTCCACCACCGCCTTGCGAAACGAATCCGGGAGCGCCAGCGCGTGATCCTCGATGCTGAGATTGCGCACTAAATCCAGTAGGCGGATTCGATAGCGGCGCAAGCTGGCCAGCCGTGTGTCCCACAACGTGCGTCGCGTGACTTCGCTGGTGACGTAAGGATTGCCGTCGCGATCACCGCCGATCCAGGAGCCGAACTGAAAGAACAGCGGGACGTCGATTGGCTCGCCGGGAAATTGATTCGCGAACGCGCTCTCGATCTTGGCCAACATTTGCGGGACCACGTCAAAGAGATTTTCGTTGAAGAAATACAGACCCCAAGCCACTTCCTGCGCGATCGTGGGTTTGGACAGCTTGAGTTCGCCGGTGAGCCAGAGCAGTTCGATTTCGTCGCCGGTGGCGTGGATCAGTTCCTGCCGCTCGCGCTCTGTCCAGCGCGGCGATTCCAGATCCAGTAGGCGCAGGTAAATGCGCCGATGCCGCTCGAGCACGGTTACGCGTTTTGCCTCGGTCGGATGAGCCGTAATCACCGGCCGTACACGTAGCCCCGACAACGCCTGATGGACCTCCGCGCCCGTGATGCCCTCGGCCGCAGCGGATGCGAACACGGCGGCGAAGGTGCCCCGCAACTGCTCGTAGCCGCGTTCGCGTTCAACCTCGCGGCGATTGCGCATGTCGCGGTTCTGTTCTGCGATCGCGAGCAGCTGGAACCAAATGCCTTGGGCCTGCAGCGTGCGTGCGAGCAGGACGGCGGACATGCCCTCGGTCGTTTGCTCCTCGCGCAGCACGGCTGCGACCGGCGGCTCGTAGCGCTGCACCACGCCGACCAGCAAGTCGAACAGCAGTGCCGCGCGCGAAAAGTTTCCGGGCGGCTCGCGTGAGGGAGCAGCAGGATCGGCCGGGCCGGCGGGATCGTTCAAGACGGTCGCTCAGTGACTTGGCGTCGCACGGACAAGTCTGCGTGGCGAGACGGTTGCCACGCGCGTTCAGCCCGCCCGACTCAGCGCCAGCGCCACCGTCGAGCCGAGTTCGGCGGCGCTGGGCGCGACGAAAAGGCCGTACGACTTCATGATTTCCGCCTTTTCCGAGGCGCTGTCGCCTTCGGCGGAAATGATCGCTCCGGCATGGCCCATGCGGCGACCCTTCGGCGCGGTCAGCCCGGCCACGTAACCGACGACCGGTTTGGTCATGTTCTCTTTGACCCATTTCGCCGCCTCCGATTCCTGCGGCCCACCGATTTCGCCGATCATGATCACGGCCTTGGTTTCCGGATCCTCCTCGAACAAGATCAGGTGATCGAGGAAGGAACTGCCGTTGATCGGATCGCCGCCGATGCCGACGCTGGTCGTAATGCCGATGCCGAGCGCCTTCATCTGCGCACCAGCCTCATAACCCAGCGTGCCGGAGCGCGAGACGACGCCGACGTTGCCGGGGATGTAGATGTTGCTCGGCATGATGCCGAGCATCGCCTTGCCGGCGCTGATGATGCCCGCGCAGTTCGGGCCCACGACGGTGGTGCGCTTGGGCTTGGGGTAGCGCCGCAGGTAGCGCTTGACCCGCATCATGTCCTGCGCGGGAATTCCGTCGGTGATGATGCAGACCAGCCTTAAGCCCGCGTCGGCGGCTTCCATCAGCGCATCCGCCGCGTAAGGCGGAGGCACAAAGGCCAGACTGGCCTCGGCGCCGGTGGCCTTTACCGCGTCTTTCACCGTATTGAAGACCGGACGGTCCAGATGCGTCTGCCCACCCTTGCCCGGCGTGACTCCGCCCACGACCTTGGTGCCGTATTCGATCATTTCCTTGGCGTGGAAAGTCGCCTTGTCACCGGTGAAGCCCTGCAAGATTACCGGCGTCGTTGCGTCGATGAGAATGCTCATTTGACGTCTCCACCGCGCGACGCCGCGACAACTTTATGCGCCGCCTCGGCCAGAGTGTCGGCCGTGATGATGGGCAGGCCGCAATCGCGGACGATGCGCCTGCCTTCCTCGACATTGGTGCCGGCGAGCCGCACGACCAGCGGCACGCGCAGGCTTTTGGCCGCCTGCACCACGCCTTGCGCAACCCAGTCGCAGCGGTTGATGCCGGCGAAGATGTTGACCAGGATCGCCTTCACATTCTGATCGGAGAGCACGAGATTGAATGCCGCCGCGACGCGCTCCGGCGACGCGCCACCCCCGACATCGAGGAAGTTGGCGGGCTCACCGCCGGCGTGCTTGATCATGTCCATGGTCGCCATCGCTAATCCGGCGCCGTTGATGATGCAGCCGATATCCCCGCTCAAGCCAACGTAGTTGAGACCGAACTCCGCTGCCTGAGCTTCGCGTGGATCCTCTTCGGCGGAGTCGCGCATTTCTGTGACCCTGGGACGACGGAACATGGCGTTGTCGTCGAAGGACATCTTGGCATCCAGCGCCAGCACGCGGTTATCCTTGGTCACCACCAGTGGATTGATCTCGACCATCGTCGCATCCAGATCGCGAAAGGCACGGTAGCAACCCATGATCGTGGTCACCGCCTGACTGACCTGTTTGATGTTGAGACCGAGTCCGAACGCCAGTTCACGCGCTTGGAAAGCCTGCAGCCCCACCGCCGGATCGACCAGCTCCTGCAGGATGGTTTCGGGCCGGCTGAGGGCGATCTCCTCGATCTCCATTCCGCCTTCCGCCGAGGCGATCACACGGATGCGTTCCACTTTTCGATCTAGAACGAAACCCAGGTACAACTGGCGCACGAAAGATTCGGCTTTCTCGACGTAGAGCCGGTGCACGACCTTGCCGGCCGGACCGGTCTGATTGGTCGCGAGCGTGGCGCCCAGCATTGCCTTGGCAGCGGCCGCAACCTCGTGATAGGTACGGCAGAGTTTGACGCCGCCGGCCTTGCCGCGACCGCCCGCATGAATCTGCGCCTTGATCGCCCAATGCCAGCCGCCCAGTTCGGTGGCGACATACACGGCCTGTTCGGGACTGTAAGCCACTCCACCCGGCGGCACCGCCACGCCGAATCCGGACAACAGTTCCTTCGCCTGATATTCGTGGATGTCCATCGATCCCCCAGTGACCTAAATCGGTTCACACATCCGCATCACCCAGCATGCCCCGCGCGAATGTTCGTTCACCCAAATCCCTTACGAATAACTGTTGCGCCAATAAGTCTGCGCTGCGGCGACCCCGCTGCCGGGCTCGAGCTTGACGCCCGCATCGAGCATGGCCATCTCGGCGCCGGCAATGCCGCCGAGCAGCATGAGCTCGTTGAGATCACCCAAGTGGCCGATGCGAAACAGCTTGCCGGCGACCTGGGACAGGCCGGCCCCGAGCGCCAGGTTGTAGCGCGTAAAGGCGCGCGCGATGACCTGCGCCCCATTGATGCCCTCCGGCAACATGATGGCGGACACGGTGTCCGAGTGCCACTTCGGCGCGGTCGCGCACAGCGTGAGCTTCCACCCCTGGAAGACCGCGGCACGCACGCCGGCGGCGAGGTAGCGGTGGCGATGAAACACGTTCTCCAGCCCTTCCTCAGCGAGCATGGTCAGCGATTCGCGCAGGCCGTACATCATCGGGATCGAGGGGGTGTACGGGAAATAGCCCGCGGCATTGGCGGTCAGCATATCGCCGTAATCGAAATAGCAGCGCCGCGAAGTCGCGCGCTTGGCCGCGTCGAGCGCCTTCTGGCTGACGCAGGTCACGCCCAGTCCGGCCGGCAGCATCAGACCCTTCTGGGAGCCGCTGACACAAACGTCGACGCCCCACTCGTCCATGCGAAAATCGATGCTGGCCAGCGCGCTCACCGAGTCCACGAACAGCAGCGCCGGGTGCTTGACGCTGTCCATCGCCTGGCGCACGGCGGCGACCTCGCTGGTCACGCCGGTCGCGGTCTCGTTCTGGCACACCAAGACCGCCTTGATCTGGTGCTGCTTGTCCTGCTTGAGCGAGGCGAGATAGCGCTCCACCGGAGCGCCTTCGCCCCAGGGAGTCTCCAGAATCTCGACCTCGAAACCCAGCCGAATACACATGTCGGCCCACAGATGGCTGAACTGCCCGAAACGCGAGGTCAGGACCTTGTCGCCGGGGTTCAGGCAGTTGGTGAGGGCTGCTTCCCAACAACCGGTGCCGGACGACGGGAACAGAATGGGGCTGCCGGAGGTGGTCTTGAACACCGGCTTCAAGGCGCTCAGGCAGGCGCGAGTCAGTTCGGGGAAGATCGGCGAGCGGTGGTCTTCCATCGCCACCGCCATGGCGCGCAGCACGCGGTCGGGCACGTTGGTGGGCCCCGGAACGAACAGAAAGTTGCGACCTGCCATGATGAATATCCTTTGATGAGATGGCTGCGTGCAGCCGTTGGCGAGACTTCCTTCAATGGCCAAATAGGGATAAAACGCGTCCGCTCGTGATGCACCACACGGGAACCTGCCGGGTGCGCCGACAGCGTCGAGAATTGATTTTCGATAGAGCCGCGCGAGTCGTGAAGCTCATTGCACCCATACACCTTGCGCGTACCACCGACTAATTTGAGTCCCGACCGATGCGCTGGGAGCGGGCGTCCGCACTCACCTGGTTCGATGGGGAGGACTCTAAAGGGCATTGATCGTTTAAGTACAGTCAGTTATTGTTATTTCAATGTTAAGTATTTCTTAATGAAAGCGCTTCTTCGCCAGCATCCCCATCTTTGTCCGCTCGCCGCGCTACAACCGAATTCCCTTGCGAAGCGTATGATGAGAAAAGTCGTGTGGCAGTTCTTGCTGAACGTATCGCTCGAGGAATAGGGTCTGCCGCAGAGGAAGATCCGGAAAGCCAAAACCAAAACAAGAGGGGAGATGCCATGCGACGCATATTCCTGGTTACCCTTCTCGTAGCCGCCACGGCTGGTGCCTTGGTTCCGGGCGGCGTACGCGCTCAGTCCTGTGCCGCGAATGTCCCCCACGTCACCGGCACTTGGGTGGTCCTGCCGTATCAGATGCCGATCAACCCGATCTCCGCTAGCCTGCTTCCCACCGGGCATGTGCTTATCGTCGCGGGGTCAGAGAACGACGCGAGAAACAACTCGAAAGGCGCAGAGAGCTACCGTGCGGCGATTTGGGATCCGACCGGCAAGACCGAGGGTAGCATCGCCGTTCAGAACCTGAGCTACGATGTGTTCTGCAGCGGGACGGCCACTCTCCCGGACGGACGCGCGCTCATCGTGGGGGGCACGTCGAAATACGGGTCGTTTACCGGCGACAATCGCGCTTCCATCTTCGATCCCACGTCCGCAGGCTTTGTGCAGTCGCAGAACATGGTGGACGGGCGCTGGTACGCCTCAGCCATCACGCTTGGAGATGGCCGCATCATGGCCATGTCCGGACTCACACAAACCGGCGGCGACAGCACGACGGTCGAAATCTACGACCTCCATAACGCCGGGGCTGGATGGCACTCACCGACGAGCGTGCCTTTCGCCCCGCCGCTGTACCCGCGCCTAGCGCTGCTGCCGAACGGGAAGGTGTTCTTCACGGGACAAGGAAGCGGGGGGGACAACGCGCACTCCTGGATCTTCGACCCCACGAGTGGCAATTGGACCGCGTCGGCCCCGATAACGGCATATCGCACTTATGGCTCCGCGGTTATCCTGCCGCTGCTGCCTCCCAGCTACACCCCGCGGGTGATGAACTTCGGCGGCGGCAGCCCCGCCACCAGGTCGACAGAAATGATCGATCTGTCCACCGCCAGTCCGAGTTGGACTCCCGGTCCCAACATGTCCACCGGCCGCATCCAAATGAATGCGGTCATCCTGCCTAACGGCAAGGTGCTCGCCGAGGGCGGTTCGGTAAACAACGAAAGTCCCGATACCCCCGGAAAGACTGCAGACCTCTACGATCCCGCCACCAACACCTTCCGCTCCGGCGGCACCGCCGCCTACTCGCGCCTCTACCACTCCACCGCGTTGCTCCTCCCTGATGCAACTGTCGTGAGCATGGGCAGCAACCCGAGCGCGCGCGGAAGCTATGAGGCTGCGGTTGAGATTTACACGCCGCCATATCTCTTCGATGCGAACGATCGCTTGATCACTACCAATCGCCCGAGCATTGCGCCCGTCTCGCCTGCCTCGAGAGTGGTGGGCTACAACGCGCTCCTTTCGTTGACCTACACCAGCACGTCGGCGATCAGTGCCGCGGTGCTGGTACGTCCGGGCTCCGATACCCATGCCTTCGACATGGAACAACGGTTGATCGGCTTGTGCGGCCCCACGCCGCAGCACCCGGTCTGCAGTGCTCCAAGTGGCGTGAACAAAACACTTAATCTGACGACCCCACCGAACGGCAACATCGCCCCACCCGGCTATTACATGGTGTTTCTGCTCGACAGCGCCGGGGTTCCTTCGAAGGCGGCCTTCATCCAGCTCACCCCTTATGCGACGACTCCGCCCAGCGGCACGATACGCTCACCCGCCTCCGATGTGACCATCCCCGCCGGCACCGCGGTCGCCTTCGGCACGAGCGGCAGCGCAGCCAAGTACTCGTGGGTCTTCCCCGGCGGTTCGCCGGCAACCTCAACAGCCCAGAACCCGGGCAACGTGACGTTCGCCATCGCCGTCGGCCCGTCCGTACGGCAAGTCGTCCCCGGCGGAGCGGCTGCGTTCACGGTCACCATTACCCGGGTCAGTGGTTTCACCGGCTCGGTAAGTCTAAGTGTCGGTAGCGAGTCGGGGTTCCCGAGCGGCGTCAGCAGCGCGGGCTTCAGCCCCGCCTCCGTCAGCGGCGCGGGTTCATCCACCCTCACCATGGATACCACGACCAGCACGGTTCCGTGGGCGCTCTCGCTCACGATCACCGGCACCAGTGGAACGCTTACCCACACGGCATCGACCACCCTCCTGGTGAATATGGCCCCCCCGGCCAAACTTACGGCTACTCCGGGCGATACCCAAGTTTCGCTGTCATGGCCCGGGTCGGTCGGGGCGACCAGCTACCACATCAAGCGCGCTGGCGTGAGCGGTGGACCGTACGTGAATCTTGCGTGTCCCACCGGGACCAGCTACGTCGACACCGGTCTCACCGATGGTACCGCGTACTACTACGTGGTCTCAGCCGCCTTCAGTGGCAACCCCAGTGCCGGCGGAGAGAGCGCCAACTCCCACGAGGCGAGCGCAACGCCTCAAGGCGCGCCGTGAGGCGAGCGCAACGCCTCAAGGCGCCTCTGGCGCCGCCTGCTAATCTTACCGCCAATGCGACGAAGCCGGCGACGATCGACCTCCAGTGGATTCAGTCGATCACAATACAGCCGTGGACCCTACGCCGGCCGCCCTGGAATCCATGAAGTCCCCGCCAAGGGAACGCCCGCCATGGCGGCCGCTTCCACGGTCAACGCCACCAGATCTTCTTTCTCGAGATGATGCACGTCCTGCTTGCCGCAGGCGCGCGCGATGGTCGTCAATTCCATGTTCACGGTCTTGAAATAATTCCTGAGCCGCTTGGCGCCCACCGCAGGATCCAAGCGCAATTCGAGCGCCGCGTCCTGAGTCGTCACCCCCACCGGACATTTCCCGGTATGGCAGTGGTGACAGAACCCGGGCGCCGTGCCCAGCCTCGCATAGTCCTCGACGGCGGACACATGCTGACCTCCGGCAATGTAGGAATCGCTGTTGCAGCCCAATGCCATCAGCACACCCTGCCCTATCGCCACCGCGTCCGCGCCCATGGCGAGCGCCTTGGCTACATCGGCGCCGCTGCGGATGCCGCCGGAAATCACCAGTTGCACCGTGCCGCGCATGTTGAGGTCGTCCAAGGCATCGACCGCCTGGCGCAGCGCCGCGAGCGTGGGAATTCCCACATGCTCGATGAACACGGTTTGCGTTGCCGCCGTGCCGCCCTGCATGCCGTCGACCACGATGACATCGGCGCCGGCGTGCACGGCGAGCTTCACATCGTTGAACACGCGCGTTGCGCCGACTTTGACGTAAATCGGTTTTTCCCAATCGGTGATCTCGCGCAGCTCCTTGATCTTGATCACGAGATCATCGGGACCGGTCCAGTCGGGATGCCGCGACGCCGAACGCTGGTCGACGCCTTCGGGCAGCGTGCGCATGCGCGCCACCCGCGGATTGACCTTCTGCCCGAGCAGCATTCCGCCGCCGCCGGGCTTCGCGCCCTGACCGATGACGATCTCGATGGCATCCGCCCGCCGCACATCGTCGGGATCGAAGCCATAGCGCGACGGGAGGCACTGGTAGATCAGAGTCTTCGACGAGGCGCGCTCTTCGGCGGTCATGCCGCCGTCGCCGGTGGTCGTGGACGTGCCCACTTCGGTTGCGGCACGCCCCAAAGCATCTTTCACCCGCGCCGACAGCGCGCCGAAGCTCATGCCGGCGACGGTGATCGGAATCGCGAGCTCGATCGGACGCGTGGCGAAGCGCGTCCCGAGCACCGTCTTGGTCGCGCAGCGTTCTCGATAGCCCTC
>WNFT01010215.1_pt1 | contig 12068 bp, 9 predicted proteins | sample 5400191 | NCBI WGS metagenome assembly WNFT01 (sample SAMN13153359, study PRJNA577476) | soil metagenome | isolation source: 80 cm saprolite under Madrone tree | place: USA:California | collected 2016-06-14
GTAGTCGACAAGAATCTTCTCAGGCGTCTTCGTGATGGTCACCTGCACCCGATAAGGGCCGCCGCCGAACCCATCGTCCTCCATGTAGACGTCGCTGGCGGTGACGCTCGTGTTAGGCATCGCTTCCATCGCCTTCAGAAAGCGCCGACGCGAGTAGTCGAGAGCCGCCTGAAACCCGTGGAGCACCACGTCGAGGCCATACTTCTCGATCAGCGCCCGGAGACGACGCTCGGCTGTGATATTCGAGGCGATCTGGGCCTGGACATCTCCCCACCACTGGCGGGAGAAGCGGATGTTGTGCTCGATGATGTCGCGGATCTCCGGGTTCAGCACGCCCGCCGTGTACAGCTTGGTAGCCGGGAGGCGGAGCGCCTCCTGCACGATGTGCCGGGCTGTACCTGCCCAGCCGCCAGGCGCCATGCCCCCGATATCTGTCCAATGGCCGCGGTTGATCGCAAACCCTACAAGCCTGTCCTTGTAAAACATCGGACGGAAGATAGCACCGTCGGCTTGGTGCGTCGCTCCAGTGTAGGGATCGTTGTGGATGATCACATCGCCGGGCGCGAACCGATCGAACTTTTCGAGGAAGTGCCGAACGGGCAAGGTCAGACCGCCCGCGTGAACGGTGATCCCCGCCGCTTGCGCAATCATGTTTCCGTCGCAATCGAAGAGCCCACACGTGAAGTCCTCGCCTTCACTAAAGCAGGTCGAGTAGGCGGTCCGGACGGTCGTGGTGACCATCTCCTTCACCGTCGAGACCAAGTAATTGCGCAAGATCTCCGCGGTGAACGGATCGAGAGCCTCGCTCTTCTGTGGTGCTCGTCGTGCGCTCGCGATACTCACGCCATTCCCCACTCGAGACAGACGTTCCCGAACTCATCAATTGTGACTGTCCCGCCTGGGATATAGACGACGGAATCGACTTCTTCGATCAGACACGGTCCGTCGTGCCTCCAACCCGGCGGCAGGCCATCGCGCCACAGAATCGGGAGCGGATCCTCGAAGAACGCGGTCTGTCGCATGCCGATAGGCTCAGTCTGCACCGCGCTCGGTCGGAAGGGTGTTGCGTTCAGTCGACTTACCTGGCCAGTGACGGTCACCCCGATATTCACGATCTCGGCAGGGTCGGAGAGCCTCGTGCCGTACAACCGTTCGTGGAGCTGCTCGAAGTCCGCGTATATCGCCTCCACGTCAATTCGGCCAGACTTGACCGGCACCAAGACCTCGTGCGACTGCCCGATGTAACGGACGTCGGCCCATCGGTCCGCGTAGACTTTCTGCAGTAGGCTTTCCTCCTGATCGAGGAAGGCCATGGCACCCCGCTCAAGCCCAAGGAAATCTTCTTCCAGTTTGTCGGCCGCGGCTCGCGCGATCGGTGTCATCAAGCTCTTAGCGGCAGTGTTCTTGAGATCAGCCGTGAGCAGACCGAAGGCTGAGAACGTGCTCGCATTGCGCGGAAAGAGCACACGGCGCATCTCCATCTCGCGCGCCACCTCGGCAGCGTGCTGACCACCCGCGCCGCCAAAAGCCACGAGGGCGAAGTCGCGAGGATCAGTGCCACGTTTTACGGTCACGTCCCGAATGGCCTCCGCCATGTTCGCGTTCACGATTCGGTACACGCCCTTGGCCGACTCGTCGAGACTCACGCCGAAATGCTCCGCGATAGGCCGGAGCGCTGCCTCACCTTGGACCCGGTCAAGCCTTAGCCGTCCGCCAAGGAGTCCTTCCGGGTTGAGGATGCCGAGGATCAAGTTGGCGTCGGTCACCGTCGGCCGCGTGCCGCCCTGGCCATAGCAAGCCGGCCCCGGGTCAGAGCCCGCCGACTGTGGCCCGACACGCAGTGCGCCGCCGGCATCGAACCAGGCAATCGACCCGCCTCCGGCCCCGATCGAGTGAATGTCGATGCTCTGCGTCCGGGCCGGGATCCCCCACTCCACCTCGATCGTGTCCTTTGTGTCCGGCTCACCGTCACGGATCAGGCACACATCGAAACTCGTTCCCCCCATGTCCATCGTGCAGACATCGCGAATGCCCAACGTCGCCGCCAGGAAGCGGCCCGCCAGCACTCCTGCCGCAGGACCCGAGTAGAGGAGCTGGATCGGAAAACGTTCCGCCGTGGCGCCGGGAATCACCCCTCCACCAGAATGCATGTACTTGATGGCCTTCCCCCTTCCGAGAGCTTCGTCGAGCCGGCTCATGTAACGGTGCATCCGAGGCATGGCATACGAGTTGAGCGCGGTCGTGCTCACCCGCTCGTATTCGCGAATCCGCGGATCCACCTCTGACGAGAGGGAGAGCGCGACGTGCGGCGCCATTTCAAGAACGACGCGAGCGATAGTCTGTTCGTTGCCCGGATTTGCGTAAGCATTAAGGAGGCAGATCGCGATCGCTTCCACGCCTTCGTCAAGAAGGTTTCCAACAACCCGCTTCACTTGATCCGGATCCGCTGGTTTAAGGATCTCGCCTCGATGGTCCACGCGCTCGTCAATCGTGAGGCGAAGATAGCGGGGAATGAACGGTTTAGGCTTCTCCCACTGGAGGTTGTAGAGCTCGTTGCGGTAAGAGCGCTGAATCTCGAGGACGTCGCGAAATCCAGCGGTCGTTATGAGCCCGACTTTCGCGCCCGTCCGCTCGATGATGAGGTTCGTGACCAGCGTCGTCCCGTGAAGGAAATGGGATACGTCACTCAAGTCTATGTTGCGCTCGGCCACCGCCCGGAGAAAACCTTCCTCCGGCGCCCGTGGGGTCGTCGGGGTCTTGGTGCGCTCCATCGCTCCGGTCGCCTCATCCAGCACAACCAAGTCGGTGAAGGTGCCGCCGATGTCGATACCGACACGTTTCATCTGGTGCTCCTCTAGCTCGGCAAGACTACCGAGCTCCTCACGCCCCGCAACCGGAACAAGGCGTCGCCAGAGCCTGCCACGGCAAGCCCCGTCCAAACTGATCCGCTCAAGTGGCTAGTCCCAGCGTGGTCGGCACGGAGCGCCCCCGCCAAGACGCCTCCGCCAGGAGCACGCGAGCGAATCAGGACTCCCCACTAGCGGAGGGCGCCGGCATGCTCCCTGAAGAAGGCGGCCGACACGTCGATCGTCTTCTGGATGTCATCCTCCGTGTGAGCGTACGAAATGAAGGCACGATTCGTGTAGTTCGGCTGCATGTAGATCCCGTGGTTGAGAAGGTGCGCCTGGTAGGCCCGGTCGATACGGGAGTCCTTCGTCGCGGCGAAGTGAATGATATCGCGATACGTTTCAACCTTGTCGACCGTGAAGTAGACGCACCAGATTGAGCCGTAGTGGTAGCAGACGGCCTTGATGCCTGCGTCGCGGATCGCCTTGTTGATGCCTTCGGACATCATCTCCCCAAGCCGGAAGAGCTTCTCGTGGACCGGCTCGGTACGCATGATCCTGATCGTCTCCTGGCATGCCGCAACGGAGAGCAGGTGTCCGTTGAAGGTCCCCGAGAAGAAACACGGTCCCTCCGGCCCGAGGAGAGACATGACCTTGTTACGGCCCGTCAGGGCAGCGATCACGAATCCATTCGCAATCGCCTTCCCGAAGGCCGCGAGATCTGGGTGGACGCCCTGCTGCGCCCCAGCGCCTTCAAGGCTGTGGCGAAAGCCCGTGATGATCTCGTCGAACACAAGCAGGCAGCCGTAGGCATCGCATAGCTGCCGCAAAAACTTCAGGAAGCCTGGCTTCATCAGAAGACACCCGCACGAGTGGGCGACCGGCTCGATGAAGATCGCCGCCAGCTCAGTGCCGTGCTGAGCGACCAGTTTCTCGGTGATCTGCTCGTCATTGAAAGCGGACGGACAGCGCGAGCTCATCGTGCCACCCGTGATAACCGCCTTCGAACTTCAGAATCTTCTTGCGCCCAGTGTAGGCACGCGCAAGGCGAACTGCGTTGTAGAGGGGATCCGATCCGCCGCCACCATGCAGGCTCGTCTTCTCCGCATAGGGAATGATCTCGGTGAACGTTTTGCAAAGCTCCACTTCCCGCGGATGCGGTTGAGCGAAAAGAATGCCCTCGTTCTCCATTACGTTGATCACGGCCCGGCGCACCCGGGGCTCGTTGTAGCCCAGGCTCGCCGGACCGTAGGACGCGTGATAGTCGATGTACTCGTTGTCGTCGACGTCCCAAATCCGAGCTCCAAACGCCTTCTTCATATACAGCGGGAAGGGGGCGTAATATCGGCCGACGCCCTGCACCCCGGCCGGTGAGTAGTTTCGAGCCTGTTGGTGCAGTTGGCGCGACTTCTCGACCGATACCTTGACGGGTACTTCGATGTCACCGACCGGCGGAGCTTCGCGTTCCCATTTTGCGGTCGCCATGTCACAGGTCCTCCTCATTCTCCGCACGTATGATGGTTGAGACTACCAGGCCACGCTTGATGAGGTGGCTGATCATTTCCCTGGATCACCCGTACGTCAAACGAAGCACCTCCTCAGGTTCTGCCACGATCAAAGTGCTGAATAGACATTCCCCAAGCCGCCATCGGTGACGAGAACCTGGCCCGTCATGAAGTTCGCTGTAGTCGCGAGAAAGACAACGGTAGCGGCGATCTCTTCCGGCCTGCCCCACCGTCGGAGAGGCGTCTGTCGAGACGTCTGCCGCCGGACGTCCTCGCTGTCAACGGCGTTCATGCGCGTATCGATCCAGCCAGGGGCGATGGCATTGACGAGAATGTCGGGCGCCAGGTCCTCAGCAATCGAGCGCGTGAAACCGAGGATTCCCGCCTTGGCGGCGGCGTAATGCGGCGCGCCGGGCATTGACAGCAGACCAGCCACCGAACTGATATTGATGATTCGCCCCTGGCCCTGTCGCCGCATCGCGGGGACCGCGGCCTGGCAGCACAGGAAAGTGCCCGTCAGATTCACGTCGATGACGGTCCTCCACGTGGCATCATCGATCTCCGAGAGTCGGGCCCTGAGAGCAACTCCGGCGTTATTGACCAGCACGTCGAGGCGCGCGAACGTCTGCAGTGTCTGCTCTATCATCCTCGAAACGGCACCACGCGAGGATACATCCGCCTCGGCCGATATGGCCTTCGGGTACCCGGCTTCCGCGATGGCCCCGACAACCTCCTCGGCCTCCCGCTTGGACCGTTTGTAGTTGACCACAACGTGGGCACCAGCGGCAGCGAGGGCGAGCGCGCTGGCGCGGCCGATTCCGGTTCCACCCCCCGTCACGATCGCGACTTGATTGGAGATCTGTCCCAAGCGTGTTCCTCCCGCCAGCAAGGTACCTCGTTGTAACAGTCACGATCGAGTTCAGGCCTTGAACGACAGCTCCGCGTAGTTGATCAAGTTGTTCGGCCGCCAGTTGAGACCGGCTATATTGTCTCGGGCGGTCAGGTAGAACCCGGTCCCGATGTAGAAGCCCCAGGGAGCATCGTCGACGATGATTCGGTGCGCCTTCTGACCGAGCTCCCTCCTCTTGGCAGCGTCGGCAGTGTTCAGCGTCTGCTCGAGGAGAACGTTGGCTTCCTTGTTGTCGTAGTTGACCCAGTTCGCGACCGAGTTGGAGCCTGTACCGAAGAAGAGGCCCAAGGAGTACCCGGGGTCTGCCACCCAGGCCGCATCCTGCACCAGGACCGCTTCGGCTTTCCGGGAGAAGTACTGCTCCTGATATTTCGCGGGCGTGAGCTTCTCGATCTGCGCGTCGATGTCCAGCTTCTTGAGCTGGGTCTGGATCTGGATTGCGACCTGTTCGTGCTCGGGCCGACTGGCGTTCTGAGCGAGCTTGAACGAGAACGGTCCTTGCCCAGCCTCCTTCAAGAGTGCCTTCGCCTTCTCGAGGTTCGTGGGGTAATAGGGCCAGTAGTTGATGGCCGCAGGGTAGTCCTCTGGCGTGAAGCCCTTCAGCAGGCGAACATTGGGGTTACCGAAATAGACCGTCTTAATGATCTCGTCGACCGGCGAGGCATAGGCGATCGCTTTCCGGACTTTGACATTGTCCAGCGGCTTGACCTTGTTGTTCAGGCCAAAGATGATCCCTTCGTTGCCCCGGATCGAGATCACCTGGACCCCCGGTCGGCCCTGCACCTGCTGCCGCTCTCGAGAATCCAACTCCTTGACGATGTGGGCCGAACCGGCGAGCAGGAGCTGCAGCCGCGTGGCCGACGACGGCACCTCCCTCCAGATCACCTGCCGGATCTTCGGCTTCTCGCGATAGTAGTTCGGGTTGACCTCGAACACGACTTGCTGGCCTGGCGTAAAGTTCGTCACCTTGTAGGGACCGAACGTGGCGCTGTTCTTCCCGAGCCAGTCCTTGGCCCACGGATCACTCTGGGACGCGTGTCTCTTGGCCTCCGTCGAGTCATAGATGACGGGGTTATTGAGCGGGGTCGCCTGGACTATCGGCAGGAGCGCGTTAGGACCGGACAGGTTGACTTCCAGGATATATGGCTGAACGACCCGGATCGCCTCGGCGTTCGGAACCGAGGACGACTTCATCATCCACGTCCCAGCGGTATTGAGCGTGAAGGCACGTGTCCACGACCACTTCACGTCTTCAGCGGTGAATTCGTGACCGTACTCGCTTTTGACCCCCTTCCGGAGGAAGAACGTGATCTTCTTTCCATTTCCGGAGGTCTCCCACTTCTCCGCGAGACGCGGCTCAAGCGGAGCGGCGAATTGCGGGATCCCGACTCCCTCGGAGCCTTTCTGGAACCTGTACGAGGTGAGAAATTCGTACATGAAGATCGGAAGCTCCCAGCTCTCGAGCGATGCTCCGAATTCGGGATCGAGGGAGACAGGAGTGGCCGAGACTGCGACAATGAGCTGGTCCCCTGCTGCGGCCGCCGCTGCCGCAGGGACCGAAAGCGACTGCTGCCCGGCGGTGGCCAGGCTGCTAGCGGTGAGCCAGCCTCCTAGCGCTGCCATGTCTCGCAAGGCCTGGCGGCGGGTTAGTGCGCGATCATACGGTTTGTCTGCCATAGTCGGTCCCTCCTTGACCCCCATTTGTTCATGTCCCCAGGGTTTCCGTGACGTGCCGCCATCTTCAGACAGCCAGGGGTGGAAAGGACTGCTTCTCCCAGGCTTGCTGAGCACGCAGCTCGTGAGCCCGAATACATGCCACCCAGTGCGCCTCCCCCACCTGGACCTCCTCGGGCGTCGTCGTGCGACACGCGGCGATGGCGGCCGGGCAGCGCGTGTGTAGGTGACAGCCGCTCGGGAGGTTAATCGGGCTCGGGATCTCTCCCTCCAAGACGTATTTCGGCCGCTTGACTTCCGGGTCAGGAACCGGGACTGCCGAGAGCAGTGCGCGCGTATATGGATGACTCGGCTGCTCGAAAAGCTCCTCGGTCGGGCTCATCTCGACGATCTTACCGAGGTACATCACCGCCACCCAGGTACTGAGGTACCTGACCGTCGTCAGATCGTGAGAGATGAATAAGTAGGCGATGCTCAGGCGTTCTTGAAGGTCGATAAGGAGGTCGATGATCTCCGCTCGAGCTGTCGGATCCAACGAAGAGACTGGTTCGTCAAGCACGATGAAGCTTGGACGTGTCGCGATCGCGCGGGCAATACCGACGCGTTGCTGCTGCCCGGCTGACATCTGGTGGGGATAGTACTCCGTCAGCTGACGGCGAAGACCAACCAGCTCAAGGAGCTCGAAGACCCGATCTCTGCGCTCGGCGCTCGTGAGCCTTGTGTGGAGCCGGAGTGGCTCAGCGAGAATCTGGCCCACAGTCATTTGGGGATCCAGAGAATCGAACGGCTCCTGAAAGACGAGCTGCAGCCGCGGGCGCAGGACACGCAAACTCTCTTGGGACAGCGAGGTCAAGTCTCGGTCCTCGAAGAGGATCCGGCCGCCAGTAGGCTCGATCAGTCGCAATACACAACGTCCGACCGTGGTCTTGCCAGACCCGGACTCACCCACCAGGCCAAGTGTCTCCCCTGGCGCGATCGAGAACGAGACATCGTTGACCGCCTGGAGCGCCTTCGTTGACCGGGCGATCGAGAAGTGCTTTACGAGATGCTCAACACGAACAATCGGCACCATTAGTTGCTCTCAAGAGCACGAACGTGGCACCGCACGAAGTGGCCAGGCGAGGTCTCCTGAAGCCCTGGCATCGCTTCCCGACAGATCGGCTGCACCAATGGACAGCGTGGGTTCAGGGGACAGCCACCAGGCAAGTCATAGATGTTCGGGCTGGTTCCGGGCAGCAGCCTACGGCCCCGCTCTCGCGTCGTCGCTACAGACTTGATGAGTGCCTCGCTGTACGGATGAGTCGGATGGCGGAAAAAGACCCGCACCGGCGCTTGCTCGATGATTAGCCCCGCATAGAGAACCGCGATCGACTCACAGTGCTGGGCGATGATCCCGAGGTCGCGCGTGATCAGAAATGTCGCAGAGTGTAGCTCGTGCACGAGCGTATGGATTAGGTCCAGGATCTGAGCCTGGATCGTCACGTCGAGGCCACTTGTTGGCTCGTCTGCGATCAGGAGGCGGGGATTGCTCGAGAGGGCCATCGCGATCATGACGCGTTGGGCTATGCCGCCGCTGAGCTGATGGGGGTACGAGTGGAGGCGCATGACCGGATCGGGAATCCCTACCTTTTCCAGCATCAGGATAGCGTGGTCAGCCGCAGCTTGTGCATCGCGCGTCCCGTGGGCGCGGATGGCGTTGGCGAGTTGGCGACCGATCGGGATCAGAGGATTCAGCGCCGACTTGGCGTTCTGGACAATGAGTCCGATCTCGCGGCCACGAATCCGTTGCAGGGAGCGATCCGGCTCACGGAGAAGATCCCTGCCGCGATACATGACGGTCCCTGAGACGATCTTGCCGGGAGGATTCACGAGATTGACCAGGCCGGAGGCGATCACCGACTTGCCAGAGCCACTCTCGCCGACGATCCCCATTATCTGCCGCTCATCGACAGAGAGATCAATTCCGTTGACCGCCCTCCCGATACCCTCACTCGTATGAAACTCGATTCGGAGGTCGCGAACGTCTAACAATACCGACAAGCCCTACCTCCGAGTCGGATCGGTAACGTGGACGAGCGCTTCGCCGAGCAGCGCGAATCCGAGGACCGTCACGGCGAGCGCGACGCCGGGAAATACCGAGGGCCACCATTCACCCGTATATACGTTCTTGGCGCCGACAGCGATCATCGAGCCCCACTCGGGAGTCGGGACGCGCACTCCCGCACCGATGAACGAAAGGCCGGCGGTCAGAAGAATCGCCCATCCGATCGTGATTGAAGCGTTGGCAACGACGGGACCGATCGAGTTCGGAAGGATGTGCTCGCGTATGAGCCAGCGATCGCGGCCGCCGAGCGCCCGCGCCGCTTCGATGAACGGCCGCTCGCGGAGGAAGAGGACTTGGCTGCGGACCAAGCGCACGTAGATCGGGCAATTGATGGTCGCGACGACGTAGACGACATTTTTGATCTCCTGTCCAGTCACGACAACCAACGCCATGCCCAGGAGAAAGACCGGAAAAGACTGGACGATGTCGGACATCCGCATCAAGAGCTCCGAAAGGAAGCCACGGTAGTAACCGGCGATCAGCCCAAGCGGGACTCCTAGTACGATAGCCCCGAGAGTGCCCAGGATCGCGATGGTCAGGTCGGTCCGCGGCGAGGCGATCACCCGCGAGAAGACATCCATGCCATTGCTGTCGGTGCCCATAAGGTGGCGGAGGCTCGGTGGCTGAAGCTGATTGCCTGGGTAAGCAGTCCGGGCATCAAATGGGCCGATGACCGGGCCAACTACCGCAAGGACGATTGCAAGGGTGACGATGATCGCGCCGACGAGAGCGGTCGGCTGAGTTCTGACCAAGTAGCGGAGATACCGGGAATTCAGACCCATGGGTGTGGATGTGGACTCAATACCGGATCCGGGGATCGACCGCGAGGTAGAGAAGGTCCATCGCGAGGTAAACGAGCAGCGAGAAAACCGTCGTCGCGAGGACCACCCCGGAGACGGCCATGTAATCCGAACTCGTGATCGCTTGGACAGCGTACTGTCCTAGGCCACCCCAGGCGAAGATCTGCTCGATCAGCACGGCACCGCCAATCAGGTATCCATACGTGATCCCGGTCATGGTGATCACCGGGAGGAGGGCGTTTCGGAGCGCATAACGTGTCACGACGCTCCTGGGCAGCCCGCTCGCCCGAGCGTACATGATGAAGTTGCCGAGCAGAGCCTGCGACATGGTGGCCCGCGTCATCTTCAGGATGGGTCCTGCATAGACAAATGCGAGCGTGAAGGCGGGAAGCATCAGGTGGGCGACGCTCGACTGAAGCCGCCGCCAGTCCCCGTCCAGGAGACTGTCCACCACGTACATCCCGGTCACGTGTGGCGGGGGAGAAAGCGCAATGTCAATCCGTCCGATGGGTGCCGGGACAATCTGGAACTTCCCGAACAGCACGAAGACGAGAACCAGGGACCACCAGAAGTCGGGCATCGCACCGGCCAGCATCCCGTAGCCTGAAGCGACGCGATCCGCGATTCCTCGAGGTCTGAGCGCCGTCATCATGCCGAGTGGAAGAGCGATGCAAAACGCGAGGATCAGGGCAAGCGTGATCAGTTCGAGCGTGGCCGGGAGTCGTCGCAAAACATCTTCGAGAACCTGACTGCTGGTCAGCCACGACCTGCCGAGATCGCCACGCGCGACATTGCCAAGATAGATCAGATACTGCTCCCAGATAGGACGATTCAGACCCAAATGCTCTCGGATAGAGTTGATGACGTCCTGGGTGGCAAGGGAGCCAGCAATGAGATAGGCCGGATCACCCGGCAGGAGGCGCACGAGGATGAAGACCACCGTGGTTACGCCCAGGACCTGTGGGATCAGGAGAATGAGTCGCCGGAATACGTAGCTCCGCGCTCTCATCTGAGTCCCTGATCGCGGTCGCTGCGGTGCAAGCAGAGGGAGCGCAGTTCTGTCATCGCCATGGCTCTAGCTTTGACGCTTGCCGAGCGCCGTCAACCGCGCAGCAGCCGTTCGGCTCCCTGGGATCTCGGGCCGTATCGATTCCGGCTCGCTGTGGGCCAAGTACCAGTCAACGATCTCGCTGCCGGTGGCCCTCCAGGCCTCCCCCGACTCGATAATGTACGCGAGCGCGTCCTCGAAATACTTGATTCGGAACGGCTGTCCCATAAGCCAAGGGTGAACGGTGATCGTCATCAAGCGCCCCGATGTCCGCCCCGACTCACGCAGCCCTTGGAAGGCTTCTTTCAGGAGGCGACCGAAGCGCATGATTGGCACGTGGCGAACGTAGTGGCTGACCACGTCGTCCAGATCGAGCAGCACGGGAATCGACACGAGTAGCCCACTCGACACCTTCATGCGATACGGCTGCTCGTCGTTCGGCCAATCGCAGACATAGCGGACTCCGGCCCTCGCGAGGAGTTCCGGGGTTCGAACTGACGCACTATATTCCGGGCCTAGCCAGCCGGCCGGTCGGGTCCCGCTCACCCGTTCAACACAGGCCAGCGCCGTCTCGATGTATTCTCGTTCCTCCTGCTCACTCATGCGCGATGTGATCATCCGTGTGACCGCTACACCGTGGCCGATGAACTCCCAGGCGCGCTTCCGGGCCTCCTCGACGAGGCCGGGGTATTGATCCGCAACCGTCGCATCGATCGCAAACGTCGCCCGTACACCGAACTTGTCGAGGACATCCATGATCCGAAAGATCCCCACCCGGTTCCCGTACTCGCGATGCGAATACGTCCGCACATCCGTGACCGAACCGTACTGGAATGGAGTCCCGGTGGGTGAAACGGAATACGCCCCCGGCGCAAGCGACCAGTCGTAATGCTCCGCGGCGACGATCACACAGAGAGCGACCGGCCGGCCCTCCGGCCATTCCAGGCGAGGTCGAGTGTCAATGGCGGAGAAGCCGTAATAGGGATTGTCCATGCCGGGCATCCGCGCCTCGGCCACGGCTAGGCCTCCGCCTTGCGACATGCCGCATTACGACCTGAAAAGACCCTACCCAAACGTCCCGCCCGGTCGAGCGTCTCGATGTGCTTCAGGAACTGGTCGTAATAATTCTCGTAAAAGTATCCGGCGATCTCGTCTGCCGTCGTTTGCCAGACACCCTCCCG
>WNFT01004572.1_pt1 | contig 12066 bp, 10 predicted proteins | sample 5400191 | NCBI WGS metagenome assembly WNFT01 (sample SAMN13153359, study PRJNA577476) | soil metagenome | isolation source: 80 cm saprolite under Madrone tree | place: USA:California | collected 2016-06-14
CCTTTCATCAAGAGCGTGCGGCCAAGCAACTCAAGCAAGGCCGGCTCGTCATCGACGACCAGGACGGTTTTGACTTCTTTGCCCGAGGGCCGGGCATTAGGACGTACGACATCGAGCAACCTTGGCCGCATGGTAATTGGGCCCTCCGTTCCATTGGGGAACGGACCGAAAGCCGGCCGGCCGTCAGCATCCAGGGCCACGAGCGCGAGGGGAATGCCGGCTGGAACGGTGGAGCGGATGCGCTTCAGTTCTTGCTCGTTTCGCCCGGAAGCCAGATCGCAATCGAGCACGATTGCATACGGGCGAGCGCTTTTCAAAATTTCAGGCAGCCGAACCAGTTCTGAGACAATCGAGACCTGGTAGCCGATGCCGAAAAGAGAACGCGTGGTTGAGCGCTGGAGTTGAGGGTCGTCTGAAACCATGAGAACCAGCGGGCGCATGATCTCTTCTTCTGCTGTCTGTGGAGCGGTTTCTTCAAGACGTGGGATCGGGAGCAGGAAAATAAAGGTGCTGCCTCCGGAGCCAGTGCTCTCGACCCAAATATGACCGCCGTGCATCTCGATAAGTTTGCGGGTCAAAGCCAGGCCGAGCCCGGTGCCTTGTTGCTGCCGGGCGTACGAAGAATCCACCTGCTCGAATTCGTGGAAAATCCGGTCGTGATCCCGTGGATGAATTCCTATGCCAGTATCGGCAACCTCGACGCGCAACCAGTCCCCGGAGGTGGGTGGCTTACTATCCGACGAGGCGGTATATGACATCGCCCGGACTTCCACCTTGCCCCCGTCAGGGGTAAACTTGATGGCGTTGCTCAGGAGGTTGTACAGGATCTGCTTGAGCTTGGGTTCGTCGGCGAAAAGGGGTGGAAGCTTCGCCTGGACATCGAGTGCGAGCAGGATGCTTTTCTTGTTCGCCAAAGTTTTGACGATCGTGAGCGCATTTTCCAGCGCCGCTCCGGCACTGAAAGTTGTCCGACCGAGTTCCTGCCGGCCAGCTTCTACCTTGGACAGATCAAGAATATCATTAATCAATTGCAGCAAGTGCCGGCCGCTGGAAAGAATGTGATTGGAATATTTAAGCTGGCGCGGATTTAGATCGCCAAAAGTTTTGTCGGCGAGGATTTCTGAGAAACCAATGATGGCATTAAGTGGCGTGCGCAGTTCATGGCTCATATTAGCCAGGAATTGGCTCTTGGATCGATTGGCGCCCTCTGCGGCATCCTTGGCGTGCTGCAGATCGTCCTCGACTCTTTTGCGCTGTGTGATGTCCTGGACTACCGCCTGGAACTCGAGAGTGCCGCCGTTTCCATCGAATAGCCGCCTGACGGTATGTTGCTGCCAAACGAGTTTACCCTGGCGAGCAGATACCCGATAATCGAATGAGACTGCCGGCTCCTCTTTTGGCAAAGCGTTAAAATAACTAAGCGGAATCTTATCGTCCTCTCCGCCCAGGCCGGCGAGGAAGTTCGTGCCCAAAAGTTCTTCGCGAGTTTTTCCATGGAATCGGCAGAAGGCGCCGTTGACAAAGGTGAGCGCGCCATCGGCTGTGAAACGGCAGATCATGTCGGTTTGATCTTCAACCATGGTGCGATAGCGTTTTTCACTCTCAGAGGCGGCTTGCATGGCGCGGCGGCGTTCGGTGGCGGCAGCGGCGAGAAGCATATTAGTCACCGCCAGAATGCCAATGTAGCTGCCGATGAGCATAAGGCTTTCGTGTTCAGAGTTTGCGAGAAAGGGCCCGCGTCCTTTGAGGAGAGAATAGATGCCCAGGGAGGTGACCATTAGAGTGCCGGTAGTCGCGCCGCGCTGGCCAAAGCGAAAGGCGGCCCAGACGAGGAACGGAAAGGGCAGGTAAGCCAGCGGATAACTCTGGACGCCATAGACGAACCATGAGTCGAAAGAAATGAGCGTTCCGGCGACCAACCCTGCGCCGCAGATGAGGGCCTCGCCCATGAGTCTTGGGGTCCAACGCAGCGAGGAGGGCTTTGCCCAGGTCAAGATGAAGGGGGCGACCACCAATCCTGCGAGAGCATTGGGCACCCACCAGCCGATGACTTCGGTAAAAAGGTTGTCCCAGGCAACGATGCCGGCATAGGCCAGGCTGACGACACTGAAGCTGGCGTTGACAGTCGTACCGAGAAAGCAAGCCAGGCTGATGTAACCGGTGACGTCGCGGGTGCGTTCCATGGCGCAGTCGAACCCGACAAAACGACGGAGCAGGAAAGAACAGATGATAGCGCCCAGCGTATTGCCGATGGCCGTGCCCAGGGTGAAAAACCCGAACGGCACGCCATCCATCAAGGAAAAGAGCACGGCGCCTAAGGCGACTCCGGGCCAGAACCTGTGCCCGAACAACAGGAGGGCCGCCAGGGCTATGCCCGCAGGCGGCCAGACCAACGCGACGCTGCCTGACAGGAACGATGCCTTTTTGCCTAGCAAACCCCCGACAAAGTAAAAAGCGATCAGGATCACCACCCGGGTGAGCGTGGTCAAATTCGCTTTGGCGTACGTTTTCAAAGTGCTTGGAATGCCGCAATATTCAGGCCAACAAGCTGCATAAATGCCTGCATCCGGTTGTAGGCGGAGTGCTACATAAAGACAGTGGGTGAATAGAGCGGTGGAGTTATTGAGTGCTGGGTTGCAAGGAGTTACAAAGTTAGTTGAGAGATCACGCAGCGGTATCCGCGTATCGCTGCGTTGAACCCGGCTTGCAGGCCGTATCAGTTGAAAGATTCTGATACGGTCTTCATCTTTTGTAGGACTGGAGATGACAAGCGAATGAGAAATTTGCAGAGAGAGTCTGGCAGTGCTGCTGCTGCTATTGGACATGCGAACAATATGACAAATTGTGCTTCGAATCAATTGACGATGCTTCAAGACCTCATTCACAGTGCGAGCGACCGCGGGATATTCCGGCGCAAAGCGGCACCGCTGGCGCCGCCTTGCCTGGGCAAAGCGATTCGGTTCCCGTATGGCGCGTTCCGGTTCAGTACACAGTTGCCTCGGGGCACAAGTTACGAGGTCCTGGCGTGCAGCGATCTGAAGAACTGGACCGTGATAGCAAAAGAGGTCGCGGGAGTTGAGCCAATCGAGTACGTGGATTCGGAAGCTTTCAAGTTCAGTTGCCGGTTTTATCGAGTCATGGCTTCGGCGGTATATTCTAATAACGTGATCGGATATGTTTCTTTCTCTTTGCCGCCCGGTTTCTCGATGATCAGCAATCCTTTGGAGGGAGCAAGCAACCGCGTCGTGGACACTTTCGTCGGATGGCCCGACGGGACCAGCCTCTCCAGGTATGACACACGCTTCTTCACGCTGAAGGAAAATTCGGTCAAAAACGACAGATGGAGCAACTCCTCGGATGAGTTGATGCCGGGCGAAGGAGGAATTTTTTTTAATCCGACGCAGGATTACAAATCGCACAGCTTTGTCGGGGACGTGCTGGAGGGCAATCTCTCGGTTCCTATTCCTCCAGGTTTTTCTATCCGCAGCTCGCTGCTGCCCCTCCAAGGCAGCCTGGATGAGATGAATTTTCCAATCAGCGACGGGGATGTGATTCACTTATTCGATCGCGATCGGCAGAAGTATGTGCTGCACCCGTATGAGAATGGGAAATGGACAGCGGGGCCGCCCGTTGTAGGTCTCGGCGAATCATTCTGGGTAGCGAAAGCCAAGCCGGCCAATTGGACGAGGAATCTGGTTATTGGAAGTTGAGGCTGGCGATTGCTACTCGACCAATTTTTCGCGCAGGGCGTAGCGGATGATGTCGGCGTTTGTTTTGAGGCTGAGTTTTTTGAGGACGCGGGTGCGGTAGGTGCTGACTGTTTTTATGCTCAGGCCGAGGTCGAATCCGATGTCTTTAGAACTCTTGCCTGATGCCAGCATGCGCAAAACCTGATACTCACGATCCGATAACGTTTCATGCGGAGCCTTGGGCGTCGGATTGACGAGGTCGGCGAGGAGCGTCTGAGAAAAGGCTGCCGAAACGTAGTTGCCCCCGGCCAGAATCTTGGTCAGCGCATTGACCACCTCTTCAGATGCAGTTTCTTTGGTGAGATAGCCTGAGGCGCCCGCTTTCAATACACGCGCGGCGTACTGGTCTTCAGGATGCATGGTCAAGACTAGCACCTTGGCTTCCGGTTGCATGTTTTTGATCTGCTTTAACACGTCCAAGCCGCTTTGGCCCGGCATGGTGATGTCGAGCAGAATGACATCCCAGGTCGCTTTCTCGATGGCGGCGAGGGCCTCGCGAGCATTGCGGCCCTCACCAAAAAGGGCCTGGGGAAAATGGTTTCCAAGAATTTGCTTGAGGCCATCCCGGACGATTGTGTGATCGTCCACGAGGAGGATGCGAAGAGGTGGGGTCACGATAGTTACAGGGTTACATCGTTACATGGTAACAACGTTGTTCTCGGCGGCAACCGCGCGGCCGACGGGGATGGTGACGGTGATAGTGGTGCCGCGACCTTTTTGGCTATGGATATCGACCTTGCCCCCAAGCACAGTGGCGCGCTCTTGCATGCCGAGCAAGCCGAGTGATCCGGTGCCGGCCATCTGTTCAGGCTCGATACCGCGACCGTTATCTTTGACCTCGAGGACCAGGTTCGCGCCCTCGGTCTTGAGCAGCACACGGACTTTGGAGGCCTGGCTGTGGCGGGCTACATTAGTGAGAATCTCCTGAAAAATTCGGAAGAGCGCGGTGGCCTGGTCGGAACTGGCAACGACATGCTTTTCTTTCAGGTTGGTTTCGCAGCGGATATGGGTGCGCTTTTGGAATTCGCCAGTTTGCCACTCGATCGCTGCCACAAGTCCGAGATCGTCCAGAACAGCCGGGCGCAGTTCGGTGCATAGCGCGCGGATGCGGCCCGTGGTGCTGTCGGCCAGCGAACCGAGAGAAGCGATTTGTTCCTGCAATTGACGGCGGATCTCCGGGCGATCTTGCTGCTGAAGTTGATCTTGGATACGTGCCAATCCAAATTTGAAGCCGGTCAGCAATTCGCCGAGATCGTCATGGATTTCCCGGGAGATGCGGAGGCGCTCCTCTTCACGGGTGGCCTGAAGCCGGGCCGTCAGAGCGCGCAATTTTTCGCGCGATTTCCTGGCTTCCTCCTCGGACTGCCGCAACGCCACGGTCTGGGCTTCCAACTCCAGATTTTTGCTTTCCAGTTTGGAAACGAGTCGAGCGTTGTATTCCTTCATCAGGCCCAACTCCTCCGGTGGAGCACCATGCCGGGGCTTTTTGTGGGCTGGATCATGAACGACCTCGTGCAAAGCCTGAAAAATCTGCGCGCTCTCCGCGGGCTTCTTGAGAAACTTGTCCGCGCCGAGCTTGAGCGCGGTCTTTTCGTCGCTCGGCGAGGTGTAGGTGCTGCTGTAGAAAATGAACGGAACATCGCCAAAGATTTTGCTTTTGCGCACTTCGATGCAAAGCTGATAACCGTCCATGCCGGGCATGAGAATATCCGAAATGACGGCTTGGATCTGAGCGTGCTCTAAAACGCCGAGTGCTTCAATGCCATCGGCAGCGACCCACACCCGATGGCCTGCGGCTTCGAGGATGGTGCGAAGCAACTTGAGAATGCTGGCATTATCGTCAACGATGAGGATGTTCAGCTTGGAAGAGTTAGCTGGTTGCATAGATGCATGGTTACATCGTTAATAAAAGCGCATGGAGTCGAAGTTAAGAGTTAATAAGCTAAACGGTCAAGCGAGGTCACGCGGGGAAAGCCCTGGGGGTGAGTTATCGAGGACTTCTCGGACCTTGTTCGCCAGGGCACTTGGCGTGAACGGCTTTTGCAATAGCGCTACCCCTTGGTTTAAGACCCCTTGGTGCACGATGGCATTCTCGGTATAGGCGGAGGTGAAAAGGACGCGCGTCGCGGGATCGAGCTCGAGAATGCGTTCGGAAAGCTGCTTGCCGTTGAGTTCGGGCATGATGACATCAGTGAACAGCAGATATCGGTGACGATTGTCACACGTATGGACACTTGGGTTGTTCCCTTTCAGGCTGATTGGCGTGCTTATGCAGCGCCCGACGTTTCCGAGGCGTCGAGCATCTCCCGCACCTTGCGCACGAGCGTGGCCGGCGTGTAAGGCTTGGGGAGGAACGCGACGCCCGGGTCGAGGACGCCATGATCAGCGATCGCATCATCAGTATAACCGGAAGTGAAAAGGATTTTCAGATCGGGATAGGTGGCCTTGAGCCATTCGGCCATGACTTTGCCGCCCATTTGGGGCATGATCACGTCGGTGACCACCAGGCGGATCGGCGGACCTTTATGCCGGCGAACGGCGTTCAAGGCCTCCTGACCATTAGTGGCGCGCATGACGGTGTAGCCCTGATGCTCCAGAACTTCATAGGCCAGGTGGCGAACGGAACGTTCATCCTCGACCAGCAATAAGGTTTCGCTGCCGCGCGGCAGGGCCACAGGTTCGTTGGATTGAACCTGAGGATCCAGGGGCTGATCGACGCAAGGGAAATAAACTCGAAACGTGGTGCCCTGGCCAGGCTTACTTTCGCAATCGATGTGACTCTGGGATTGTTTGGCGATCGTGAGACAGGTGGCCAAACCCAGGCCGGTCCCTTTTCCTCGGGGCTTGGTGGTGAAGAAAGGCTCGAAAAGATGAGATTTGACTTCGTCCGTCATGCCGGTGCCGGTATCAGTAACAGCGAGCAGGATGTAATCACCCGGCGGCACCTCCGGGCGAGCGCGAGAATAGGCTTCGTTCAAAGCAACTTTGCGAGTTTCGATCGTCAGTTTGCCGCCGTTAGGCATCGCGTCGCGGGCGTTGATGACCAGGTTCATGAGGATCTGGCCAACATGATTTCCGTCCGCCTTAAACCGGCCGATTTCCTTGCCTGGGAGGATGCTCAAGGCGATGTTTTCGTCAGTGAGCCGCCGGAGCATTTTATCCATGCTGGCGAGGATTTGATTGAGGTCCAGAACCGCGGGCTGCAACTTTTGTTTGCGCGTGAAGATAAGTAGCTGTTGCGTCAGGGCCGCGGCCCGGTCAGCCGCGTGACGAATCTCACGAACGTGCTTGTGGAGGCGATTGTCGGGACCTAGTTCCAAATTCATGAGATCGGAGTACCCGATGATCACGGCGAGAATATTATTAAAATCGTGGGCTATGCCGCCGGCAAGGTGGCCCACGACCTCCATCTTTTGGGATTGAATGAACTGTTCCTCGAGACGCTTGCGCTCGGTGACGTCGTTCATGATGCCGGTGAAGTGCGAAATCTGACCATCCGGGCCGCGCACCGGCGTGATGGTCTGCTCGCCACAATAGAGGGAGCCGTTCTTGCGGCGATTGGTCAGCTCACCTCGCCAGGTTTCGCCCTGGAGGATCGTCTGCCACAAAGTGTGATAGAAGGCGCGATCATGAACGTCCGACTTCAACATTCGCGGGTTCTGACCGAGGGCTTCCGCAGCGGAGAACCCAGTCAAGAGAGTGAAAGCGGGATTCACCGAGAGAATTGTCCCGCGACGGTCTGTGATCATGATGGCGTTGGCGGCCGCTTCAAGCGCAGTCGTTTGCAGGAGCAATTGTTGCTGGTGTTTCTGGAGATCCTCGGTCCGGTCCAGGAGTTCGAGATTTTTCTTCTCGAGCTTGGCCACCAGCCGAGCGTTGTATTCCTTCATCAGGTCGAGTTCCTCCGGGAAATGACCCTTGCGCTTCAAGCGGTGCGGCGCCCTTTCAACGGACTTTCGAAGGGCCTGAGCGATCTCGGCCACAGGCGCCGGTTTTTTGAGAAAATCATCGGCGCCCAAATCCATCGCCGCCTTCGAGTCGCTCGGCGACGTATAGGTCGCAGTGTAGAAGATGAAAGGCAGCGCTTTGAATTTTTCGCTTTTCCGAACTTCCAGACAAAAGCGATAGCCATCCATGCGCGGCATCAAAATATCCGAGATGACCACTTCGATCTTTTCCCGCTCGAGGAGTTCGAGGGCTTCGAGGCCGTCATTGGCTGAGAGGACCTTGTGGCCCTCGGTTTCGAGCATGGCCCGCAACAACTTTAGGTTCGTGGAATTATCATCCGTGATAAGTATGTTCATGAGTCGAGGCTAAAGAAGAAAGTCGCGCCCTCATCGGGTTTGCTTTCGGCCCAAATCCGTCCCCCATGACGGTGAATAATCCGTCGCACGGTGGCCAATCCGATGCCATGGCCGCTGAATTCCTCTTTCGAATGCAGGCGCTGAAAGGGGCCAAAAAGTTTGTCGGCGAAGGCCATGTCGAAACCGGCGCCATTGTCGTTGATGCAAAAGATAGTCGAGCGCTCACGCATCGTGATTGGGGTTTGGGGTGGGCCGTTTAGGCTCGAGGCCGGTTGGATTGTTGCAAACTCGATCCGGGCCAGTGGCTTTTTGGCGCTGAATTTCCAGGCGTTGCTCAGGAGGTTTTCCAAGACTGCCCGAAGCAGGACCGGATCGCCCCGCGCCCGAAGATTTTCGGCGATGACAATTTCCACGGAGCGAGCGGGATCGCGGCGCTGCAGATCGGCCATGACCTGGCGGGCAAGCGAAGTCAGATCGATGTTTTCGCGACGCAACTCGACCTGAGCCATCCGAGAAAGCTCCAATAAACCGTTAATAAGTTCGTTCATGTGCCGAGTGCTGGCACAAATGCGCTGGAGCAAGTCCTTGGCGGGGGTTTCAAGATGGGGGAAATCCTCGAGCACGGCAAGAGTCAGGCCCTCGATGCCGCGCAGCGGTGCCCGCAGATCATGGGAAACCGAATAAGAAAAGGTTTCCAACTCATGATTGGCCGCTTCGAGCATCGCGGTGCGATCCTGGACGCGACGCTCAAGCTCCTGGTTGAGTGCCGCCAGCTCAGCTTTGCCGCGCTCCAGGTCCTGGTTAGCCGCGGTCAGGCGCTCTTTGGACTCAGCGAGCTCGGCAACTTTATGATCCAACTTGCGGACCAGCGCTTCGTTGTACTCCTTCATCACTGGACCAGGTTTTAGCGCGCGAGCAGGCCCGGCCTTGGCCGAAGGTCGATGGGACGGGGCGTGTTGGATAGCTTCGACGATCTCTTCGTAAGAGGCGGGTTTCTTCAAGTAACTGTCCGCCCCCATTTTGAGCGCAAGCTTTTCATCATTCGAGGAGGTGTAGGTGCTGGTGTAAAAAATGAAGGGAATATGTCCGAGCCGGTCATCCTGGCGGAGATTTTTGCAAAGGCGATAGCCATCCATGCGGGGCATGAGGATGTCAGAGATGACCGCTTCGATTTCTTCCTGTTGCAAAATATCCATTGCTTCCATGCCATCGTTGGCGGGAAAGACATGATGGCCCTCGGATTCGAGCATGGCCCCGAGCAGCTCCTGGTTGATGGGATTGTCCTCAGCGATCAGAATATTCATAAAGATAAGGAGATATGGAGTGCGGCGGCAAGCGTGGCAAGCGAAGCGCGACGCCGCTTTGGCTGAGTTGGATACGGCGCTTGCGATCGATGGTTCGAGCCAAAGCGGCGTCGCGCTTCGCTTGCCGCCGCACTCCAAGATCGGATGACATGTCCATGGTTTGGTTATCCATTTTGTTGAGTGGCTTTATCAGCGACGGCTTCGATCTGCCCGGAGAGCGCGCGCGTATCGATTGGCTTAACAATGTAGGCGTCACAACCCGCGCGAAAAGCCTCCTCGCGGGGAAATTTCTCGGGATAGGAGGTAATGGCAACGATGGGGATTTGGCGAGTCGTGGGGTCGTCCTTCAACTGGCGAGCCAGCGCGAAGCCGTCCATGCCGGGCAGAGCCAAATCCAAAAGGATAATGTGTGGGTGAGATTGGTGAACGGCGTTGATGGCCTCTTCAGCCGACTTGGTATCGACGACTTGATGACCGCCAGAGGCCAGGACGAGCGTGGCGAGTTTACGGCTGGCTGGCTCGTCTTCAATTAGGAGGATATTCATGAGTGGGAATGGGGGCTGGAGTTTGGCAGGCAACGGGCAACCTGTTCTGGCAGGAGCCGGGTATCAATGGGTTTGGTGATGTAGCCATCGCAACCGGCTTCGCGCGCCTTTTGTTCGTCGCCCTTCATCGCGAAGGCAGTGAGGGCGATGATATGGATATGGCTGGTCGCCGGATCGGCTTTGAGTTTTCGTGTCAGGGCCAGGCCGTCCATGCCGGGCAGGGCAATGTCCATCAGGATCAGGTCCGGTTTGGTCTGCTGGAGGACGAGGAGAGCTTGCTCGGCGTCCACCGCTCTTTGGACGTGGTAGCCGGCGCAGTCGAGGACGTCCACGGCCAGCTTCAGGTTGGTGGGGTTATCATCCACGACCAGAATTTGGTGCTTGCGAGGTTCCATTTGTATTTGAGGTTATGCCGCTAATGCCCGAGTGGCGCGCGGAAAGATTGCCGTCCCCAACCCTAATCCCCTGCCCGTGGCCAACCGCAGAAGCGAACCGTCCCCTCGAACGCAAAGCGTTCTCAACAACAAACAATCTCATCAGCTTAAGCTGAGTCTGACACCACGAATGAGGTTTGGGAAGATGAAAAGCACGCTTTGCGCTTTGCCGGAGGCTTTAGGTCTGTCGCAATGAGTAGTGAAGGTATCGCGGCGATGTTGCGCACCACTGTCCACCAAACCGAAAGCCTCATTTCGTTCTCGGCTCGGCCATTTTTGGCTTCCATTGAGTTTTTGTATTTATCTTGTCCAGTTGAATCTGTAGGGTCCTCTTTATATGCCATCCGAAATTTTTCAAGCCAGTCGCTGGACGCGCGGGAATCTGCTTTTCCCGACTTACATCGAGGTCAGCGACAAGGCGGTGAGCCGCCGCAAACGCTCCTGGTTCCGCATGGATGAGATGAGCATGAGCATCAGCAAAGTGGCTTCCGTACACATTAAGACCGGTTTGATTTGGTCGGAGATTTTGATCGAGTCCTCCGGCGGCTCTGACCCGTTGGCCAGCCACGGCCACAAGAAAAGCGATGCGCAGCGAATTAAGGAGTTGATCGAGACCGCGCAGGGCGAAATGGCGAAGAAACCGCAAATGGAATGACCAGTTACAAAATCCGAAATCCGAAGCCCGAAATCCGAGAAACACGCCCAGCCCGAGCGGCATCCTTCTTCATTTCGGATTTCTTTCGGATTTCGGCCTTCGGATTTCGGATTTAGACATTAGCCTTCCGCTTGCTCAATCATGGCCGCAATCGTGTTCAGCGCATTTCCTTCCAGTCGATTGTTGACAAAGATAAACGTTTTTCCCTCCGAGCCGGCCGCGATGCCTTTCCGGATCAGGGCTGCCCCGGCGGCGCGGGCCGAAGGATTCGGGTCTTTGATAGTATCATAGGGCGCGAAAAGTTTGACTGACTCTTCATATCCTCGCCCGGGCTTTAACAGAAACCGTGCGGCGCACAATTCAGGATTGGTCTGGCTGCCCTCCAGGGCCATTTGCTCCTCTGCCGGTGGCATGTCGGCCCAGGAGTTGATGACGTGCGCCACGCTGTGCCGTTTCAGCACAGCAAAATAATCCATATGAAGAAAATGTCTGTTTCTGATTTCGACCGCGTAAGGCCAGCCCTGGGGGAGCTTGCTCAGGAACAAGTCCAGATCCGCAGCGAAGTCGCGCCCAAACTCATAATCACTGGAATAAAACTTGGAGAATTCCAGAAGCAGCACGCCGATCTTCTGCTTGAAAGGTTCACAGGGACTGAGAAAGGCCGATGCAAACAGGTCCGCATTCAGGAAATTCTCATTGGGTCTTCCTGCGCGAAGACCAAATCGGGGGAGGTTGCTGAATCTCTTGATCGTGATTTCGTCCGTCACTTTGAGCCCGAACAAGAAATCATCTGGCACTCCGTTCGCCAGTAGTTCGAGGTAGCGGTGGTCGGGGAATTTGTAATAGGCGGCATCTACGCAAACGGTCTTGAACACCTCCGAGTATTCCGCTAGACAAAGTTGTTCGAAGCGAATTTTGGAAAATTTGCCGCGCCAGACATAGCGGTCATCGTCGTACAGTTGTCCGCGCCAACCGGGATATTTCCAGGAGGAAGTCCCGATGAAGACGCCCTGTCTCGCCAACGATTCGACGGCTGCTTTCGTGCTATTGCGATCGAATGCCATGATGGTTTGGG
>WNFT01004574.1_pt1 | contig 12065 bp, 7 predicted proteins | sample 5400191 | NCBI WGS metagenome assembly WNFT01 (sample SAMN13153359, study PRJNA577476) | soil metagenome | isolation source: 80 cm saprolite under Madrone tree | place: USA:California | collected 2016-06-14
GATCGTGCAGGAAGCGCCGCGGCAGCTCCCGCTCCAACCCTTGAACTTCGAAAGCGCGTCGGGAGCAGCGGACAGCGCCACGGAGGTGTGCTGCAGGAAGGTCGCGCTGCACGTCCCGGGGCAGTCGATTCCGGGGGGCGACGAGGTCACCTTCCCCGCTCCGGAGCCGCCCATGACCACCGTCAGCTTGAACGAAGGGATCGCGCTGAACGCCGCCGAGACCTGGGTATCGGATGACAATTGCAGCCTACAGCTCGGCCCGTTGCAGGCGCCGGAGAAACCGGAGAAGGCGAACCCTGCCTCGGGAGAAGCGGTCAACATCAGATTTGTCCCCGACGAGAAGGCGGTCGAGCAGATCCGCGGGCAATCGATTCCCCCGGGGTTCGACACCACCGAGCCGCTTCCCACCAACTGCACGGAGAGGGTGAGCGGCCGCTGCAGGAAGGTCGCCAGCGCCGACACGTCGCTCGAGAGCGTCACCGCGCACGACATCCCGCTGCAAGCTCCGCCGAAGCCGGTGAAGTCCCATCCCGACGCCCCCGTCGCGTTCAGGCTGACTGCAGTGCCGTCTGGAAAGTCGGCGGCGCAGGTCCGCGGACAATCGATCCCGGGCGGATCGCTGCGAACGTTCCCCGATCCGTTCATCGAGACCTGGAGGTGCCGGGGCTGCCGCGGCGGCGCGGACAGGAAGGTGGCCGCGACCGACGCGTCGGTGTCCGGCTTCAGATCGCAGGCGCCTGTCCCGTTGCATGCCCCGCTCCAGCCCGCGAACGAAGCCTGCCCGTCCACGATGGGCTCGAGATGGACCGGTGTCTCGCGCGAAACCGAGAACCAGCAGGTCCCGCGGCAATCTCCCTGCAGCGCGGAGCTGCGCACCGCGCCCGGACCCGAGACGGCGACGGTGACGGTTGCCTTGGCAGTGTACTGGCTACAAGCGGTCCCCAGGACCGCGAGCACGACGATGGACCGGCGCATACGGCCCCCCCTGCGGAAGCTTGCGCATGGTCATCCGCAGGGGCCAGAGCAAACCGCACGCTTGCCCGCCCGTCGTGCGGTAGCATGCGACGTGCGCTTGCGCCGCGGCGAAGGCCGACTCCTTCTCTTGCTGCTGGTCGCGTACGGCTGGTTCTTCGTCTTCTTCGAGCGGATCAACAATCCCAACGAGCTGGTCCGCGTCTACGCGGCGCGCGCCCTGGCGGAGCACGGCACCTGGGCGATCGGAACGCGGGAGGCGCGTTTTGGCCGTTTCGTCGATCAGGGGCCCGTCTACTCCGAGTGGGGTTGGGTCAACGACAAGGCGCTGACCTGCGACGACCCGAGCGCGAGACCTCCCGCTTGCGCGGGCCGCTTGTACTCGGCGAAGGCCCCGGGAGCGTCGCTGATCGGAGCGCCGGTGCTCGCGGTGCTCAAGTTGTTCGGACCGGTGCGGAAGACGCCCGCTGTGTTCGCGCTGCGCTGGGCTTGCGTGATCCTTCCGTCCATCGCGTTCTGGATCCTGCTGCGCCGGTGGATGCTCGATTCGGGCGTCCCACAGAACGCGGCCCTGGTCTGTACGCTGGCCGGATCCCTGGGATCGCTTTCCCTCACCTACGGGCAGATGTTCGCCGGCCACCAGATGGCCGCGCTCGCGCTCGGCGCTGCCTTGCTCTGCGCATTCTGGGGGGACTTCCGCCCCTTCTGGTGTGGGTTCTTCTCCGCGCTGGCGGTGGCGCTGGAGTACCCGGCGGCCCCGGCGGCAGCGATCCTGGTGGCGGCCGCGCTCCTCTTTCACCGGCGCGGCGGACTCTCCCTGGCCCTGGGCGCCGCGCCCTGGGCGCTCGTGCTGGCGCAATTCCACCAGAGCGCCTTCGGCGCGCCCTGGTCCACTCCCTATGGACACCTGGAGAACCCCGAGTTCGTGCGGGACATCGCGCCGGGGTTCATGGGGATCTCGCTACCCACCTGGGAGCGCCTCTACGGCTCGCTGTTCGCGCCCTGGCTCGGGCTCTTCTTCTGGGCGCCTTGGACCCTCCTCGCACTGCTCGCGATCCGCTGGCTGCGCCGATTTGAGCTCGTCCCAGTGGCGGTGGTCGCCTACTACCTGGTCTTCCAGATCACGCACGCCTTGTGGCGCAGCGGCTGGACGGTGGGCCCACGCTACGTCACGCCGCTGGTGCCGTTCGCGGCCATCTCCCTGGCCCTGGCGCTTCGCCACGCGCCGCGGCTGCTTCCGATCGCCTCGGGGCTAGCGGCCTCCGGCGTGGCGGCGACGGGGTTGGCGTCCGCCGTGTGCCAGGGCTTCCCGCTCGAAGTGCAGAACCCGCTTCGCGAAGTGGTCTGGCCGCTGCTCGCGCACGGTTACGTGCCGCGCAATCTCCTCCAATGGATGGGCGTCCCCGGCTTGTGGAGCGCCCTCCCCTACTTCGCGGCCCTGGCGGTGGCCATCTTCCTGCTCGTTCGCGGGAGCGCGCTGGCGATCGCGGTGGCGATCCTGGTGATCGCGGCCCAGTGGCTGGCTCCGGCCAGCCCCGAGCGCGGCGCGGTCCATTTCCTCGCCGACCAATGGGAGCCGAATCCGCCGCCGGGAGCCCGGCCGTTCGGACAGGAACCGGCTACGCCGCGTTGAGCCACTCGGCGAAGGCGTCGAAGGAGGCTTCGCGGCCGAGGAACTGCTGCACGAGCCTCGCGGCCGGCGCTCCGCCTCCCGGTTCGAGGATGGCGCGCCGGTACCGGGTCGCCGCGGCGGGATTCAAGAGCCCCTCCCGGCGGAACACGCCGAAGAGGTCCTTCGCGATCACGAGCGACCACATGTACGTGTAGTAGATGGCCGAGTAGCCTTCGAGGTGGCCGAAGCTCTCCTGGAAGTACGTCCCCTCGACGTGGCGGAACGGCGTGTACCGCTCCTGCATCTGCGCGGACAGGGCGGTGGTGTCCAGCCCCGCGGGATCGCGGTCGTGCAGCCGCAGCGACGTCGCCGCGTAGAACATCTGCTGCCGCACGCGCAGGCCTTTGCCGAACTCGTCCGCGGCGCGCATCCGCTCGACCAGCGCTGCGGGGATCGGCTCTCCCGAGACCAGGTGGCGCGCGAACCGCTGCAACACGGAAGCGTCCCAGCACCATTCCTCCAGCATCTGCGAGGGCGCCTCGACGAAGTCCCATTCGGTGCGCACGCCGGAGAGACCCGCCCAGCGGGTGTGCCCGCCGAAGAGATGGTGCAAGAGGTGCCCGAACTCGTGGAAGAACGTCACCACCTCGGAGTGGTCGAGCAGCGCCGGGTCGCTTCCCGGCCGGGGGAAGTTGCAGACCAGCGCCGCTTCCGGGAGCGCCTGCCCGCGCACGCCGGAGGTCAGCGTGAACTGCGCCGCGTGCTTGTACTTTCCCTCGCGGGGAAAGAGGTCGAGGAAGAACCGGCCCACGAGGCGCCCCTGCTCGATCACCTCCCAGGCGGTCACGTCGGAATGCCACACCTGCGCGCCCGTCAGGCGCCGATACTCCACTCCGAACATCCGCGCCGTGGTTTCCAGGATCCCGTCCACCACCCGGCCCAGCTCGAAATAGGGGCGCACCGACAGCGAGTCGAAGCCGAGCTGCTCGGCGCGGACGCGCTCTTTGAGCGCTTCCGAATCCCATGGGTCCACGCTCTCCGCGCGGGGATGGTCACGCCGCTTGCGCGCCAGCAGCGTCTCGTAGTCCTTGCGCCCGCGAGCTTCGGCGGCCGCGGCGATCCGCTCGATGAAGTCCCCGGCCGCCCGGGCGCTGCCGATCATCTTGTCCTCCGCCACGTACGCCGCCCAGCTCTCGTATCCGAGGAGCCCGGCCAGCTCGTGGCGGCGCGCCAGCATGCGATCGAGCACTTCCAGGTTCTTCGGGTGCGCCCGCTGCCGGTACACCTTCCACAGCCGCTCGCGCGCGCCGCTGCTGCGCGAGTACGTCATGAACGGGATGTAGTCCGGGTAATCGGTGGTGATGACGCCCGATGCGTGGGCGCGCACATAGTCCTCGGGGAGTCCTTCCAGATCCGCCGGCGCCACCTCGATGCTGCGCACGTCGTCGCGGATGTTCCGTTGGAACTCCTGTCCGATCCGCACCAGTTCTTCGTTGAGGCCGCGGATGCGGGCCCGCGTCGGCGCGTCCTTGTCCACGCCCGCCCGGCGGAAGTCGCGGAGCAGGCGGAACAGGTACCAGCGCGTCGCCTCGTCCTCCGCGGCCGCATCGACGCGCGAGAGCGGCGCATACACCTCCGGGTCGAGGGCCAGCTCCGTCGAGAGCGCCTCGGCTTCCTGCTCGCATCGTTCTCCCGCCTCGCGCATGGCGGCGTCGGGATGGACGGAGCGCAGCAGCGATGCCCGCGCGCTCGCATCCGAGATGGCGGCCGTGGTCTGGTCCCAGGCGCGCAGCGTCTCCAGCGAGGGCGGCAGCGACTTCAGCCGGTTGACGGCGGCACGGGCGCGAACGAGAGCTTCCCCGTTCGCGCGCACGAACTCCTCGCGCGAGCCGGAAAGGAGGGAGGCGGCGGTCATCCCGGTCTTTTGACAGCGGGCCGCCCGAGCCGCAACCCCGGAAGTGCATCGGCGGGCTTCGCAAAGTACCCTATCCCCATGGACCACGGCCGCGACAGGCCCGCCATCCCGCCGCCGCTGACGCCCGTCGAATCCGCCGCCCGCATCAACCTGCGCTGGCTGGTTCGCCTGCGCTGGGGGGCGGTCGCGGGCCAGGTGATCACCATCCTGATCGCGCGCCAGTTCGTGCGCAGGCCCCTGCCGCTCTTCCCGCTGCTGGCCGTCTGCGCCGCCCTGGCGCTGGTCAACGTCGCCGTGCAGGTCTGGCTCGATCGCGGCGGACGCCCCACCGACCGGGCCGGAGCGCTCAACCTCCTCGGCGACATCGCCGCGCTCACCGCCCTGCTCGGCCTCTCCGGCGGGCGCGAGAACCCCTTCGCGGTCCTGTACCTGGTGCACATCACCATCGGCGCGGTGATCCTGCCGGCGCGCTGGGCCGCCACGCTCGCCCTGGCCAGCGTGGTGGCCTTCAGCGCACTCCAGATCCTGCCTTCCGGAGATCTGACGCTGGCCGGCGATGCGGCGCTCCTCCACCTGCGCGCCCGCTGGATCGCCTTCTGCGTGGCGGCCGCGTTCATCTGCACCTTCTCCCTGCGGATGAGCCAGTCGTTGCGGCGCCGCGGAGAGGAGCTGGACCGCGCGCGCTCCGACGCGGAGGCCTCGGAGCGCCTGGCGGCCTTGGGCACCCTCGCTGCAGGAACCGCCCACGAGCTGAATACGCCGCTTGCCACCATCCAGATCCTCGCCGGCGAGCTCTCCGCCCAGCTGGAGGGCGACCGCCGCAAGGAAGCCGAGGAGATCCGCCGCCAGGTCCAGCGCTGCAAGGAGATCATCAGCGCCATGCTCGCGCCGCGCGGCGGGGCGGACGTGGAGGAAGCGAAGGAGTTCGAAGTGGCGCCCGTGCTGGAAGCCGCCGTGCGCCGCTGGCGGGAGGGACGGCCGGGGCCCCTGCCGGAGCTCTCGGTGGAGCCGGGGACGGCCCGCTCCCGCGCGCGGCTCCCGGTGCGCGCCTTCGAGCAAGCGATCGCGAACCTCCTCGACAACGCCGCGGAGGCGACGGCGGGCCAGTCCGCGCGCCAGGTGCGGATCTCGCTTCAGCGGGTACACGACGAGCTGCGCCTGATCGTCGCCGACAACGGGGTCGGCGTCCCCGAGCAGCTGCTGCGCCGGATCGGGGAGCCGTTCTTCACCACCAAGGAGCCGGGACAAGGGACGGGGCTCGGCCTCTATCTGGCCCGCCACGTGATGGAGCGCGAGGGCGGCGAGATGCGGATCGACTCCGCGGAGGGCCAGGGAACGCGCGTCACGCTCACCATGCCGGAGGTGTGATCGCGTGTTACAAACCGGGCATGCGGATCCTCATCGTCGACGACGACGAGCCCTTCCGACTGGCGCTGCGCAACGCCTTCGTGCGGCGCGGGTACGAGGTCTCGCTGGCGGGCTCGCCGGCGGAGGCGGAGGCATCGCTGCGCGAAGCGATGCCCCAGTACGCGGTGGTCGACCTGCGCATGCCGGGGGGATCGGGCCTCGACGTGGTCCGCTCGCTGCGGGCACTGCCCCGGGCCCCTCAAGTCGTCGTCCTCACCGGGTACGGGACCATCGGCACCGCGGTGGAAGCCATCCGGCTGGGAGCGATCAACTACTTGAACAAGCCGGCCGACGCGGATGAGATCGAGGCCGCGCTCCAGGGCCAGCGGCCGCCGCCGGCCGACGACGTCCCCTCGCTCGACCGCCAGGAGTGGGAGTACCTGAACCGCATCCTCGCCGACTGCCAAGGCAACATCTCCGAGGCAGCCCGGCGGCTGAAGATGCATCGGCGCACGCTGCAGCGAAAGCTGCAGAAACACCCTCCCAAGGTGTGACGAGCCCACATAGCACCAGGGGGAACGGTGTGTTATCCCCCGCCCCCTCATGATTCAGGTCCAGGACGTCACCAAGGCATTTGCCGGCAAGAAGCTGTTCGAGAGCGTCAGCACGACGTTCCCGCCCGGGCGCCGCTACGGGCTCACCGGGCCCAACGGCGCAGGCAAGACGACCTTCATGAAGATCCTGGCCGGCGATCTGGAGCCCGATGCGGGGACTGTCTCCCGGCCCAAGCGGTTCTCCGTCCTCAAGCAGGACCAGTACGCGTTCGAGGACAAGAAGGTGCTCGAGGTGGTCCTGATGGGAAACACCGCCCTCTGGTCGGCGATGCAGGAGAAGGAGCGGCTGCTCGCCAAGCCCGACCTGTCGGACGAGGACGGGGCCAGGCTGGGCGAGCTGGAGGGCGTGATCGCCGAGGAGGACGGCTATTCCGCCGAGGCGCAGGCAGCCACGCTGCTCGAAGGCCTGGGCGTCTACGAGGCCGACCACCAGCGCTTGATGAAGGAGATCACCGGCGGCAACAAGGTCCGGGTGCTGCTGGCGCAAGCGCTCTTCGGCAAGCCCACCGCCCTGCTCCTCGACGAGCCCACCAACTCGCTCGACCTGGACTCCATCCACTGGCTGGAGGACTTCCTCCTCGAGTACGAGGGGACGCTGATCGTCATCTCCCACGACCGGCACTTCCTCAACGCCATCTGCACGCACATCGCCGACATCGACTACGAGACCATCATCACCTACGGCGGCAACTACGACGACATGGTGCGCGCCAAGGGACAGGTGCGCAGCCGGATCGAGGCCGAGAACGCGGACAAGATGAAGAAGCGCGCGCAGCTGCAGGAATTCGTCGCCCGCTTCTCGGCGGGGACCCGGGCCTCGCAGGTGCAGAGCCGGATCAAGCAGCTGGAGAAGCTCTCCCTCAGCGACCTGAAGAAGTCGAACATCGCCCGCCCCTTCATCAAGTTCGAGCAGAAGCGGCCCAGCGGGAAGCAGACGCTGACGATCGAAGGGCTGAGCAAGGCATTCGACCGGCCGCTCTTCAAGGAGTTCTCCGCGCTGATCACCAAGGGCGAGCGGGTCGCGGTGGTCGGCCGCAACGGCGTGGGCAAGACCACGCTCATGCGCACGCTGATCGGCGAGCTCGAGCCGGATGCGGGCAAGGCGACCTGGGGGCACGAGGCCCAGATCGGCTACATGCCGCAGGACGTGCGGCCCATCATCCCCACCAACACCACCTGCTTCGACTACCTGCACGACATCGACCCCAGCGCCGGGAACGAGGAGATCCGCGGGCTGCTCGGGCGCATGCTCTTCCGCGGCGACGAGGGGATGAAGCCGACCAAGGCGCTGAGCGGCGGCGAGGCGGTGCGGCTCCTCTTCTGCAAGCTGATGCTGGTGAAGCCCAACGTGCTGGTGCTGGACGAGCCCACCAACCACCTGGATCTGGAATCGATCTCGGCGCTGGGAGAGGGCCTCGCCAATTACCCGGGGACCGTGATCTTCGTCGCCCACGACCGCGATCTGATCGACACGGCGGCCACCCGGATCCTCGCCTTCCACCACGGCGGCCTCGAAGACTTCGCCGGCGACTACGAGACGTTCTTGGAGAAGCACGGCGGTTTCATCGACGCGCACTAGCCCTGTACAATGCCGTGATGCCGCCTCAAGAGCGGATCGCGATCGTCGGGTTGGGATTGATCGGTGGGTCGCTCGCGCAGGCGTTGCGGCGGGCGCGTCCGGGCCTGTGGATCGCCGGCATCGACGTCGATCGGCGCGCGCGCGAGATGGCCTTGGAGTCCCGCGCGGTCGACGCGGCCACCACCGTCGAAGAGGCCTCGCTGGGCGATTGCGACCTGGTGGTCCTCTGCACCCCAGCGCAGCCTCTGCTGGAGTCCGTGCCCCTTCTCGCGGCGCGCATGCGGCCCGGAGCGGTGCTCACCGACGTCTGTGGCGCCAAGGAGAAGGTCTGGTCCGCGGGAGCGGCCCAGGAGCGGGTGGTCTTCGTCGGCGCGCACCCCATGGCTGGCACGGAGTTTCGCGGATTCGCCGCGGCCACCCCAGCGCTCTTCGAGGGTTGCACGGTCGCGATCTGCCCCCCCTGCGGAGCGAAGGATCCGGTGGCGCGGCGTGAAGCCCTGCGGCGCGTTCGCGACCTGTGGACCGGGGTCGGCGCGGAGAAGCTGCTCGACGTGGACCCTGGCGCGCACGACCGGGCGGTGACCGTCGCCTCGCATCTTCCCTACCTGGCGGCCGCGGCGGTGGCGCAGGCCTTGATCGAATCGGGAGACGATGCCGCGCTGGCGCGCGAGCTGGCGGCCGGAGGGTTCCGCGACACCACCCGACTCGCGGGAGACGGCACGGTGGGCGGGGCGGCCGCGCTGAACCGCTTCGTCCCCGAGGCCGCGCGCTCCCTGGCCGAGCGGTTGCGGGCGCTGGCGCAGCGTCTCGAGCAGAGCCCGGAAGCGGCGTTGCGCCAGCTGGCGTCGGTAGCCGATGAGCGCCGGCGCATGAAGCTGCCCGCGCCGGTGCATCCGGCCAGCGGCCCGGGCCGGCCGCGCTGACGCGGACCCGCGCGCGCTGCCTCGGTGCGGTGACGGGCGGACGAGCGCCCTTGAGGTGTGTTCACCGTTGAGCATGCGTACCGTTCCCCCCGGGAGGGACGGTTTGAACGAAGCCACCTCGACCCAGCATCGGAGCCGCGTCCTCGCCCTTCTGCCGGGCGTACCGCTGCCGGCGAACACCGGAGGCGCCCTGCGGGCGCTCACCATGGTACAGGCGCTCGACCGGGCGTTCGACACCACGGTGCTCGCCTGGGCGCGCAACGGAGAGGACCGGCAGGCGCTCGACCGCATCCTCGAGGGCCGGCTGCACGTGGTCGACCGGATGGGGCCGGTCGACTCGCTGTTCGCCGAAGGCATGGGATTCGTCCTCGGATGTCCGGCGGGGTACTGCCGCTACGGTTGGTTCCCCTCGGTGCTGCGGCGCATCCTGGAAGTCGAGAAGTTCGACTTCATCCACTTCGATCATCCGCACACCGCGCTGACCTGGGCGCAGATCCGGCGCATGCAGCCCGAGGCGAAGCTGGTGCTCGATGCGCACAACGTCGAGGCGGAGATCATGCAGCGCCTGGCGGAGACGGCGCCGCGCTGGCAGCGCAAGGGGATCCGCTGGCAAGCGGGGCGCATCCGCGACCTGGAGCGGGAGTTGGCCCGCAACGTCGACATGGTCTTCGCCTGCTCGGAAAAGGACGCCGCCGTCTTCACGGAGCTGGGCGCCCGCCACGTGCGCGTGGTCCCCAACGCCATTCCGCCGCTCTCGCCGGCCCTGGTGGCGCAGCGGCACGACGTGGTCTTCGTCGGATCGCTCGACTGGCGTCCAAATGCCGACGCCGCGGTGCTGCTGGCGAAGGAGATCTGGCCGCGCTGCCGGGCGCTCCTGCCCGGTGCGCGCCTGGTGATCGTCGGACGGAACCCGCCCCTGAACATCCAGGCGCTCGCGTCCCACGACGTGCTGGTCGAAGGCAGCGTCGCCTCGGTGCGGCCGTATCTCGACCGCGCGTTCGCGACCGCCGTTCCGCTCCGCGCCGGCTCCGGCACCCGGATCAAGATCCTGGAGGCATGGGCGGCGGGGGTGCCGGTGATCGCCAGCCGGATCGCGGCCGAAGGTCTTCCGTACACGGACGGAGAGGACCTGATCCTCGCCGAGGAGCCGTCCGAGTTCGCGCGCGCCCTGGTGCGGCTCTGGCGGGACCGGCGGCTCGCCGAGGACCTGGCGCGCGAGGGCCGGCGGACGGTGGAGCCGTTCACCGCGCAGAAAGTGGCGGAGGCCGTGGCGCGCCACTACCGGGAGCTGCTGGACCCCGACAGCGCGCGGCCGTACAGCGACGCGTACGCGCCCGCCATCGCCGCCACGCCGTAATCCAGGGCCCGACGGAGCGCGAACGCCTCGAACGGGGCGCGCGCTTCCGCTTCGCGCAGCCGCCGCAAGGCACCGGAGAGGGTTTGGGCGTCACCGGCCGGGACCAGGACGCCGGCTCCGCCCGCGAGCAGCTCCGGCAGCTCGCCGACCGCGCTCGCCACCACGCAGCGGCCCAAGGCGAGCGCCTCCAGCGCCGCGAGCGGGAGCCCTTCGGTCAGGGACGGCAAGGCGATGACGTCCGCCGCGGCGAAGACGTCGCGGGCATCCTCCCGATAGCCGAGGAAGCGCGCATCGAGATCGCGGCTCGCCTCGCGCAGCGCATCGCGGAGCGGTCCGTCGCCCGCCAGGAGCAGGGTCGCGGAAATTCCCCGCGCGGCCTCGAAGAGAACGCGGTGCCCCTTTTCAGGCGCCAGGCGGCCGACGACCGCGATCACGTACGCGTCCACTCCCAGGCCGAGCCTCTCGCGCGCCTCGCGCCGCTCCGCCGCCGAGATCGGCGGCGTGGGCGGCAAGCCGTTCGGAACGAACGCCACCGGCGCGGCGCGCACCCACCGCCGCAGTCCCCGCTCCAGCGCCCGGGACACGGCCACCACTCCGCGGGTGAAGTTGGCCAGGAACCGCGCGACGGCTTCGTACAGCCGCACCGAGGCGGTCTCGCGGGTCTCGCCGTGGAACGTGGCCACCACTGGCACGCGCGCCAGCATGCCCGCGACCAGCGCGACGAAGAGCGCCTTGAAGTCATGCGCGTGGAGCAGCCGGACGCCTCGCTCCCGGGCGAGGCGGGCCACAGCGCGCGCGCAGCGCAGGTCGATCCTCGAGGCGCTGTCGAAATGCACCGCCGCGAGGCCACGCCGGCGCGCCTCTTCGGCCAGGGCGTCGGGGGCGCCCGGACGGGAGATCGCTCCGACGATCGGAGCGTAGGGAGCGGCCGTCGATGCGGAGAGCGCGAGCACGGCGCGATCGGCGCCGTAGAGCGCGGTTCCTTGGCGCAGGTGGAGAACGGGGATCACGACCGGCCGGCGAGCTCGCGGTACAGGATCTCGTACGCGTCGACCATCGGTTCGATCGAGTAGCGGCGTGCGCGCTGGCGCGCGTTGGCGCCGAGCCGGGCGCGGAGCTGTGGATCGTCGACCAATCGCCGCAGGGTGGAGGCGAGCGCGTCCGGGTCTCCCAGGGGCGCGAGGAGCGCCGTTTCGCCGTCGGTGTGGATCTCGCGCACCGGCACCAGGTCGTGCGCGAGAGTGGGCAGGCCGGCGGACATGGCTTCCATCATGCTCAGGGAGCGGCCCTCGCTGAGGGAGGTCTGACCGTAGATGTCGAAAGCGGGGAGGAGGCGTGCGGCGTTGGGGATCAGGCCGGTGAAGTGGACGTTCGCGTGACCCTTCGCGGCGGCGCGCAGGGATTCCTCTAGCGGGCCTTCGCCGATGAGGTACAGGTAGACGTCGGGCCTTCCGGCGCATCTGTCCAAGAAAGCCTGCAGCAATCGATCGGGGCCCTTGATTTCTCGCAGGCCGCCGACATAGCCCACCGTGATCGCACCTTCGGGGACCCGTAATTCGGACCGCGAGGCGTTCCGCGGCGTGAACGCCGCGGGTGCTATGCCATTCTCGATCACCGGCACTCTCGCGCCGCTCGGCGCCCACCCGAGGATGTCCTCGCGCACCTTGTCGCCGCAGGCGACGAGCACGTCGGTGGCGCGGGCCGCCAGCGCGGCGGCATGCCGCTTCTTGCCCTGCGGCGTCCGCT
>WNFT01004575.1_pt1 | contig 12064 bp, 8 predicted proteins | sample 5400191 | NCBI WGS metagenome assembly WNFT01 (sample SAMN13153359, study PRJNA577476) | soil metagenome | isolation source: 80 cm saprolite under Madrone tree | place: USA:California | collected 2016-06-14
GGACTTTAACAAGGGTACCAATGCCCATTTCTATGGCCGCTTTACAGAAGCGAGAAGGCCGGCCCTCGCCGGAGGCCTCCAGCCACTGCAGGGCACGAACAATGCCAGCTCATCGCGTAACATTGTCGCGCACTGGACGCAGAATATCTCGGCGAATTCGGTGAACGATTTTTTGGTTTCCTACAGCCGGCCCAAATGGCTAGTCGGAAGGAACCTCAGCGTCCCCGACGCTTCGAAGGCGATCGGCTTGCTCAATACGTCGAACTCTCCGGGGGGTCCGTTATGGGGGTTTGCCACCTATGACATGGGCAGTTCGGAGCCATTCCTGCTGAACAGCACCAACAATACCTATCAGGCTAAGGACGACTATAGTGTGGTAAAGGGAAGGCACGAAATGAAGGCGGGGGTGGAGATAACGGAAAGACGACACTTTTATCCCAGCGTGAATGACGACAAAGGCTTTTTCAACTTTGCAAATGTTTGGACGGCAGCCTGTCCATTGGGAAACGCTGCCTGCGCTTCCGCCATGTCGGCGGGTGGTATTACTGATCCGGGTGGCAACGGTTTTGCCGATTATCTACTCGGTGCGGCCCAGCAGGATGTCTTGAACGTCAGTGCTAGTGACTACGCGGGCTACCAGAGATACTATGGTGTTTACGCGCAGGACTCCTGGCGCGTAACTCCAAAGCTGACACTTAATTACGGCCTCCGCTACGAATACTGGAGCCCCTGGACGGTTCCTAGCAACACAGTCGCGACTTTCAATTTTCAGACCGGTCAGATCGAATACGCGCTTCAGAATCCCCTTGACTATCTGGATCCCGCAAAATGTTTCGGAAGGTGTGCGCCGTTGAATAGCGCCATCCCGCGCCAAGGATACACGGCCGGCAATTTGGATTTCGCGCCACGGATTGGACTGGCGTATCTCCTAACACCGAAAACTCCGGTACGAGCCTCCTTCGGAAAATTTTACGACGGCAATGTCAACAACAACTTTCTCAGCAATATACAGCACGGGATACCGCCCTTCACTCTATTTGATGGGGTAACGACCGCGGGTTCCGAGCAACTTCCTCCACTTTTAGTCCAAGGAAACTTCCCACCCCCTTCACCAACCGGAATTCCGCAGCCCAATGCCAATCCTCCGGCTGCCTTCCGGGTTCCCCTTAACTACTATCCGACGGGAGCGGTTCTCGAGTGGTCCTTAAGTGTGCAACGACAACTCAGCGCGCAATGGGGGATCGAAATCGACTACACCGGTTCCCACACCGTCCATGAGTTCCAGTTTGTCAATGAGAATAACGCGGCTTTGCCGGTGGGACCACTGGCTAATGTGAGCCTCCAGCAACGGCGACCGTTCCCACAATGGGGAGACATTGGGACGTGGGCGCCGATCGGCTGGGGCAGGTATAACGCGCTGGTCGCCAGCGTGAAAAACACTGGCTGGCACGGTCTCATGCTGATGGCCAATTTCACCTGGGCCAAGAACATAATCAGCTCAGATTTTGGTAACAGTGACATTGGTAACGAAAACTTTCGCACTCCGTATAGTTACGCGGGAGATGCTCCATTTACGCCCAGAAAACGGTTCATCGCGGGCTACTCTTATCAACTGCCATTCGGGAAAGGAAAGCGCTTTGGGGGCTCGCTCAACTCGGCCCTCGACAAAGTCGTCAGGGGTTGGTCCTTCAGCGGCATTACGGAGTTTTCTAGCGGAGCCCCGTTAGACGTTAAAAGCCCAGATTTTTCTGGAACAGGCATAGAAGATTGGGGTGAACCCAATAAGATTTGCAATCCGAACAATGTCCCCGGTGGCCGCAATCGCTTCCATTGGTTCAACACCTCTTGCTTCGTCGCGGCGCCGTACGGCACTTATGGGAACTCGACTTTCGGAGCGGTCACGACACCCGGGATCAACAACTGGAACCTGACGGTGGAAAAGAGCACGCCAACCAATTTTCCCAAAGACATCGGCCGGGTGGATTTCCGGCTCGACATGTTTAATGCCTTCAACCATACGCAGTGGGGAACACCCGACACCTATTTGCCTGACAACACTTTGGGCCAGATATTCTCGACCCGGCCGGCCCGGCAGCTGCAGTTCACGCTAAAGTATGTTTTCTGAAAATTGAAACTAACGCGGCCACAGCAGTGGTATGAACCGGTTCCACAGTGGCCAACAAACCACGCCCTTGGAATGGGGCTCTGGCAAAAGTCGCTTGAGTGTTTCAGTGGTCTTTTTGCCTCCTAACGCTGACAGATGCCGCTTCAGAGCCGGGGCCGCACGTTTTGCACAACGATGCGAGTCGCGTTTTCCCCGCTTGCCGTGGTGGCGTAAGATGCAGAAGCTGAGAATCCTCTAGTGAAAACCAGCTTATTCGAAATTTTCAAGATTGGGATTGGGCCTTCGAGCTCGCACACGGTAGGACCGATGCGGGCGGCCGGGGATTTCGTCGCCCGACTGGAGTCGCAGGGTGAACTTACACGGATCGCGCGTGTACGCGTGGAACTTTACGGTTCCCTGGCGCTAACTGGAGTGGGGCACGCGACTGATCGCGCGATTCTGCTGGGTTTGAGCGGTGAAAGGCCGGACAGTATTGCGCCGGAAGACATTGAGCCGAGGCTCAAGGCCATCCGCCACTCAAAAAGGCTGAGCCTCGCGGGGAAACACGCAATCCCATTCGAGGAGCCTCACGATTTGTTGTTCCACCGAGACAAAACACTGTCAGCGCATCCGAACGGGATAAGGTTCTGCGCCTTCGATGCGAGCGGAGCCGCGATTGACTCGCAGGCGTACTACTCGATTGGCGGAGGTTTCATACAGCGGGCAGGCGAGAAGGCGGCGCAAAGCGAAAGGAACGTTCCGGCGCTTCACTTTTCGAGCGCGGGGGAACTTCTAAAGATCGGCGAGCGGCACAAGCTGGCAATCTGGGAGATCGCGCTGCAGAACGAAAAAACTTGGCACAGTGAGGAGGAGGTTCTCGCCTACGTGCGGCGCATCTGGAAGGTGATGCAGGAATGCGTGAGGCGCGGCCTCGAAACGGAAGGGATTCTGCCGGGCGGATTGAACGTGCGGCGGCGAGCGCCGCGGCTTGCGAAAAAGCTGAAGGCACCGGGAAGCGGAGATCCGCTGACGCCGATGGATTGGGTGAATGCATATGCGATGGCTGTGAATGAAGAGAATGCCGCCGGGGGACGGGTGGTGACGGCGCCGACAAACGGAGCCGCGGGAATTATCCCGGCGGTGGCGCACTATTATATGCAGTTCGTGCCGGACGCCGAGGAAGTAGGACTGCTGCGGTATTTTCTGACAGCTAGCGCGATCGGGATTTTGTACAAGGAAAATGCATCGATTTCCGGCGCCGAAGTGGGATGCCAAGGAGAAGTGGGCGTGGCGTGCTCCATGTCGGCGGGAGGTCTGGTGGCTGCGCTGGGCGGAACGAATGGGCAGGTGGAATGCGCCGCAGAAATCGGGATGGAGCACAACCTGGGAATGACCTGCGACCCCATTGGTGGTTTGGTCCAGATTCCCTGCATTGAGCGAAACGCGATGGGAGCGGTGAAGGCGATCAACGCGTGCCGGATCGCAATGCGAGAAGGCGAGGGGCATAAGGTGTCGCTGGACCAGGTGATTCAGACAATGTATCAGACGGGGCTGGATATGCAGTCGCGGTACAAGGAGACCTCGCTCGGCGGTCTGGCGGTGAACGTAATTGAGTGCTGAGAGGAAGAGGTCTTGAAGCTCTTAGATCCTCAAACCGGGTCAGACTTTGCCGCTTGCGTTTGCGATCTTTCGTGGCCGGTCTCTCTCCAGAGATTGATCAGACCGTGATTACCCAGGTCTTCCAATCCACACCGCACCGCTTCGGCAAAAAGCGAAGAAACCAGTTTGGCCCCAGGATATTCTCCTTTGACGTCGGCAATAAGTTCCGTCGCGAGTTTCAGGTCTTTGTTTTGGAGGCGAATGCTGAAACCAGGGGCAAAATCATTGCTGAGAATCTTCGGCCCCAGGTTTGTTAACATCCAAGAGGACGCCGCGCCGCTCGAAATCGCGCGCAGCGTGACCTCGGCATCTAGACCCGCTGCGCGAGCCAAGCGCAGCCCTTCCACTGTTGCCAAGAGGTTGATGGCGCCCACTGCCTGATTCACAAGTTTTGTCTTTTGCCCGGTCCCACTGGAACCGGCATAGATAATAGTCTTACCCATTGCCTGAAAAAGAGGTAGACACCTTTCAAACACTTCATGCTTGCCCCCCACCATGATTCCGAGCGTCTTCTCGCGGGCACCCTTTTCACCTCCGCTCACGGGCGCGTCAAGCATTTCACATCCCTTCTCCCGGAGCCGCTCCGAAAAGTGAAGCGTCGCTCGGGGAGAGATTGTGCTCATATCAATGACAATCATGCCCTGTTTCACTCCACGCCATACGCCCGCTTCGGAGAAAAGGACGTGTTCTACATCCGGCGTGTCCGCAACCATCACAATCACAACATCGCTTCGTTCAGCGAGTTCTCGGGGAGAGCGGGCGATCGTCGCACCCAGCGCGGCCATAGGTTCGCACTTGGACACAGTTCGATTGAACACCGTTAGAAGAAACCCTGCTTTAAGAAGGTTGGCCGCCATGGGTTGTCCCATGATGCCCATGCCGATGAATCCGACTTTTGACATCGTAGACCTCGCTGGGAAGCCGAGTTTTTGAAAACCAAAAATAAAGCGCAATGCCTTGGCTCGTTTGTTCGGCTTCCGGGGAACTGCTCATGACCGATGAAAAATTATCATGACTACTTCTTCTCCAACTCTTGAAAGTGGTTCAAGGTTTCCATCAATTTCACAGCCTCCTCCCACTTGACACCTGTCTGTTCTCCCTGACAAGAACGCAGAAACTCGACGTCCTGGTCGTGAATGGCTTTTTCGTACGATTGGAGTTCAGGGATGGTCAGTTTCAAATGGTCCACGTCTGATCGGACGTAACTAAAACCATCTGTCTCCACAGTGTGCCGGTCTCCTACGACCAGCATCCGCATGTGAGGTAATCGAGATGCGTAAGTCACCGAGATTGTAGCCGGCGCACCATTTGGCAACCTGCCCAAAAGTGATACAGTCTGGGCGCCACGAGCCTGCGGCAAAGCCACGCAGCCAATCGGCGTGAGCGCTCCAAACCAATTGATCATGAGGTCGATCGGATGCGCAGAGTGATGAAGTAATGCGTCATCCATCCAAGCACGGTCCTTAAGCTTGTGATGGCGAACAAAGTTCACTTCCTGCACGGCGCCAAGTTCGCCTGATCGAATACTGTCGGCGATGCGTATATAGGTTGTGACATATCGGGTCGTGTGTGCGCACTGCACGCGGACGCCGCGCTTTCTGGCCAAGTCGCCCAAAACTTCTGCCTCTTTCATCGTCTCGCAAGGCGGCATTTCCACCAAGGTGTGAACGCCGAGCTCCAAGCACTCGCGGGCCTGCCGGTAGTGAACTGGCGAAGGGGAGCACACAATTACGGCATCGGCGAGGGAAACTGCTTCTTCGAGGCTCTTGCTCGCATTCTTGATGGAGTAAGCCGAGGCGAATTCAACGGTTTTGTCACGCTCCGTGCCGAAAACAGCCACCAGTTCAACCCATTTCTCGGAGACTAGCTGGCTCGCGTGGACCGAGCCCACAAATCCATGCCCAATCATTGCTACTTTCACTGCCATGGCCCTCTTCGTATTAGGATTTTCAGCCGTGAGTTGAAAATCCATCCGTGCCACCGGGTCGGCTTCGCTTTTTCGCTGGGATTGCTGCAATCTTCAAACACGCGTATCAGTCAAGATTTTCCAGAAGGTGGTTGGGGTCCATCCATCCAGACTGCTGCAGCAGATCTCGCAATGTTTTTTCCTGCTGCTCATCAAGAGGAAAAAATGGATCGCGGCAATATCCTCCGCCTAATCCCCAAAACTTCAGCATCGAGCGATAGATGGCCAAGTCACTCACCGGTCCAACCTGTTGATAGGTATAGAGATGGACGATCGGGAGAATCTTGTTCCAGATGAGCAGGCCTTTTCTCACGTCGTTGTGGACTACAACTGCCTGGTACATTGCCTTCGCCGCCTTGCTGACCACATTCAAAATACCGCTAATCCACCCGTGAGCCCCAGCGGCCAGGCCTTCGAGTGCAGCAAGAAAGGAGCCGTAGAAGATCGCCATCCTGTCACCCACCAGGTAATGCAAGTCGTGTACGGGCTCCACCGTCCCAAACGTGGACTTAACCATGTGCAATACATCCTCGTCCACCAATCGTGCAATTTCACGCGGGTTGAGTTCCACGCAGGCCGAGTTGTGGGGATTGTTGTACAGCATGATCGGCAGGTTGATGGCCTGTCGCACTCGGCGGTAGTGCTCGATAACAGCGGCCTTGGGAGGCTTCTGGAAATAAGGCAGGATTAGGATCAGGGCATCGGCCTCGCATTTCTGGGCTTCTTCGGAGAGTTGAATAGTCAATTTAGTGCTGTAATGGCCCGAGCCATAAATGACCGGCACGCGCTTCCGGACGACGTCGCGAGCCAGTCGAAACAGCCGGATACGCTCCTCCCGTTCAAGCGCAATGAACTCGCCGCTGGTTCCGGCGATCACCAACCCATCGACCTCCTGATGAGTAATAAGCCAATCCCAGTGGCGTGCGGTAGCTTCCTCATCGAAATTGTTCTTCTCATCGAACATGGTGAGGGCAGCGGGGAATATTCCGCGAAATCGCTTCACATCAAATGGCATCAAACTCTCCGGAACTGAATTCTCTTTGGGCTGCGGCAGGTTGAGCCTTACGCCAAAGACCTATTGGAGAATCCTGGAATTTTGGAAAGCGCGAATCACGTCCTTTACGCCCAGATCCGTAAATTCAATGTAATGACGGTCATTGAGCGGCAACTGGATTCCGCCCTTAGTCGGCTTTACAGGGATTTCCTTCCCCAGCCCCTTCATCAGGCGTACGCTGCGCGCCGGGACGTCAATGTGAAGTGTCGCGGAGCCTGAGGTATGCCAGAACACAACCCAGATCTTCCCCAATCGCTCAAAAACAAATGCACGCGCCGGCTGGTCGGCTCCGGCCACTTTTTCAATCTGGGAATACGGAACTAATTCGAAATGAGCGGCTTCATCAATCAAAAGGATGTGCTCTTGTTCCAATTGGCGGAGCGCTTCCTTGTGGACCGGGGTCAGCCAATTACTGGCGCGCAGGTCTTCCCAGCGCTTCATTACTTCAAGATTGTCTGCCGTGCGCGGGTGCAATTTCAACTGATCCAAATTCCCCCAGAGACTCACAGGGCAGTCCCAAGCCGCGGCGCGACTGGTTGTATACTCGATCATATCCGGCTGCGTGCCGATGGTATCCTTGTTCGGCGGCCAATAACCGATCCAGCCGAAGTTGACACTGGTAAAATCTTTGGCAACTTGTTGTGCCTCAGCCGCCGGATAGGCGCGGATTGCGGCCTTCATGACCTCCGGCCGGAAGACATCGAAGGCATTCCCGCGTGTTAGGATATGCCAGCTAAAGTGGGACTTGCAGGCGCCTTCGGCAAAAAGAGGTTTCGGATCCAGCTGCTTCAAGACCAGCCATTGGGCTCGCGACACCGTAAACCAGAAGGGCGGGGGCACATCCTCGGCTCCGTCGAAATAGGTGAACTTGAACCCGGCTTCCCGATAGATTTTGCCGAGACGATCGGCCACCTCCTCTTGGATGTTTGTATTCTGCGTAAAGCGCACGAAAATCGGCCACGTATCTACGTCCAACAATCCCACCCGAGTCCCCTCTTCATGCGACCCTGGGTTTGTGTTGAGAGCTCCGCGGGTGCAGTTTAGAAATTGATAGGGGGGAGTCGCAGTAAACGTCTCATAGGTAACCAACTCATTCTGAATCTTCAGAATGCGGCGGTCCTCATCCATCGTGCAGAGCCGCGGGTTTTCCTCGACGATTATCGTGGTCACCGTTGAATTTAAATGCTCGGCTAACGTAAAAGTGTGGCTCAAGTTCAATCGTGGGTCGGGCTTGGGGGTCAGATAGGCGTCCGTCTTATGACACTTATTGTAATGGATATGGATGCCGGGGATGATGCCTGCGCTGCTGATCTTACGCACTACCCTCTGCAGGTCGGGCATGCCATTCGGATAGGCAGGGCGCCATTCAAAGTGGCCGACGGTCTGCGCGAAGGACAGGTAATGCATTTGCATCAACCGGAAACCGCCCATCCGAGCATAGCGAATATGCTCGTCAATGTTTTGCGGCGTGGTTTCGCCCATTTCGTAGTACGAATATCGATATTCGCTGCGTCTGCGACTCTCGACACCCCGCGGAAGGCCGTAATCCTCCTCCACGGCGGCAACACGGTCCAACAGATTCTTCGTGGCTGTCACGATGAGGGCCGCCCCCACCCCCTCCGTTGCGACCTCCTCCGCCGTTCCAGCTTGAAAAAGATAAGCACCCGCGCACGGCTTGCAATCGACTCGCGCGTAGGGATCGGTAGCCAAAAGGTTGACCGCGATAGCCTCGTCCCAGGTTACGTTAAGCCAGTCTCCAAGGTTCTTCCGGGCGCGAACGGGGAGTTGAATGAACAGTGTCTCTTCGACAGGATCCTTCCGCCTTGGCCGGAGAAGGGCACTCGCCCTATACTCCAGCTTTTCGAGCGTAAATCCGATGTAACTTTCGGTGATTTTCAGGCCGATCGTAGCTTCGAATCCCACATGCGCAAAGGTTACAACCAACCTGTCGCCGTTGCGCCGCACTGCCTCGGCAGGGAAACTCGTCACCTTGGCGGGATAAGCCAATTGCAACTCATTGTCATACGGTCGACATTGCGTGGCTGTGAACATTGGAACATCCATACCCACCGCAAGGCATTCTTGGCCGCTCGGTTTGTGAATCAGGCTTTGCGCTTGCCCGTTCTCTGCAATAACCAGCAGCAGCTCCTTATTCTCAAGAACGATGTCCTTTGTCTTGGCAACCGCTGCAGCAACTGGTACAGGGACAACCTCGGTTATTCCAGGGCTCGCTATCTCGCGAGCCCATGAAACGCCCGGCCATGACGCTGCCGCAATAGCGCCCGCTTGCTTGAAGAACATTCGCCGGTCACTCATGTAAAAGATGCCTCCCTAGATCTTGGTCCTTCAGGAAAATCACAATAAACGAGTCAACTTTGCCCCAGCGGCGTTGCGGACTTCATCTTTCGACAGACCTGACAAAGATGGGTTGGTTCCTACCGTCCCACGCTCGGCCTCCCACCCCGCCCAGAACTTAACCTTGCGTGGTTCACTCTACACAAAGTGCGAGGTGGAAATTGCTTCTTGTCACACCCACTACAAAATTCGTCGACCCCTGGCTTCGACCCTACCGTCCCGGTCGTCGGCGCGTCGAAAGGCCGGACGTTTTCCTTAAACGGCATGCATCGGTCTCAAAGTTCTGCCTAAAGCTGATCCTTATCGGTAGACAAGACTACCAACGGCTTTAATTCATCAAATTCGCTTATCTCAAGGCAATCTATTGACTGGACAACAGTGCCGTCAAATAGAATCATTCGACCGGTTTCAGTTAATTCTGATATGCTCCCACGCCGCTACTCGCCGCCTGACAAAACCTCTTACGTTCGCATTGAGCTTTAGATAAGACAGTGATGTGAAAACGTAGCATTCAATGCCCTCTGCCCATCGCCTCAGATCGGCGCAAACTGCCTGTTCGTCAGCACATTCGCGTTGCCCTTTCCCAAGGAATGCCCGACCGACTCAAATGGTGAAACTATTTCTCGGCGAATTTCGAGGTAAGGCCGATATTTCCCAAGCTGAAAACCCCTTGCCGCGACTCAATGTGGAAAGACGTACTTCCTGGGCTGAACCAAAACACAACATACGTGTGGAGTTTGATTGGACTTCCCTAAACAACCGAATCAGCTCTACAGAGAACCTTCGGAGTAGGATTCGACTATAGGTAAACAAGCCCCACGTGTTGCGCTATCGCGCCTGCGCCTATCCTCAGGTGTCCCCACTCGAGTCGCGAAAACTCTGAGATCTCCAGCGCCGCGTTCCTCAGATCTTGAAAAATTCTCCGCGCATACCTAAGAAACGTCTCCCCGGCAGGGGTGATGAAAATTCTCATGTTAACACGTTTGAAAAGGCGCTCGCCTAATTCATGTTCGAGTAATCCGATTTTCCGGCTGATGGCTGACTGGGCAACGTGCAATTGTCGACCAGCGCTGGTGAAGCTGGAATTGTCTGCCACGGCAAGAAACATTTCCAGCTGCCTGAGGTCCATAGCGGGCTAAAGTATATAGGGCGGCTGCCTTCATATCCACTTCAAATCTATTAGTCGTTTGTGAGAGAACGACCAATCCACATTTGTTACCAAACTTAGCTGAACATGACCATGCTTAGTATGATGACGAGAGTGCAGGAACAGTAACGAAGGGGTCGCCGCCGCAAGTAGCGTATGGTTTCCCGATCTGGAATGCTCAGTGTGGCAAGCCAATTGTTCGACAGAGTCGATGAGCCTAATCATGGCCGGTCCCGCCGACAGGATCGGCCCCACAGTGGATCTAAGGGGGTTTCTTCCCCAGCTTATTCGTTCGAATGAGATACACCGCACTTGCTCCTAAGATTCCCGCCCCGCTAGTGATAAACCAAGCGAGATTATAGCTGTGCCAGGTGTCAAAAATCCGACCCGCCATCACGGGCCCGAAAGTTTGTCCCAGCGAGTCCGACATGATGATCAGCGCCAGTATCTTTCCGAGCGAAGAAAGTCCAAAGCAATCGGCTGCGACCAATGGAATCAGCATGTAGTCGGCGCCCATAGCGAAGCCGAACAGAATTGCAAAACCCATCACAACTCTCGCCCGGCGATCCAAGACCAGCATTGGAATTGCCAGGGCGAGCGTCAGATAGAACAGTGCCATGACGTTCTTGCGGATAAACGAGTCGGCAAAGTAACCGACAACCACGCGCCCGGCCAGACTCGAGAACAACAGAAGGCTGAGCGCTCGCGAAGCCGAACCGGAAGAATAGCCTTCATCTTTCAAGAAAAGAATGAAATGAGAGATCACCGTCCCAATCGCGCCGATCACCAGCGTACTCCCGAGCAGCAGCAGCCAAAAGTTCGCGGTTCCGATAGCATCGCGAACCGTTCGAGAGGGTGCGCTCGCGGCTTCGGTCACAGCCGGATTGGATAGACCGCCGTCGGGCTGCAATCCTAAGTCACGTGGCGAGGAACGTGTAACCAAAACAGCGATGGGGACCAGGGTAGCCACGATCACTGCGCCAATCGCTTCGAAGGCTCTGCGCCAGCCGAAGGTTTCAATGAGCCAGTGAACCAAAAGCGGCGACACCGTGCCGCCCAATCCGAGGCCCAAATACGCATAACCCATGGCGCGGCCACGCGTGGCGCGAAACCAATTTGCGATCAGCACCTGATTGGGGATGGGACCTGCTAAAACGTACCCGACAACCTCAGTGAAGCAAAGCAGGTAATATTGCCGGAGGGTGTTGATGCTGCCCATCAGAAACAGCGATCCCCCTACGAAGCCGATCCCCAGGAGGATTGCGAACCTGGCGCCCAAGCGGTCAATCAGGGCGCCCACCAGCAAGCCCAAAACGGGCGCCACCACGGAAAAGCCTAAGAACATCCCAGTGGTGACTTGCTGGCGCGAGAAATGAAGCGATTCGACGAGCGACGGATAGAAGACGGGGAGGCCATAGAATACGAGCCCGACTGCAAAAAACAGATTCAGAAAGGCGGAAAAAACAATCCACCTGCCGTAGAAGACACGCGGAAGCAGCCCATCGGTCATCACGCTAACCAAAGTCGGTCCCAAGGATGGCACAGAGAAGATCGGGACGACCCGGGTGCGCCTTCTCCTCTCGGTACATTCTGGTCAGGCTCCGGGAAAACTGGGAGCCCTTCTCGGCCAGAAGACCAAGCGCCAGGGATGATTGTCTTTCATAACTGTGACGTGGTTCGCGCAAAGATCGTGCTGCTCGCAGCGGAAGGCCTCTCCAACGACGTTATCACTACGCGACCCAAAGTTCGCCGCCAAGAACAGGCGCATTCAGGATCTGC
>WNFT01026219.1_pt1 | contig 12064 bp, 8 predicted proteins | sample 5400191 | NCBI WGS metagenome assembly WNFT01 (sample SAMN13153359, study PRJNA577476) | soil metagenome | isolation source: 80 cm saprolite under Madrone tree | place: USA:California | collected 2016-06-14
TGAAATCTTCCGCCTGGAGCGAGCTGCAAGCCTTGTAGGCGGGATGATCGCTCCAAACACGCAGCGTCATTCGATTGCACGCGTCGGCCAAACTCAACTCGCAATAGGGTTGTTGTTCGCGAGTCAGCTTCGGCGTCGCAGTTTCCACCTGAACATGCACGCGCGCGGTCACCGGGTCGCTTTGCGCGCCCCGGCGGATTTCGTTGAGCGTCATCAAGTTCATGTCGATCTTATCACGACGCCACCGCAGATCACCAAGGCGCGGGAATTATTTCGCTGCTTCAATCACACCGCACGCGATTCGCGCGCCGGAATTACCGGAAGGATCGGTTTTCAAATCATCTTCCTTTTCATGAACGATGATCGATTTTCCGATGATCGATTCCGCGCCGCTGAATTTGAGCTTTCCCTTCCAATCAAAATGCCCTTTGCCGGAAGCGTCGGCTTCCATGTTCCCGAAATCGCCGACGTGGCGTTCGGCCGTGTGCGGCCCGCCGTGGTGTTCATGCATCGGATTAAAATGCCCGCCAGCTGACATCGCATCCGGCGCCGAGCAATCGCCCTTTTCGTGAATGTGGAAACCATGTTTGCCCGGCTTGAGGTTTTGAACATCAGCAACCACTTGCACTTCGTCGCCGCTTTTTGCAAACGTCACCGTGCCAGTGACCTGACTCCCTGATTTTGGCTCCAAAGTCGCGGTCGCCTTCGTGACATCCTGCGCGTGCGCGAAGACAGCGAAAGCGGACAACACGCCTAGAGATATAATTATTGTTTTCATGCCGGAACGGTACGGCGCTTCCGGACAAAATAAAACTATCAATCGACAAGCCGCTGATTCATGTCGCCGTAGGCATCGACCCGGCGATCGCGCAAAAACGGCCAGTGCGTCCGATGCCGATCTACGTCTTGCCAATCGACATCGGCGAGCACGATCTCTTCACGATCAACTGAACCTTTCGCGATGATCTCGCCGCTCGGGGCGCAGATGAAGCTTTGTCCCCAGAACTCGATTCCATCGCCACCGACGGGTTGCTCGTGACCAACGCGATTCGCTGCGGCGACGTAGCAGCCGTTGGCGATCGCATGGCTGCGTTGAATTGTTTCCCAGGCGGAATGTTGGGCCACGCCGAATTCTCTCTTTTCTTTCGGATGCCAGCCAATTGCCGTTGGATAAAAAATAATTTCCGCGCCGCGCAATGCCGTTAGCCGCGCTGCTTCCGGATACCACTGGTCCCAGCAAACGCAGACGCCGATTTTTCCGTGCGCCGTTTCCCAGGCCTGAAAGCCAAGATCGCCCGGCGTGAAATAAAACTTCTCGTGATACAGCGGATCATCGGGAATGTGCATCTTGCGGTATTTGCCGAGGAACTCGCCATCGGAGTCGATAATGGCGGCGGTGTTGTGATAAACGCCGGCCCGCCGTTTCTCGAAGAGTGATGCGATGATGACAATGCCAAGCTCGCGCGCGAGCTCACCAAGCGCGATTGTCGATCTACCGGGCACCGTCTCAGCCAGTTCGAAATTTTTGTGATCTTCCGTCTGGCAGAAATATTGCGACCGAAAAAGCTCAGGCAAACAAACGATCCGCGCGCCTTGCTTGGCCGCATCGCGAATGAAATCGACCGCGCGTGAGAAATTTTCTTCTGGCTCCGCGCCGCATTTCATCTGAATCAGCGCTACTCGCGTCTGGCTCGGTTTCATCGGTGGATCGTGCGCTCCGCGCGCGATGTTATTCGTATCATCGCGAAGCGATCAAAAATAATGGTCTGCGACTCAGGTTAGCATCGCGCGACGGAGCGCGCGATCCACCTATTTCGCCGAATCAGCCGGAACGATCTTGATGCTTTCGATCATTACCCGCTTGGACGGCTTGCTCATCTCGCCCGCGCTGTTTCTCGCCACCGGCGTGTCGCCAATCTTCCCGAGCACGTCGTCGCCTTTGATCAGTTTTCCGAACGTCGTGTATTGATGATCGAGACGCGGAACGGGTGCGAGACAAATGAAAAATTGCGAACCGGCTGAATCCGGATCGGAGCTGCGGGCCATCGAAATGACGCCGCGCTGGTGGGAATGATCGTTGAATTCGGCCTTGATCTTGTAACTCGGGCCGCCTTCTCCGTAGCTGTTCTCTTTCGCCGGATCTTTCGAATTCGGATCGCCACCCTGAATCATGAATCCTTTGACGATGCGATGAAAAATGGTCCCGTCGTAAAACCCTTCACGCGCCAGCTTCTTAAAATTTTCAATCGTGTTCGGTGCGGCGTCGGTCCAAAACTGGACGACCATTTCGCCTTCGCTGGTTTTGATTACGGCTACTTCGTTGGTTTTTGAATCCATAGGTTTCTTTTCCTCGCTGCGAACTTCCTTTGCTCCGAAGGCCAAACCCAAGAGACAGCAAAACAACGTCAGTTTCATATCTCGATCTTAACATTCAACGTTCAACGTCCAACGTTCAACATCGAATGCAGAACCGCCGCCGCGCGCGCCTCTCTTTCATTGAACATTGAGCGTTGAGCGTTGAGCGTTGGACGTTGGCGTTGATTTATCGGCGTGATATTCCTGCAGGCTGCGCACTTGCAGTTTGCTTTTTTGGAGCGAGCGAATGCCGTTCGCGCTCGCCTGGGCCGCGCGCACCGTGGTCATGATCGGAATTTTCGCGGCCAGTGCGGCGTTGCGAATCTCGACTTCGTGTTCGCGTGGAATTTTTCCACTGAAATTAATGTCGCCGTTCTTGATCCGGTCGAGAACGTTGGGCCGGCCTTCGTGAAGTTTGAAAACTTTTTTTACTTTGATTTTCGCTTTCGCCAGCGCGTCCGCCGTGCCGCTCGTCGAAATAATTCCGAATCCGAGTTTCACAAACTCGCGCGCGACCGGGATGACAGCCTCTTTGTCGCTATCCTTGACGCTGACGAAGACATTTCCTTTCTTGGGCAACGGTGGCGGCGCCGCCATCTGCGATTTGGCGTAAGCCAGGCCCAGGTCGGCATCCATGCCCATCACTTCGCCGGTCGATTTCATTTCCGGCCCGAGCGAAATGTCGGTGCCCTGATACCGTAAGAATGGAAAGACCGCTTCTTTCACCGAAAAATGTTTCGGCACGATTTCTTTCATGAATCCGAGTTCGCGCAGCGTTTTTCCTGTCATCACTTTGGCGGCGAGTTTAGCCAGCGGGACGCCGATCGATTTGCTCACGAACGGCACGGTGCGCGAGGCGCGCGGGTTGACCTCAAGGACGTAAACATCGTCGCCCTTGACGGCGAATTGCACGTTCATCAGCCCGCATACGTTTAACTCGCGCGCCATTGCTTTGGTCGCGGACGCAATTCCATCGAGAACTTTCTTCGACAAGGAGAACGTCGGAATGACGCAGGCGCTGTCGCCGCTGTGAATGCCAGCCTCTTCGATGTGTTCCATGACCGCGCCGATCACGGTGGTGTCGCCGTCGGAAATGCAGTCCACGTCCACCTCGATTGCGTCTTCCAAGAAACGATCTATCAGAATGGGCCGGAAGACAGTCGTCCCGGCTGTCATGGCAGACGGGCCTCTGGCCTGTCGGTTCTTGTCGCGACGAGCGAGACGCTCGTCGGCCGTGACAGGCGGGACGCCTGTCTTCCGTTCGCTCACGATCTCGAGCGCTGTTTCAACATAACGTCGTAAGTCGTTCTCGTTATAGACCAGCTCCATGCCGCGACCGCCGAGCACGAAACTTGGCCTAACGAGTATCGGGTAGCCGATTCTGTTCGCTATCGCGACGGCCTCGTCTGTGCTTACGGCCGACCCGCTCGGCGTCTGGCGCAACCCAAGTTTGTCGAGCATGGCGGCGAACAATTGTCGATCTTCTGCGGTTTCGATGCTCTCCGGTTGCGTGCCGAGAATCGGGACACCGGCCGCTTTCAATCCATCGGCGAGGTTGAGCGGTGTTTGTCCGCCGAACTGAACGACCACGCCTTCGGGTTTTTCCTGGTCGTAGATGTTGAGCACGTCCTCGAGGGTAAGCGGTTCGAAATAAAGTTTGTCGCTCGTGTCGTAATCGGTCGAAACCGTTTCCGGGTTTGAGTTCACCATGATCGTTTCGAACCCGAGTTCGCGCAGGGCGAACGCCGCATGCACGCAGCAATAATCGAACTCGATTCCCTGGCCGATGCGGTTCGGTCCGCCGCCGAGAATCATGATCTTGCGTTTCCCGCTCTCGCGCCGCTCGTTCTCGTCGCCGTAGGTTGAGTAGTAGTACGGCGTGTACGCCTCGAATTCCGCCGCACAGGTATCGACCAGGCGATAAGTAGGGATCACGCCCGCGTATTTTCGTTTGGCACGGATGGTTTCTTCGCTCGTGTTGTTCGCCACCGCCAGTTGCCGATCGGAGAAGCCGAGCTTTTTCGCGCGCAGCAGGGCTGCCCGGAAGACAGCCGTCCCGGCTGTCATGGCAGACAGGCTTCCAGCCTGTCGTTCCTTAAGCTGACGGGCGGGACGCCCGTCTGCCCTGACAGGCGGGATGCTCTCGTAGTGGTGAAGGACGCCGCCGGGAGACAAAACAAATTCGTTTTTGTCCAGCTTCGCCTTCTCCGGATTACTGGCGATGTAATCGCGATAACCTGTAAGTGCATCCCAGTCCCGGATCACTCGATCGAAGCTCTCTTCCATCCACAGGTCGCCTTTCCGACCGAGCGCTTTGTTGGTCGCGTGGGCCGAAAAACTTTTCCAGGAATGCAGGATCTCGGGAAGAGAATATCCCGGCTTTGGCTGAACGAGCGCATGCGCATGGTTTGGCATTACGACGAAGGCGTCGAGCCAGTAACGCTCGCCGTGAAAATGTCTCAGCGTGTCCGCAATTATTTGTGCCGCGCGCGCATCGCGCAGCACGCATTCGCCGTGACCTTCGTCTAACCATTTTTCCGGGCCCTCGATGAAACGCGATTCATATTCGCGCGCGGTTTTGTAATTCCACGGCGGGGGATGAAACTTCAGCCAGGTTTCTAATTCGTCCCGCCATTGCTTCAGCAGCGCATTTGGCACTGAATCGGCAAGCCGGAAAGTCACAAAATAAGTGGCGCCGTCCTGTTGCCAATGCGGCAAATGCCGCCGTGTGATTTTGATGTCGCCGTGTTCGTCAAAAGCGCGGAAGCGTGGCACAGACATCTTGTCTGTGAGGCTGGTGGGCATCTTGCCCGCCGAGTCTCTTGCAGGCGGGACGCCTGCTTGCCCCACAGGCTGGAAGCCTGTGCCCCGGCGCAGCACTTGCGCTTCCTCCACAATCTGCTCCACGTTCCGCAAAAACCACTTGTCGATCTTGGTCAGCTCGAACACTTCCTCGACGGGCATGCCATCCTGGAATGCTTGCGCGAGATAAAAAACGCGCTCGGCGTTTGGAATCGAAAGCTTCAAGCGCAGCATTTCTGGATCGAGATGTTTATCCGCGCCATCGCCGCAAAGGCCGAAACGTTTGATCTCCAAACTGCGCAGCGCTTTTTGCAGCGCTTCCTTGAACGTGCGGCCGATCGCCATCGCTTCGCCGACGCTTTTCATTTGCGTCGTCAGTGTCGGATCGGCCTGCGGAAATTTTTCGAAAGTGAACCGCGGCACTTTGACCACGCAGTAGTCGATCGTCGGCTCGAAACACGCCGGCGTTTCGCGGGTGATGTCGTTCTTAATTTCGTCGAGCGTGTAACCGACCGCGAGTTTGGCCGCGATCTTCGCAATCGGAAACCCGGTCGCCTTCGAGGCGAGCGCGCTCGAGCGCGACACGCGTGGGTTCATTTCGATTACAACCATGCGCCCGTTGTCCGGATGGACCGCGAATTGGATGTTCGAGCCGCCGGTCTCGACGCCGATCTCGCGAATGACCGCGAAAGCGGCGTCGCGCATCATTTGGTATTCCTTGTCGGTAAGCGTTTGCACCGGCGCGACCGTGATGGAATCGCCCGTGTGCACGCCCATCGGATCGAAGTTCTCGATGGAACAAACGACGACGCAGTTGTCCGCCCGATCGCGCATCACTTCCATCTCAAATTCCTTCCAGCCGACGAGCGATTCATCGATCAAGACTTCGTGGACCGGCGAAAGATCGAGACCGCGTCCCGCGATCGCATCCAGCTCGTCGCGATTGTAAGCGATGCCGCCGCCCATGCCGCCGAGGGTGTATGCCGGCCGAATGATCAGCGGAAAGGTTCCGATCTCGTCGGCCACGCGGTTTGCATCGACCAGCGAACGCGCGACACCGGAGCGCGGCACATCGAGGCCGATCCGCAGCATCGCTTCCTTGAACAATTGTCGATCTTCGCCCTTGGCAATGGCTTGGGCGTTGGCGCCGATCAAACGGACGCGATGTCGCGCGAGCGCACCGTTGCGATAAAGTTCCATGGCGGCGTTAAGCGCAGTTTGGCCGCCCATGGTCGGGAGAAGCGCATCCGGTTTTTCGCGCTCGATAATTGCCTCGATCACTTCGGCGGTGATCGGCTCGATGTAAGTGCGATCGGCGAATTCCGGGTCGGTCATGATGGTTGCCGGGTTCGAGTTCACCAGCACCACTTGATAACCTTCTTCGCGCAAAGCCTTGCAGGCCTGTACACCGGAATAATCAAATTCGCAGCCTTGCCCGATCACGATTGGACCGGAGCCGATGAGCAAAATTCTCTTGAGCTCGTTATTCCGCGGCATCTGCGCAGCGGGGACGATAAATCAAATCAGTCGAACTTCACATGAGAAACGCTATCGCTTCGGAAGAAAGTCCGTCCCCGGCTGTCGTGGCAGACAGGCTTCCAGTCCGCCAATCGGACGGACTCGTCCTGTGGCGAGCCTGTCGAGTCCTTTTAAGCAGACAGGCCAGAGGCCCGGCTGCCGTGACAGGCGGGACGCCTGTCTTCCTACATTCTCGGAAAAAGCTTGACCTTGTCAGGCGTTGCCTGGCAATAAGGGTTGCTCAGCGTTTTGCATACCCCCGAATACTTTCGGGGCAACCAATTAAGGAAAATCAAATATGGCTCCACTCATCCGTCTCTTCCTGACATGTCTTATCGCTCTGCTCTGGCCGGCTTCATTGTTCTCAACCACGTTCACGGTCACCAACACGAATGACAGTGGCGCGGGTTCGCTGCGTCAGGCCATTCTCGATGCCAACAACAACCCGGGTCTGGATACAATCGCGTTCAATATTCCTGGCCCAGGTGTGCGCACGATCAGCCCGACCTCTGCCCTGCCGACAGTCACCGATCCGGTCATCATCGACGGCTACACACAACCCGGGGCGAGCCAGAACACGCTGGCGGCGGGTGACGACGCCAACCTGCTGATCGAGCTGGAGGGATCCAGCGCAGGGGGGACCAGCGGGCTGCGGATTTCGGCGGGCAGCTCGACAGTCCGCGGACTGGTCATCAATCGGTTTGTTCTTCCATCAGGCGGCGACGACACGCTGGGCAATGGCATTTTGCTCGAGGGCATCGGTGGCGATCAGATCACGGGCAATTTCCTCGGCACCGATGCGGGTGGAACGTTGGCCCGACCAAATACGAATGCTGGCGTATTCGTCAGCTCTCCGAACAACGTCGTTGGAGGCACGACGCCCGAGGCGCGTAACGTGATCTCGGGGAACGCACCGTTCGACGGCGTCTATGTTTCGCCGGCCAACGGCATTGGCGATTCTTCCGGCAACGTGATTCAAGGCAATTTTATCGGCACGCAGGCCGACGGTGTTTCGCCTCTGGGCAATGCGCGCATCGGCGTTACTTTCGCCCACGGTGCCCATGACAACGTCGTCGGTGGCACCTCCGCGAGCTCAGGGAATGTCATCGCATTCAACGTTAACGGCGTCGTGGTTGGAACGGCCGGTTTCGGGTTTCCCGACAGCACCGGAATCTCGGTTCTCGGCAACAACATCTTTTCCAACGCTGGACTCGGCATCGATCTTGCCGGCGACGGCGTCACGGCCAACGACGACTGCGATACCGACACCGGCCCAAACAATCTTCAGAACTATCCGGTCCTGACCTCGATCACTTCATCGGCACGCTCAACGGCGCCGAGGGCACCACGTTTCGCCTTGAATTCTTCGGAAATGACGCGGTCGATCCCAGTTTCTTCGGCGAAGGACAAGTCTTTCTTGGGTTTGCGAATGTCACCACCGACGCGAGCTGCAACGCCGCTTTCGACGTGAACTTTCCAGCCGTCTCAGGTGCTCCACACATCACCGCCACGGCGACGGATCCTATGGGTAACACCTCGGAGTTTTCAGCCGCGATTGGTCAGCTCCTCAACATCTCGACGCGCTTGCAAGTGCTCACCGGTGACAACGTTCTCATCGGCGGATTCATCCTTACCGGAAGCGATGCGAAGAAGGTTATTGTGCGCGGGATCGGCCCCAGCCTAACGAGCTTTGGAGTGCCCGGTGCGCTTCAGGATCCATTTCTCGAGTTGCATGATATTAACGGCGCCATTATTGGCACCAACGATAACTGGCGCGACACGCAGGAGAGTGAGATCGAGGCAACCGGCCTGGCGCCAACCGACGATCGCGAATCAGCCATTGTCATGACCCTGGCCTCGGATAGCAATTACACGGCGATCCTCCGCGGAACAAATGACACCACCGGAGTAGGTTTGGTGGAAGTCTATGATCTGGATCAAGCCGCCAACTCGAAGCTGGCCAATATCAGCACGCGCGGCTTTGTCGATACCGGTGACAATGTGATGATCGGCGGCTTTATCTCCGGTAACGGCGTGGCCAAAGTGATTGTGCGCGCGATTGGCCCCAGCCTAACGAGCTTTGGAGTGCCTGGTGCGCTTCAGGATCCGACCCTCGAATTGCATGATATCAACGGCGCCATTATTGCCACCAACGATAACTGGCGCGACACGCAGGAGAGCGAGATCGAGGCAACCGGCCTGGCGCCAACCGACGATCGCGAATCAGCCATCGTGGCGACTATCACGCCCAGCAATTACACCGCCATTGTGCGCGGCAACAATGACACAACGGGCGTGGCGCTTGTCGAAGTTTATAACATTCAGTAATAACCTGCCGTCGACTGGTCCGTAACAGGGCCCCGCGTGCGCTCCTCGGCCTTGCCCGATCACGGAAGAAAGTCCGTCCCCGGCTGTCATGGCAGACAGGCTTCCAGTCCGCCAATCGGACGGACTCGTCCTGTGGCGAGCCTGTCGAGTCCTTTTAAGCAGACAGGCCAGAGGCCCGTTTGCCGTGACAGGCGGGACGCCTGTCTTCCTACGCCACTTCGGCCATGCGTTGCTGATCCAAGAAAACTTTGCAGATGCTTTTGATCCGCGTGAGCACGTAATAAATCGTCTGGCTCCGAACGCGGACCAGCTCTGCGCCGACGATGCGCGTCACGAAATCGCTCGGCAGATCGAGAATCTCCTGAGGCGTGCAGCCTTCGAGTCCTTTGCAAAGAATGGCGCTCATCGAGCGGGTGAGTGTTTGCACTTCCGGGCCGAGCGTCATGCGAATGTGCGCCTTGCCCTTTTCATCGACATGGAGATAAACGCCGACCGTGTCCATGCATTCTTCATCCTTGCGTACATCGACGAGATCAAAAGTTTCGCCTGCGCGCGGCTCCTGCTTCTTTGCGTTGTCGGCGTAGGAAACGAGCGTCTCGCGCCGCTCAACTTCCGGCAGCGAATCGAAAAGATTGATGATCTTGTTTAGCTTGGTCGGATACATCGACAATCACGAAGAATCTACCGCGGATTACGCAGATTTCACCCCGTAGCACAGACATCCTGTCTGTGGGGCACGTGGGCATCTTGCCCGCCGAATCCCGCAGGCGAGACGCCTGCTTGCCCCACAGGCTCACCGCAGCGAGTCCGTCCTGTGGCGGACTGGAAGCCTGTGCTACGCGCCCTTTTCGATAGGCGCGCCCACTTTATTGCCCCACTCCGTCCATGAGCCATCGTAGTTGCGCACGTTGTCGAGGCCTAGCAAATATGTGAGCACGAACCAGGTGTGACTCGAACGCTCGCCAATCCGGCAGTAAACGATCGTGTTTGTGTCCGGCTTCACGCCGCACTGATCGAAATAAATTTTGGCCAATTCACTCGCCAGCTTGAATGTAGCGTCGTCGTTCGTTGCCGTTTTCCACGGCATACTCTTGGCCCCGGGAATGTGACCCCCGCGCAGCACGCCTTCCTGCGGATACTCCGGCATGTGCGTGATCTCGCCTTTGAATTCACCGGGCGAACGCACGTCGATCAACGGCTTTTTGCTTTTGCTTTGCGCCAGCGCTTCATCGGCAAAGGCGCGAATTTCTTTGTCGAACCGCTTTTTCGGGACCGGATAATTCGTCTTCGGATATTTCGGAACGTCGCGTGTCATCGGTCGCTGCTCCGCTTTCCATTTGTCCCGGCCACCGTTCAGAATTTTCACCTTCTCATGTCCAAACAACCGAAACGCCCAAAGCGCGTAGCAGGCCCACCAGTTCGCTTTGTCACCGTAAAAAATGCAGGTCGTGTCGGGCACGATCCCATTGCGGCTGCACAACTCCGCGAATTTTTCCGGCTTGATGTAATCGCGGATCACGTTGTCCTGAAGATCAGCCCGCCAATCAATATGGACGGCGCCGGGAATGTGCCCGGTGTCGTAAAGCAGGACGTCTTCGTTCGACTCGACGATCCGGATGCCATCGTCTTTGAGATGTTTCTCCAGCCAATCGGTTTCCACCAGCGCCTCCGGATGCGCGTATTGCGTAGGGTGCGTTGCCATAGGAATAGAAATTCAATCCACTGCGGTGCATCGGCAAGCGAATTTGCTAACGCTGCGACGCGCCTCCCCCACTTCGGAGAAGGCGAGGCAGCCGACCCGATCCGTCACGATGCCGGGGTTACTTCTTCGCGTGCATATCCAATTGCGCGAAGAGGAACGAGTACTGGTCCGAGAGCTGTTTGATGCGCTCGCTCAGCGCTGTGCCGATTCCATGACCGGCGCTTGAGCTGGTGCGTAAGAGAATTGGATTACTGGATTTATTGGCTTCGTCCAGGCGCGCCACCATCTTGCGGGAATGATACGGCGCGACGCGTCCGTCGTTCGCCCCGGTCATCATTAAAATCGACGGATATTTCGTGTCATCAACCACGTGATGATACGGCGAGTAGGCGTAAAGCGCCTTGAACTGCTTCGGATCTTTCACGGTCCCGAATTCCGTGACGTTAAATGCGCCATTCGGGGCGAGCTCGACTCGCAGCATGTCGTAAATGCCTACCGACGACACCACCGCGCGCATCAGATCGGGGTGCTGCGTAATCATCGCGCCCATAAGCAGACCGCCATTGCTCCCGCCCTGGAGCGCAAGTTTCTCGGGGCGCGTCCACTTCTGTTTGATTAGGTATTCGGCCGCCGCGGCGAAATCATCGAACACGTTTTGTTTTTTCGTCAGGTTGCCGGCCTTATGCCAATCCTCCCCGAACTCGCCGCCACCGCGGATATTTGCCACCACATATACGCCGCCGCGATCGAACCAGAGCCGGCGGGTGAAATCAAAATTAGGCGTCATGCTAATGCTATAACCGCCGTAGCCGTAAAGGAGCGTCGGATTGTTGCCGTCGGGGTTCGTCCCTTTCCGGCGAACAACGTTGAGCGGAACTTCTGTGTCGCCTTTCGAAGTCGCGAATTCGCGCGTTACTTCAATGTCGGCAAACGAAACCGGCGAAGTATTGACCAACGCCGTCTTGACCGGCTCGGTTTTTCCCGAGGCGACTTTGAACCATGCTGCCGGCTCGGTGTAGCTCACGTCGCGAAAGAGCAGCGAATTATCTTCCAACGATTCCATCTCGGACACGGCAGAGATTTTCGGAATCGGAATCAAGGTCTCGTTTTTGCCGTCCAATCCAAAGCGCCGGATCTGGGACGGCCCGCCGAGCAGATCGCCCACGTAAAGCGCGCTGGCCGTCGGCTCCATGAACTGGATGACCGGATCGCTCGGTGGCACCATCATCGTCGCGTTCGCCAGCTCGGGATTATCGAGCGGCAGCCGCAAAAGCTTTCCCCGCGGAGCATCGGCGCGCGACAGCAGATAGAGTGCGTTGTCCCGGCCCAGGCGCGCCGCCTTGATTTGATCGCTGAACT
>WNFT01004577.1_pt1 | contig 12063 bp, 14 predicted proteins | sample 5400191 | NCBI WGS metagenome assembly WNFT01 (sample SAMN13153359, study PRJNA577476) | soil metagenome | isolation source: 80 cm saprolite under Madrone tree | place: USA:California | collected 2016-06-14
CTAGCGGTCACTTCCTTGATGGAGCGGTAGATCGTGGCCCTTGGCGCGTGGATACGGACGCGGTGGATCTCGTTGAACTGATACAGCGGAGCGAATTCCTCGAGCCTGCTCATGCTGCCTCAATTGAGCCAGACGGCGAGGAACGCTAGCAGCGCCCGGGGCCTGGGGTCGAGCGCGAGCCACGGCGGCAGTGTCGATTCCTGATAGCGTCGTTCGTCGCAACCGTAGAGCATTGGGAAACGAGGACTCCCCGCATGAATACGGTTGCTCCCCCAGCCAGAGCCGGCCGTCGCGAGTGGATCGGGCTCGCCGTCATCGCCCTGCCCTGCCTGCTCTACTCGATGGACTTGACCGTCCTGAATCTCGCCGTGCCGTCGCTCAGCGAGGACCTCAAGCCCAGCAGCACGCAGCTCCTCTGGATCATCGACATCTACGCTTCCTCGTCGCCGGATCGCTGATCACCATGGGGACCCTGGGCGACCGGATCGGCCGCCGCCGGATGCTGCTGATCGGCGCAGCCGCGTTCGGCGTCGCGTCGGCGATCGCCGCCTTCTCGACGAGCGCTGGAATGCTGATCGCGACCCGGGCCCTGCTCGGCCTCGCCGGGGCGACGCTGGCCCCTTCCACCATGTCCTTGATTCGCAACATGTTCCTCGACCCGAAGCAGCGCGCGGTCGCCATCGCAGTCTGGATCTCGAGCTTCTCGGCTGGCGCCGTGATCGGCCCGCCGCTGGGCGGGTTCCTGCTCGAGTACTTCTGGTGGGGCTCGGTCTTCCTGGTCAGTGTCCCGGTGATGGTGCTCCTGCTGGTGCTGGGACCCATCTTGCTGCCCGAGTTCCGTGATCCCAAGGCCGGCCGCCCCGATCTGGTCAGCGCGATCCTGTCCGTCGCCGCCGTGCTGGGAGTCATCTACGGCCTCAAGCAGATTGCCGCGCACGGGGTCGGTTGGTTGCCGGCGCTCTCCATCGCGGCGGGGCTGGCACTCGGCGCCGTGTTCGTCCGCAGGCAGCAGAAGCTGGCCGACCCGTTGATCGACCTGCGGCTGTTCCGGACACCCGCCTTCAGCGCATCGCTCGCGACATACATGCTCGCGACGTTTGCCGTGTTCGGCCCGTACGTCTTCATCGCCCAGTACCTGCAATTGGTGCTCGGTCTCTCGCCGATGAAAGCGGGGCTGTGGTCGATTCCATTCGCCGTCGGGTTCGTGGTCGGTTCCATGCTGTCGCCGCTGATTGCGCGCTGCGTCCGGCCGGCGTTGATGATGGGCGTGGGCCTGATCATTGCCGCGGCGGGGTTCGTGGCGCTGGCTCAAGTCGGCCGCGGTTCCGGGCTCGCCGTGATCGTGGCGAGCACCGTCGTGTTCTCCCTGGGTCTTTCTCCGGTGTTCACCCTGGCGAACGATCTGATCATCGGGGCTGCAGCGCCTGAGCGCGCCGGAGCGGCTTCGGCGATCTCGGAGACCTGCTCCGAGCTCGGCGGAGCCCTCGGCATCGCCATCCTCGGGAGCATCGGGACCGCCATCTACCGCAGGGCGATGGCTGGTTCCGTCGACGGCATTCCGCCCGAGGCGGCCGAGGCTGCGCGGGATACGCTCGGCGGCGCCGTCGCGGTGGCGGAGCAGTTGCCAGGCCCTGGCGCGGCCCTGCTCGACACGGCTCGCAAGGCATTCACCGATGGGCTCCAGGTCACCGCGATGACCAGCGCTGTAGTCGTGATCGGCATGGCGGTCATGGTCATGGTGCTGCTGCGACACGTACGCCCCGCTTCGGAGCTTGCACATGCCGAGCAGAAGCCGAGTTGAAGCCCAGCCCAGTGACTACCCCAGCGGCCATACCATGGGCGGGGGCGGAAGCGCTGGTCGCGCCAGGACATAACCCTGCCCCAGGTGACACCCGGCGTCCATGACCGCAGCCAACTCCTCCGCAGTCTCGATGCATTCGGCGACGACCATGGCCCCGAGCTCGATGCAAAGACGGACCAACGCCCGAACCAGAGTGAAGCGCCGCGTGCCCGGTCTCAGACCAGTGATCAGCTCACGATCCAGCTTGACCACGCGCGGTTTGAGGTCCGCGAGGTAACGGAGGTTCGAGTAGCCGGAGCCGAGATCGTCGACGACAACGTGGACGCCCCGCGCCTGTATCTCCTGTAGCATCTGCCCGCAAAGGTCCAGGCGCTGCAGGGGGACCGCCTCGGTGAGCTCCAGGAACACCGGCTGGGTATGGTTGAAGATGGGATCGTCGGGCTGGACGAGGAAGTGCTCGAGCAATTCGTCGGGCTGGACGTTGATGAACAAGGAGTGGTCGGGGCACCCCAGGATCGATGCCTCGCGCAACGTCCGCCCAAGCAATCCGAGGCGACCGTGGCGCGCGCTGTCGGCGATCAATGCCGGCGGCGAGGAGTGCAGGTGTGGCCGGACCAGCGCTTCGTAGGCGAACACTTGCCGCCGCGTCAGGTCGACGATCGGCTGGAAGACCATCCCGAATCGCTTGTCGCGAAGGGTTTCCTCAAGCGCGGCGGGCGTAGCTGGATTCACGTCGGCAGGCGTCACAAAAGCGAACCTAGCAGAAGGTCTGGAAGTCGCTAGGAATCCACTCATTCAGCCGGGACCGGCACCCACGCCTCCGGGCAGCTCGCTACGCTTGGGTAGTACGCGTCGTAGCTCGGGCAGTAGTACCAGTAGCTGGGAGCCTCGTAATAGGGCGCATAGTAGGGCGCGTAGTAGGGGAAGACAGGCCAGAACCCGAAGTGGCGCACCTCGAAGTGGCGTCCTTCGAAATGGCGCCCCTCGAAGTGGTGTCCTTCGAAATGGTGCCCCTCGAAGTGGTGTCCTTCGAAATGGTGCCCCTCGAAGCCACGCCCGACCTCTCCACCTCCGTGACCACCCCCGAAATGCTGACCGCCAACGCCTGCCGCCTGGCTGGGTGTGCTCACGGCCAGCATCATCGCCAATGCGCCGAGCACCACGAACGCGATTTTCTTTGGACGCGCAAGCTTCTTCACGACGACGCCTCGTTTTCTCCTCCCGCAAATTTGGGATGGCTCCTGCGTCAGGAGGATTCACCCGAGACCCGCCTCTGCGGCTGACCGCCGCTTGTCGGGTGCCGTGCTCGTCGCCGGTGGCGACTGTTCGCGAGCGTTCGATGGGGATCCACGTTATGATTCGGTAAACGCCATCCTCGCTTCGTCCTTTCGCCATTTCCGGCGTCAAGCCTGAATCGCAGCTGGCGCCTCGTCAGGAGGCACGATGAAGCGGATGATTCCGATCGTGGATTTGAAGACCGGCGAAGTGTCGGTTCGTTCGAGCGACACCTCCACGCTTGACGTTCCCAACGACCTTGATCGAGACAGGGGCGTGGCTTCACTCTTGAAATCGTATACCCACTACTTTTCGACGGCAGGGAAGAGCGCCATCCGGGCGACCGTTCCCCGGCCGCTCTCGTGGCGCGTACGCGGCGAGGAATGCCTGGTCGCGAACCTTTCCGAAGCGATGACGGAGCGGTGTAGCTTCACCCTGTCGGTTGTCGAGCCAGGCCAGCATTAAGCAGCAGGTGCTACGCCGCGGCGGGCGCGAGACTTCACATCCAGCCGAGTTGGAGCCGGGCCGCGTCGGACATCCGGCTCGCGTCCCAGGGCGGTTCCCAGACGACCTCGACCTGGACTTCCCGGACGCCGGGGACGTTCTGGACCTTCCGCCTGACGTCCTCCTTGAGCACGTCTCCCATGCCGCATCCGGGAGCGGTCATCGACATTGCGATCTCGACGCGCTGGCCTCCGTCGGGCAGCGGCACGGCCTGGCAGCGATAGATGAGGCCGAGGTCGACGAGGTTGACGGGGATCTCCGGGTCGAACACCGTCCTGAGCTGCTCCCAGACCCGCTCTTCTTCGAAGGGACCTTCGACCATCGGCGCCGGCGCGGCGGCCGCTGGAGCGCGTTCGCCGAGCGCCTCGGCGTCCTTGTCGGCGATGCGCAGCAAGGCCCCGTCCTCGGTGGTGACGGTGAAGTGGCCGCCCAGCGTCTGCGCGATCGTCACGCGCGTTCCGGCCGGGAGCACCACGCTGGTTCCGCTCGGAATCTGGGTCGCCTCGCAATCGCGCGCGAGCTGGATGGACCCGCTCCTGTCCGGGGACGGCTCGAGGACTTCCACCACTGGGAGCTTGCTGGCCACCGCCTTACTCCGTAGACACGGGCGCGGCTGCCCCGTCGAGCGCGGAGCGCAGCGTGTGCCAGGCCAGGGTGGCGCACTTCACTCGCGCCGGGAACTCCCACACGCCCGAGAGCACAGCGAGCTTGCCCAATTCCTGCGGGTCGACCTTGCTCCTCGGTCCCTCGCTGATCATGGAGTGGACGCGCTCGAACAGCGCCTCCGCTTCCGCCTTGGTCTTGTTCTTCAGCGCGGAAGTCATCAGGGAGGCGGAGGCCTTGGAGATGGCGCACCCGGCGCCCTGGAAGCCGATGTCCTCGATCACGTCGCCCGAGACTTTTAGGAACAGGGTGATCTGATCGCCGCAGAGCGGGTTGATTCCCTCGGCGCTCCGGTTGGCCCCCTCCGGCTTTCGGAAGTTGCGGGGCTTCTTGCTGTGATCGATGACGACCTCCTGGTAGAGGTCCCGCAGCTCCGAGCTCACCCGAAGACCTCCCGGACCTTGTGCAGGCCCGCGACCAGCGCGTCGACGTCCTCGCGTCGATTGTAGAAGGCGAGCGAGGCACGGGCGGTAGCCGCGACGCCAAGTCGTTGCATCAGGGGCTGAGCGCAGTGATGGCCGGTGCGGACGGCGATCCCTTCCCGGTCGAGGATGGTACCGATGTCGTGCGGATGCACGTCGCCGAAGAGGAAGGAGAGCACGCTCGCCTTCTCCTTCGCGGTGCCGACGAGCCGCAGACCGGGGAGCTGGCGCAGCGCCTCGGTGGCATGGACGAGAAGCTCGTGCTCGTGCGCCGCGATCGCTTCCAGGCCCAACCTGCTCACGTAATCGATGGCCGCCCCGAGCCCGATCGCCCCGGCGATGTCCGGGGTGCCCGCCTCGAATTTGTAGGGGAGCTTGTTGTAGGTGGTCTTCTCGAAGGTGACCGAGCTGATCATGTCGCCGCCGCCCTGCCAGGGAGGCATCTCCTCGAGCAACTCCGATCTGCCGTAGAGGACGCCGATGCCGGTGGGCCCGAACAGCTTGTGACCGGAGAAGGCGTAGAAGTCGCAGCCCAGCGCCTGCACGTCGACGGCGAGGTGCGGCACCGCCTGCGCCCCGTCCAGGAGTACGGGTACCTTTCTTCTGTGTGCCATCTCGACGATGCGGCGCACAGGGTGGATGGTGCCGAGCGCGTTGGAGACGTGACCCAGAGCGACCAGCTTCGTGCGCGGTCCGATCAGGCGCTCCAGCTCGTCGAGAATGAGCTGGCCGTCGTCGTCCATCGGCGCCACGCGCAGGGTCGCGCCCTTCTCCTCGCAGAGCATCTGCCAGGGGACGATGTTGGAGTGGTGCTCCATCACCGTGATGAGGTTCTCGTCTCCCGGCCGGACGCGGGTACGGCCGTAGGTCTGTGCGACCAGGTTGATGGCCTCGGTGGTGCCCCGCACGAAGACGATCTCGTGGGCGTGGGCCGCATGGATGAAACGCCGCACCTTTTCACGAGCGGCTTCGTACGCATGGGTGGCGCGTTCGGAGAGGAGATGGACGCCGCGGTGAACGTTGGCGTTGTCTTCCAGGTAATAGCGCGCGATCGCGTCGATCACCGCGCGCGGCTTCTGGCTGGTCGCGGCGCTGTCCAGGTAGACGAGCGGCTTGCCGTGGACCTCTTGCTCGAGGACGGGAAAGTCCTTGCGAATCCTCTCGACGTCCAGGGGTGCGACCCGGGCGCGCAATGCCTCGGCCGTCATGCGAGCTCCTTCAGCTTCTCCCACTGCGGCAGCCGCGAGGTCACGACCTCCCGCACCCGCGCCCGCAGCGGCGCGAGCGGGATGAGGTTCACCATCTCGCTGGCGAAAGCGTAGGTGAGCAGGCTCTTCGCCGCCTCCTGGCCAATGCCGCGCGAGCGCAGGTAGAAGAGCGCGTCCTCGTCCAGCTGCCCCACCGCCGCGCCGTGCGCGCACTTGACGTCGTCAGCGAAGATCTCCAGCTGCGGCTTGGTGTCGACCAGCGCCTCGTCGGAGAGTAGGAGGTTCTTGTTGGTCTGGCTGGCGTCTGTCTTCTGCGCGTCGTGTCGCACCAGCACCCGCCCGCTGAACACGCCGCGCGACTCGCCGTCGAGCACGCCCTTGTACAGCTCGCGGCTGGTGCAGCGCGGGCTCTGGTGATCGATCAGCGTGCGGTTGTCGAGGTGCTGCTTGCCGGTCGCCATGTAGAGCCCGTTCAGCGTGCACTCGCTCCCCTCCTTGGCGAAGAGCGCGCGCACATCGTTCCGCGCGAGCGCGGCGCCGAGGGCGACCGAATGAGAGTTGAAGCGGCTGTCCCGGCCGTGCTGGACCTGGGTGAGCGCGATGTGGAAGGCGCGCGCACCCTCCTCTTGCAGCTTGTAGTGATCGAGCCGCGCGTTCTCCGCCAGGACGATCTCGGTGACGGCGTTGGTGAAGTAGACCTCGTCGGAGAGGCCGGCGTAAGTCTCGATCACCGTGGCCTGGCTGCCCGCGCCCAGCACGATCAGGTTGCGCGGCTGCGACAGCGTCGGCCTCCCCTGCGCGGTCGAGACGAACAGGAGATGGATCGGCGCCGGCAAGACGTTCCCGGCCGGGAGGTGGATGAAAGCGCCGTCCTCGATGAACGCGGTATTGAGCGCGGCCAGCGCGTCGTGCTGGTAATCCGCATGGCGCGCCAGCTCGCGCTCGACCAGCTCTGGCCGCTCGGCAATCGCGGTTCGCAGGCTGCCGATGAAGGCGCCGGCACCGCCGGCGACGCGCGAGGACAGCTCCGGCCGGTGACGGCCATCGACGAACACGAGGCGTACGCCGCCGTCGCCGTGCGGCCCCCCGGCGAGACGGTCGAGCTGCTCGATGGTGGGCAGGTTTGTCTCCGCCGCAGGCTCGAATTGGATCTGCCCGAGCGGAGCAAGACTCGTGTACTTCCAGTCCTCATCCTTCGTGGTGGGAAGCCCCAACTCGGCGAAGCGGGCGAACGCCGCCTGCCGGAGCAGGCCGATCCGGCCGGGCCGCCCGTCGAGCAGCGCGAAGCTCTCGCGCAGGCTGCGAGCGAAGGCCGTCATCGCGCCGCTTCCTGCCGCGCAGCCGGCTCGACCATCGCGTAGCCCTTCTGCTCCAGCTCCAGAGCCAGCTCCCGGTCGCCGGATCGGACGATGCGGCCGTTGCTCATCACGTGCACGCGATCCGGGACGATGTAATCGAGCAGGCGCTGGTAGTGGGTGATGACGATCATCGCCCGGTCCTTGTTGCGCAAGCTGTTGACGCCGTTCGCGACGGTCCGGAGGGCGTCGATGTCCAGGCCGGAGTCCGTCTCGTCGAGAATGGCGAGCTTGGGATCGAGGATCGCCATCTGGAAGATCTCGTTGCGCTTCTTCTCCCCGCCGGAGAAGCCCTCGTTGACCGAGCGGCCGGTGAAGCTCGGATCCATCGCGACCAGCTTCATCTTCTCCTTGGCCAGCGCGAGGAAGTCCATCGCGTCCAGCTCCTCCTCGCCGCGGCGCTTGCGGAGCGCATTGAGCGCGGTCCGCAGGAAGTAGAGGTTGCCGACGCCGGGGATCTCCACCGGGTACTGGAAGGCCATGAAGATGCCCGCGACGGCGCGCTCCTCGGGGGAGAGGGCGAGCAGGTCCTTCCCTTCGTAGAGCACCTCGCCCTTGGTCACCTCGAAGGTCTCGCGCCCGGCGAGGACCTGCGCCAGCGTGCTCTTGCCCGAGCCGTTCGGGCCCATGATCGCGTGCACCTCGCCCGGCCCGACCTCGAGATCGATGCCGCGGAGGATCTCCTTGCCGCTGTCGCGCACCTTCGCGTGCAGGTCCTTGATCCGGAGCATCGGGGCAGTTCGCGTCGTCATCCGATGCTCCCCTCGAGGCTCACGCTGAGGAGCTTCTGCGCCTCGACCGCGAACTCCATCGGCAGCTCCTTGAACACCTCCCGGCAGAAGCCGTTGACGATCATCGAGACCGCGTCCTCCTGCGAGATGCCCCGCTGCGTGCAGTAGAAGAGCTGGTCCTCGCCGATCTTCGAGGTGGAAGCCTCGTGCTCGACCTGCGAGGAAGTGTTCTTCACCTCGATGTACGGCATCGTGTGGGCCCCGCAGTTGCTGCCGAGCAGGAGCGAGTCGCACTGCGTGTAGTTGCGCGCCCCAGCCGCGCCCTTCTGGATCTTCACCAGGCCCCGGTACGTGTTCTGTCCGTGACCGGCCGAGATCCCCTTGGAGAGGATGGTGCTGCGCGTGTTCTTGCCGATGTGTATCATCTTCGTGCCGGTATCCGCCTGCTGGTAGTTGTTGGTCAGGGCCACCGAGTGGAACTCCCCGACCGAGTCGTCCCCCTGCAGGATGACGCTCGGGTACTTCCAGGTGATGGCCGAGCCGGTCTCCACCTGGGTCCAGGAGATCTTCGAGCCCCTGCCCCGGCATGCGCCGCGCTTGGTCACGAAGTTGTAGATGCCGCCCCTGCCTTGCGCGTCGCCCGGATACCAGTTCTGCACCGTCGAGTACTTGATCTGCGCCTTGTCGAGCGCGACCAGCTCGACCACCGCGGCGTGGAGTTGGTTCTTGTCGCGCATCGGCGCAGTGCAGCCCTCGAGGTAGCTGACGTAGGCGCCCTCCTCCGCGACGATCAGGGTGCGCTCGAACTGGCCGGTATTCTCGGCGTTGATGCGGAAATAGGTCGACAGCTCCATCGGACAGCGCACGCCCTTGGGCACGTAGACGAAGGAACCGTCGCTGAAGACCGCCGAGTTGAGCGTGGCGAAGAAGTTGTCCGAGTAGGGGACGACCGATCCAAGGTACTTCTTGACCAGCTCCGGATGGTTCTGCACCGCCTCGGAGAACGAGCAGAAGATGACGCCCGCCTTGGCGAGCTTCTCCTTGAAGGTGGTGGCCACCGAGACGCTGTCGAAGACGGCGTCCACCGCTACGCCCGAGAGCCGCTTCTGCTCCTCCAGCGGGATGCCGAGCTTGTCGAAGGCCTTGAGCAGCTCGGGATCGACTTCCTCGAGGTCCTTCGGCCCAGCGCCCTTCGGCTTGGGCGCCGAGTAGTAGACGATGTCCTGGTAGTCGATGGCCGGATAGCGCACGTTCTGCCAGCGCGGCTCCTTCATGGTGAGCCAGTGGCGGTAGGCCTTCAGACGCCAGTCGAGCATGAACTCCGGCTCGTTCTTCTTCGCCGAGATGAGCCGGATGACGTCTTCGTTCAGGCCGCGGGGGACGGTGTCGGCCTCGATGTCGGTGACGAACCCGTACTTGTACTGGCGGGAGGTCAATTCCTGCAGCGCTTTTGCGGAAGTGCTCACGAGACCGTCCTCAATGGGAAGAGCTCAGGATGCGAGTGGATGAAGCCGGCCATCTCCGGCTCGCTGCGGAGCAGGTCGCTGAGCTTCGTGCTCTGCAACGCGCGCTGCATGGCGCGCTCGACGGCCATCCAGAGCGCGCGGATGGAGCAGTCGCTGTTGCGCACGCAGGTGCGCTCGTTGCCGGCATGTTCGCCGCAGAATTCGGTGGAGTAGAAGCTGTCGCCCAGGACGGCGAGCACGGCGCCGATGTTGATCTGATCGGCCGGGCGGGCGAGTTGGTAGCCCCCCTTGCGGCCGCGGACGCTCTTGACCAGGCCGCCGCGACGGAGAAGGCGCATCAGCTTGTGCACGTGGGCGTCGCTGAGGCCTTCGCGCTCGGCGATCTCCGGCGTCGTCGTCGCCGCCTCGTGCCCGCGGGCGACCTGGAGCAGGCAACGGAGCCCGTATTCTTCTTGTGCTGTGAGCCTCATCGTCGCCCCCTCCTCGGGCTGGGGAGTGGCGTAACGAAACCATACTTCTAAGTCAACATTATCCGACAGGCCGCACTGCATCCGAGCGAGGGCTGGGGCGTGCGTGGCGGTTTCGCTGAAATGAGGGCGGCCTTCGCCTTGGCCGCCCTCGGACGAACGCGAGCTACTACGCGCGAGCGGCGATCTTGTGGAACGTCGAGTTGGAGACCTCGTAGGTCTGATCCTGAGGAGTCCCCTCCACGAGCTTGCCGAGCGCCTTCAGCACTTCCGGATAGCCCGTGCGGCTGTAGGCCTCCGCGTTCTCCTTCGACTGCCAGAAGCTGATCGCGATCGCTTCCGTTCCGCCTGGGACGACGAAAGCCACTTCGTCCTGGAAGCCCTCTTGCTTGCGAAGCACGGGAAGTACTTCCTTCTCGAGTGTCTGGGTGAACTGCGCGGTGCTGTTGGGCTTCAGCTGCATGCGAACGTTTGTGGCGAACATTGTCGCTCCTCGAACTGCTGATGGCTAAGTCTTGAGGAGATCGGGCAACCTGACTTAGTTCAGAAGACCCGAAGCTGCGGAGCACGTTTGCTTGGCAGATCGCGGAGCGTATGAGGTGGCGGCGGCAGAAGCGAGGAAAAGCAACGTTCGCGCCCGGCGTGAGCTCAATCGGGAGCGCGGCTGAGAGATCGCTGTCAGCGGCGAGATCCCGCTGGCTGAGCCAAGAGGCGCGACTGGCGCGGACGCAAGCCCAGGAAGCTCACGTCCCTCGCCTTGAGCACTTGCCATAGCCGCGTCAGGGCGCAATCGCTGATGGAGGTCGTCCTGCCCAGGTCGAGCATCACCGGCACCGCAACGGGCGTCAGTGCGACGGCCGAGAGGAGCGAGTCGGCACCGCGCTCGTCGAGGGAACCCTCGAAGCGCACCAGGAGGCGACCGTCTCCATCGTCGTGCATGACGTGCAGCATCGAAAACTCCAAGAGAAGGTAGGTCGAGGCGCGTGCTCCTTAATCCTCCACCCCCGCTGCGAGGGACCTGCCGCCCTGGTGCGTCCTGTCGGGCGGCGACGACGGAACAAACGTGCGCCGCGCGTGTCGCAGCACGTGTATCACCATCTGCCTGGCCAGGAGCGACACTTCCGCCGGGTCGCTACTGCATTGCGCGGCACTGTCGAATGCGGTCACGACCAAGTCACCGAATTCCGCAGTCTGATGAACCTTGGTCGTCACCGGATCCCCCGATCAGCTGCACAGTTTGTAGCGCCGGGCTGGATGCATCGACTATTAGGAAGTTTCAGCTGACTTCGTCGATAAACTCGACGTATCCTCGCCGGCATGGAATGGCTCAACTATCACCACCTTCTCTACTTCTGGGTCGTCGCCAAGGAGGGCAGCATCGTTCGGGCCAGCGAGGAGCTCCGCCTCGCCCACCCCACGATCAGCGGCCAGATCCACCGGCTGGAGGAGAACCTCGGCGAGAAGCTCTTCGCGCGCAGAGGGCGAAACCTGGTGCTCACGGAAGTCGGCCGCGTCGCGTTCCGTTACGCCGACGAGATCTTCTCACTGGGGCGCGAGTTCGTCGATACCCTCAAGGGACGTGCGAGCGGAAAACCGCTGCGGCTGACCGTCGGCGTCGCCGACGTCCTCCCCCCGTCGCTGGTGCGGCGGTTCCTGGAGCCCGCATTCCGGCTGGGCCACGCCGTTCAGATCGTCTGCCGCGCAGACAAGTCGGTCGAGGAGTTCATCGCCGAGTTGGCGCTCCACCGGGTGGATGTCGTCATCGCCGATGGACCCGCCGGGCCCGGCATCCCGATCCGCGCGTTCAGCCATCTTCTCGGCGAGTGCGGCACGACTTTCTTTGCCGCCGCAAAGCTCGCCGCCTCGACCCGCGGCAAGTTTCCGCGCTCCCTGGATGGAACCCCGTTTCTCCTTCCTGGCGCGCCTTCGGCCGTGCGTCGTGCGCTGGAGCAATGGTTCAACGCCCAGGACATCCATCCCAGGATCGTCGCCGAGTTCGACGACAGCGCACTGGCAAAGGACTTCGGTCGAGAAGGAATGGGTATCTTCGCGGCCCCTACGGTCATCGAGGCCGAGGTTCGACAGCAGTATCGGGTAGGAGTGGTCGGGCGATCGGACGCCGTCCGCCAGCAATTCTATGCCATCTCGGTCGAACGCAAGATCAGGCACCC
>WNFT01004578.1_pt1 | contig 12063 bp, 13 predicted proteins | sample 5400191 | NCBI WGS metagenome assembly WNFT01 (sample SAMN13153359, study PRJNA577476) | soil metagenome | isolation source: 80 cm saprolite under Madrone tree | place: USA:California | collected 2016-06-14
GGATTCTTAGGTCCCTAGGATTCAGCGAAATCGCCGCGGACACGGGGTTCTCAGCGGGGCCCGGACCGAAAACCTTATCGGTCCCAGGCACGCCGCCATTCGGTCCGCTCATTTGTTACGAGGTGATCTTCCCCAACGAGGTGACCGGAGAGCCCCGTCCGGCCTGGTTCGTCAATTTGACCGATGATTCCTGGTTTGGGCCGAATACAGGCCCAATGCAGCACCTTTTAATCGCCCGCGTGCGCGCCATCGAGGAGGGACTGCCTATCGCGCGTGCGGCAAACAGCGGCATTTCGGCTGTTGTCGACGCTTACGGACGCGTGCGTGCGCGTCTTGATCTAGGATTGCGGGGGATCATCGATGCCGATCTGCCCATTGCCCTACAGCCGACGCCCTTTAGCCGTTACGGGACTTTCATCCTGCTCGTGCTGCTTCTCGTTTGTGCTGGTGCGGGACTTTGGCCTCCAAGGTCCCGCCAGACTTGACGTGAGCTTGTCCGAAGGGTTTTCTTCGCCCCATTAAAAATGTGAGGAAACAGAAAGGTATGAGGGGCGGTGCCAAAAAAACAGGCTAACCCGGTTGACGCACATGTCGGCCATCGCGTTCGGTTGCGGCGTATGCTGATCGGAATGAGTCAAGAGCGCTTAGGCGAGTTGTTAGGTCTTACGTTCCAGCAGGTCCAAAAATACGAGAAAGGAATCAACCGTATCGGAGCCGGCCGTTTGTTCGAAGTGGCCGGAATTTTGGGTGTCCCCATCAGCTTCTTCTATGAAGATGCCGATGCGGGCGCACAAGCGGGCGGCTTCGCCGAAGGCGAAGAGCCGCCGCCGGTGATGGAATTCCTGGCAAGCGGTGAAGGACTTCAGCTGAGCCTCGCCTTTATGCGAATCAAGGACGTCAAAATCCGCAGGCGCATTCTCGATCTCGTCCGCTCACTCGCGGACGAGGATCGGGCCGGCGACGGCAAGGACTAAGACTCGCACTACGGCGTCCGGTTAGGAGCGTGGAGCGTTTTCGCGTTGGCGAAGACGCTCAGCCCTTTCGCGTGGCCTTTTCGTCGAGCCCGGATGCTCCTTCGCGGGCGGCGAGCGCGGCGTAGACCTCTTCGGGCTTGAGGTCGCAAACCGCCCAGAGCACGAGCAGATGATAGAGGAGATCGGCCGATTCATTAACGAGAGCCGTCTTGTCCTGCGCGACGGCGGCTAGGCATGTTTCCACCGCTTCTTCTCCGAGTTTCTTCGCGCATTTGAGCCGCCCTTTGGCGAGCAGCTTCGCGGTGTATGACAGGCTCGGATCTGCTCCCTTCCGGGATTCAATAATCGCGAACAGTCTGTCGATAGGGTGAGTCGTCATGGCCATAGTTTGAGCCGGAACCGCGTAATTACAAGATCGGTTACTTTTCGGCGGCGATCCAGCGGTCGATCTTGGCATTGAGGATGGAGAGCGGCATGGCGCCGTCTTTCAATACGGCGTCATGAAAACGCTTCAGATCGAATTTGTCGCCGAGCGCCGCTTTTGCCCGCTGGCGCAAATCCAGGATGTCTTGCTCGCCGATTTTGTAGGACAGAGCCTGGCCTGGAATCGCGATATAGCGGTCGACTTCCTCTTCGGCTTCGTTGCGCGAAAGCGTGGTGTGGGCGCTGAGAAAAGCGACTGCTCGTTCCCGCGACCACCCGAGCCAGTGCATGCCGGTATCGACAACCAGCCGAGCCGCGCGCCAAGCATCGAAAGAAAGCGCGCCGAACTTCTGGTAGGGGTCGCTGTACAGCCCGAGCTCGGGCCCTAGGCTTTCGGCATAGAGCGCCCAACCCTCGACGAAAGCGGTCTCCTGTCCGAAGCGGCGGAAGCGCGGCAGCGATGCGTTCTCCGCCGCAAATTGAGTCTGCAGATGGTGCCCCGGGATGCCTTCGTGCAGTTCCAGCACTTCGCTCGTATAGGTGCCCCGGGACGGAAGATCGAAGGAATTGAGATAGACGGTGCCTGGGCGTCTACCGTCGCCGGAACCGGGCGTGTACTCGGCGGCGGGCCGATCGGGAGCCACGAAGCCTTCGTGGAAGCGAAATGTCAGTTGGGCTTTCGGCTTGTGGGAAAACACCGCGTCCAGATGCTCGAGCGCCGCATCTCTTACGCGGGTGAACTCGGCTCTCATCGCGGCCTCGTCCTTGAATTTGAACTTGGAGTCGGTTTTCAAATACTGGCGGAACGCGTCGAGCGAGCCGGAAAATCCGGCCTCTTTCTTGACCGCTTCCATCTCGCTCTCGATGCGCGCAATTTCCTTTAGCCCCAGCGCATGAATCGCATCGGGCGATAGATCGGTCGTGGTCTCGCTCTTGACCAAATAGAGATACATCTCCTTACCGCCGGGAATTGCAGCGAGACCCGGGCTTTCGCGCGCATGCGGCAGATATTCTGTCTTCAGAAATTCGGCCAAACGGCGATAAGCGGGGATAAGCTCGCCTGAAACCGCCTCACGATAAGACTCGACGATGCGGGCGCGATCGGCCGCGGCGATCTTGCTTGCATCCTTCACTGGCCGCATGAAAACGCTCAACTCCGGTTCGCCTGCCGCGATCGCATCGACTTGCGCAATCATGCGCTCGACCACGGCGTGGGGTTCCGTCACGCCCTGCTGAAGGCCTTCGCGCATATTAGCGATCGCTTGATCGAGCCAACGGGTAAATCCGAGCATGCGGCGAATGGCATTATCGTAATCGCGCGACCGATTGAACGGCGCTGTGCCGCGCTCCTGGGCTTCGCGGGCAAAGCTGATGTGCTCGCCATTGAATTGGTTGAGCGGCAAGAGCCGGAAGCGGTCGGCGATCCCAGGTTTTAACTCGCTCGCATCATCCCCAAGTGACCAGTCGAGAATGTCATACGTGAGTTGGTCCTGGCTCCTAAGCGCCTTGCGGTCGATCGATGACAGGCGTGAACGCGTGTCGCTGTTGATCTTGCGCCGCGCGTCGAGATAGGCAGTGGTCAAATCGTCGTCATAGCGATCGAGATAGCGCCGATCGGTCAGCGGCATCGCGGCAGAGGGACGAAGAGCCGACTCGGCGGCGCGGTAGTCGTTCAACAGGCGCGTCAAATCGGCGCTTGCGTCGGCGCGCGCTGCCCCGTTTGGAACAAGAGCCAGGAAGCAAATGGCGACGGCGAATTTGCCGGTCCGGTTCATGGCCCAAACTTGCAGCAGAACGGGGGCCGGCGCCATGCCGGTTGTTGAAATCTTCGTAATGCGGCACGGAAATACGAATTAGGAGGGGTTACTGAGCACCGAGCGCGGACGGCCGCGGCCCTCGGCCCATGATGTTGTTGCACGTCGCCTCTATCAGGTCCTTGGCACCGGCACGGTACATGGCGGCCATGAACGAGACCGTCGTTGAAGCGGGGCCGATGAAGCTCCACTGGCAATCGACAAAACGGGGATTCTCCAGCGAAATCGGCAGCACCCCGGAAATGATGATGGTGCAACGCTCGAAACGGCAATTGCTGAACGTGCCGCCATCCAAACAGATCGTCAGTCCGGTAAATGTTTGATCCTTCGCAATCACTAACGTTACCCCCAAGCGCTCTTTGGCCACCACACATGTTATGCGACAAACCCATGCATCTCCACAATCAACTTCACGGTTAAGCCACCCAAGGCGCCAAGCCAATGCGGCTCAGAGTCCGAGCAGGCGGCGGATTTCAGCAGCGCTAGCGCCGCCTTGACGAAGGCTCGCAAGCGTGCCCGACGTGTCGCGCTTGGAAAACTTGCGGCCCTTCGCGTCGAGGATCAGGCGGTGATGCGCGTAGCGGGGCGGCTCGAGATAAAGAGAGGCTTGCAAAAGCCGTTGAACATGCGTCGCGTGGAAAAGGTCGTTTCCTCTCGTGACCAACGTGGCGCCCTGCAACGCGTCGTCGACAACCACGGCCAAGTGATAGCTGGTTTGCAACTCTTTCCGCGCGATCACGATATCGCTCAAAAGATCGGCGCGGACGATCTGGGTCCCCGTTTCCCCGAACGGACCCGCCCCCTCTTCTTCGAAGCTTAAAGTCGTTGCAGCCGCAGCTCGGGCTTTTTCGACGTCGAAGCGCAATGCGTAAGATGCGGCGCTTCTCAAGCGGTCTTCGCGCTCGGGCAGCGAAAGACGACGGCAAGTTCCGGGATAAGATGGACCGTCAGGTCCATGGGGCGCGCTTCCGGCGCGAGCGATCTCATCGGCAATGTCCTTGCGGGTGCAGAAGCAGGGATAGAGCAAGCCCTGCGCGTCGAGGGTCCCGATCGCAGCTACATAATCGGCCAAGTGCTCGGATTGCCGCCGCACAGGCTCCTCGAACGCAAGTCCGAGCCAATGCAAATCTTCCACAATGGCGGCTTCGAATTCGGAGCGGCAGCGCGTTCTGTCGATGTCTTCGATACGAAGCAGAAAACGTCCCGCCCGACGCTTGGCGGCTTCGTGCGCGGTGATCGCGGCGAAGGCGTGACCGAGATGCAGAAATCCGGTTGGACTTGGCGCAAAGCGGGTGACAATCATGGTGCCGACGAATCTACATCGAAAGGCTTGAACGATGCTCGACGGACCGCGCCTCCCACCTTCGCGCGCGCCCGCCACGCACCTGGTCGTGCTGTGCCACGGGTACGGCTCCGACGGCAACGATCTGATCGGCCTTGCCCCGCAATGGCGGGCACTTTTGCCCGGGGCAGCGTTCGTTTCGCCCAATGCACCTGAGCGCTGTTCCATTTCGCCGACCGGCTACCAATGGTTTCCGCTCTCCCGTCTTGATCCTCATGAGACGCTCAAGGGCGCCGAAGGCGCGGCGCCGCAGCTGAATGCGTTTCTCGATGAGGAATTGAAGCGTCTCAATCTCTCAGGCAACAGGCTTGCGCTGGTGGGATTCAGCCAGGGCACCATGATGTCGCTCCATGTCGGCCTGCGCCGCGCTCCGCAGCCGGCCGCGATCGTCGGCTTTTCCGGCATGCTGGTCGGCGCCGAATTGCTGCCGCGTTTCGAAAAGGCTCCGCCTGTGCTGCTCACGCACGGCGATGCCGACACGGTAATCCCGCCGCAGGCGCTCTTCATGTCGGCGAATGCGCTCGCCGCGCTCGGCGTTCCGGTGCAATGGCATTTGAGCAAGGGCCTCGGTCACGGTATCGACCCTCCGAGTTTGGCGCTCGCCGGGCAATTTCTCGCCGACGCGTTTTCGGGGAGAGAACCGCGTACCGGACCAATCGCAGCGCCGTCCCTACGCTAAGACTTCTGCAGAAATATCATTGAATTAGAGCCGACGGGATCATCGTCGAAATAGATCGTGCCGGCCTTCAGGCCAATCACCTTTTGGACGTCGAAATGCCGGGCACCATACGAACGAAATTCCTCAAGACTGAATTCCCGTATGTGAACCGGAACGAGCGGGATGTGCCCGATGCTATTTTGCGGGGTCGAGAGGATGGCCCGCCCGCCAGGCTTCAGGACTCGGCGCAGCTCCGCGAGATAGCCATCGACATCGTCCACATGCTCCATTGTCTCCATGCTGATGACGACATCGAAGGAAGCATCGGGAAAACTCATGTTCATGACATCCTCACGCGCGAAAGCGAGGTTGTCTCGGCGGAACAGGTTCCGCCCTTCTTGAAGCTTCGATACATCGATATCGGCGCACGTGACGAAGGACGCTACTTCCGCCAGCATATTGCCGCCAAAGCCCGTGCCCGAAGCAATGTCGAGAACGCGGTCCGTAGATTTGAGATGACGGCTCGCAAGAACATAGTGAAACGAGATTTGGTCGCCCGCGGCGATCGATTTGCGCGTGACGTCGGCATGGTCGTCCTCATCAAGAGCGCGTCCAAGGTCACGTCGTAGGCTCTTCAAGAGGTCATCTTTAACCGGCGGCGGCTCGACGATCCGGGTCCGCAAGCCGGCGTCCTTGCGCATCGCAAGATACTTTGGATGCACATAATGCGGCGCCGAACGTTCACTGGGCCAAGCCGAGAGCATCGTGTCGATTTGGCGGAGCGCCCCAACACGCCAGACTTCGCCCGTCAAAGGCGGCGGAAAATCGTCCGGCGATTTTGCGATATCCAGTTTTTCGCGATGAACCGCGTCGAGTAGAGAGCGGATGACATTCTCCTGAAAGAAGCAATGCAGGCCGTCGACGCGGAGGACGACTGCGTCGTCACCGAGGTTAGAAGTCGCCTCGATCATCCTCTTGAGCGGTTTATCGTCGAAGCCGTACTCCGCATGGCAAGCCACCACCTTCGACGCGATGAGATCAAGACCGCCGCAATCGAATTGTGGGGCAAGAAGATGTATCGGCGCTTGCGGAAAAAGAGCTCTTGCTTGCTCCAGTGTGCGCAAGAGCAGCGGCTTGCCGTCGAGGGCACGCATACAACGATCAGGTCCGCCGGACCACGAGAGCGAACTGGCCTGCACCAAAATTGCAGCCGGGCAAGAAAGCTCATGAGGTGTCATCAAGAAACGCTGAACGCAATTCATAGCTGAGTCGCCCTCCAAATCATGGACGTATTACGTCGAATCAAGCGCAGCGCGGCACGGTCATGTCTCCGCCGAGCCGGAAACGCTCCAAGGCCTGGCGTACGCGCGGCATCAAGGCCTGCCAATCGGCGAATTGCTCGGGCGCGAAGACGCGCGTCTTGCGATACCAGGGATAATGATCGGTGCCGAGTTGCGGCCAGCCGCGACCGGCGACGACGAACCAGGTTTCAACGCCGAGCGCGCCGGCAAGCGCCGCCGCGGCGGTCGGCGCCGAAATCACCAGATCGCAGGCCGCCGTGAGCGCCGCCGCACGGTCGATGTCGTCCTTCAAATTGAGATCGTCGAAATTGTGAATGGTGAGTCCGAATTTCTCGCGCGCAAGAGCAATCTCGGACGCAACCGCGCCGTATTGCAGATTGACGAACGTAACGCCGGGAAGCGAGAGAATCGGCCGCCACGCCTCTATGGCGCTGTAATATTTCGCGCGTTTCGCCGCCAAGACCATCGAGCGCCAGCAAATGCCGACATAGGGCCCGGCACCAAGCGCAGAAAGACGCGCGCGGAAGCCCGCAGTGGTTTCAGCATCGGCCGTCAGATACGTCTCGCGCGGAAAGTCCTCGAGCCGTTTGCGCACAAGATAGAGCGGCGTGCCGATCGGCATGTAGAAATCGGGATCGCCGTCTTTGCGCGCCCAATGAAAGACGCGCACGGGTTTTTCGTCGAGCTTGCCGTCCTGGTAAGTCCCGACTTCCGCAGCAGGGAAAGAACGTTGGAAGAGGGCCACAAGCCGCGGATCGACGGCGAGCTGAAGCTTGCCCTCGTCGCCGACTGCACGGGCGATATCGGGAATGACGGTTGCGAACATGAACTCGTCGCCCAATCCCTGTTCGCCCACCATAAGGACGCGCTTGCCTTCAAGATCCTCGCCGCGCCACAGCGGCGCCTTGGTGTAATGCAAAATCGACGCACGGAATTCGGGCGCGTTGCGGATTTCGTATTCCTTGAAGCCTTCTTCGAGTCGGCCAAGGCCGATCAGGCAGACGCTGCGCGAATGCTTGGTTTCGATGCGCTCATGCGCATCGGGCGCAAGGGCGAGCGCTGCGTCGTATGCGTCCACGGCGTCTTCGAGGCGGCCGAGATGCGCATAGGCATAGCCGAGATTGTGCCAAACGCGGGCGAATTTGGGATCGAGACGCAGGGCTTCCTGGTAGAAGACGAGGCTCTCCTCGGCGCGGCCTTCCTCGGCGAGTGCGGTCGCGAGCGTGTTCCACAGCATGGGTTCGTTCGGCATGCGGCAGATTGCGCCGCGCAGAGTCTCGATCGCCTCCGAAAGGCTGCCGCGGTCGCGCAGCACGCTGCCGAGGTTGTTGTAGCCGGCAGGGTGCTCGGGGCGCTTCTCAATGAAGAGGCGGAACATGCGCTCGGCACCCTCGAGCAGATCGAGATTCCACGCCGTCAAGCCGAGATTAAGCAGCAGGTCGGTGTCGTCGGGATCGAGCGAATAGGCTCTTTCGTACGTGACCAGTGCCTTGTGCAGATGTCCGAGCTTGTGCAGCGTGATCGCCAGTAGCTGGAACGCCTGCGCGTTGCCTTCATCGGCCTCGGTCGCCGCCAGGGAATGCTTCGCGGCCTGCGGGACGTCGCCGCGCTTCCAGGCCTTGAGCGCCTTCAGGACCAGCTTGTTGGAGCGAAGGCGCGCTCCGATGGCGGCGACCGCCTGAGTCGAGGCCTCCACGCGCGCGAGCACGTTCTCGGTCGCTCCCATGCCGGTGCTCGAATCATAACCGCGCCTCAAAACCGGCTGCGCCGCCTGTGCCATGCGATTATCCTTTAGAAACAGCACATGGGAGCGCGAACAAGGCTAATTTTGGATGAACCCGGAGCAAAAATTGCCATCTCTTCGGCAGCAGATTGTTAACCAATCGGGCCGTAAGTTCCCGCACGAATGAGGGCTCGCTCGCTGATTCGGCGCTGCGTGCAACGGGGGTTGAGATGCCGCTGAAGCTTTCTTTGAAGCCGGGCGAGAAATTCGTCCTCAATGGCGCGGTGCTCGCCAATGGCGACAAGCGCACCAGCCTCGTGATCCAGAACAAAGCCTGCGTGCTGCGTGAAAAGGACATCATGCAGCCTGAAGACGCCAACACGCCGGCCCGTCGAATCTATTTTCCCATCATGATGATGTATCTCGACGGCGAAACCGCCGATTCCTATTACAGCCAGTTCGCGTTGCGGATGACCGAATTCATGGAAGCGATCAAAGATCGCGCGGCGCTCGCACTGTGCGTCGACATCAGCAAGGACGTGATGACAGGCGGATATTACAAGGCTCTGGTGAAGTGCAGGACATTGTTCGATTTCGAGAGGGAACGGCTCAATTATGCCAGTGACAGCTTATCAAAAAGCGCAGCGCGCGGCTGAAAATCCCCGCAACGCGGAATACCGGCTCTTCGGGCAGGTCACCGGTGCGCTCATGGATGCACAGACCGCGGGCGCCAAGGGCGCTTCGCTGATCGATGCCATCGATTGGAATCGCCGCTTGTGGAGCACGCTCGCTGTCGATTGCATGAATGACGGCAACCAGCTGCCGAAGGAATTGCGCGCGCAGATCATCTCGCTCTCGCTCTGGGTGACGAAATATTCGAGCCAGGTGATGCAGGAAGGCGTGCCGCTCGAGCCGCTCATCGACATCAACCGCACCATCATGCAGGGGCTGAACGCCGCCTGACGCGGCGCTTTCGCAGCCAAACCCGGCCGGATGCGAAGCTACGCGTCCGGCTTTTTTCTTGCTTTTTTGTCTTCAGGGGAAATTTGGCCGCGCGGTAGAATTTGCCCGTTGCCACGGCGCGCAAGAAATTGAAACTCTTTGTATAATCAATGTCTTACGAGACATCACTCCAGGCATTTTCTGGCCTGGCGATTGCAGTTGCGGCTTGGACATGAAGTCCACCCGGCAAGAAGCCGCTTGATGAGCCAGAACGGCAGAGGAGACCCACCATGCTTAGCGTGAATACAAACACCGGCGCGATGGTTGCGCTGCAATACCTGAATAAAACCGAAGGCGAACTGCAAACTGCTCAGACCCATATCAACACGGGCCTGAAGGTTGCGACGGCGAAAGACGACGGCGCTACCTTTGCCATCGCGCAGAACATGCGCGGTAATGTGGCGGGTTATCAGGCGGTGTCCGACAGCCTCAATCGTGGCGTTTCCACGGTCGATGTCGCGATTTCCGCGGGTTCTGCAATCTCCGACTTGCTGATCGAACTCAAAGCCAAGGCGCTCGCCGCGGCCGATGCCTCGCTCGATACGGCAAGCCGCAATGCCTTGAACGCAGACTTCACCGCCTTGCGCGATCAGATCACGACGATCGTGTCAAATGCGGAGTTCAACGGCACCAATCTGGTGAACGGGTCGGTGGCGACCGTGACGGCATTGGCTTCGGCCGACGGCACCAAGAAAATCACCGTCCAAACCCAGAACTTGTCGCTTTCGGGATCCATTCTTACCCTTACCTCGACAGGTGCCATCTCGACGCAAAGCAAGGCGTCGACGATGATTTCGACCATCAATGCGTCGATCCAGAACGTCAATGCCGCTCTGGCGAAATTGGCCGCGGGCTCGAAGAAGTTTATCATTCAGAACGACTTCGTCTCCAAGCTGATGGATGCCTTGAGACAGGGCATCGGCAATCTGGTCGATGCCGACATGGCCGTGGAAAGCGCGAGACTTCAATCGTTGCAGGTCAAGCAGCAATTGGGCGTCCAGGCTCTTTCCATCGCCAACCAACAGCCGCAGATCATTCTCTCGCTCTTCCGTTAGACGCGGCTGGTGAGAGACAGATCGGCGTAAGAACTTTGGGGCGGAGCCGCTTCACCGGCTCCGCCCGCATTTTTGCCGCGGCAAGAATTGCCGGGCACGCGGCAAGATTTACCCTTTAACCGGCAGAATATTCCCGGCGCGTTTGTGCCGTATGGTTTCTGCCGGGTCGAAGTTTTCCGCCCCACCATTTCCGAAGTTTGGTTAACGCGCGCGTCGTTCGTCGCGGCACGCGGATTGCCTAAGACCCTCGGGGACAAATGTCCCATGAGCATAACGCTCGTGTTTCAAACCAGAACGGAGGGCCTCCAATGCTTAGCGTCAACACCAACATCGGCGCAATGATTGCGCTGCAATACCTCAACCAGACAAATAACGAACTTCAGGCCACTCAGAGCCACATCAATTCCGGCCTGAAGATCGCGGGTCCCAAGGACAACGGCGCCGTCTACGCCATCGCGCAAAACATGCGCGGACAAGTCTCGGGCTATGCGGCCGTTTCCGACAGCCTCAATCGCGGCTCATCGACCGTCGATGTGGGCATTGCTGCCGGCCAGTCGATTTCCGATCTTTTGAATGAGCTGAAATCAAAGGCGCTTGCTGCTGCCGACGCGTCCCTTGACACGGCGAGCCGGAACGCGATGAACGCCGACTTCACCGCTCTTCGCGACCAGATCACCACGATCGTGCAGAACGCGTCGTTCAACGGCGTGAATCTCGTCGACGGCACGACTGCCAACATCCAGGCGCTGGCGTCAACCGACGGCAGCAAGAAGATCACGGTGTCGGGCCAGACGTTGAGTCTCTCCGGATCCATCGTCACGGTCACTACGACCGGGACGATCTCCACCACGGCGAAGGCCTCGACGATGATTGCGACGATCAACGCCTCGATCCAGAACGTCGGCGCGGCTCTGGCCAAAATGGCCTCGGGCGCGAAAAAGTTCTCGATCCAGAACAACTTCGTCTCCAAGCTGGTCGACGCGCTGACTGCCGGTATCGGCAACCTCGTGGATGCGGATATGGCGGTGGAAAGTGCCAAGCTGCAATCCTTGCAGGTCAAGCAGCAATTGGGCGTGCAGGCGTTGTCGATTGCCAACGCGGCTCCGTCCATCACGCTGTCGTTGTTCAGGTAAGCTCCTTCGGTGGGACCGGTTTAGCCGGTCCCACCGCATTTTCTTCACGTACGAATTTTAGGTGGGTGTCCCGGAAAAATCGGGAAGTGGCGCAAAAGGCGAGGGACCTACGAGGCGGCCATGGTCGATCCTATCTCAAACGCAGCGAATCCGCGTGAGATTGGCTTGGGCCAAAATCGTCCGCAGCCCTCGCCGGCGTCTCCCGCCGCGACCAATCCGGCAACGGATCTTGCGCGGGATCAACGGGTACAAGTCCTGCAATCCGCGATCGAGAAGCTGATCCGCAAAAGCCTGCCCTCGAACTCCAAACTCCAGATCGAGCAGGACAAGGAAACCGGCACCTTCATCTATCGCTCGATCGACACCGAAACGGGCGAGATCATACGGCAGTGGCCGCCGGAGCAATTGCTGAAGCTGCGCGAGTATTTGGCGCAGATGGAAGGCATGCTCCTCGATAAGAAGATTTAAAGCCGATCACGCTTTCAAGTGGTGTTTCAATGATGCCACGACTCTCTCCACATCGCCGTCGTTCATGCCAGGATGCAGAGGCAGAGTCAGCGTCGAGGCGTAATAGGCTTCCGCGCCGGGCAGCTCCAACACGCCGTAGCGCTTGGCGTAATACGGCTGGCGGTGCACCG
>WNFT01007648.1_pt1 | contig 12063 bp, 11 predicted proteins | sample 5400191 | NCBI WGS metagenome assembly WNFT01 (sample SAMN13153359, study PRJNA577476) | soil metagenome | isolation source: 80 cm saprolite under Madrone tree | place: USA:California | collected 2016-06-14
CCGCGGTTAAATCCCCATAGAGCCCGCGGCACCGACGGTGCCCCCACTTCCCGCGATTTCGTGCCTTGGCGCTTTTCCGACGCCGGCCGCCCGAGTGTGTCAAAGGCTCGTCACTGCCGGCGTCCGAAAACCTGCACAAAAGCGGACTCACACCTCGGCTGGTCTGCCAATGGATTGCCAGCATTGGACTGGACCCGAGCTTCTTAGGGACGCACTCACTGCGCCGAACCAAGGGGACACTCATCTACCGTCGCACTGGCAACCTGCGGGCAGTGCAACGTTTGTTGGGGCACAAAAAGATTGAGAGCGCGGTTCGCCATCTCGGCATTAAGGTAGACGACTCTCGCCTTCGCCGAACAAGTTGATGTCTGGCCTGCCAGGGCAGAGCGGTATAGCTCTGCCCGTCCACCACATCCGACCCGTGCCTGAAGGGACGTTGACGTCTCCGGCAACGGAACGTCGCTGTCAACCCGGGTTGAGCTTGAGGGTCGGAGCGACGGGATGTGGCAAGCCGCCAGCCCTCCGATGGGGATCAGCGACGGGTCACCACGACGCAATCATCGCCCGAAAGGGGATGAGTAATTGGGACAGTGCACGACGGCGAGGGCTACCAGAAACAACCCTAGCGATGGCGGCGTTCGCCTCAGCCGAGCCGTCAGCTCTCGTTGGTCACGTCTATTATGGTCTGCCAGGTTACTCGTGCCGATAAAGGAAATAGGTTTCTACAAGTCCTTTCCCTTTGATATCGAGCGGTCCGCGGGGCTCGAAGCGGAACACGTCGCCCAACGCCTGGCGGGTCGCGGCGGAGACATGAACGCGGCCAGGCACGCCGTAGCTCTCCATCCGCTTGGCGGTGTTTACGGTGTCACCCCAGACGTCGTAGACGAATTTGTGGGTTCCAAGCACGCCGGCAATCAGCGCGCCGGTGTTGAGGCCGATGCGCAGCTGGAGCCGCTCACCGACGATCCGGCTGGCGGTCTCGGCGGCGTCGAGCATCGCGAGCGCCATCTCCGCAACCACCGCGGCGTGGTCGGCTCGCGCCTCGGGAAGACCACCCGCCACCATGTAGCCGTCCCCGGTGGTCTTGATCTTTTCAAGCCCGTAGCGGGCGGCGAGACCGTCGAACCGACAGAAGATGTCTCCCAGAACCGCCACCGTCTCCTCGGCTGAGCGACGGGCAGCAAGCGAGGTGAAATCGACGAGATCGGAAAACAGAATGGTCGCCTCGCCGATGTGGTCGGCGATCACCGTCTCGCCCCGCCGCATACGCTCGATGATCGTGCGCGGCATAATGTTGAGGAGCAGCGCCTCCGAGCGCTCCTTTTCGTCGCGCAACTCGTCGAGTAGCCGCTTTTTCTCGAGGCATGCCCCGATGCGCGCGCGCAGCAGGACGGGGTTGAAGGGCTTGGGCAGGTAATCCTCCGCCCCGGCCTCGATGCAGCGCACCGTGCTGTCGAGTTCGTCGAGGGCTGAGATCATGATTACCGGAACGTGCCGCGTGCCCGCGTCGGCCTTCATCCGGCAGAGCACGTCAAAGCCGCTCATCCCCGGCATCATCAAATCGAGCAGCACGAGATCGAAGCTCTCCGCAGCGGTCAGTGCGAGCGCCGCTGCACCGCTCTCGGCGGCCGTCACCCGATATCCTTCGCGCACCAGCCGACGCGACAGCAGATCGCGGTTTGACGCGTTGTCGTCGACGACGAGGATATGGCTCGATGCGGCGCTCGGATCGGGAATATCGGCCTCGCCGAGAGGCCTTATCGTCTCCAGCACGTTGCCGATGATGTCGATCGGCGGTGCCGCAGCGGTGTCGCCGATGCGGCCGATTTCATCGAGCAGGCGATCGGCGAGGTCGAGCACATTGCCGAGATCGCTCAGCAGGGTGTCCCGCCCGCCGTCGCGTGCCTCCTCGACCAGCAGCTCGCCATAACCCTTGATCGCGTTCAGCGGCGTGCGCAGCTCGTGGCGAAGCCGGGCGGTCTCGCCTTCGCCCCCTTGCGAGCCGTCGACGGCCTGTGCAATCAGGCTGGAAAGCTGCACGCCGGCCTCCCGCATGCGCCGGAGATCGGCGAGGCAGTTCGCGAGATCTGGCCCCTGAGCGTCCTCGATCAGAATATCGACAAAACCGATGATCGCGGCGACGGAGGCACCGAATTCCTGCCGCAGAAAGGCGGCGACCGCGTGATCGAGCCGCCCGCCGCTCACGATCGCTCGCCGCGGGCGAGGAGCGCCTCGATCTTTTGCAACAGCCGGGGCAATTCGACAGGTTTTGTGTCGTAGTCGTCGCAACCGGCCTCGATGACCTTTTCGCGGTCGCCCGCCATCGCGTGCGCAGTCAGCCCGATGACCGGGATCGCCTGGGTAGCGGCATCGGCCTTGAGCCGGCGCGTCGCCTCCCACCCGTCCACGACCGGCAGGCTCATATCCATCAGAATGAGATCGGGGTGACCGGCCATCGCCGCCGCGATGCCCTCGGCGCCGTCGACCGCCATGACGATCTCGTAACCGCGACGGATGAGTCGGCGTGACAGCATGTCCCGATTCATCTCATTGTCCTCGACGATCAGGATCTTGGCCATTTGCGCTCCCTCAACCCGCAGCCGCGACTTCGGCCGCCTTCGGCAGGCGCACCAATATCCGGCGCAGCGCTTGGGCGAGGTCATCGGCGCCCTTGGCGATGACCTCGCGGGTGCGCCCCGCCAACAGCTCGCGCTCGGCCCCGCCCAACTCCTCGAGAAAGGCGAAGCCGTTCATGCCGGGCATCACCAGATCGAGCAGGATCATCGCCGGGCGCGGGTTCTGCAACAGCCAGTGGAGCGCGCCGCCACCATCCTCGGCCTCGGCGACCTCCCAGCCGAGCTTGTCAAGGTGCCGCCGCGCGATCTGCCGGCTCTCGGTCTCGTCATCGACGACGAGCACCACGCCGCTGCCATAGACATGCTGCCGGATGGTCGCCGCGAGCCGCGCGCGATCGACCGGCTTGGTCAGGAACTCCGCGGCGCCGAGCGAGACCGCGATGCCGCGATCGGCCAGCACGGTCACGATGATGACGGGGATCTCGGCGAGCTCCGGATCGGATTTGAACGCGGTCAGCACGGCCCAGCCGTCCATGCGCGGCATCAGCACGTCGAGCGTGACGGCGTCGGGGTGCCACTCGCGCGCCAGTGCAAGCGCGGTCTCGCCGTCCGTCGCCTCGATCACCCGATAGCCTTCCCTACGCACCGTCGCGGCAAGGAGGTCGCGGGCATTTGGGTCGTCGTCGACGATCATGACCAGAGCCGCATGCTCTGCACCCTCAGGAATCGCGGAGGCAGCAGTTGCAGCGCGGCCGTGATCGGGCAGTGTGACCGTAAAGGTCGAGCCCTGCTCGGGGACGCTCTCGACGGTGATCCCGCCGCCGAGCATTTCGCAAAAATGCTTGGTGATCGCGAGACCGAGCCCGGTGCCGCCATACCGCCGGGTGGTCGACAATTCGGCTTGGCTGAAGGCCTGGAAGAGCCGGCCCTGCTGCTCCTCGGTCATACCGATGCCGGTATCGCTGACGATGAAGGAGATTTCACGGTCGGCGGGTCTGACCTCGAGCTTGACGCGTCCGTCGTGGGTGAACTTGCCGGCGTTGCTCAGCAGATTGAGCAGGCTCTGCTTGAGCTTGGTGCGGTCGGTGTAAAACGTGCCGAGTCTCGCCGGACAGACGATTTCGAGATGATTCGCATTCGCCGCCACGAGCGGCTCGACGATCGAGCGCACCTCCTCGACCAGACCGGCGAGATCGACCTCTTCGAGATAAAGATCCATCTTGCCCGCCTCGATCTTCGACAGATCGAGGATGTCGTTGATCAGGCCCAGGAGATGCCGGCCCGCGTCGCGAATCTTGGCGAGGTCGGGCAGAAACTCCTCCTGCCCGTCGTCCTGCGCGGTCTCGTAGAGCATCTCGCTGTAGCCGATGATCGCGTTCAACGGCGTCCTCAGCTCATGGCTCATGCTGGCGAGGAAGGCCGATTTGTGCTCGCTCGCCATTTCGAGCTGCTGGTAGAGATCCCCGAGCTGCTCGGACATCCGGTTCACGTTGGACGCAAGCGCACCCAATTCGTCGCGATTGCCGACCGCCACATGCTGGGTGAAGTCGCCGGCAGCGATCTCGCTCAGTCTCGCGTCGATCTCGCGGATCGGGCCGATCAAAGACAACGAGATCGTGCGGCCGAGGATCAGCGCCAGGAGGATGGCACCGAGGGCGAAGGCGATGACGATCCTCTGCGAGGTGTGATACGCCTCGCCGCTCGCCTCGATGCCCGCGACCACATCCGCCTCGGCCTTGTTGACGAGCTCGTTGGTCAGCCGCTCGAGCCGGCTCGCCAGCGGCCGCGCCTCCTTGAGCTGGGCCTCGCGCGCCTCGTCGACGTGCCCGCTGCGGATCAGCTCGACGACCCGCGTCACGACGGCGATGAACCGGTCGTATTCCTCCCTGACTTTGCCGAGCAATTTGATTTCGTCCTTGGCGACGAACTGCAGCCGCTCGAGATCGTAGCCGAATTGGTTCAGCTGGCGCAGCGCGCTGTCCAAGGTGCGCTCGTCCGACACCAACAGCGCCGAAGAGATGCTGTAGAGCTGGCTCGTCGTGTCGTGCTGCACCTGGCGGTAGGCCGCGATCTTGCGCTCGCTCCGGATCAGCTCTTCGGTGCGCTCGTTGACGCCGCTCAACGTGTAGAGCCCGACGGCGCCGAGTGCGATCAAGAGTGCCACGATCGCGAGAAACGCCGCCAGCAGCTTGGTTTGGACGCGCACCGGCAGGCGCGCGACCGGGCCGACGAGAAGGTTGTTGAGCCGGATCATTCCTTGTCGACGAGGCTCATGAGGTCATGCCGGAACTCCTCGGGATCGAAGCGCGCGCCGAGATACTGCACGCGCATCTGCCCATCGGCATCGACGAGGGTGGTGAGCTGCGAATGCTCGACCGAGCCGTCCTCCTTCTTCGCGAAGAATACCCCATAGCGGCGTGTCACGTCACGGACCGCCTCGAGCGAGCCGGTCAGGAAGCTCCACCCCTCGGGCTTGGCGCCCCAGAACTGGGCATAGTCCTTCAGCACTTCCGGCGTGTCGCGCTCGGGGTCGAGGGTGATCGAAACAAACGCGACCTTGGCGCCGAACGCCGCCCCCAGCGCGTCCTGCACATCGACCATCTTCTGGGTCAGCATTGGGCAGATATCCGGGCAGCCGGTATAGATGAAAGCCAGCGCCACGACCTTGCCGCGCAAATCGGCGAGCACTACCGGCACCCCCTCCTGCGAGGTTAGCGCGAAGGGCGGCGCCGTCCCGATCACCGGCAAGCGCTTGTCGCCTCCGGCCTCATGCGCCCACAGCGACGCCGGGAATGCCGGCACCGCCAATGCGAGGAGAAGCACCGCGAAAACCCTCACGTATTCCCTGCCGCATGGGGAATAGCAGGGAGAAAATCGCATCGGAGCCGGATTTTTTGAGGAAAATAGTCTTTCTATCAGATACTTACGGCCCCAATTCGGACATTTCTGGGACGCCTTGGCAGGGGAATTTTGACAATCTCCTGACGCCTGAACCCAAGCGCGGCTCAGCCGGGATATTGCGGGGAAAGGGCGGAGGAACGTCATCTTACTGCTGCGCTTCTCTCGTTCGCGGCGGCCGCGGCGCGGCCATTCTCGCGAGCGTAATACCTTGTGATTTTGGCATCACGATGGCGACGATGCGGGTCCTGTAGCCCCAGGGGTGGGGAGAGCCCCGGGACGGCGGATGGGGTGAGGGGCCAGCCTCTCAAGTCTTCAACTCGCGCTTGAGCTCATCCAAAAACGTCAATCAGTGCCATTGGAGATGACCTGCTTTGGACATGCCCTACCGGTCGCCATCGGCAGCGCCTCTACGCGGCCGGCCGCCACGCTTGCCGTTCTTGCGTGAGGCGGCGGCCTTGGCGGCGCTGCGGGTGCGTCCGCCAGCGGCCCCGAGCTGCGCTGCCATCCACCGCTTGGAGCCCAACGCGCCTTCGAGCAGCGCGGGCACATAAAGGTTGGCGTCGAGCTTGGGAAAGTGGATGCCGAGCCCGAAGGCTTCCACTTCGATCACCTTGAGATCGTCCACGGAGGCGTGCTCCAGGCCCTCGACATCACGCGGCGCGAAGCCGAGTTCGACACCCGTCGTCAGGCGCACGATGACACGGTTGCGGCCGGCGTCGTAACGCGCGCTCTCGGCACGCGGCCCACGCATCCGCGCCTCTCCGCGGGCCTTGGCTGTTTCAAATTCCTCGGTAGTCAGCTCAACCATGGAAACGCCTCCATGCGTCCATCAACTCGGCCTGGTGGTTCTCGATGAGCCGCAGGACCCTGCGCGCCTCATGCTCGCTACAGTTGATCGCCTCGCGGACTCCTGGCCCGATCAGATTGATCACCACTAGCCACCCGGGTCCGAGGACATGGACATGGGCCGGCGGATGGTCGTTGGGGTAAATCACGACCCGAAGACCGCCGATGCGCAGGACCGTGGGCATGATCAACCGTCGCAAAACCTAAGCGCTTAGGAAATCTTTTCAAGATTCTCGAACCCTCCTCTCGCGAAATCCTCATGGCTGGGCCTGACCTAGTCGAGCCCGGGCATGACGAAGGGGAGTTGGCGCTCACGCCTTCAGCTCGCGTTTGAGCTCGTTCAGGAAGCGCCAATCGGTGCCGTCGGCGATGATCTTCTGCGGCGTCGCCTTGATGAAGCCCACTTCGTGGAGCCGCAGCGCATAATAGCGGATGGTGTCCTCGGGATCGTATTCGCGCCATTTGTCGTAAGGAACCTCGTTCAGCGCCTGCAAGGCATAATCATAACGAGGTGTGAAAGCGCCATCGACGAGCCGTTGCGCGGCGCGGGCCGGGTCGGTGGCGCAGAGATCGTCGGCCTTGAGAAACGCGCGCAGCACGCGTTTGGTCGCAACCGGGTGATTGCGCACGTAGTCGCGGTTGCCCGCCAGCATGCAGCAGAAATATTGCGACCAGGGACGGTCCACCGTGCTGTTGGCGACAACGTGACCGATATGCCGGGCGCGCAGATCCTGAGAGACCGGCGGGGCCGCTAGAACGGCATCTATCTTTCCGTCCGCAAACAGCTCGAAAGGCTTGGGAGATTGACTGGTGATCCAGCGGATATCCGTGACCGGATCGAGCCCGATATGAGCGGCCAACACCGAGACGAACAGATGCTCGCTCGACCCTAGTGCCGGTACCCCGACCGTCTTGCCCTTGAGATCGGTGATATTCCGGACCGCTTCGTGACCGAACAATTCCAAGCAGCCGACATGCATGCCGGCCAGGACCGTGATCGCCCCGAGGCTGTCGATCCCAGAGACGAGCGGCGAGGCATAATGCATGGTGAAATCCGTCTTGCTGCTGGCCATCGCCTCGGCGAACCCGGCGCTCGATGCCGCATCGACATAGTGGACATCGCTGAAGCCTTCGGCGCGCAGCAGCTCTTCGGCGACATATTGCGGGGCAAGACAGATCGTCGGGATGCGCATCAGGCGCACGCTGGTCGTTTCAAGCGCCTCCTCCGCGGCCAGCACTCGCGGCGCAGGGATAAGGCCGGCCGTTCCGGCCAGTGACAACGTGGTCAGAAAGCGACGTCGGGTCTGCGTTATTGCCATTTGATGCCCTCCCTTCCTTCGTTCACGCCTTGAGCTCGCGCTTGAGCTCGTTCAAGAAGCGCCAATCGGTGCCGTCGGCGATGATCTTCTGCGGGCTCGACTTGATGAACCCTGCTTCGCGCAGCCGCAGGGCATAGAACCGAACGGTGTCCTCGGGGTCGTAGTCGCGCCATTTGTCGTAAGGGAGCTCGGTCAGGGTCTGCAGGGCATAGTCATATTGGTCGGTGAACCCGCCATCGACGAGCTGTCGCGCGGCGCGGGCGGGCTCGGCGGCACACAGCTCGTTCGCCTTTAGGATGGCGCGCAGCACCCGTTTGGTCGCGACCGGATAGTTCCGCACATAGTCTCTGCTGCCGATCAGCACGCAGCAGATGTAGTGCGAATAGGGGCGGTCGACCGCGCTGTCGAGGAGAACGCGGCCGATATGCCGGGCGCGAAGCTCCTGCGGCTCCGGAGGAAGGCCCAAGAACGCGTCGATTTTTCCGTCCACGAAGAGCTGCTTTGGCCTGACGGAGCCGCTGGTGACCCAATTAATATCCTTGCCGGGGTCGATACCGATATTGGCGGCGATGACGGACAGAAACAGATGCGGGGGCGACCCGAGGGCTTCGACCCCGACGCTCTTGCCCTTCAGATCGAGAATGCTGTGAATCCCTTCGTTCCCGAACACTTCAAAGCACCCGACATGCACAGGACCCAGGGCGGTTACCGGCAAGCTGCGATCGAGCGCGGTGACGAGCACCGGGGCAAAATTTGAACCGAAATCGATCTCGCCGCGCGCGATCGCCTCGGGTGCGTTGATGGCCGTAGCGGCGTAGCTGACGTAGCGGATATCGGTAAAGCCCTCGGCCCGCAGCAGCTCATCGGCGACGTACTGGGGGGCGACGCAGATGCTCGAAATCTTCGGGAGGCGCACGGTGGTCGTTTCGAGGGGCCCGTCTGCTGCAAGTGCTCGCGGGCTGCCGACGAGGCCGGCGGCGCCGGCCAACGAGAGGGTCGTCAGAAACTGGCGTCGGGTCTGCATAATCGCCATTGGAAACCTCCCGTTCGTTTGTTCACGCCTTCAGTTCGCGTTTGAGCTCGTTGAAGAAGCGCCAATCGGTGTTGTCGGCGATGATTTTGTTCGGATTCGTTTTGATCAATCCGGTATCGTGCAACCGGAGGGCATAAAAGCGCATCGTATCCTCCGGGTCGTACTCCCGCCACTTGTCGTAGGAATTCTCGCTCAAGGTCTACAGCGCGTAGTCATAACTGGGGGTGAACCCACGATCGACAATTCGCCGCGCTGCGCTCGCCGGATCCGTGGCGCAGAGATCCGCCGCCTTGAGGACGGCGCGCAGCGCACGCTTGGTGGCGACCGGCCGGTTGCGGACGTATTCCGGGTTGCCGCCCAGCATACAGCAATAGTATTGCAACCACGGGCGGTCGACCGCCGTATTGACGATGACGTGGCCGATGCCGCGGCCGCGCAGTTCCTGAGGCTCCGGCGGAAAGCCGAGGAACGCGTCGATCTTGCCGTCGATGAAAAGCTCCTTCGGCTTGACGCCCGGGTCGGTGACCCAGTGGATGTCCTTCTCGGGGTCGAGCCCGACATGAGCGGCCATCAGGACCAGCAGGATGTTGGGGAGCGACCCCGTCGCCTGGACGCCGACCCTCTTGCCTTTCAGATCGGTGACGCTGCGAATGGGCTTTGTCAAGTTTACGTTTTGGGCACCAGGATGGGTTGCATCCCGAGCAGATATTGTCGGGGCATCCAAGCGTGAGTCCCCGCCTGATTTCCCGCTACGGTTGTTTAACTTGACAAGGCCGTCGTAGCTGATCCTGGACGCACCGTATCATTTAGCTGGATGCGCGTGCCGGTTGTCGCAGAAGACGACGGCTCTGACCAAGCGCGGTGAAGTCGGATTTGTCCGCTTCCCGGGTTGTTCGACGCGTCCCTTCCAGTCTGCTTCCCGCAGCGGGCGAGCGCGCCGACGACACTCAGCCGAAGCGCGGAAATCAGCAGCGGCCTACCACTGAGCCCACAGAAAGATCAGGGTTGCCGCGAGGCCCAGGGCACTTCGTCCGGCATGGAGAGCGCCCCACCGCTCGATCATGCGGCGCGTTTCAGCCGTGGCGGCCTCGGGCGCCGTGTCCATGAGGAGCCTGTTGGTCGGCATGATCACGTAGATCGTGTAAGGCCAATTTGCGAGCAGGACGACGGCTCCTAGCAGCCAACGCCAGTCGAGGGTGCTCAAAAATGCAACGAGCCCGAAGAGCCCGCCGACGACAGCGAGGCTCGCCTGCATCATGTAGCCCCGCTTGTAGGCCAGCTTCCACTCGGCGAGGAGGGAGCGATTGTCGAGCTGAAGGCGTGCTGGCTGCTCGGCGATGTTGATGTAGATCGCTGCTCCCGTGAAGACGGCGGCTATCGTCAGCGCAAGCTCTCCAGTCACCATTCCTCCCCTCCTTAAACTCGGTCCAGCCGGTCCCGCTCTAGGCGGACAACAAGAGTGCACGCCCTGGCCGATGTGAGGTGCCACTAGCGCTCTCTTCGCTGTTCCAGGATGGCCACGCGCTGCAAGTGGAACCGCCGTTGCTAAGACGGCGTTAAGCGGGTGGGGAGACAAATCCTATCGAGTCACTCCGATTCGACGAAGATCATAGGGGGCTCTATGAAGATCAGTGACGTAATGACCCCGGAGGTGGAGGTGGTCAACCCAGACGACTCGCTGAGAACTGCAGCGGAGTTAATGGCGAATCACGATTCCGAGGCGCTGCCTGTCGGCGAAAACGACCGCCTCATCGGCGCAATTACCGACCACGACATCACTATCCGAGCCGTCGCAGAAGGCCGGGATCCGGAGAAGACCACAGTACGCCAAGCGATGTGTCCTGATGTGCTCTACTGTTTCGAAGATGAGGATGTCGCCGAGGTCTCGCAAAAGATGGGCGAATGGTGGGTCCGGCGCCTACCCGTGGTGAACCAGGACAAACGACTCGTCGGGATCGTGTCGCTCGGAGATCTCGTTGTTGGAACCGCTGAGAGCGGAGACGGGGAAAGCGCTCAAGCAGATTTTGAAGTGATCGCAGATTCGTAAGGGCGGGTCGCGCCACTCAATGTCCGCAACAGCAGGTAGCATACCTGGGGCGTGGTTCTAGAGTTTTTTCGCCGGGTTTTGAGGCTGGATCCCCGAGGGCCGCCATGGTCCTCCACCCATTCTCTGCCCCTGATGCCCGATCTTCGCCCAGGGGGGCAATCGTTTCGTCGGGATCGGTTGGAATGGCGAGACAATAAGGGTTGTCGACTTCGCGGTCGCGCGCACCGTCCTCAGCCGGGAAGAGGCGTAAGTACATGCGCTCGAAAGCACAGGAACCGGCCAGAGGTCGTTGTCCGCCCGGCTCCCATTCGGCTTCAACGCGAAAGGCAACGACCTTGAAGCCGACAGGCTCGGGCGCCAAGTCCTGAATGTCGAAGAAGCTACCGAAGACGCCGCTCGGCAGGCAGTCGACCCCACGACCGCGGCGAATCGACCTCCACCGCCTATTACAAATGAGCGTCGCGCCGGCCGATAGCACCAACCATCGTGCGCCACGAGCTGGGCCGCGCGTCCGCGCCGCCGAACCGCAAGCTGTGCTTCGCGCGGCTGGCGGGCAGGGCTGACGGCCGCCGGCCTCACGCCGCTAGTTCGAGGATTTCGCGGACCTGCGCCGGGCCGGCGATCGGCCGCGGGTTGCGCGGCACCCACGGCGTGCCCATCGCCTGCTCGGCCATGCGGTCGAAATCCTCCGCCCCGATGTTGACCGCGCCGAGGCTGCGCGGCATGCCGAGCCCGGCTATGAAGGCGTCGAGCACGTCGGCGGCATCCTCGCCAGGATGGCCCATCGCGGCGGCGACCATGGCCTGACGCTCGGCGTTGACCGGTTGGTTCCAGCGCATCACCGCCGGCAGCATGATGCACGACGTGTGGCCGTGCGGGATGTCGAACACGGCGCCGAGCACATAGCCGATGCCGTGGCTCGCCCCCATCGGCACAGCGCTGGCGAGGGGGCCCATCGACAGCCATGAGCCGATCTGGCAATCGAGCCGGGCCGGGAGATTGCCGGGGTCGGCCTTGACCCGCGGCAGGCCGCGCGCGAGCAGCGCCAGCCCGTGCAAGGCCTGCGCGTCGGCATAGGGGTTGGCTTCTCCCGAGCAGATGCCCTCGACGCAGTGGTCGACGGCGCGGATGCCGGTCGAGAGCCACAGCCATTCGGGGGTGTGCACGGTAACGGCCGGGTCGAGCACGACCGCGCGCGGGATGATGTAAGGATGGCGGATCAACTCCTTAACCCGATGCCGCTCGTCGGTGACGCCGGATATCGCGCTGAACTCGCCGGCCGACAATGTCGTCGGCACGGTGACCTGAGGCACTGAGGGCGGCTTCATGTCGGGTGGTGGG
>WNFT01004582.1_pt1 | contig 12058 bp, 11 predicted proteins | sample 5400191 | NCBI WGS metagenome assembly WNFT01 (sample SAMN13153359, study PRJNA577476) | soil metagenome | isolation source: 80 cm saprolite under Madrone tree | place: USA:California | collected 2016-06-14
TGCAGGGGAAGGAAGTGCAGCAAAACACCTATCACCGCTGCCGCCGCCAGCCAGCGCAGCACAATCAGCAAACGGCCGCGCGTGCGAGTTTCAGTGTGGTGGGCGCCGATCATTCAGCAGCGGCAGCCTAGCTGCCAAAAATTTCGTTGATTTTTGCCGCTAGCTGGAAATCCAGGTTGCTGATGCCCTTCACGCTGTGGGTATTCAGATCGATCACCACTTTGTTCCACACGTTGAACCATTCCGGGTGGTGGTTCATTGATTCGGCCACCAGCGCCACCTGCGTCATTTTGCCGAATGCGGCCGCAAAGTCCTTGCACTCGAACGCTCGGTGCAGCTTGCCATTTACGAGGCTCCAGCCTTTCGCATTTTGCAGGTGCTGCTGAATCTCGGCGTCGCTCAATTTTTGTGCTGCCATGGACATACCCTCCCCGTTCGGAACCCCAGGCTGGCTCCATTATGCGTGCACAGGCACGGAGCGGCAAGAATTCAACGCTTCGACGAACAAGCGGGGATGATTGAACACGCTTGCAATTTCCAGTACGCTTATAGATTCGCTCGTGCTGATTTTCCGCGCAGTGCGCGCTTTCAGCCCTGTGGATTGGAGACGGTCGTGAAAAAGAAAATTCGTGCGATTCAATATGGAATCGGGCCGATTGGCGCCTCAATCCTGAAACTGATGCGGGAAAAAGAAGCCATCGAAATTATCGGGGCCATTGATAACGACCCGGCAAAAATCGGCAAGGATCTGGGCGAGGTGGTCGGCGCGGCCGATGCGCCCTGGGGTGTGAAGGTTTCCGGCGACGCCAGAGGAGTGCTGGAACAGTCCGCGGACGTGGTGATGCACACCACTTCGTCCTCTCTCCCGAAAGTTGTGGATCAATTGCTTGCGTGCATGGACGTCGGCTCTTGCGTCGTGTCCACTTGCGAGGAACTCTCTTACCCGTACCGCACTTACCCGGAACTCGCGACGCAGCTCGACAAATCCGCCAAAGACAACGGTGTGGCATTGGTTGGAACCGGCGTGAATCCCGGCTTCGTGATGGACAAGCTCGTCATCACCCTGGCAGCCGTTTCGCAACGCATCGAACACGCCAAAGCGTTGCGTATCGTGGACGCCTCTAAACGCCGCTTGCCCTTGCAGAAGAAAATCGGCGCGGGCCTGAGCGTGGAAGAATTCCGCGCCCGGGTGAAAGAGGGCACCATCAAGCACGTCGGCCTTCCCGAATCTGTTGCCATGGTTGCCGACAGCCTCGGCCTGCGCGTCGACGAAATCACCGAAACCATCGAGCCAAAGGTGGCCACCGAACGCGTGCAAACCGAATTTCTCACCGTCGAAGCGGGTCAGGCCGCCGGTGTCCATCAAATCGCGCGCGGACTTTCGGATGGAAAAGAACTCGTGTACATGGAGCTGCAGATGTACGTGGGCGCCAAGGATCCCGCGGATACGGTGGAACTGAAGGGCCATCCGAATATCAGCCTGGTGATTCCGGGCGGCTCACACGGAGACATTGCAACCGCTTCGGTGGCGGTCAATTCCATTCCGTCAATTCTCGAAGCTCCCGCGGGCCTTCGCACTTCGCGCGATCTGGCAATGGGGTTTTTCCCGCCGAAGGGATACAAGTAAAGCGGCCTACTTCTTCCAAAAGCGCATTACGGCGGAGTAGTCCAGATCCTCTTTTGCCTCGCCCTTGACGTAGCTGTAGACTTCGCGGGCCGCGGCCGTCGCCGGCAGCGCCACGCCGAGTTGATTGCCCAAATCCAGCAGCAGCCCAAGATCCTTGTGCATCAAGCGCAGCGGAAAACTCGGCTTGTATTCGCCCTTTACCATCAGCGGCGCCTTCAAATCCAGCAGGCCGGAACGCGCCATGCTGGACTGCATCACTTCAATCAACTGGTCTTCGGCAAGCCCCGCCCTTTTCACAACCGCAAGAGCCTCCGCCATCGCGCCCACCTGCAGCGCCAGAATTCCGTTCATCGCCAGCTTGATCGTTTGTCCCGCGCCGTTTGGCCCCAGGTGAAACCATTTCTTGCCCATCACTCCAAGCACCGGCTCGATCGACCGCAGCGTTTCCGCGTCGCCGCCAATCATGAACACCAGGTTCCCCTCGCGCGCGCCCCAGTCTCCTCCGGTTACCGGAGCATCCAGGAATCGTACGTTGCGCTCGCTACAAGCCGCGGAAATCCGCCGGGCCATCACCGGGGAAATCGTGCTGGAATCGACGTACACGCTGCCGGAACGCAGACCGCCCAGCGCTCCATCGTCTTTCCCTTCATGCCCCCAAAGGATTTCTTCCAGCGCCGGAGGATCGCTCACAATCGTGAACAGAATGTCCGAGGCGGCCGCGGCTTCTCGCGGCGTTTTCGCCAGCTTCGCTCCGGCGGCTACCAGTTCCGAAGCACGCGACGCCGTGCGGTTCCACACCGTTACGGAATGGCCTGCCTTGAGCAGATTCAGGCTCATCGGCCGCCCCATCAAGCCGAGTCCGATAAAACCGATTTTTCGGGAAGGGGATGCAGTGCTCACGAAATGCCTCCTGACGCCAACTCTCCGTTGGAGCGTCAATCACACACAAAATATGCGGTTAAATTGTAGCCGATTTGGGGAAGCGTGTGGTTACTCGGAAAGGGTTACTCGGGAAGCTGCTCAGACGGTTTTCGGACGCTGTGGCAGCGCCAGGAGGGACGCCGCTGAGGACGAGTACAAGCCAAGCCCGGCGCTTGCCGCGGAGGCGTGGGAGACTTCCGGCTCAGAAGGGGCGACCTTGGGGGCCGCAGGTGGCTCCGGGGTCTCCTCAGCCTCTTCGATTCGGTGAATATACTGGTAGGGAATCTCCCAGCGGAAGTAACTTCGCTTGCCCCGTTGCTCCACATGTTGCTCAAGGAAGATCGAGCGCCCTGAATCCGCCGCGAATGTGCCGGATGCGGGCAAAAGGACGTCGCCCACGCGGTATTGCACGGTGACTTTGCGGCCCAAAAACTGAGCGAATGATGCCATTGATTCGAGTCTGCTAGGGGGTCACAAGAGGGTCAATAGTACCGATGGACTGTTACTCCGCGGGGTGTGGAAAACGGGTGGAAGCGGGTTTTGGGCGCACAACCAGGTCGCCCGCGATCAGCACAAACAACGCCGAGGAAAATCCAAACGCGAGAATTGCCGCCACAACCGGGGTCGCCCAGAACCAGCCGTGGAAGATTTCGTGGCCCAGGCGAAGCGCGATGGACGCGCCGGCAACTCCGCCAAACGCCCCAAAGATTCGCGTGAATCGCGAGAGTTCCAACGGCGCATGGCACGCCGGGCAAGTGATTTCATACGATTGCGTGAGCGCGGCAGTCCACGGTATTCGCACGAAACATAAGGGACACTTTCGTTTCCACATGGAAGTTCCGACCTCCGCGATTCCCTTATCTTTGCAGATCGGAAAGCACGGCCTCCGCGGCTCTCCGGCCGCTGGCCATCGCGCCGTTCATCGAGGCGTTGTCGCGATGGTCGCCGCAAGTATAGACACCCGGACGGATCCGGACCGGGCGCTGAGGAGGCTCCAGCGCTCCAGGATACTGCTGCGGCTGCGCATGTGTGATGCGGTAACTTCGCAGCATTTGCCAGGCGCTGGCCGCTTTGCCGAAGAGGTTCTTCATCTGAGCGATGATGAAGCCGCCCAACTGCGCATCGGTTAGTTGTTGAATGCCCAAAACGGAAACCGAAACCAGATGCTTGCCGGCGGGGGCATACGTGGGAGCAACGCGCGAGATCACCGCAAAATTATTGATCGGCCCGGCACCATCGCCGTTTAGCAACAGGATAGGCTCGGCGACCGGCGATTCGTCCGCCGCAAAGTAAAAGCACGTCACACTGCGCGACGCGGGTTCCACTTCCCCGACGAGATGCGCCGCCGATGGGCCTTCAGCAGCAATCACCGTTGCCCGGGCTCGAAGCGTTTCTCCCCCCGCCAGTTTCAGTTCGTTTTCGTGCAGCGCTTCCACGCGCGTATTCAATCGCACGGTATCAGCCGGAAACTTCTCGGCAAGCTGCGTGGGAATCGTCCCCATGCCCCCCGCGGGCAGTGAGGCATCTCCTTCCGACATCATTTTCAATACGAATTCAGACATGCGGCTCGAGGACTTCAACTCGCCGTCGAGCAGAATTCCTCCCAGAAAGGGCCGGAAGAAATGATGGATCATCTCGTTTGAAAAACCCTCCGCGGCCAATGCCTCTTTGGTGCTGCGCTCGGGACGCCGGAAAATCTCCTCGATGGAAGTGCGCCGCAAGCGGCTTCGCAACCGCGCGATGCGCAGTTTGTCGGCCAGCGTACCGAATTCGGATTGGAACGCTTCCTTCCACGCTCCCGGCATACGCCATGGGTCTAAGAGCTTGTTCAAGCGGCCCGCGTACCAGGAGAGTATGCCGGGGGAAAAGGGCTTCAGATCCAGGCGGGAGTAATCGAGGCAGCGTTTTGCTTCGGGGTACGCGGTGAACAAAACTTGAAAGCCGCGATCGAGGAGAAATCCGCCCACTTCGTCCGTTCGAACGCGGCCGCCGATTCCGTCCGACGCCTCGAGAATCTGGAAGCTGACTCCTTTTGCCTGCAGTTCACGCGCGCAGCACAAACCGGCTAAACCGGCGCCAACGATTAACACGTCCGGGCTGGATGACATTTTTTCTTTCTTCGAACGAACGGAAGAGAGGTCCCGCTGCCACTGGGCCAATGCAATATCCTGCGTCATTCAGCGGATTATGTGCAAGCCCGGCTTGAAGAAAAGGCGTGCGTTGCGCCCCCATTCGACAGAGCGCTGACAATGCGCGTCCCGGAGATTCCGCCCCTGTCTCCTTGGCGCTCACACCAAGACTCCAACTTTTTCCGCTTCGCTTCATCCGGGCACACTTTCCGTTGACTTTTATTGCAGGCAAGGTAAAGTCTGCTCTTCCTTCGCAAGATAGCGGCCAAAGGAGTCTTACATGCGTTGCAAAGTGCTGTGCAGCTTTCTCTGCAGCCTGATTTTGTGGGCGCCTGGATTCGGACAGGGACAAAAACCCGCCTCCAAAACTTACGTTTTGAAGGCAGCCAGACTCTTCGATGGTAAAAGCAACGCCGTCGTTACGCCAGGCTTGGTTATTGTGAGCGGCGGCAAAATTGTTGGAATCGGCGCCTCCGCCAAACTTCCCGCTGACGCGCAAGTTATCGACTTTGGCGATGCCACGCTGCTGCCTGGCTTCATTGACGCCCACACCCACTTGACGTTTCCCTATTCCGACGACTACAAGCAGGAGCGGCTGGACACGCTGCAGAAGACCATCGCTGAGCGCGCGCTCGACGCCAGCGTCAACGCCCGCGTGACGCTGATGGCCGGCTTCACTACCGTACGCGACGTTGGCTCCAGTGATTATCTCGACGTCGGCCTTCGCAACGGCATCCGCAATGGCGACGTGCCGGGGCCGCGCATGCTTGTCACGGTACACGCTCTCGGCGCCACCGGCGGCCACTGCGACCACGAGGACGGCTACCGCGATGGCCTCTTTGGCCACGAGTCAAGCCCGCTCGAAGGCGTCATCAACGGCCCGGATCAGGCCCGCTATGCGGTTCGCCTCGATCACAAATACGGCGCCGACATGATCAAGGTCTGCGCTTCGGGCGGCGTGCTCTCTCCCACGGACGATGTGGATACACCGCAACTGACCCAGGAAGAACTGAACGCCATCGTGGATGAAGCTCACGCCCTGCGAAGGAAAACCGCCGCGCACGCGCACGGCGCCGAAGCGGCGAAACGCGCCATCCGAGCCGGCATCGATTCGATCGAACACGGCAGCTTCCTCGACGATGAAGCCCTGGACATGATGAAGCAGCGCGGCACGTACCTGGTCCCTACCCTCATGGCCATCCAGGGAATCCAGGAAAAATTCGATCGCGGAGTTTACATGCCTCCGGCCATCGAAGCCAAGGCGCGCGCCGCAATTGCGGCAATCCATCTCACTTTCCAGCGCGCGCTGGCCAAGGGGGTGAAGATCGGCTTAGGAACCGACGCCGGAGTTTATCCCCACGGGCGTAACGCCGAGGAATTTCACCAGATGGCGGACCTGGGCATGAAGCCCGTGGACGCCCTGAAAGCCGGCACTTCCTCCGACGCGGAACTCCTAGGGCTTGCCGATAAAATTGGCACGCTAGAAGCCGGCAAGCTTGCGGACATCGTCGCTGTTCCGGGCGACCCGACACAAAATATTCGGCAGGTAGAAAAAGCCTTCTTCGTGATGAAAGAAGGCGTGATCTTCCGCAACGATAGTGTGGGCTCCGCACACTAATCCCCGGAGAAAACACTTTGAGTGAGCTTTCCGATGGCATCCGTGCCGCCTTTGTCAGTGAATATCGCCACCGCGCGGCGGAACTCCACAAGTGGGTTGACCCGCTTTCCGAGGAGCAGTTCTGGCACAATCCGTTCTCGCACGGCAACAGCGTCGGGCATCTGGTGCTGCACCTGACCGGCAATTTGAGTTATTACGTCGGCGCGCAAATCGCCAAAACCGGTTACATACGCAATCGTGATCTGGAATTTTCGGAGCCGCAAAAGCTGCCGAAGGCGGAAGTCTTGCGTAAATTCGATGAGGCAATTTCGATGGTGATTGCCACCGTCGAAAAACAGACCGAAGCCGACTGGACCGCGCCTTACTCCGCTGAACGGGAGCCCGATTCCAAGAATCGCATCACGCTCATCCTCCGATGCGCGAGCCATCTCTATCATCATGTCGGCCAGATTATTTATCTGAGCCGAGAGCTTCGGAAGACTTGAACGCTAGGTTTCCAGCTTGAATCGCGTGGAGGCGAGGCGATAGAGCTTCCGCCACAACAGCCGGTTGATCAGCACCACGATCACCGCCATGATCAGCGTCGAGGCCAGCAACAGATCAAAACGGCCCGCGTCGCTGGCGCTGCTGATCGTGCTTCCCAGGCCGGGAGCCTTCACGATTCTCCCCTGAAAGTGAAAATATTCCGCCACGATACTGGCATTCCACGCGCCGCCGGACGCCGTCACCATCCCTGTAACTAGATAGGGGAAAATCCCCGGCAAAATCAGGTAGCGCCAGCGGTCTATCGAGCTGAATTTGAAAATGCGCGCTGCCTCTTTCAGGTCCGTCGGTATCGCCATCGCTCCGGCGATCACGTTGAAAAGGATGTACCACTGCGTTCCAAGCAGCATCAGTGCCATCGCGGCAATCTCCACGCCGCCTCGCAAATGGATCAGGAAGAGCAGAATCACCGGAAACAACGCGGTCGCCGGAATCGAAGCCGCAAGCTGCACCAGCGGCTGCATCAGCCGTGCAAAGCGCGGACTGAATCCGATCGCCACCCCCACCGGCACGGTCCACAGTGCTCCCACAATCAAGGCGAGATTGACTCGCAAAAATGTCAGTCCAGCACTTCGGAAAAGTTCGAAATAATCTTCACGGTGAAGGCGTGCCAGTTCGCCCACCGCCCGCGATACTCCATAAATCAGCAGAACTATTGCAAGTCCCGCAAAAACCCATCCATACCATCGGCGCGGTTTCACGGCCGGGTTCGCTTTAATTGTCGCCGCGGCGCGCTTCGCACCGCTCGCAAATTGCAATGTCAGCCATTCCACCACCGGATGCAGAATGCTCCGGTAAAACCGGATCAGGAAGGACTCTTTGCGGATGAAATTCAAAATGGAGTTTTGCGCCGCTGCCGCGCTTTCCACCTGCTCAAACTTAAATTTGTCCGCCCAGGTGATCACCGGACGCCAGATGAACTGGTCCATCAGCACGATAACCGCGACCATTGCCGCCAGCCCCCACAACATCGCGCGCGTGTTCCCGTGCCCCGCCGCCGTCTGCAGGTACGAGCCAAGCCCCGGCAAACGGAAATCCTTGTCACCCAGCACGAACATTTCGCACGCCATCAGGAAGAACCATCCACCCGCCACGGACATCATCGAATTCCACACCAGCCCGATAGTGGAAAAAGGAAGATCCAGCTCCAGAAACCGCTGCCAGCCGCTGAACCGGTAAATAATCGCGGCTTCCCGCAAATCGCGCGGAATCGTCTTCAGCGAGGAATAAAAACTGAAGGCAATGTTCCAGACCTGCCCGGTGAAAATCAAAATGATGGAGCCAAGCTCTACTCCCAGTTGCCGGCTGGGAAACAGCGCCACCATTGCCAGCATTACGCCCGGCAAAAAACTAAGAACGGGAATGGATTGCAGAATGTCCAGCAGCGGAATCAGTATGATTTCCGCGCGACGCGATTTCGCGGCGATATAGCCGTACGCCAGCGCAAACACCAGGCTGAGCACATACGCCACCAGGATGCGCACCAGTGAAAACAGCGCGTACAGCGGCAAACTGCGGGGGTCCTGTGAAATTTCCGACTCTGCGTGCACCGGCCTGAGCCACGACCTGCCGATCGAATACACCCCGTAAATCACCGCGAAAACCGAAACGAAAACGGCGATGTCTATCAGAAACGCATACGCCCAGCGCGAGCCTGCCGGCCGCGCCGCGGTTGGCGGCAACGGAGTCTGGTGATGAGGAAGAGGGGCTGGGGAGGGCACGGGAAGATCAGGTCTCGGTGAGCGTCAGCTTCCCGCTCGCCGCGTCGTAATCGAAAAGCTCGGCGTATCGGCCCCATTGGATGGCCGTCTCCAGCTGGCGCCGCGCTTCGTCTTCGCTGAAATGTTCGTCCAGCAAGTCCTGGAAAAATTCGGCGGGCAACGTGCGGTCGGTTTTCGATTTCAGAGCTTGCTGCATCTGCCGCAACAGGGGAACGTTCGTCAGCACGGCTTTGCGGAACATCGTTTTGCGCCCTTGAATGTCCGCATGCGCGAACGCTTTGCCCTCCGGGGTGAGGATGGCGTCGCCTTCCACCAGTTTCAGTAGTCCAAGAAGAACCGCCGTATCCACCGTGGGCAACAGCGCGTCCACCTCCAAGCTCAACTCACCGGCAAGCACGTGCAGGTCCGCCCGCCCGTTGTGGTCTTCCAGAATTTCCAGCAATCCGGCCATGCCTCCGGGCCGTGTGTGCGGCAGCATCACCACGTCTTTTCGCCGCGCCGCTTCCGTTCCACGCTGCCCCGTGGCAAGGATTTCCGGATGCTCCTGCTGCGTCAACGCCTTGTAAATCAGGTCCACAAGTTCCGTGAAGCGCGCATCCTTGCGATCCCTGGGATACGGCATATTCACATTGAATTCCGCATGGATATGCGCGGGATTTCGGCCCAGCACGATGATGCGGTCTGCCAGAATCACCGCTTCTTCAATATTGTGCGTGACGATGAAAATCGCGCGCGTCGGAATTTTTTTGCCCAGCCACAGCTCCATCAATTCGCCACGTAGCGTTTCCGCCGTCAGAACGTCCAGCGCGGAAAATGGCTCGTCCATGAAAAGCACTTCCGGCTCAACCACCAGCGCCCGCGCAACTCCGACCCGCTGTTTCATCCCGCCCGACAATTCCTTGGGATACGCGGACTCAAATCCGTCGAGTCCCACCGCATCAATAATCCGCAGCGCCCGCTTGTGGCGCTCCACATCCGGCACTCCGCGCGCCTCCAGCGGCGCTTCCACGTTTTCCAGCACCGTCAGCCACGGAAACAACGCGAAGCTCTGGAACACGATCGACACATTTGGCGATTCATCGCGCACCGGCTGACCGTGCCAGAAAACCGTGCCGCCCGACGTGGGTGAAAGCCCCGTCAGCATCCGCAGCATCGTGGACTTTCCGCAACCCGAGGGGCCCAGCAATGCAATAATCTGACCGGGATAAATCGCGATATCCGTCGGTGAAATCACCTGGATGCGGCTGCCATCCGGCTGGGGATAGAATTTCTCCAGCTTGCTCGCCGCAATAATGGGTTCAACACCTGCCGTTGTCGTGCTCATAAGAGCGTTTATTATCGCTCAGATTCGTTCCACGGCGCACGCAAATGAACGCGATTCACGGAAAGTTTTCAAAAACGGTTACAATTTCTTGACCTCCTGATGAGCGAATCGTTACCGCAAGCAAATCAAGACTCGCAAGGCCGCCTGCCCTCGTGGCTGATCGCGCTGTGCCTGTCCATTCTTGCTTCGCTGGCTGTGCTGCTCCCGTTCTTCCGCCTCGGCAGCGCTTCCGGCCATGATTTCGAGTTTCACGTGGCGTCTTGGCTGGACGTGGCATACCAGTGGAAGCATGGCGTCCTCTTTCCGCGTTGGACCGCCTGGACCAACTACGGCTTCGGCGAGCCGCGCTTCATCTTCTATCCGCCGCTTTCGTGGATCCTCGGCGCGGCCCTCAGCCTCATCTTGCCGATTTCGTGGGTGCCCGCGGCTTTTATTCTGCTCACGCAAACACTGGCCGGGATATCCGCCTTTTTCTTATTGCGCAGACTGGCTGGAAAAACCCCGGCCTACCTGGGCGCCGCCTTCTATGCCGCGAATCCTTACGCACTGCTTGTCAGCTACGTTCGCAGCGACTTCGCCGAACAGCTAGCCTGCGCCATTTTGCCACTTCTTCTTCTGGCCGCACTGCGTCTTGCTGGTTTGCTTCCGGAAGAAAAGCCAAGGCGCTCAGCAATCACTTTATTTGCTGTTCCATTTGCCGCCGTATGGCTGTGCAACGCTCCAGCTGGCGTCATCGCCAGCTATTCCATGGCGCTTCTATTCGCGTGGACGGCGCTTACGCAACGGTCATGGGGACTAGTGCCTCGCGGCATCATCGGTCTTGCGTTGGGCTTTGGTCTCGCCGGTTTTTATCTTTTGCCCGCGGCCTATGAGCAGCGATGGGTGAACATCGGCCAAGCTTTGTCCAGCGGCCTGCTCCCCGCCGAGAATTTTCTCTTCACCCAGATTGCAGATGTCGAACATACCTGGTTCAACTGGATTTCTTCTCTCTGTGCCCTCACGCTCGTTCTGCTGACGGCGCTTACAGCTTTCGCTTCGCGGCGGTTCTCTCGCGGCGCGACGATTTCAACCGGCGCAAAGGCGCTCTGGAGCAACGCCTTGCTCGTCCTCGGATCGGTCGCTACCGTCATGATGTTGCGGCTGACAGCCCCTCTCTGGAACCTTCTGCCAAAAATGCGTTTCGTGCAATTTCCGTGGCGCTGGATGTCCATCGTCGCCGTGGTTTGCTCGTGTTTTCTGGCCGCTGCGATCGAACGGCGCCGCGGCTGGCTTTGGTTTGTTCTGGTAGCCATTCTTTCGTTTCCGCTTGGGTACTTCCTTACGCAAAACACCTGGTGGGACCCCGATGAAATGTCCACTCAGCTGGCGGCCATCAAGACTAGTACGGGTTATGAAGGTGTGGATGAGTACGACCCGCTCGGCGACGATCACCTGGATCTTCCAAAGCACGCTCCCGTCGCGAAAATCTTGCCGGGCTCTTCAAATAATTCCCGCGGCAAGCCGCCAAACGCAAAGCTCCAGATCGAAATGTGGCGCACGGACAATCACAAAGTTTTCGTGGAGTCTTCGGGGCCGGCTCTCGTAGCTCTACGTTTGCTCAACTATCCTGCCTGGCAGGTGACGGTAAACGGCAAGACAGTGGCACCGGAAAAGCCTGACGACCTGGACCAGATGCTCGTTCCGATTGAAGCCGGCAAATCCGAGATTCAGGTGCGTTTTGTGCGCACCAATGATCAAATGGCGGGAATTGCTCTTTCAGTTTTGAGCCTGCTGCTTGCTGCAGGCTTGCTCGTCCCGCGAAAATCGCTGAAAGCCTAGCGGCGGTCCACCGACGGGTGGCGGATGTCCTGCCCTTGCACGATGTAAATCACATCTTCGGCAATGTTCGTCGCGTGGTCGCCAATGCGTTCCAGATTCTTGGCCACCAGGATTAGCTCAAACGCCGGGAAAACCACGCTGGAATCACCCATCATGTAGGTCAAAAGTTCGCGGAAGATTTGGTCCCGGTAATGGTCCACCTGGTCGTCGGTGGACATCACTTTTTGCGCCAACTCCACGTCGCGGCGCACCACCGCATTCAGCGAATTGCGCACTTGCTCTTCCACCAGTTCGGACATTCGCGGCAAATCCACGTACGGCTTCACCCGCGGATGCCGCAGGATGCGCAATGCTCCC
>WNFT01005733.1_pt1 | contig 12058 bp, 13 predicted proteins | sample 5400191 | NCBI WGS metagenome assembly WNFT01 (sample SAMN13153359, study PRJNA577476) | soil metagenome | isolation source: 80 cm saprolite under Madrone tree | place: USA:California | collected 2016-06-14
GATTCGGTACACGCGCAGGTACGGTAGCCATTCTCGAAGTGTCGCGCCGGTCAGGGCGATCTCCGGGCCGAGAGGCTGCGGGACAGCCGGCCCTCGCCGCGTGCGCAAGGCTTCAATGCCGAGGCCGAACGCACGCGCGCGATCGTCTTCCGTCGTGACGAGCAGGGTCACGTCGGCCCGCCCCCCGTCGCGCACAGCGATGTCGGCGACCACCTCCCTCCAGCCGGGTGCGTTTTGACACACGAGATCGGCCACCCGATCATCCGCGACGTAGGCGGTGATGGTCACGTCACTGCTGGCCGGGTAGCCCAAGTCCGAATCGGTGATCCCGCAGGTGAGGCGCAGGCTCCGCTCGACGGCCATGGCGGGGAAGCCGAGGACCAGTGTCGAGCCTCGAGCCGCATGTGCAAGGATCAGGCGCCGGGCGAGGTTCCCGCTCGTCACGGTCGCCTGCTGCACCGCGTCCCATTCTGGCTCGCCGAGACGCCAGTAGCCGTCTTCTCCCTGCTGGCTCATGAAGAAGACGGACTCGCGAGCGACTCCCTCCACACCCACTCGTCCCACGAGAACCCGCGCGAGGTCGCTGGGGTCGGCCACCGCCGCCCTGCCGGCCAATCGTCCGCGCGCCCACCGGACGATATCCGCCGGGGAGGGCTCCCCCCGTAGGCTCACGTCATGCGTAAAGCGCAGCGGCTCCCGGTGCATGAAGACCCGCGCCTGCGCTCCCCAGACCGGTAGCACCACCGTCCGGTAACCACGTTCCGCGAGCTGCGCGGCCCTCCATTCGAGCTCGCGGTTCCGACGGTCCCAGTGAACGAGGAACACGAACTCCTTCCCGCCATCGGCCTCGCGCAGGAAGGCCGGTGTGGTCTCTGGCGTGAGAGGCTGGATACGAGACAGATCGCGCCCGAGGTGGAGTTGCTCAGCCACGATCGTAGGGCTCCCCATTTCGGCGCCGGGCGGCATGTAGACGACCATGCCTGGCCGGTCAAGCTTCTGCAGACCGTTCATCAGCTTGGTCCACTGCGGGTAGCGCTCGGGCAGCTTGCGCATCACGAGCCAGGTCGAGCAAGAGGCCACCGCGACGAAGATCAGTATCCGCCCGACCCGTGCCGGGGGTGGCCAGGCTGGGGTCGAACCCTCGCCGCCCATGGCCGCATTCGCCAATGCCATCCAGATGAGCGGAAGCATGTAGACGAAGTACCGGGATCGCAGGTCGAGCCGGAATGCGGCGACGCCTAGGGCGAGCAAGGGGAGGACCAGCGCCACGAGCACGAGGAGCCGGAAGCGGCGCGAGCCAAGGGCCGTTCCCAACGCCACCGAACCGTAGATGATCGCGAAGTAAACTGCGGAGACAAGGAGGGGCGGGGACGGAACGTCTGTCTGCGCATTGATGAACCAGAACGAGCTGACCTCGCGGAGGAAGCGCAGGGAGAGACCGGGTAGCGAGCGGCTGTTCAGGATCCGGCCGCCTTCCTGCACGAAAGCGAGCATCCTTGCGACCTGGGGCGCCGCCGCCACCCCGATGACCAAGCCGCTCGGCAGGGCGTACGGCAGCAGGCGTCGGAAGGCATGAGAACTGCCCGCCGCCTCGTGCTCGGCCGTGCGACGCGCATTCGCCTCGAGGGCGAGCTCGCCGCAGAGCCAGAGAATGAGGCAGGCGGTGATGAGCAGGCCGAGGAAGTGGTTGTAGATGCCGAGGACGGAGGCAGCGGCGAAGCCCAATAGGTCTCGTGGCCGCCGCTCCTCCTGGAACCGCACCAGGCAGAGGACAGCGACGAGGAAAAGCACGAGCTGCAGCGTGTACATCCTGCCGTTCCGCACCAGCCAGAGGCTGGCTGGAGAGAGCGTGGCCAGAAGAACGGCACCGTCCGCCACCGCGCGGGGCCGACACAACCGCTGGGCCAACCTGTGGAGGAGCACGAGGCCGAGAGAGAGGAGGGCCAACTGGAGGAATGCCATCACCCGAGGCGACTCTCCGAGGCGGCACCAGAAATGAAGGAGGACGAAGTAGAGGGGCGACTGGTCCGGCCACTTGACGTCGAACCCGAGGGTGGCTATGGGTTGCCTTGCGAAGATCACCTCGTTCGAGGCGGCGTCGTCGAGGTCGTTGACCCCCAGGCGCTGGAGCCAGAAGGCCGAGCCGAGAGCGAACGCCAACACCAGGGGGAAGTACACCCTGAGCCAGGGTCGCTCCTCAGGCCGAAGCCACATCCGGGAGGACCGATCGGGCCCGCTGCCGCAGGAGAGTCACCACCTCCGCATTCAGGAGGGCCTTCATCTCCGCCTCGCCCGAGTACCTCCAGCGCCGGTGATACTCGTTCCCGGCTGCCGAGGGATGGACGATGAGCTCCGCGAGCCCAGGCGTGCCCTGGCTGAGCCGCTGGAGGAAGAAGGCTTCGGTGAGAGCGCCTTGACGCCCCAACCCTAGCACCTGGCGCGGATACAAGATGCGGGTCTCCCGTCGCCGCATCTCGGTCAGCATCGCGCGGCTGCAGCGTCCGAAGGCCCGGTGCCGCAAGGAGTCGACCGAGAGGAGCAGCCGCAGGAAGGGGATGGCGAACTGCTCTACTAGGTCGAGCACGATGGCGTGGAAGGCGGGGAGCAGGTGGATGTGCCCGTGCGAGTTCAGGTGGTGGATGCGCATCCCCGTCTCGGCCACACGAGTGAGCTGGGCGGTCCACTCGGCGCGGACCTCGTCCTTGGACAAGCGGCCTGAGAGGACGCGGGCGAGAACGCGGTAGTGCCGTCCGCCGTGAAAGGCTCCGTCAGAGTTGACCAGGGACGGAACCTGCCTGGAGGACAACACCGGCTTGCCGTCGGTGAGGTTCAGATGAACGCCAACCTGCAGACCCGGACGCTCCCGCAACTGCCTCAGGCTGAGTTCGAAGACGTCCGAATTGGCTACGAGCGAGGTGGAGTGGACCACGCCTCGGTCGTGCAAGAGGCAGACGGCCTCGTTCACCTGGCGGCAGAGCCCGAAATCGTCCGCCGTCACCAGCAAGGATCCGTTCACTGCAGGAGGTCTGGTCAAGGCCACAGAGAGGGGAGCCGCGCTTGCTCTTCGTGGCAACTGAGACGCAGGCAAGCCTACGCCCAGCGCCGAGACTGGTCAAGCCTCCCCGGAAGGGCCGCCTCGGAACGGCCACGGCTCCACATCCCGAGCGTAGAGCCCCCCCTACCTCCGCCAGTGGGTGAAAAGCAGCTGATGCGCCTGCTCTTGAAACAACGAAAGGTCCGTTCTTTGGCCGTGTCGCGGGGACGGAAAGAAAGCAACGACGAGTGCCTTGCTGGTAAACGCGTGCCGACCGCTGCCGACGCAGTCCTTCTCTAGAAGGCTCCCGATCGCGAACCAGCGTGTTGCCCCGGTATAGCCCGAGCCAAAGTAACACTTAAATAGTTCATCAATAATACCCTTGACGTTCATGAGGGGAGAGCACGGTTTCCGCAGCTCGGACGGTACCGGCCCGTGTGGGCCGAGCGCCCCCCTTGGGCGCGATGACGGCGGAGGGCACTGGTTGACCGTTTCGGAAGATTGCTGAGTGTTTCGACGAATTCGGACGACCGTGGAAACAAAATGGAACCACGGGAGCGACGACCTCGATCGGAATCGCCAGAAGTTGTTGATTTATTGGTACGCCCGATAGGGCTCGAACCTATAACCTTCGGCTCCGGAGCGCGTTAAAGGGGAACAACTTGGAACGCAGCGAAACAGTGTGAAACACGCTATGTCCTTTAGGGCGAATGGATACAGGTCTAAATCAGTTTCACAACGTTCCACTGAGTTTCAGGTCATCTCGCAAAGAATTTGTCCCCGGTTTGTCCCCGGTCCGTGCTACTTTCGCCGAGAGAGACACGCGATGCCGAAAGTACGAATGTCGCCCGCCTGGATCGCCGGCCTGAGCGCCAACGACGATGCGGAATGGATCGACACCGACCAGCGCGGCCTCGTGCTGCGCGTACGGCGCGGGCAGATGGTCTGGTTCGTCCGCTACCTGTTCGAGGGCCAGGCGAGGCGTTATCGCATCGGAGAGCACCCTGAGATCGGCCTCTCGGGTGCGCGGAAGCTGGCCTCCGTCGTCCGCGGCCGGGCCGCCGCCGGCGACGACCCGCAAGCCGAGAGGCGAACCAAGCGGGAGACAGCGCGACGCCGACGGCTCGGCGAGACGGTCGGCGGGGCCCTGGCGTCGTGGCTGAAGGACGGAAAGCAGGGGCCCCTCGGTCGCTGGAGGGGTGGTCTCGAGGGCGGCTCGGCCCGGGCCTCGCTCCACCACCTCCGCCGGCTCGACCGCATGCTCGGCAAGAAGCTCCTGTCGGAGGTCACGCCCAGGGAAATGGAGAAGGTCGTGACCGCCTCCGAGGCCCCCGCGACGCGCAACCGCGCCCTCTGCGCCTTTCGAGGCTTCCTCGCATGGGCGATCCGCAGCAGCCTGATCGAGAAGGACCCGACGAGCGGGCTGAAGAAGGAGCACGAAACCGCGCGCACGCGCGTCCTCACCGACGACGAGATCCGCACGCTGATCACCGGCTTCGACCCCACCCGCTACGGCCGCGCGCTGCGCCTGCTGTTCCTCACGGGGCTGCGTCGCGACGAGGTACTCGGGATGAAGTGGAGCTGGCTCGACCTGGAGAAGGGCGTGCTCACGATCCCCCCCGAGGCCGACAAGGTTGGCCGCATCCGCGACGAGCCCCGCCGCGCCGGCCTCCCGCCCCTGGCCGTCACGCTCCTGACCGAGCAGCGCGCCGCCCTCTTCGCGGAAGGCGTCAGCTCGGAGTTCGTCTTCGCCACCAGCACCGGCGGCCGCCCGTGGGACTCCCTGAAGCCGATCCTCTACGACCTTCGTGGCCGCCGCCCCAGCGGCAAGCCCTCCTCGCAGCACAAGCTGGCCAAGAAGCGGGTGGCGGTGCTTCCCGACGACGTGACCATCCACGACATCCGGCGAACGGTGGCCGACTCCCTGTTCAACCGGATCGGCGCGCAACCCTGGGTCGTGGACCACGTCGTCCTGGGGCATGCCCGCCCGAAGTTGCTGAGGACTTACATGCCGACGCTGCCGCTCAAGGAGGCACGGGAGGTGCTGCAGAAGTGGGGAGAGGAGCTGGCAGGGATTCTCGAAAAGCCCACCACCATTGACGAACCATGCCTGCCGCTTGATCGTGTCGTCGCTTCTGAGGGATACTAGTCTGCCAATGAGGTATTACCGATGCGTACGATCACTCTGAAGCTGCCCGACGGCCTTGCCGCACGCGTCAGCGCGACCGTCCGCAGGCGTGGCGTGAGCACCTCCGCCCTGGTCCGCGAGGCTCTCGAGGATCGGCTCAGCGGCAAGACACGCGACCGCACGGGATCCTGCCTGGACCTGGCCGCCGACCTGGCGGGCGCCCTGACGGGTCCGGCGGACCTCTCGTCGAACGCGAGGCACCTCAAGGGCTACGGTCGTTGAGAGCGGCCATCGTTGACACGGGGCCCCTCGTCGCCTTCCTGAATCGCCGCGACCGCTACCATTCCTGGGCGGTCGAGCAGTTCGGCAGCCTGCCGCCGCCACTTCTAACCTGCGAGGCAGTCCTTTCGGAGACGGCGTACCTCGTTCGAGACCTGCATGGCGGCCCGGAGGCGGTCCTAGAGCTGGTGGCAAGGGGCGTCGTGTCGCCGACCTTCCGCCTTCTAGACGAGATCGCGGCCGTCAAGACCGTCGTCAGGCGATACGGGCGGGACCTTGCTGACGCTTGTCTGGTCCGTATGTCGGAGATCCACTCGGATTGTGTCCTCCTGACGATCGACTCCGAGTTCCGCGACGTCTATCGACGCCATGGTCGCAAGTCCATCCCGACGCGTCTGCCGCCGAAAGCCCGGAGCAGGCGTTAGGAGCGCACCCGACCAAGACATTCGCGCGGCGCTTGTCTATGCTGGCAACGGCTGGGGCTCCCAGGGGCAATGGTGAAGAGAAGCAAGGGAACCAAGAAAGCGAAGGGGCGCAGCCTCTTCGAAGAGCTATCTGCGGGGGTCCAGAGCATGCAGGACCACCGCGAAGGCGGCCTCCGCCTTCAAACCCACGAGGTTCCACCGCCGGCGCCCGCTGCCCAGGGTGCCGATGCCGACACGGTCTGGAAAGCTCCGCCCATGGTGTATCAGCTCAAGGTCACGCTCTTGGAGACCGACCCGCCGATCTGGCGCCGGCTGCGAGTGCCAGGGAGGACGAGCCTTGCGCGCCTGGACCGGATCGTCCAAACGGCCATGGGGTGGACGAACTCGCACCTCCACACGTTCACAGCCGGCGGAATTGTCTACTCCAAGCCCAGCAGCGAGTGGGAGACTCCGGTGCGGAACGAGCGGCGAGCGCGCCTCGAGCAGGTCGCGAAGGAGGAAGGGGAGGCATTCATCTACGAGTACGACATGGGTGACTCCTGGCGGCACCAGGTACTCGTGGAGGAAGTTTTGGCTGACGCAGGGAATGGCGAAGGGCCGGTGTGCCTTGCTGGGGAGCGCGCGTGTCCTCCGGAGGACTGCGGGGGCGTGCACGGGTACTACGACACCATCGAGCGTCTTCGCGATCCGAACGACGACGAACATGAGCAGACCAAGACCTGGATCGAGGCCATGACGGGAGGACCGTTCGACCCGGATGCGTTCGACCTCGCGGCCGTGAATCGCGCTCTTGCGAAGGTGCGTTGATCCCGCTTGTGCGGAAGCCCCGACACCCTGGAGCGGCTGGACTCTCTGAGGCTTCGGCTTGAGACCGCGCTCTGATCTTCGGCGCTACTCCCCGAAGATCAGCTGCGCCAGTTCCTCCCGGAGCCGCTCCGACTCGGCCGGATCGGAACATTCCTTGAACCGACGGGCGAGCGCCAGGAAGCGCTCTCTCTCAGACTCTCTCGCTTGAACTCGGCTCATTGGTCAGCCGCGGCTCCTCCGCAGTTCCTCGGGATTGAGCAGGCGGGAAGAACCGTCCCGTGTCATGAGACGCACGCTGCCGTCAGATCCCCAAGCCACCGCCTGGGGCGTCAGCGCCTCGCGGAGAAAGCTCACGTTGGGTTCCTGCCACCGATGTGTGTAGAGGTGACCGGCGAACGCCACAAAGAGGGAGGCTCGCCGCCGCCGATTCGCGTCCAAGCCGTGAAGACCGGGTTGTCCGTCGCTCCATACAGCAGGCAGGAGGCGTACAGCCTAGATTCGATGTCCAGGCTGCGGCAACCCTCCGTACGCCGTCAGTGCAGGCGGAGGAGGCGCAGAAGTTGTACTTGGGCTAACACGCGGTCCACGGGCCTATCCTCCGCCCCCCTTCCTCCATTCCCGCTTCCAAGCCCGGTCCGCCTCAAGGGTCTGGCGCACGCATTCCACGATGACGTAGGTGCGGTCGGCCCCGAGCCGCTCGGCATAGGCGGTGACCTCCTTGTAGAGGGCGGGCGGGAAGCGGACCGACACGGGGAGGGTCCGTCGCTGCTTCGGTTGGATCTTCACCTTCTCCTTCCTCCCTACCTGTTTCCAGAGCGAGCCCAGTGGACGGATGCTGAGGATGGCCCGCTCCTGCGCATCTCGATCCTTCCAGGCGACTGGGCGGCCTTCCCACCACGGATCCTCGAGCTGCAGCTGGGCTTGGTCCAGGGCCCGGAGTTGCGCCGCCAATCGTGGCGTCAGGTGCATGGAGACCAGGCGGCCATCGCGTCGCGAAGCGAGGGCGCCGCCGCTCTTGGAGACAAGGTCGTGGGAGAGCTCGGCGAGTCTCTCCCGGTGCGTCGGATGCGCGTACACGTCGTTCACGACGCGGGCGAGGCGCGCAGAACGCGGCCAGGTCCCCCGAGCGTCTCGGTCGCCCAGGGCCTCGATTCCCGCGGGCACTTCGATGAGCACGGTCAGCCGGGATCTCACGATGGGCCTCGACGTAGCGTACTACGTAGTCCACGAATGTCGCGCCACTAAGCGCCTGAGCCACCGAGGAGTGGACACGGATCGGAAGGCGGGGTTTACCCGCTTTACCTTGCATAGCTTTTTCAGCTTAAGTTTTTCGGGCACCATTTCAGATTCGGAAGGGCCGTGTTTCTCACGGGCTCCGCACACCTGCGTAATCGGCGAGACGGAGGAATCACCGCAACGGCCGGCCCCGCGGGCTCCTCACGGACAGGGAGCCCGCGGGGCTCAGACGTGTGCAGGGGCCTCAGCCGGGCCGCGAATGCAGGGACCGTGACAGCGGAGCCCGATCTCGATCCGCCGCTGGCGCGGTCCCTGGCCACACTCAGCCGCACAGACAGCCGATCCCCTCCCCACGGAGTCGACTTTTGGTGGCAACCCTGGCAAACTCCCCCGCCTCAGCCGCAGGCCGATGTCTTACATGGGGGGTGCGTCATGCGAGACCAGAAGCTGTTCGACGACCTCCCCTCCTTTCGAGACGAGCAGTAAGCGGAGGAAGGGGATATCCGTCGGAGACACAGGTCCGGCGCGGTTGCCGGGTTGTGCATGGGGACAAGGAACTCATCGAGAAGCTCGGCCGCGATGACCTCTGTCCGTGTGGTTCCGGCCGCCGGTTTCAAGAACTGTTGCTTGCGATCCGGCCGCTATGACGGAAGTGGCCGCAACTACTACTTCCGGAAATGACTCCCAAAGTCTCGGGGGCCTTCGGCCCTCGAGACCTCCTCATCTGCCTCCCGGGACCTGCGTTGGCACTTGGCACCAATCACGTCAGGCCGTCGCGAGCTCAAGACCATCGCCAAGGTCTTGCGATACAGCGTACTCGATATGGATCACCCGCCGCGGCAGGGTTGCGGTGATCTTTGATGACGAATGCAGGAGGAGGGGCCGCATCGCGAGAACCCCGCCCCGAGGAACCAGGCAGTCCACGGGGGACAGGTGCTGAGCAAGATCCTGAACCTGGGCATCGGTCAGAACCCCCATCCGGTGCGTGCCCGGTAGGACCCTCAGCGGGCCATTGTCCGCGCCAGAATCGTCGAGATGGATCCGAAGCGCGATCAGGCCGGACAGAACCTCAGCGGGCGCGTGAGCATACAGGACGCCGGCTTTCGTCGACCACGGGCCCCAGCCCGGGACATCCCGGCGGGCACGAAGCGGCAGGGCGGTATCCTGGTGCCAGACGACGAGCCAGTTGGCTCCCCGGGACTTGTCGAACAGCGTCGCGCGGAAGGGCATCGCCTCATTGCCCAGGGCCTCGGAAGCGAGGGACGCCAGTTGCGGATCACGAGCAATCCTCGCGACCGCCGGCTCGGCCAGAAGATGCCGGGCGCCCGCTCGCGAACGCATGACGGGTGACTCGGCAACGGCTCGCTGAAGGAGCTCGATCTCAGCCACGCCAAATACCAGCGGCATCACAGCGAACCCGGCCTGGTCCCATTCGGTCATGGGTTGCTAGGGAGCCGGAGGATGGGATGCGAGGTAGAGCGTGGCCTCCTTGATCTTTGCGGCTGCAGCGACGGCATCCACTTCCAGCGAAAGAGCCCTTCGGTACCAATGGGCTGCCGCCGACTCATCCATCGGAGCGCCCCTGCCCGCTGCGAGCAGTCGTGCAAGAAAGATGCACCCGTCGAACTCGCCTCGCTCGGCTCCGTACTCGTAAAGTCGTCGTGCCCGCTTCATGTCCACGGGCAGACCGAGCCCTTGCTCATGCATCGTCCCCAACCAGACGGCCGGCCGAGCGGCACCGCGTTCTGCAGCCAAGGAAAGCCAGCGGGCCCCCTCGGCGTGGTCTACCGGGACCTCATGGCCGAACAGCTTCGCAAGGCCGAGGGCGCCCTGCGCCACCACGCTCCCCTTCTCGGCACGGTCTCGCAGATCGTCAATGTCCAACTACGTCCTCCGATTCCACTGCGTCAGCGAGACGTTCAGGATCCCCGGACGGCCGGCCATCCTGCGGTGCCTCAGCTACCCTACCGTCGCCTACGAGGCTTGAAGCCTCTACGCGGAGCCTGCGTGGTCTCTCGAGCACGCGGCTTCGAACCATTCGTCAATAGGGGTCGAGTCATGAGCACGCAGTCACCAATCGGAGGCGAGCCCAGAGGCGGTGGCGTCGATCGGACTAGCACCGGCGTCCCTCTCCAGGCGCACCGTCCGCAGGCCGGCCGCTCGTAGGTACTCCCCGGGTTCTGGGGGTCGCTCGCCCTTTCGGGAGAAAGCCTCTGCGACCCGCACTCGGGGCATCGTTCGGGAACTCCACGAACGCGGCGAATGACAGCGGTTGTGAAGATGCCCACGGCCAAGTCCGTCACCTCGATCGCCTGGTCTGCGTCATCGACCCTCGCTCCACGGGCGTGCGCGAGCCAGTTCGTGAAGCTCCAAGCGTGTTCCATTGCGCCCTTGCCCAGGGCTCGACGCTCCCTGTGGCCTTCACCCGGAAAGAGGAGGTTACCAAGCGCCTCGGCCCAAGCCCGAACGTCCGACCGCTTGGGGTGCGGCTCTGGAACCTCCGAGGCGAGAACGTCCTGAGCCGCGTGCATCAGCGTGACGAGAATCTCTCGAGCCCGCACGCCCACAGCCTGACAGTCTTCCACCTCGTGAGCCTTGGCGGACGCTTGCCGCGCGTCGTCAAGCCCCCGTGCGCAGGCCATGAAGGGCTCCGCCCAGAGCTCGTCAAGTTTGCCGTGCCCCGGTCGCGGGAGCCGGAGACAGAGGCCAACATGGAAGGTCAGGGCAAGATCCAGGTCCGGAAACTGCTTCTGCGAGTACCGGTTCGTGGGGTTGGTAATGACCCACCACCGGGCCTTGTTGGTGTGGACGTCCCACACGTCGTGGATGATGGAGCCCAGACGGTCAGTGTGGAGCTTCTGTGCGAGCTTGACCTTCTCGTCCGCGGCCTGAGACGCCATGTACTCAAGGACAGCCGCTCGCTCTATGTCGCTGCCCATCAGCGTCGCTCGCCGAGGGGACTCACGCTAGGGGCCTCGTGCTTGGTCGTCCGCTCGATACTGATCGACCATCCACTCAGCAAACGCTTCGCTGTACTGCGGCGAGGAGAACTGGGGCTTATAGAAGAAGTTTGGTTGAGCATCGATGCTGTGGGACTTGCGGACGCAGTGCACGTCGTGGGGAGTCACGTTGTGGCCATCCAGTAACGCTTTGACCCGAGTGACGAGCTCCTTCTGACGATAAGGATAGAGGAGGTCCGTGCGATACGCCTTGAAGGCAGGGGCGCTCTCATCATTCACCAGGCGAACGCCCGTGGCGCCTTCCGCACCAGTCAGCTTGACCTCGCCGGGGAGCACGCTGATCGTGGCACCAGTCGGTGCGGTTACGACCTTGGTGATTCCGTCAAGCCACGAACTTCGAACGCGGTCGAGCTCATTGTTGAGGGCTTGTCGAAGGTCGTCGGTCGTGCCGGGCTCGCTCTTGGCGCCATGACGGAAGTAGACCGTGCCCCTTGCGAAAGCCGTCTTCTGTTTGCCGCCGCCGATGTCGTAGGTGCCTGGGTCGCTGAACACGATCGGCAGGAAGGCTGCTCCCACCACCAGAACTGCTACAGGCTCGCCGCGCCTCAAGGAGAGGCTCAGGGAAAATGCATCGAACTGTTGGTCGGTGTACCTCCGGATCTTGTCTGTGATCTTCGCCGGGTCGACAGCCAGGAGCGGGTTCAAGTCGCCCTTCGCAGGGGTTCCATCATCGTTGACACCGAATATTACGAGGCCACCACCGGAGTTCGCCATGGCGACTATGTCCTTGACCAGTTCGCACCAGTCTTGGGCGGCAGCTGGATCGAATCCGGACTTAAAGTCGAGGTCTGCGCTCTCCTTGTCGATCTCCTCGATCCTCGTAGCCGGGGCCGGGTCCATAAGGGGCATCCAGGGCTGGATTCAACACCGTGACGGTGAATCGTCGTCACCAGCCCGCGTGGAATGACGAAGAGGTAGAGGCAGCCATGGCGGGGTACAGCATCCTCGCTGAGCGCCTGGCAAGGTCGACCGAGTCGCTTCCACCCGAATCCCGAACGTGAATGCAGGACAGCCCGATGTGGAACAGGCTCAGGGTGACGACCAGCAGCACGTGATGCACCTTCAACCAACCCACCACACGACCGAGCGACCGCTTCACTGAATTGCCCATAGGCACCTCCTTTGAGGG
>WNFT01044146.1_pt1 | contig 12057 bp, 9 predicted proteins | sample 5400191 | NCBI WGS metagenome assembly WNFT01 (sample SAMN13153359, study PRJNA577476) | soil metagenome | isolation source: 80 cm saprolite under Madrone tree | place: USA:California | collected 2016-06-14
GCTGTCGATGGAGACCGGCGCGGGCAGCGTCTCGGCGCCGACCGGCGGCTTGCGCGGTTGCGTCGCTGGGGGCGGCGCTTCCTTCTCCGTCTTGCCGCCGCCCGTCGAGTTCTTGAAGGAGTCCAGGAGCGAGGCGGGCGGATGGTAGCAGTCCGCCTCGATCAGCCCGGCGTACCGGACCAGCTTGGGCCAGTCGATGTACGGCCCGATGTCCGGCCGCCGCGCCGGGTCGATGTTGACGTGCGTGCAGATCCCGCGGAAGTCGCGCCGGATCTTCTCGTCCTTCTTGAAGTCGTCGTACCGGTGCTCCTCGGGGAGGATGATGCGCGGGATCTGGTGCTTGAGGCAGAGCGCCTTGAGCAGCCGCCCGAGCCCCGCGTACTGCTTCTCGGTCAGCGTGGCCCAGTACTTCTCGCCCGCGAACTGCTTCTCCAGATAGACCTCCTTTTCGGAGGCCTTGCAGTAGACGTCCTTCTTGTCCTTGGTGCTGTACTCCGAGACCATCTCGTCGCCCTGCTGCCGCAGGGGTCCGATGTTGTCGATCTCGATCCCGATGGAGTTCGGGTTCCACCAGGTCGCGTGCCAGGAGGTGAACTCGGTCGGGACCAGGAGGTAGGGCGTGCCGCAGCGCCCGAGCAGGAAGTGCGCGCTGGCGTTGTGGTCGCTGCCGCCCATCAGGCCGGTGAAGTTCCCGTAGCCGCAAGTCAGATGGAGCACGATGGTGGTGCGGGGCGCCTCCTTCGCCCGGCAGAAGCTCGTCACCGGCACGCCGTCGCGCTTGCACACCCGCACTTCCAGCGGGTCCTCGCCGGGCACCGCCCACTGCTCCTTCGTCCACGAGACGTCGCCTTCCCGGTCCTTGGGAACCCGCGAGAGCCATCTCTGATCGACCTTCTGCCAGAGCATGCGTTCGCCTCAGCGGAACTCGGTCCCCGCCTTCTGCATCGCCTCCAGGAGCGTCAGGCAGCGCCACTCGTAGAGCTCGCCGTACGGCGTCTGCCCGCTCACGCGCTTGCCCGTCTCCACGAACTGGTTGTCGTTCACCTTGGTGAAGGCGCTCTTGATGCCCTCGAAGAACGACTTCACCATGTGCAGGTAGATCTTCGCGTCGTCGTGGACGATCTGCCCCAGCTCCCGCTCGCTCAGGTCGTCGACGCCCTTGTAGCCGTTCTTGGTGAGGGCCGGCTCGCAGTGCTTCTTGTAGTTGTCGCGGAAGGTGAGCTGGATGAGGCCGCGCCCGCGGAACTTCCAGAAGTCGCACTCGTGCACCTGGTCGCGGATGCCGCTGTCGTCGGGGTACGCCGAGCCGTTCCAGGCGGCGACGCGGTCGTCTCCGATGGCGCCCATCGCCTTGAGCAGGTCGCCGGCGGGGCGGTTCATCTTGCTGGTGTTGTAGCTGGCCTTTCCCGCGGCGCTGGGCTCGAACATGTACTTCTCGCTGCCGCGCTCGGAGATGGGCTCCAGCGTCCCGCCGGTCTCGTTGTAGAAGATGCCGAAGAATCCGAGGAACTCCTGGACGCTGAGCTCCTTCGCCCAGAGGTGCTCCAGGTTGTCGAACACCGTCTGGAAGTTCTGCTTGTTGACCTTGCTCGGGAACATCGGCGCCGGCTTCTTCCAGAGCAACAGGGTGGGGTGGTCGCCCGGATACAGCGGCTTGAAGTCGTTGTTGAACCAGTCGGCGAAGTGCTTGCCAGAGACCAGCACGTTCCCGCTCTTCACCTTGTCGCCCGGAGCGCCGGGAGCGACCTTCGGGGCGCCGCCCATCAAGGCGTCGTAGGTCTCGCTCTGCTTCAGCCGGATCCCGACCTCGGGCGCCACCGGCCCAAGCGGAGCCGAGTCGTCGGCGAATGCGAGCAGCACCACCGCCTCGCCTCCCGCGCGCGGCAGCCCGAGCGTCCAGAACACCTCGTAGGACGCGCCGAGCCCGGTGTCCTGGTCCTTGAACTCGTCCTTCTGGACCGCCGCCTGCGGCACCTCCACGTTGGCGGCGCTCTGCCAGCGCGGCCCGCGCGCCTCCTGCGAGCAGACGACCGCCGCCCCGTTCTGGGGGTTGATCAACAGCACTTTCAGATTATTTCCCGAGCCCCGGATGTATGGGTACCCCGCGCCCGCGGTGCGCATGGGCAGCCGCACGTGCCAGCGCTCGCGCTCCGCGGCGCCCTCGCCGCGCACCACGCCGCTCACGAAGCAGAGCGACTTGTCGTGCTGCGCCCCGGCGCACGAGGCGATCTCCCCCGGGCAGCCGTCCTTCTTCACCACGGGCAGCTTTCCCGCCTGCACCGCCGTGCGGCAGGCGGTCTCCGTCCCGTTGCGACACGAAGCGAGATTGGTGACGCGGATCTTCTCCGTGCACCCCGTCTTGCGGCCTTCGGGCGCGACGGCCGTCTTGCAGTCGGTGGCGCAGATCCCCGTCTCGATCCCGTTCTCCGCCTTCCAGGCGGACGCGGCGTCGGCGCCGATCACCCAGTCCGGAACGTCGGGGTGCTCCGCGCGCAGCAGACCCGCGTGGTGGCTCAACGCCTCGCCGGGAAGCATCTCCTTCTCGCTCTCCAGCGCGAGGTGCTGCGCCGCGTACACCGGCGCGACCCAGATCTTGTCCTGCCCGTCCCCGGTGAGCCGCTGCGAGACGGCGCCGGTGAGCTGCGTGAGCGCGCGGGTGGCGAACTCCGTCTTCCCCCAGCCGGTGAAGCGGTCGGTCGAGTCGCCGCGCGAGACCTCGAACCAGGCGACCATCTCCTTCGCGCCCGCCGCCGCGGGCCCCGCCGAGGGCGGCTTGGGCGCCGGATCGGGAAACTTCGACTCGCCGTACACGGTGACCGGCTGGTCGCGGAGGTTCAGCTCCTTGTCCTTCGCCTTCAGCTTCGCGTACACGGGCCGCGGCGCGTTGAGCAAGCCGCTGTCGCTGGTCAGCACGTGCGGGTCGAACGCGGCGCAGAACCCGCCTTTCGCGACCTTGCACTTCGCCGACCCCAGCTCCTGATCGTGCTCCGGCGCTCCCATGGAGAGGATGGCGAACCAGCGCAGCGAAAGCTCCGTCCCGTCGGCGATGTTCTGCACCCGCCCCGCCAGCACCGGATGGTCCTGCAAGTGGGCGATGCGCTGCGACCAGGAGGCGATCGCGTCCGGGTCCTTCTTCTGCTGCTCGGCCGGAAGGTCGAGGACGAGCTTCTCTTCACCGTCCTCGATCGACCAGCAGAACATTTCCTTGGTGCCCTGCAAGAGCGAGATCAGCTCCCACGCGCCGTCTTCGCGGCGAAAGACGATCCGCTCGGCCCGGACGGGCGCCTTGGGGTCGAGCAGCTTTCCCGGTTGCTCGGGCTGGAACTTGTCCGGGTTCCACTTGGCGTACGCGCGGACCGTCGCGCCTTCCTTCAGCTTCATGCGCAGGCCCAGGCGCGGGTCGGGGACGACCTCCTGGCCATTGAAGCTCTGGTTCCCCGGGGCGTCGCCGGGAACCAGCGTGTCGGGCGCGGCAGTCTCGTTGACGATCTGCACGAGCTGCCCTTTGTCGCCCACCGCCTTCTCGTCCACGGAGACGACCACGTCGCGGCCCTGCACGTCTTCCAGCCGCACCACCAGCTCGCCCTCGGAATCCGTCTTGCCCTGGGCCACCGTCTCGCCGTCCGCCTTGACGGTGACGTCGACCGCGGCCAGTGGACCCTTGGCGTCGCGCACCAGGATGACCACGTCTTCCTCGGCGTGCGTGCGGTCCTTGGCGCTCTTGCCCGGCTCCTCCGCGGGGTCGTCGTGGTCCTGCCCGAGGCGCACTTGCGCCATCAGCCGCAGGGCGGTGACGGGATGGACGAAGACGCCCTTCCCGTCGGTGGGAAAGTCCTCCGCCTTCGAGAGCTGGTCCCAGAAGAGGAACGCCTTGGCGTTCTGCGAGAAATCCCGGCGCTCGCCGTCGGCGTGCGACTTGTACCGGTCCTGCTTCACCAGCTTGTCGACGTCCAGCTTGAAGTCCGCCAGCGCCTTCACCGCCTGGTACCGCCCCCGCCAGCACTGGGTGGGCGTTCGGTAGAAGTGGCGCAGCTCGCCGGGCTCGACGATCCATTCCAGCTCCTTCTTCCCGATCAGCTGCTTCTTCGGATCGAGCGCCTCGATCAGCGCCGTGGCGTGCTCCTTGGTGCCATGCTCCTTGGAGGAGAGATCCAGGGACGCGAGCGATCTCGCCGGCCTCGACGGTGCAGCGGTGCGCCTTCCCGTCGTCCGCCTTCAGGTCGTCGAACACAGCGACCTTGCCGTCGCGCAGGTCCTTGACGTGGGGATCGTTCTTGCAGGCCTGCTCGAGGTCGAACTGCGCGAAGGGCGACAGCTCGATCACCTTCCCCCCGGTCCCGTCGGGACCCAGGGCCCGCACCCATTTCCCCTTCAGCTTGACGTACCGCTTGGAGTCGGCGACCAGCTCGCCTTCCTCTTCGTAGACGCCGGCGTCCAGCAGATCGGTCTGCTGCACGTTGGTGGGCGAGAACCTTCCCTGGTCGGCGTCCTTCCAGGTGGGCTGCGGTTCCTGCACCCGCCACTTCGGCTTCTTCGGCGCCCCCTTGTCCTGCATGGCGTCGATCAGCAGGCGGCGGAGCCAGGGCGCGTCGGTCTTGTCGGGATGGAGCACTTCCCGCTGCAGATGCAGGTAGAGGCAGTAGACCTTCTTGTCGCCCTGGAGCGGATGCCGCAGCAGGGTGAAGCCGGTGTCTCCCCAGGCATGCTCGCCGGGGCCCACGCCGATGCGGGCGGCGACCAGCTCGCCGTCGCTCATCGCCAGCACCTTCGACCCTCTTTCGGGCGCGAGGTGCGCGCCGCAGTGGAAGAGGCCGCTGTCTCCGAGCGGGAAGAAGCCTCCCAGCCCGCGCTCCGTCTGGTGGTAGAGCGCCGTGACCGTGTCCGCGCTGACCAGGACGGAGCCCTTCAGCGCGTAGGGCAGGCGGGGCACGCCGGTCTTGGGCGGGCAGGGCGGCGCGGGGGCGGTGGGCTTGGCGGGCGCGGCGGGCTTGTCCGTGCCCTGGCCGGCGGTCGCGCCCAGCCCCGTACCGATCTTGTGGACCAGCTCGCTGTCGTCCTTCACCGGCTGATCGGGGATGGCGAAGAAGAAGTAGCCCAGCGGGTGGTCGGCGTGCGCGTAGAGCCGGGTCTTCCGCCCCGGATACATCTCGAGCAGCCGGCGCGCTTTCACCCAGTACTCGGAGAACTCCTTGTCCGGTGTGTCGGGCCGGGTGATCATCTTGAAGTTTCCCTCGCCCAGCAGATCGTCGTGGGGCCAGCAGGGATCGACGATGCGCAGCCAGAGCTCGCCGCGCTCCCCGTCGCGCTTGTACCCGTTGATCACCACGATGTGCCCGCGCCGCTCGGTGAGCTGGGTGAACTGCACCACCGGGTTGTTCTTCTTCAGCTGATCGACGTGGCGCGCGAACTTCTTCTCCGCGTCGTCCGGGTCGACCTGCTCGTTCTTGCCGGCGAGCTCGCCGGAATCGCTGCTCCATCCGGCCGCGGTGAGGATGGCGGGCGGATAGCATTGCCCCTCCGCGCTGACGCCGGCGAGCTTCCCCTTCCGCGATCCGCCCAGATAGCGCAGGTTCAGCTTCTGGCCGTTGAGCCCCGGCTCCTTCTCGCCCTCCTCGTGGCCGATGTACTCGCCGGTCTTTCCCTTCGCCTTGCAGTAGTAGTTGTAGACCATCGCCGCCGAGGCGCGGCCGCACCAGTAGTTGCTGCGCGCTTCGCTGGACCGCTGCTGCAGGCGGGGAACGTCGAGCCAGCGGCCCTCGAGTCCGTCCAGGTCGGCCGGCTTCAGATCCGGAGGCTTCCGGACCGTGTCGACGCAGGTGATGCGGGCCATGCCGGAGAGCCCCCCAAAGACGCCCGCGCACACTCGAGCAGGCTTGGCCAGCTTACCCTACAGGTCGACTGGCAGACCAGCAGACCGGCATCCGGCAATTGACGGATAGCGCTACTGGTCCCGGCGCAGGGCGAAGAGCGCGACCTGGCGCAGGTCGTTGGCGGTGCGCTTGGGCAGGAGCGGCGACTCGAGCGCGCGCAAGGACTCTTCGCAGAGGCGGTCGGCGTCGGCGCGGGCGGACGCCTCGGCGCCGCTCCGCCGGAGGATGTCGCGCAGCTCCTCGACGTCCGCATCGCGGCGGCCCAGCTGCGAGCGCAGCCGCTCGGCGTCTCGCGGCGAGGCCGACTCGAGCGCCCGCGCCACGATCAGCGTCCTCTTCCCCTGGCGCAGGTCGCTGGCGTTGGGCTTGCCGGTGATCTCCGGAGAGCCGAAGGTTCCCAGCAGATCGTCCGCGATCTGGAACGCCATCCCCAGCGGGCGCGCGTACGCGCTGAGCGCGTCGAGCAGCGGCTGCGGCCCAGCGGCCAGGGTGGCGCCGAGGTGGAGCGGCAGCTCGAAGGTATAAGTCCCCGTCTTCGCCCGCTGCACTTCGAGGATCTCCCGCCCGGTCAGCTCGCGTCCGCGCGGCGCCTTCAGATCCGCCATCTGCCCCAGGATCACCTGCTCGAGGGTGCGGGCGGCGAGCGGCGCCGCCGCGCCCAGGAGCTGGTACGCCCAGGCTTCGCAGAGGCTGCCGCAGAGCAGGGCGAGGCTCGCCGCCAGATGGTCGCTGCCCAGCGCCCGGTGCAGCGTGGGTCCGCCGCGCCGGACGTCGTCCTCGTCCATGTAGTCGTCGTGGATGAGGAGATAGGCATGCAGCAGCTCGACCCCCAGCGCCGCGTCGATCGCCGCCTCGCGCCGTCCGCCGGCCGCCTCGTGTCCGAGCAGGACCAGGGCGGCCCGCAGCCGCTTTCCCCCCCGAAACAGGTAGTCGCGCAGCGCTCCGGCAGCCTCGCGAAGGTCGACGGGAAGGGTCTCGAACGCGCGCAGCTTCTCGTCCACGAACGCGCGCAGCCTCGGCTCAGCCAACCGCGCGCCATTGACGATCGAGGCCGGGGGCTCCAGGGACCGTGGGGACACCATGCGGGGGTGTCCAATACCAGATTTGAGCGATTCTGACGTCCACGTCCGTGGCGATCAGTCATCGACCGGGCGCGTTTCAACCGGTTGAAATGCCCCCGCGCGCAGGAGGTCGCCGGACCAACTCGTGCCGGCACGAGTCCACCGCAGATCCGGGGACACCATACGGAACTCTCCCCAATCATCTCGGCCAGCAGCGCGCGCCGGGACCACGAGGTCCGCCCGAATCAATTCCGCCGCTCGATGGGCCGCGCCGCGACTCGGGCGGGCACGAACTCCCCCAAACACCCGCACCGGCTTCTCCGGTCCGAACCAACCTCGCCCTCGATCAGCCAGCTCCGCCCGCAGTGCGTTGCAGGGTCGGTTGGCATGGGGAGTTGCGTATTGTGTCCCCGGATCTCCGACGAAAGTTCCGTATGGTGTCCCCAGAACTCCCCAGAACTCCGGCTAGGTGGCCTCTGCCGAGGGGCCCCGTGCCGCCACCAGCTTCGCCAGGATCTCCTGCGCGCGGTGCAGCTTGATCTCTCCCGCCGCGATCAGCGCCCGCGCCACTTCCTCGACCGCGGTCCCTCTCGCTCCCGCGCTCACGGCCAGGTTGCGCGCGTGCAGCGCCATGTGCCCCTTCTGGATCCCCACCGTCCCCAGCGCGCGCAGCGCCGCCATGTTCTGGGCCAGGCCAACCGCGGCCATGATTCCGGCGAGCTTCTGCGCTCCCGGATTTCCCATCGTGCGCAGCAGCACCGGGATGAGCGGGTTCGCCTTCACTGCGCCGCCCACGGTGCCGACCTGGATGGGCACCTCGATGCGGCCGTTGAGCGCGCCGTCCTGCACCGTCCAGCGGGTCAGCGGCTCGTACCGGCCGTTGCGGGCGCAGTAGGCATGGGCGCCCGCTTCGATGGCGCGCCAGTCGTTGCCGGTGGCCAGCGCCACCGCGTCGATGCCGTTCATCACGCCCTTGTTGTGGGTGCAGGCGCGGTAGGGATCCGCGTCGGCGAAGCGCGACGCCTCGGCGATGCCGTGCGCCACCTCCGCCCCGGAGAACCCGAAATCGGCCAGCGAGTCGAAGGGGATCTTGCAGCTGGCGCGCGCCAGCCGCAGGTCGGCCAGGTTGGAGAGGATGCGCAGCCGCACCCGCCCGCCGCTGAGGCGCTCGATCAGCGACGCCACGCCTTCGCACATGGTGTTGATCAGGTTGGCGCCCATCGCGTCCTGCGTATCCACGATCAGGTGCACGATGGCGTGGGTCTCGCTTCCCACCGTGAGCAAGCGGACTTCCAGATCCTTCGCCCCGCCTCCCCGCGCCTTCATCGCGGGATGGAGGGCGTTGGCGGTGGCCCGCGGCGATGACCGAGGGCTCCTCGACCGCCATCGGGACCAGCACGTCCTCGCCGTTGATGAGGAAGTTGAGCCCGAGGCCGACCGGCAGCCCCAGCACGCCCACCGCGTTCTCGATCATCGCGTCCGCGTTGGGCAGCGGCAGCGTTGCGCTCTCCCCCAGGCCTCCCAGCTCGTCGCGCGACAGCTCGAGCTGCTCGGCCATCCGCCGCAACCGCTCCGCCATCCTCATCTTGTAGAAGCCAGGCAGCCTGCTGGAACGCATCCCGTTTGACCTCCGTGGCGACTGGAGTCTGGCGCGAAATCCGACGCCGCGCACTCTTCAGTCGCTCAAAACGCTCCCACGCCTTCCAAGAGGAGGATGTGCGGCGTACATGAAAGTCGCGCAGGGAGACCATGAAGATTTCGGGAAGCCCCGGAAGGCGCCTACCTGGCCGCATCTCCTGCGCTGCCGCCGCGCGCGCGGACGGCGGTTGGCGCGTCGCGTCGCAGCCCGAAGAACAGTGCTTTCCCTGCGCGGCGCAGGTAGAGGCGCGAGACCGCGGCGAGCTTTGAAATCGCGTGTTGGTACGAGGCCTTGTTGGCGACGGGCTGGCCGTCCACCTCCAGGATCATGTCGCCCTCCCGGACTCCGGCACGGTAGGCGCAGCTCCGCAGATCGATGCTGCTGACCCGCACTCCGCGGCCGTAGTCGCCGTCGTGCTTGGGCGGCTCCTCGACGGCGAAACCGAAGGGCTCCTGATCCCGCTTGAGGCCCGGGGCGGGGGCCGGGGGCTCCCAGTGACTGCCCGGCTTCTCCAGCAACACGACCGGGATCTGATGAGCCTGTCCGTTTCGCCAGATGCCCACCACCACGCGCTTGCCCGGCGTGGTCCGGCCGGTCATCCAGCGCAGTCGATAGCTCTCGACGACCGGCTCGCCGTCGAACGACGTCACCACGTCTCCGGGCTTGAGGCCGGAGCGCGCGCCGGGTCCATCCTCGGCCACCTCGGTGATCAGGACTCCCTTGCCGCCGGGGACGCGGAAGCTCTCGGCGAGCTCGGCCGAGAGGGATTCCTGGATCGAGATCCCCATGTAGCTGCGGACCACGTGGCCCTGGTTGGCGAGCTGCGGAGCGACGTCGCGAAGCTGCTCGATGGGAATGGCGAATCCGATCCCTTGCCCCGACGGGTTCACGGCGGCGTTGATCCCCACCACCGTTCCCTTGGCGTCGAGCAAGGGCCCGCCGGAGTTGCCGGGGTTGATGGCCGCATCGGTCTGGATGAAGTCGTAATAGCCGGGACGCCCGCTGGGGTTGACGTCCCGGCGGCCCTTGAAGCTGACGATGCCGGTGGTCACCGAGCGCGAGAGGCCGAACGGGTTCCCGATGGCGACCACCCACTCTCCGACTTCCAGGCGCTCGCTCTCGCCCAGGGAAAGCACCGGGAACGGCTTCTCGCCTTCGATCTTGAGCAGCGCCAGATCGGTCGCGTCGTCGTGGCCCACCAGGATGCCGCGGTAGACGCGCTCGTCCTCGCCCACCTGCACGGTGATGTCGGTCGCGCCTTCGATCACGTGCCCGTTGGTGGCGATCAGGCCGTCGGCGCGGATGAAGAAGCCGGTGCCGATGCCGCGCACGGGCGCCTCGACCGGACCCCCGCTGCCCTGGCCGTACATCCGATCGAGGAACTCCCGGAACGGATCGGTGCTGCCGCCGCGCGCGGTCGTGGCCACGATGCCGACCACCGCGGGCATCGACGACTTCACCAGCGCCGCGATCGACGCCGGCGGGGCCGTCGGCCGCTCTTTCTGGGTGGGCGCATCGATCCAGAGCGGCTTGGCGGCGAGCAACAGCGCGAGCGCGAGCGTCATGCGGGCAAACGTGGGGACGCCCGCCCGCTGCCGCAAATCCCCGTGCGTCTACTTCTGGACCATCGCTCCCACGAGCTGTTCGGCGGCCGGATTCGCCGGGCGGGGAGGGCGTTTGCCGTCGAGGAGCACCCTGAACTCGTAATCGGCGCCCGGGTTCTTCGGCGTTGCGCAGCGGACCTCCACGTCGCCGAGGAGCTGGGAGAGCACCTTGCCGGTGCATTGCGGGTCGCCTTCGTTTCGCGCGGCCAGCGCGTCGAAGACGGTCTGGTTTCCCGCCGGCTTCCAGGACATGGTCGCGGCGATCGCCTTCTTCGCGTCGCTGGCGTCGAACCGGCCCTGCAGCCAGGACAAGGCGAAGGCGAGGAGGAGGACCATCGCCACCGCCAGCGGCCAGCGCCGCCGCGGGATCTCGATTCCGAGCGCCACGGGCGCACTTCCTAACACGCCCCCAGCGCGGAAATCAGTGCGAGTCTCCCGCCCGCGCCGGATGGGCCAGCAGGGTGTCGAGGGCGGCGCGGTCGTCCGGCTTCAGCGTCTCCTTGGGCGGCTGCGGGACGATCCCGTCCCGGGTCGCGCGGCGTTGCGGTGAGGCAGCCTGCGCCTTGCGCCGCACCGGCGGCTCGCCCTCGTTGGCGCGCGATCCCACCGAGGCGATCCAGTCCCACCCCATGCGCAGACCCCGGGCGGTCAGCCGAGCCGCCGTTCGCGGTGGAACGGAGACCGCCACGTAGGCGGCGGCGCCCAGGACGACCAGTGCGAGGAACCACTTCACGCGACGACCTTTTCACACCACCGCCGCACCGGCCAGTTTTCAGCCGCTTGACGGCGGCGGACCCGGCCCGCATGGTACGCGCCCATGCCGGAACAGGCGGTGCGCGCGCGCGCCAACGAGCTGTGGGTCTGGTTCCTGGTGGCCGGGGCCACCGCCAGCGTGGTGGCGCTCGCCGTCATCCAGTCGAATCGGGCCCGGCCGCAGGCGCTGCCGCTCCGCCGCGCTCCGGCGGTGACCCTGCCGCTCCTGAACGGAGGCACCGCCGCGCTCCCGCAGGGCAAGGTCACCGTGGTCGACTTCTGGGCCACCTGGTGCGCCCCCTGCAAGGTGTCGATGCCGCGGGTCCAGAAGCTGTGGACCGAGTACCAGCCCCGCGGAGCCGAGCTCTATTCAGTGGATACCGACGATCCATCGCCCGACCGCGAGAAGGAGGTCCGCGCCTTCCTCGCCGAGAACGGCCTCCAGTTCCCGGTCGTGATCGACGATGGGACCGCCTCCCAGGCCTTCTCCATCGCGGCGCTTCCCACCATGCTGCTGCTCGACCGGACCGGTCAGGTGGTCTGGACGCACGTCGGCGCGCTCACGCCGTCGCGCGAGCGGGACCTGCGCGCCGCGCTGGAGGGTGCCCTTCGCCCCTAGCCGCGGTGTTCTAGCTCTTGGGCGCGTCCGACGGCTGGGGAGCGGTCCGGCCCATCGTGTGGTACCCCTTGTCGACGTAGATGGTCGTTCCGGTAATCCCGCTCGCCAGCGGGCTGCAGAGGAACGCCGCCACGGTGCCGACCTCCATCGCGTCGAGCTGCTGCGGGAGCGGCGAGTTGACCTTGTAGAACTCGACCATCTCCTCGATGAAGCCGATGGCGCTCGCAGCGCGCGAAGCCAGCGGGCCGGCGGAGATGGTGTTCACCCGCACTCCGTACTTGCGCCCCATCTCGTACGCCAGCGTGCGCGTGTCGCTCTCCAGCGCGGCCTTTGCCGACGACATGCCGCCGCCGTATCCCGGCACCGCGCGCTCGCTGGCGAGGTACGTCATCGAGACGGCGCCGCCCCCCGGCCGCATCAGCGGCCCGAGCCGCTGCAGCATGGAGACCATCGAGTAGGCGCTGATCCCGATCGCCGTCAGGTATCCGCTCCGCGAGGTCTCCAGCAAAGG
>WNFT01016948.1_pt1 | contig 12055 bp, 10 predicted proteins | sample 5400191 | NCBI WGS metagenome assembly WNFT01 (sample SAMN13153359, study PRJNA577476) | soil metagenome | isolation source: 80 cm saprolite under Madrone tree | place: USA:California | collected 2016-06-14
AGTTCTCGAGGAGAACCCCCCCGGCCCGCAGGCGGGCATCCGACTCGTCCGTCGGGTGCGCGACCGCGAGTATGTCACCGAGATCGGCCCCCGCGGTTACCTGTCGCAGATCGAGTCGGCTGCGTTCCTCGGTAAGAGCCTGATGAGCGTCAATCGATACGTTCGGCTTGGCGTGCTGAAGGATGCGACGCGGGAAGGGATCTCCATGATTCAGCTCGCCGAGCTGAAGCGATTCCGCCGGGAGTACTTGAAGGGGGGCAAAGGCGGGCGCCTGCGGCGCGGCGCGGGGCGGAGGAGGAAGCAGTCGTGAGCGTCGGAGAGCGAAGGGACGGGTTGAGGCTCGATCGCGGCTCGACGACGGCAAGCGCCGTCGAGCCGCTGCTGACGGCGGCCGAGGTCGGCCGCCTGCTCGCCATTGCGAAGAAGCGGGTCTATGACGTCGTTGGGCATCTCGCAGTTCAACTCGCGCCGCACACACTGCGGTGGAAGTTGTCGGACATTGCGGCGCTGATCGAGGAGCGGAGGAGGGGCAAGTGAGCATCTACAAGCGGCCCGAAAGTAGGCGCTACGTCATCGAGATGCGCTGGCAGGGGCTGCCGCGATTGAAGCTGTCGGCGGGCACCACCAACAAGAAGCGCGCAGAGGCAATGGAGCGAACGCTCCACGGTCTCAAGGATGCCGGGCGGTTCGATGTGCTGCGCCTTCTCGCCGAGGGAAAACTGCGCCTTGCCGATGTCCACGAAGACTATGTGCGGGATCCTGCAGCGCTCCAGCTCCGAACGGCTGCGGCGACGAGCCCGCCGTTGGGTCCGCTCCTGGATGAATGGCTCACGTGGCTCGATGATCCCGCGAGCCTGAGCCCAAAGACGAGGCGGCCTTACGCTCCCAAGACAGTTCAGCGGTACAAAGTAAGTTGGACACGCCTGCTCGCGTTGCTGCCCCGGGGCCGCGCAGCGGTGCTCTCGGATTTCACCAAGGGATTCCTCGTCGACTTTCGCGCACAGCGCCGGCATGCGGGGGCGAGCGGCGCGACGATCAACCGAGACCTCTGCGCCGTCAGCGCGTTCCTCACCTGGGGCGAGCAGGAACGCGGGCTCCGGCTGAACCGCCCCGCCGTACCCCGCGAGCGCGAATCGGCGGGCCGCGAGCGCTGGCTCGACGCGTCGGAGCTGGCACAACTTGAAGCTGTCCTTCCCCGCCCCTGGTGGCCGCTGTTCGCCACCCTGGCGTACACGGGGCTCCGCGTCGGCGAAGCGCAGGGCTTGTGCTGGAGCGACGTTCGTCTGTCCGAGCAGCTCATCAGCGTCCACGAGAGAACGCGCAGCCTCAAGACATCGGCGAGCGCGCGTCTACTGCCCATTCCGTTGCCGCTGGCCCGCCTACTGGCCGAACATCGGACGCGCTGCCCCGGCGGACCCGCCGACCCCGCGTTTCCGCACCCGTTCGGCTCCTATCAACTCGCGCAGCGCGTGTTCCAGCGCGCTTGCCATGAGGCCGGGCTCCACGACCTGCGCATCCACGACCTCCGGCATACCTTCGGGGTCCACTGCGCGCAGGCGGGCATTCCGATCGTGCGAATCCAAAAGCTCCTGGGACACTCGACGCCCGCGATGACGCTGCGATACATGAGACACGCGCCCGAGAATTACTTTGCCGAAGACGCGGCGCGCGTGGCCGCAAGCTTGTCGGGGGCTGGCGACCACGAGGCGACTGCGCAGGCCGAGTTGGCACGGCACGGGCTCAAGCGAAGCTGATCAGCGGGTCGGTGCCACCAATTTTGCCACCACCAGCCCGACGCGTACGGCGGGAGCCGATTGCCGGGGGTTGCACAAGCCCTAGTGAATTGCGAGCTTCCGCACCTCGTGGAGGGGTGGCCGAGCGGCTGAAGGCGGCGGTTTGCTAAACCGTTATAGGGCCTTAAAACCCTATCGGGGGTTCGAATCCCCCCTCCTCCGTTGCTAGAACATCAACCACGCCAACAAGTAGAGCGTGTTATTGTCGGACGCGTTGCGCCCGGCTCCGTCGTAATTGCTGCTCGCGCCGTTGAACTTCTGATACGCGACATACTGCAGCGAGAATCGGGTGTTGATCCACGGCATGAACTGCACCTCGCCAATCACGCCGGTGCTGTTCGGTTTCCCGGTCGCGCTCCCTGTGACCGCGCCCGCCTGGTACAGCAGTGCATCGGCAGTCCCGTTCGTACCGAAGGCGCCGACCGAGCCGCCCCACCGGGAGGCCGTCAGCCAGCTGGCATCCGCGCGCACGGTGTTGAGGCTGTTCTTCGCGTTCGCCGACCCCCCCGCGCCAAACGTCGCGTCGAGGGTTTGGCGCTCGTGCGTATAGCTCGCGTGCGCGACGAACGTCCCCTGCCCGCCCTTCCCCATGCGCCGTTCAAATTGGACGTCGGCACCGACATCGCTGAAGCGATCGGTGGGGCCGGTGACACCAGTCGGAAATAGCCGGGCCGCCAACCCGAAGGTGCCGACCTCGATGTACTGCGTCCCGATCGTACGCTGATAGGCGAAGCGCCAGTACGGGGTCACGCCTTTGATCGTCATCTCGGCGCTCGCGTCCGGCGGATGTGCGCCACCCTGCGGCGCGGACCGGTATACCGACAGCTCGCCATACACGTGATCGTTCCACAGCGCGTAGGTGCCCAATCCCGCGACGTTTTGCGCCAGTCCCTCATTGATGAGCGGCGCCGCCGCCGGGCTGGGTGCCACGCCCGAGGAGCCGAACGGGAATCCCCACACCGGCGTCGAGTTCCACACGTCCTGCACCGTCGGGCTGTTGTTCACGGTCACTCCGTAAATCGTCCGTTTGGAAAAGAGAGTGCCGTGGTTCGCATACCGCAGATCGATGTTGTCCATCCCCACCGTTCCCTCGACGGCGTCGTAGGTGATCTGGATGAACGTGCCGAGCCGCGGCGAGATCGCTTCGCCGAAAAAGACGCTCAATTCTTGCGGAAACTCGACGTCGCCGTTCTGCGTGCCGGGGTGCGCTTTCGCCGTCTGGGTGAACGACGTCTGCAGCATCGTCGAGACCGGAGGAATGAGGTTGATCTTGAGCGGCGACGGAGTCGACTCGGTGGGTCCGATTGTCTGCAAGCCGGTCAGGGTGTACGCATTGAGCTTGAACTGCCGGCCGAACGCCGTCAGCATAGGGAACGCCGTGTGACACACGTTGCAGGCGAGACCGGTTTGCCGCGAAAAGCTCGGAATCCCTCGGTGGTTGAGCGAGGCTTCATACCGGAGGATCCAATCGGGGACGCCAGCGCGGGCGACGGCAGGGAGCGATAGTCCCACGATGAGCAGTAGAAGACGACGTATCATCAGACCCTCTCGGGAAAGGATTCCTGCAACCATGCGTCGCGGATTATGAAGGATTCCGGAAGGCTTCATGATGGTCGTATTATTCCCAATGACCGTGCGCGTTCGCTTCGCCCCGTCCCCAACCGGCTATCTCCACGTTGGGGGTGCCCGCACCGCCCTCTTCAACTGGCTCTTCGCCCGCCGCGAGGGCGGCAAGTTCCTGCTCCGGATCGAGGACACCGACAAAGCGCGTTCCACTGATGAACACACGCAGGTGATTCTCGACGGGCTCACCTGGCTCGGCCTCGATTGGGACGAGCAGCCCATCTTTCAGGGCGCGCGATTGGCCCGCCACCAGCAGGTCGCCGATCAGCTGCTCAAAGAGGGCAAGGCCTATATGGAGGAGGACGCAATCCGGTTGCGCGTCCCCCCCGGCGAGCTGGCGTGGGACGACGCGGTGCATGGACGGATCAGCTTCAAGGGTGAGGACATCCGGGACTTCGTGATCCTCCGGTCGGACCGCTCACCGCTCTACAACTTCGCCGTGGTGGTCGACGACATCGACATGCAGATCACCCACGTGCTGCGCGGCGACGATCATATCTCCAACACTCCCAAGCAGCTCGCCGTCTATCGCGCCCTCGGCGCCGTGACCCCGATCTTTGGTCACGTGCCGATGATTCACGGGCCGGACGGGAAAAAACTCTCCAAACGGCACGGCGCGACCGCTGTCGGAGACTACCAACACCTAGGTATTCTCCCAGAGGCGATGCGCAATTTTCTCGCATTGCTTGGATGGAGTCCGGGTGGCGATCGCGAGATCATGAGCAAAGAGGAATTGCGAGACCTCTTTTCGCTCGACGGCATTCTCAAAAAGCCATCCGTGTTCGATACGACGAAGCTCGAGTGGATGAATGGGCAGTACCTCACGGCGAAATCGGCCGACGAGCTGCTGCCGCTGGTGGAACCGGAGCTGGCCAAGCTGGGTCTCAATGGCAATACTGAAGCGGTGCGGCACGCGATCACCGCCGTGAAGACGCGCTCGCGCACCACGCTCGACGTCGCTCGGCAGGTGGCGGTGCGGCTCGACGGGCAATTCGTGACGCTGGATGAGAAGGCGCAGAAAGAAATCGCAAAAGACAAGCAAGGCTATCATGCGTCGCTCGCGGCGAGCGTGACAGCCCTGAAGAGCGCGCCGGACTGGACGCCGGAGAGTCTCGAGAAGACGTTGCGTGGTCTGGCTGAGCAGCGCAAAGTCGCGGCGGGAAAGATCTTTCAGCCGATCCGCATCGCGCTGACCGGAGGGACGGTGTCGGAACCGGTGAACGAGCTGCTGTCGGTCGTCGGCAAAGAGGCGGCGCTACGCCGCCTCACGCTCGCGTCTCTCGCATGAGGAGGCTCGGTTGCCCCAGCTTCGTCGGATCGCAGTGTGCGTCGCCTGCGCCCTGTCCGTTTTTGCTGGAGTCGCTGATGTAGCCTCGTGCCAATCGGTGCTCGATCGGCCCCCCAACCTGTCGGGTGGCTGGCTGGGCGCGCGCGGCACGCTGCAGTTCAATTTCGTGCACCGATTCGGAGTGGGCGCCGCCCCGCTCCGCAAAGTCACGAATTCGCCGACGTTCCTCCTCAGCTATCAACTTCCCCTTCCCCTGCTCATCGGTTTCAATTACGCGACGTCGTCGGACGTGGCGGCCGCGTTCCCCAACGAGTGGGAGGGGTTCGCCCGCTACGGCCAGCGCGGCGTTGCGCTCCAGGCCGGTTATAACCAGGCCGCGGGGAGCTTCGACGCGGAGCTGACGGCGGCACGCAACGTCGGGCGCCTGCGGCTGATCGCCGCCGGCAGATTGCTCTCCAACGGCTACCACAGCGATACGACGCGGTACGCGGTCGGCGGCGGCGCGACCGTCCGGCTGAGTCGCTGGTTTGCGCTCGCCGGGGATGCCACCACGCTGATCGATCGGCGGCCCGGCGAGAAGGCCGCCTGGGGCGCCGGTTTGCAGGTCGCGATTCCCTACTCCCCGCACACGCTCTCGCTGCAAGTCACGAACACGAACACCGCGACACTCCAGGGCGCGTCACGTGGCATCGATCGCGTCCGCGGCGGGTTCGAGTTCACGATTCCCTTCACGCTGAGTCGGTATTTCGGGCGGCGCGCTCACACGGCGGCGAAGGCCGGCGGCGAAGGGGCGGCGAACGTCGCGAATGCCACGCACGCCGAGATGCGGACGTTGGTGTTCGCACCGAAGCGTATCGAGATCCGCGTGGGCGGCACCGTTACCTGGACGAACAACGACCCGCTCGTCCACACCATCACGGCCGACGACGGCTCGTGGGATTCCGGGCCAATCGAGCCGGGCAAGACCTGGAGCCGCACGTTCACACAGCCGGGCGAGTACGCCTTCCACTGCACGCCGCATCCGTTCATGAAAGCGCTCGTCGTCGTGAGGCAGCCATGAAACGGCTCATCATCGGATCCCTCGCGCTCGGAGGCCTCGCCCTGGCCGCCTGCTTCTCCGAACGCGGTGCCGGGCCGGCCGTCAACGGCGCGGCAGAGTGCCGCGTGCCCGTCACCGTCATCGACTCGATGCACTACCTCATCGCGATCAGGGATTTCGGCTTCCATCCCGATTCGCTCAAGGTACCGATCGGCGCGACCGTCACCTGGGTCAACTGCGAGACGCCCCCTCAGGAGCCGCACACCACGACGTCCGACAACGCGGTGTGGGACTCTCCCCAACTGAGTCCGGGCGATCGGTTCTCCCACACTTTCCCTGCGGCTGGAGGTTTTCCGTATCACTGCACGCCGCATCCCTTCATGATTGCGAAGGTCGTCGTCCAATAACCCTCAGCCGTCTGAAAGGAGGGCCGAGTTCGGTTCCGAGGCTTTGTGCGGTATCACCGGCAATTTGCTATCTAAGGAGGATTGATATGCACGTATCACGAGCACTGGCGATGGTTGCAATTTCACTGATCGGCGCCGCCTGCAGTGATAACAACACGGGGATTCCGGCGGGGCTGGAGGTCTACAAGGCCACCCTCAACGGTGCGAATGAACGGCCAACGCCGGTGACGTCGACCGCCACGGCCGACGCGCTCATCACGGTGCTGGGAAAAGAGATCAGCTGGAAGGTCGATATCACGACTGCAATCGACAGCGTGACCATCGGACATATTCACCGTGGTGTCGCGGACTCGGCTGGTAATGTCGTTCAGAACTTGTCACCGACCCCGACCGGCGTCGCCTTCACGGGCACCGTCGCCAACGGGGCCGCCATCCCACCCGATAGCGTCATCGCACTCATGCGAGCTGGAAAAGCCTACGTGAACATCCACACCAAGAAATACCCAGCTGGCGATCCGGACCACGCGCCCCCCCTTCATCACGAAGCTCACGCGCCGCAGCGCGGTGACGTCGCCCAGCGGGTCCCCGTCCACCGCGATGATATCGGCCTCGAGCCCAGGCGCGATCGCGCCAGTCTGATTGCCGAGCCCCATAGCTGCTGCATTGAGCGACGTGGCCGCCATGATGACGTGCATCGGCGCCTCGCCCGATTTCTGCACGCGGCACACCAGGTCCTCGGCGTTGTGGCCGGCGGCGCCCGCCACCGCATCGGTGCCGTACACCACCTTCAATCCGGGCGTTGCCAGCGCCATGCGAATGTCGGCCGCGGCCAGCGGCAGCGCCCGTTCCATCGCCGCAAAGCCCGAATCCGTGTAGTTCCCGATCCCCAGAAAGCGGGCGCGGTTGTCGAGATAATTCTGGAACACCAGCGCGCACTGTGGATCGAAATAGGTCCCGCGCTCCGCCATCAGCGAGAGCACGTCCTGGGTCACGAAGATGCCGTGCTCGACCTGGGTGCAACCCGCGAAGGTCGCGGCGCGCACCGCCGCCGCGCTGTGCGCGTGCACGATGGTGCGCAGGCCCAGCCTCTTTGCCTCACCGCACACCGCCACGAGCTGCGAGTCGGACATCGTCTGCTGGCCGCCCTCCCGGATGCTGGCCGAAGCGAACAGTTTGATGAGGTCGGCGCCGTCCGCTTTGCGCTGCCGGACGAGCGTGCGGAGCGAGTCGGGACCGATGCGCGGGTCCGTGAGTGGATCGAGCGACGTGAGGATCCGCGGCCCCGGCAGCCCCTGGCTGACGATCCAGTCGCGCAGGTCCGCGTCGCTGCGCGATCCCACGCTCTGAATCGTCGTGAACCCCGCCAGGAGCGTCGCGTATGCGTTGGCCGCCGCCGCGAGCATCGATTGCGCGGGCGTATCCCCGTCGGCCGCCGTGTGCAGCCGGTTCTGGCGGTTGAAGTACCGGACGGGATGCGCGTGCGCGTCGATCAGGCCGGGCAACACGGTACGTTCGCCGAGATCGATGACGCGCGTGCCGGGCGCGAGCGGCCCGCGGGGGACGATCCCCGCGATGCGACTGCGGCTGATGATGATGTCGACGTCGTGTCGCACACCACCGCGGCCGTCGACCACTGCGGCCGCACGAAGCACGACAGGGGCCGTGGTGTCCTGAGCGAACAGCGCCCCGGCGAGCACCACGACGGTCGCGAGCATCAGTTGGCTTGGGTCGACATCCTGGTGAACTGCGAGGCGGGGCGGCGGCCCAGCCGATACAGCAGGAACGCCGCGCGCTCCGTCTGCATCGGAAGCGACTTCAGATCGACGCGCTCGCCCGGCGCGTGCGATCCGCTGCCGAGCGCGCCGAGTCCATCCAACCCGTCGATCAGCGGCGCCACGAACGAGATGTCGCCCGCCCCGCGGCGGCCGGGATCGAGCGCCGCGACCGCGCCATAGCCCAGTGCCTTGCTCGCGGAGTCGTAGACGGCCAGCAGCCGCGCATTGCCCGGTGTCGGCGACATCGCGGGGTACTCGTCGCGGAATACGATAGTCGCGTCCGTGCCGGGCAGGTGTTGCGCGACGATGTCGCGCATGCGCTGGCGCGTGCGCTGGAGCTGCTCGTCGGAAATGAAGCGCAGGTCCCCATGCGCGACGGCGCGCTGCGGCACGATGTTCAACTTGCTTGCCGCCGTGCCGCTGATCGCCACGGTGTCGTAGTTGACGTCCGTGCCGCCCACGATGATCGCGGAGTTGAACGTCAGATACTGCTCACCACCCAACTGCGTTCGAAAGGCATCCAAAATGCGTGCGACTTCGTAAATCGCGCCGTAGCCCGCCGCGTTCCCGAACACTCCCGCCGAATGCGCCTGGTGCCCGGCCGCAGTGACGCGCCACGCGCTCGCACCGCGGCGCGCGACGGTCGCATCGGCGCGGTTGCCGGCTTCGAACGCGAGGGCGATGTCGCTCTGCTTGGCGGCGTCGATCAGCGCGCGGCGCGCGTCGGCGAGCGGCTCGCCGGGGTGCTCCTCGTCGCCGGTGAAGACGATCGTGATGTTGAGATCGCGCAGGATGCCCGCCTGCTGCAATGCCCTGAGGGCGTAGAGAATCACCACGTCCCCGCCCTTCATGTCGGCGCCACCCACTGCGCGCGCGGTCGAATCCTCGCGCACGAAGTTCGGGGTGGCGGGCTCGACGACGGTATCGAGATGGCCGATCAACAGAAACCGCACGGCCCCCGGCTTACCGCGATGCTCGGCGACCAGATGCCCCGCGCGCCCGACGGCATCGGGCACCGCGACCCAGCTGGTCGTGAAGCCCAGCGAGTCGAGCGACGCGCGGAACACGGCGCCGACTTTCTTGACGCCGTCGAAGTTGAGCGTGCTGCTCGGGATGTCGACGACGCGCTGCAGGTAGGTGATCTGCGCTTCACGCGCCACGGTGATACTCTGGCGGATCCGCTGCTCGGTCCGATCGAGGCTCGGCGCTTGCAGCGCCAGCAGGACAGACAGGAGATGCACTACGGGACGGCCTTGACCGTATCCTGCGCCCGGCGCCGCTCATCGGCGTCGCGCTCGGCTTGTTTGCGCTCGCGCAGCTCGCGCACGTAGCGGCGGAATTGCGCCAGCGACTGCGCGCGCGCCGCCGCCTGCATGATGTCCGCGCGCATGTAGTCGAGCTGACGCTGCCGCATCGCCTCATCGAAATTGCCCTGCGGCAGCATGTTGCCCAGCAACGCCAACACCGCCGTCGGAATCTTGATTCCCGCGATATGGATGTACGCCGAGTCGATGCCCCACTCCGGTTTGTTCGGCGTACCACCGATCGTCCACGACGGGCGCCGGTGCTCGCGCTGCTCCTGATCGAGGATCACGTTCAGCGAGTCCACCATCGCCTTGAGTCGTTCGACGGCTGCGGTGTGCTGCGCGGCGGTATCGCCATAGATCTGGTCCGCAACCGCCGCCGGCAGCCCCGGCCGCGGACTCACCCACAACCGGCCGTCGCCCACCTGGGGCGAGGGCGCGACACGGCTCGCGTTCGGATCGTACGCCGGCAGCGTTGGCGCGGTATCGGGCGGCGACGGGGCGGCGACGGGCGGGGGCTCCGGTTCGCGACGCGTTGTCGCGATTGTCGGACCCTTGGCGCGCACTTCACGGGTTCCCAGAATGAACATCACGGTGTCGCCCAGTTCACGCCGCTCGGACGGCACGGACGTCCTCCTGCGCCACGGCGCCGCCCACTGCACCGTGAAAAATAGAATCACGGCGACAACGTGGATCGCCGCCGTGATCAACCACGCACGGCCGATCGGTTGGCGCGCTACCTGACGATCAAACAGTGGCGAGCACCTTTCCCAGCCGCTCGGTTGCTTCGATGAGTCTCGGCACGGGCACGGTCAGGGCGATCCGGAAAAACCCGTCCGCCCCTGCCCCGAACGCGCTGCCGGGCAGCGTCACGACGCCGACATCCTCGAGCGCCCGCGTCTGGAACGCGGCCGACGCGAGCCCCTCCGGCAGCGGCACCCAGAGATACAATGTGGCCCGCGGCGTCTCGACCTCGAATCCATTGGCGCGCAGCGCCGGCACGGTCGCGTCGCGCCGCTCCTTGAACTGCGCGGTGTATCCCGCGGCGATGCGCTCCGCCTGCTTCAGCACTTCGGCGCCCGCAGCCTGCACCGCGAGGAATGCACCGGTATCGACGTAGTTCTTCACGCGCGCCAGCGCCGCGATCCGGTCGGGACGGCCGACCGCCCAGCCGAGCCGCCACCCCGTCATGCAGAAGCTCTTGGAGAGCGAATGGAACTCGACCGCGACGTCCATCGCCCCGGGGATCTCGAGAATCGACGGCGCGACGTAGCCGTCGAAGGTGATCTCGCAATACGGATTGTCGTAGGCGAGCACGAGATCGTGCTTGCGGCACGCGGCGATCGTGCGCTCGAGGTAATCGCGGGGCGCCACGGCGGCGGTCGGATTGTTCGGATAATTGAGATAGACGAGCTTTGCCTTCGCAAGCACCGCCGCGGGAATCTCGTCCAGCTCGAGCAGGAAATCGGCGCGCGGCGTGAGGTTGTACAAGTAGGGCTCGGCATCCGCGAGCACCGTGCCGCCGTGGTAGACGGCGTAGCCGGGGACTGGCACGATCGCGATGTCGCCGGGATTCAGCACCGCGGTCGCGAGGTGCGCGATCCCTTCCTTCGAGCCGAGCAGCGGATGCAGCTCCTTGAAGGGATCGACGCTGACGCCGAAGCGCCGCCGCATGTAGGCCGCCGCGGCTTCGCGAAACGCGGGGAGGCCGAGCTGAAACGCGTAGCGGCTCATGGTGGGATCTTGCAGCGCGCGCGCCACCGCCTTGACGGCCACATCGGGCGGCGGGAAGTCGGCGTCCCCTGCCCCGACGTCGATCAGATCCACACCCTGCTCGATCAGCCGCCGTTTGATCGCGGGCAGCTCTGCCATCGGGTAGGTCGGCAGGAGTGCGACGCGCTTGCTAAAGCCCATGCGCTGAATCTAGCTCGAAGATAGGGGCGTGCCGATACTGTGCATCGCGAAGAACTCTTCCAGCTCACGGCGTACGTCGGGCCAGTTTCCGATCGCTTTCGCGGCCGGCGGAAGACCCTCGAGCATCGTCGCCCCATAGCGCTTGGTGACGACGCGCCGATCCAACAGAACAACGGCGCCGACATCCGATTTGGTCCGAATCAGCCGTCCGAATCCCTGTTTCAATTTGAGCGCCGCGAGCGGAACGAGATAGTGGGTGAAGCCGTCCACTCCCGCTTCCGTGAGACGCTCCAGCCGCGCCGCGGTTAGTGGCTCGCTCGGCACCTTGAAAGGCAGCTTCGCCAGGATCAGCACGCGCAGCGCCCGACCCGGCACGTCCACGCCTTCCCAGAACGAATCGGTGCCGAGCAGAATGGCCGAGCCGGCGTCGCGGAAGCGCCGCAGCAGCTGGTCGCGCTGGCCCTCGCCCTGGATCAGCAGCGGCCACCGCGCGCCGACCTGCCCGCGAATCGCGTCGGCGGCGCGCCGCAACGCGCCATGACTCGTGAACAAGGCGAAAATGCCGCCATCCGACGCATGCGCCAGCTCGAGCAGCACGCGTGCGACCGCGGCCCCGTGGCCCGTTTCATCGTCACGCGGCTCCGGGATGTCGGTCGGGATGCCGAAGACGCACTGCGCCCCGAAGTCGAACGGCGACGGCAGGATCTCGCGCACCGTGACGCGCGACGGCGGCAGCGACAGCCCAAGACGCTCCTCGAGGAACGTGAACTCGCCGCCGGCAGCGAGCGTCGCGCTCGTCAGCACGACGGTCTCGACGCGATCGAACAGCGCCTCCTTGAGCACCGGCGCCAGGTCGAGCGGCACGGCCGACAGCGTCAGATTCGGCGTGCGCCGGCCTCCCCCCCGGCGTTC
>WNFT01017963.1_pt1 | contig 12054 bp, 12 predicted proteins | sample 5400191 | NCBI WGS metagenome assembly WNFT01 (sample SAMN13153359, study PRJNA577476) | soil metagenome | isolation source: 80 cm saprolite under Madrone tree | place: USA:California | collected 2016-06-14
CAGGGCGGTGCAAGCACCCTTTCCCCACACCTCTCCACTCCCGCCCCTACTGACGGGCGGTCCTTTTCCCAAAAACCTCTACTTGAGAGGTGCAAGCACCCCCTCCCGCCTCATTCCCTCTCCAACAAGATCAGCCCGAATGCGCTGCACCCCCTGCCCGATGGTCTCGGCCTTGAGAATGTGGAAGTGCCCCATACCGCCAGTATGCCGGACATGCGGACCGCCACAAACCTCCGTTGAATAATCTCCAATCTTATAGACTTTCACCAGGTCACCGTAGCGCTCACCGAAGAAGGCCAGCGCACCCTGATCGAGCGCCTGTTGCAGAGGCATTACCTCCATCGTAACCTGCAGGTCTCGCTGAATTTGCTGGTTCACTATCTCCTCCACACGCTTGATCTCGTCCGCGGTCAGCTTGCTGGGGTGCGAGAAGTCAAAGCGCAGCCGTTGCGGCGTGATATTGCTGCCCATCTGACGCACATGCGTTCCCAGCACATCACGCAGCGCCTGCTGGAGCAGGTGGGTTGCAGTGTGCAATTGCGTCGTGCGTTCGCTGTGATCGGCCAACCCGCCCTTGAACTTTTCCAAATTGGCCTGGCGTGAGCGCTCCTGGTGCTGCTTGAAAAGCATGTTGAAGCCTTCGAGGTCGGCAGTCAGTCCATGCTCCTGCGCCAGTTCCGCCGTCAGGGTTGGAGGGAAGCCAAAGGTATCAAAGAGCCGGAATACTGCCTCCCCTGGCAAAACCGTCTGGCCTTCCTGATGTAGTCCCTCCTCCAATTTCTGGAATTCACGCAGGCCACGTGACAGGGTACGCCCGAAACGCTCCTCCTCACGCGTCAATTCACTCTCGATAGTTACCTGGTGCTGCTCCAGTTCTGGGTAGACAGACCGGTACCGGTCGATGACTGCGCGTGCGACCTCAGCGGTGAACGTGCCAGATATGCCCAGTTCATGTCCGCTGCGTACGGCACGCCGGATCAGGCGGCGGCAGATGTAGCCATGCTCAACGTTGCTGGGTATCACACCATCGGCAATCAGGAACGTCGCCGCGCGCAGGTGATCGGCGATGATGCGTACCAGCCGTTGCTCCTGTTCAGTCGACAATGTTGTCTTGCTTTCCTGGGGATTCCGTAGCTCCTGGATGCGCTGTACAATGGGGATGAAGAGATCGGTTGAGTAGACATCCTCGGTTCCAAGCACGACGCAGAGCGTGCGCTCCAACCCCAGGCCTACGTCGATGTTGCGCTGCTCGAGCGGCTCGAACGTGCCTTCCGCCGTTTTGTTGTACTGCATGAAGACATTGTTGCCGATCTCGATATATTTGCCGCAACTACAGCCGGGCTGGCAATCAGGTCCATGCTTTGGGAGGCCCGTGTCGTAGAAGAGTTCGGAGTCCGGGCCACAAGGACCGGTATTGCCAGCAGGTCCCCACCAGTTATCCTTTTTGGGCAGGTAGTAGATGCGCTCCTGCGGAATGCCGAGTCGCAGCCAGATCTGCGCCGCCTCGTCATCACGGGAAGCATCACTATCGCCTGCGAAGACGGTGACAGAGATACGCTCCTGCTCTAATCCCAGCACTTTAGTAAACCATTCCAGTGTCCAGCGCTGCGAATCTTGTTTCCAGTAGTCGCCGAGTGACCAGAAGCCGAGCATCTCAAAGAAGGTGTTGTGACTGACGTCGCCAACTTCTTCAATATCATCGGTGCGCAGGCACTTTTGCACGTTCGTCAATCGTCGCCCATTGGGATGACTCTCACCCAACAGATAGGGCACGAGTGGCTGCATTCCGGCGCTGATAAACAACGCAGTCGGATCATTTTCCGGCACGAGCGGGGCCGAGGGGATAATCGCATGCCCGCGCTCCGCGAAGAAGCTCAAGAATGATTGCCGCAGTTGATCTCCGGTTATACTGCTCTTTCTCGCTGTGTCACTCAGGTTGTTCATTGTCATGTTGTTCCACTCCTTCTGTGGTATTTATTCTAGAGTCTCCTTCGTCGCTCCGGCGGCTAACACGTTCTAGACTTATACAAACAAAAAGCCCGCCCCGACATTAGTTCGGGGCGGGCCTGATCTTTATGTATACAGCCCGTGGTACCACCCTGATTGGAAATGCGCTGCTCTATCGAAATTGAGCGCAGATTTCCCACTCTACAGGCACGGAACACAACCTCTCTATCAGGATACGTGCAACAAGATAACCTGACAAAAATGCGGCATGCTCAATGCCCTGCCCTGTGGTAACGGAGAGCTTCCGGCAAGAATTACTGGCTACTCGTTCTTTCATTGTTTTGGTGAGTAGCGTTCGTCCCGCGCCGCGATCCGGTGGACTCTTGGCACCGGATCAGAGGGTGGCTTTCCACGAGGTGTAAGCTGCCGGGCTTTCACCGTCCCCGGTTCGCTGTCACTTTCACCAATGTGTATTCGTCCCTCGCGACGACTTTTTATATGCGATATGTCAAGTATACACCATGCAAGGGGAGAGTTTCAAGTCGGTAATGGACAACAGATGGGGCTAATGTACAGGCTGAAGGTGGCATTTAGCAACGTGATGGTGTAGACGCTATGATCGTAGACTTCGATCATAGCGCTAAAATATACCCCACCACCTCATATCCACGCCCCAACCTGCCCTCTCCGGGCAAATCGCTCAACCACTCCCAGTGAGCCTCCTCTATCACCGAGAAATTTTCTTTAATAAGATCAGGCAGCGTGCGAGGAACAAGTGGTATGGTACGACGATGCTCGACATCGTGTTCAAAGGCAAAGCCGCGTATATCGCTAAGTAAGACGGCGATGCCTCCCATGTCCAGCAATTCGCGCAGGAGATGCAGATGTGCCTGGATGACTCGCACGCGAAAGGCCTGGGCCGCGTCCTGGTAGCGACGATGGCGCTCCTGCTCTCCCAGGTCAGCAGGAGCAATGCGTTGTATGTGGTCGAGCATGTCGAGGAGAGGATAGCTGAAGAGTTGGGTCAGGATGAGAGAACTGATCACTATGCCAAATTCGCCTGTGCCCAAACCCTCTATCTGCGGCGCATCGGGAACCGGACACGCATCTAAGCAATGAGCGGCAGCATCAAAAACAGCCCTTGCTCCCTGGGGTACAAGCTTTTCCCATGGCTGCCGTTCGAACTGGCGCTTCAGATTGATGCTGACTCCGCCGCTGATATCGCATTCCAGCAGGCGCACTCGTTTGAGCAGCGTGGGAGACGATAGCTCGTTTCTCCCTTGCTGCATGGAAGCGAGGTCAAGATCGGCAAGCACGACTTCATCAGAGTCGCGCGCAAGTTCAGCCAGAGGAACCTCTGTGCAGGCCCCGGCACCCAATATAAGTGTGCTGCGGGATGTACTAGCCGGGCGCAGCCGAAGCGCGTGAAGCATGAGCGCAGCCGATTGTTCGAGGTGCCGCGGACTGTGCTGCCGCAACCACGATCGTCGCTGTGCTCCCTGCGTGTGTATATTGTTGTAGGTGAGGGTGTCGATGCGCACCCATCCTACCTCCCGCTGTATTCTGGTGTACGTTTCTGCAGGAACGCTTCCACGGCACTGCGGTGATCTTGTGTCTCGAAGGCGATATCCTGCAGTTCACCTTCTAGCTGGAGCGACGCCTCCAGGTCGACCTGGGCTGAGGTGTAGACCAGTTTTTTAATCAGGCTATAAGCGGTGGTAGGACCTTTTGCCAGGCGCTGAGCAAGCGCTTTTGTGGTCTCTTCGAACTCTGCAAGAGGCACACATTTATTGACAAGGCCAATGCGCTCGGCCTCCGGCCCGCTCACCTCATCGGCTAACATTGCCATTTCCATTGCTTTACCCGTTCCCACCAACCGCGTCAGGAAGAATGCACCACCGCCATCAGGAACAAGGCCAATGCGCGCAAAGGCTTCAATAAAACGAGCATTGTCCGCGGCGATACGCAGATCACAGGCAAGCGCGATGTTGCAGGAAATACCGGCGGCTACACCCTGCACGGCGGCGATAACGGGTTTGGGCATGTTGCGAATGGCCAGCGCGACGCGGTGATATCTCTGCAAGTGCTCGCTCACTTTGAGCGATTCGTCGCTGGACCGTCGTTCGGTGAGATTTCGCAGGTCCTGCCCCGAGCCAAATGCTCTTCCCGCACCGGTGAGGACGACGCAGCGCACGCTCTCATCCTGTGCGACACTTTCGACGGCCTCGGTCAATTCTACCAGCATGGCATCATTGAAAGCGTTGAGTACGTTCGGCCGATTCATGGTGATCGTGAGTACGCTGTCATCCTGTTGAACGAGCAGGTGTTGGAAGTCGGTTCGCATGTAGAACTCCCTCAGATCAAATATCAGCAGCTATAGATACTCTTAAAACTCCTTACATGAAACTACAGTAATTCAGACGGCATAAGTCGCCTCAAAGGTGGTTACCAATGGTCGACCAGCATCAGGCAATGGTGCCTCTTCCAGAAAGAGTTCCGTAGCTTCCTTTAGATTAGCAAGAGCTTCTTCAAGGGTATATCCTTGACTAACAGTCCCAACCTCTGGACAATCTGCGACGTACAGGTCATCTTCTTTATGAAGGACTGCCGTAAAGGTTCGTACAGCCATAGAAGTTCTCCTGGTTACCTGATCGTCGGTACATCCAGCATCAATACCTCTAACGCAACGCGCGCATTCACATTCTGCTCTAAAGCTTCCGAGGTGCGCAAAATGGCGCGTACCATGCGTTGGGCTTCAGATGAGCCAATTTTCGCGGCCTGTTTCTGTAACTGCCCACGCATATCCACATTGACGATCAGGTCAAGGCTATTGTTTGCTGCTAATACCATATCACGCCACCAGAGCAACCACAACTCAAGTATACCACGCAGTTTATCGCTATCGGCGCTGAGACGCTGAGCCACATCAAAGCGTTTCACCTTGCTTAATGAGGGCAATTCTGTCAGGGTTTCCAGTTGCGCCTTGCGTTCCGCAAGCATATCCTCATCTTCCACCGCCTGCACTGCCCAGCCCATTCTTCCAGCAGCGAGGGCAGCAATCAAGCTGGCTTCATCTGGCTCAACATGCCAGCGCTCCTCCAAAGCGGTTTTGATCTGTAAGGTAGTCAGCAAGTGCATCGGAACCTGCTGCACTCGCGAGAGAATGGTCGGCAATAGCAGACCTGGATCAGGTGCGGTGAGCAGCAGGACGACATCGAGTTCAGGCTCTTCGAGGGTTTTCAAGAGGCAGTTGGCGGCATCCAGATTCATCTCATGCATACCGTCAATAATGAAGATGTTGCGCCGTCCCTCTAATGTCCTGCGGGCCGAATCGCTCTGTAATGCGCGTACCTGTTCGATAAGGATGAACTGCCTGCCTGGTGGTCGCGAGATATAGTGTACATCAGGATGGTTTCCATGCATGACTTTGCGACAGGAAAGGCAGACATTGCAGGGGTTTTGTGGCGCTGCTTTCGGGTCTGGCCCACCGGTACATAGCAGGGTCTGAGCAAATCGCCGGGCAAGCAATGCTTTGCCGATATGTTCCGGGCCGGTAAATAAATAGGCATGGCGCACACGCTGCGCCATCAGCATGCGGTGCAGGGTGTTGATGGCATGTTCGTGGCCGACGATATTCCAATCGGATAGTGATGTTTGTGGTGATGCTTCGCTCATACTGTCATCCTAGCAGAAACAGCAAGGAAAGGCAAGCCTGGCCTCACATTTCTGAGATTGTGGAGGTCGTAGTGCAAGATGCGGTCATATAGCACCCACAGCACATCGAGCGTGAAACTGGTACTGCTGCCGTGCTTCTCATCACCACGAGTCATATTCATCAATTGACGGATACGAACAAGATCAGCGTTCATAGTTTGCTCCAGGTTTCAGCTTATTTAACTTCATATATACAGATTACAAGGAGCCTTGTCTATAGACAACGCACTAAGGGCCAGTTGGCCACTGTCCTGATGAGACAGGCTTCAGCCGGGAGGTCTTTCGTCAGGAGCGTGTGCTTTTCCGCCGATTGATAATGATCGCAATAATGGCTGCAAGCACCACTATAATCGCGGCGACATAGTGTGACAGATTCTCGAGGATGCTCACTAGCGATGCTTGCTGCGGCGTCAGGCTCAGAAATGATGGATAGAGACCTGTGATGATGAAGTGAGGTTGTCCCCCCACGTGAAAGATTTTCACCACCTGGTGTCCTGGGAGATCCACCATGACGACAGTTCCATCCTGCACTGCGATGAAGCCGAATTGTCCATCACTGGTGATAGCTATTTATCTCCCTTTCGGCGTATCTTAGCAACCTTTATGATCGCTACTGAGAAGATTCTACGTCGAAGCGATTCTTTTAGATGTTCTTTATTGGTTTGTCCCTGGTGCTGATGGTAATCCAAATACTGTATGATGCAACCACAACCGGACTGCTTTCGTACTTGTTTGTAAGAAACAATATGTTTTCGTTGCGAACACATGCACATGCTTACTATACTAGAGGTCTGAAGCGGAAAAGCTATAGAGCGCCCTCAGGCTGCAACGGCGGTTCGTTCCGCCGCGTTGGGCAAACGTACCCTGGTGGTCAGCACGGACCTGGCACATAGTCTCGCCGATTGTCTCAATGCACCGTTAACATCGGAACCGAAGGAATTAGTATCAAACCTTTGGGCACAGGAAGTCAATGTGCTGGACGAAATGCGCAACGGTTGGGGCAAAGTGCAGGAATCGATGAGCAAGATGCTGCGTAAGCGCGGCTTCGATATGGTGATGTCGGAAGAGCTGGCCCTCATCCCTGGCATGGATGAGATTGTCAGCTTGCTCAACATTTATCGCAATGCCCGCGACGGCAACTTCGAGGTTGTTATCATCGATGCTGCTCCTACCGGCGAGACGGTGCGACTACTCAGCATGCCCGATACATTTCAGTGGTACGCGGGCCGCATCATGAATCTGAATAGCGGCACCCTCAATCTTGCACGTCCGCTGATTAAGGCTTTTATGCCTTCGGGCGAGATTTTAGAGATGGTACAACTTCTCAGCGAGCGCGTCAAAGTACTGCGCGAGGTTCTGGGCAATCCCGATATCAGTTCCTACCGCCCCGTGGTCAATCCCGAACGCATGGTGATCAAAGAGGCGCTGCGTGCAGAGACTTACCTGGCGCTCTTCGGCTACCCAATCGACGGCGTGGTATGTAATCGTGTCATCCAGCCCGGCAATTATGCCGATGCATTCATGCAGGATCTCTACCGTAACCAGGAGAAGCAGCGCAGCCAGATACACGCGACATTTGCACCACTGCCAATCTGGGAAGCTCCCTATTATTCTCACGAGATACTCGGCATCCCACAGCTCGGACGGTTAGCTCAAGAAATTTTTGGTGATACCGACCCCACCCGGGTCTTCTATCGTGGGGCAATACAGGAAGTGACCCGCGAAGGCGATACCTATGTGCTGCGTCTTCCTCTGCCACACGTGGAGATGGACAAGGTCGTCATGACCAAGAAGGGCGACGAGATGATTGTCGAGATCGGCAATTTCAAACGCGATATTACGTTGCCCGCGGTCCTGGCGAATCAGGAGGCAACGGTGGCTCGCTTCGTGAATAAGGCCCTGGAGATTCATTTTGCTGCGCCAGATACGTCAACTTCATCAGAAGTGGCTTGATGCATTGCATCTTATGAGGATGTACAGCAGGTTTTGTGAACAGCAGGTGACAGAGTTGGAGTCTCTGTCACCTGTTACCATTTTATGGACGGGGAAAGTTCAAGTTATCTGGATCGGCTGGCTCGTCGGTGCAGGGCCTTACAGGTTGTTCAAAGAAGCTATCTGCGTTGGGATCAGGCTCGGCTGGTTGGGCAGGTTTTGCGTATTTTCTCGTAACTTCATCTTCGACGCTGGAACTGGCAATAGAATCGGGATCAACAGGTTGACCGAAACGACTATTAGCTTCTAAGGCCCCGTTGCGGCGCAGGATATCAAGAGCATCTTTTACGCGATCACCCGCTCTGACCGTTATGATAATGCGGCCGGCCTCGAATTCTCGCTGATAGTAGTAGGCCTCCTCTTCGGGTACTCCGAAAGCTATAAGAGCGCCGAGAAAACCACCTGCTACCGCACCAAGCGCTATCCCACTGAGAGTTGCTACCAGGATGCCGCCTGCTATGGCGGGTCCAAAACCCGGTATCAGCAGTGTCACTGCCGCGCTCACTAATCCACCAATCACTCCACCGGAGACAGCACCTGTTGCGGCGGCTGGTGCCGTTGCCGTTTCTGGCTCAGCGCCTTCGTGTACAGTTCCTTTGCGTACTGCAAATCCAACCTGTTCACTGCTGAAGCCTGCCTGGTGAAGTTCATCTAAAGCACGCTCCGCAAAAGCTCGATCTTCAAAGACCCCCACCAACGTTGAACGATCGGTCGTTGTCATACGTTTCTCCTTATCTGGTATGATGAGATGCACGGGTGCATCCAAACGTTGAATTTTTGTAACCCCTTTTTGACACGGTTGAAGTTAACGCAAAGTTGCATGGATATGACAATGGAGGCGTTTTTAAGCTCGATTGGGAGGCAAGGAGATCCTGAAAATGCATGTGGGGACTACTAATATTATTATAGCTGTCGCCTGCTTTATCCTTATTATCTTGCTCATCCTTGTGTATAGCCGCAGCCGCCGGGGAGATCGAAGGATTATCCGCGCTATTGAGCAGACGTTCTTGCCTTTGCTAAGCGCGCTTCTGATAACACTCGGTGTTCTCTTCAATACTCAAAGTACTCAGGCATGTACAGGCGCTGCCGGCAATTTTAAGTATGTTGCTGTCTTTGGCGCTGTGTTGCTTATAGCGGTGGGAATACTGCACTACCTGCTCAGCAGGCAACGAGACAGGAGGGTTATCAGTCACGCGGTTCTGTTTGCGATTATGCTGGTGCTTGCCGTTTTTCTGATTGTGGAGGTTATTGGATGCGCGTGAACGGCCCGACTGGAAACCTCGTAGCTAATGCGCATATATGTCCAACAAAAATCTGAAATGTATCCTGACTAGTAACCAGCATCTCTTTATGATAGAATAATTGCAATAGCCAGACTGAACTCGGAAGGCTTGTAGCCTGAATTGCAAGTCATATACAGGCATATTATCTTGTGAGGTGGTATCTCATGGCGTATCAGATGACAGTGACATTAACCGATGCAGAATATGCAGCACTCTCTAAAGAGGCAGCAAAGAGCGGGAAACCTATCGAATCCCTCTTGCATGAGGTACTGGTTCAACATATCGGACCATCAACTTCAAAGCGTTCAATTACCAGCCGCGAGATACAAGAATATCTCTACCGTGAGGGCCTTATTGAGCATATTCCTTCAAACGAGCCAGATACACCTGAAACAGAAGCCGAGCGTGAGCGTCTTACTCATTTATTCAGCCAGGGGAAGTTAGCATCTGAGATGGTTATCGAGGATCGAGGTCCTCGCTAATGGGGGCATACTTTTTTGATACTTCCGCTTTAGTCAAGAGATATGTGGCTGAGCCTGGTAGCGGCTGGATGATAGAACATTGTCGGCTAGAAGCAGGACATACGATCATTATTTCGCAGGCTACACTAGTGGAAGTAGTAGCAACGCTTTGCCGCAAGGCACGAGAATTAAATTCCCGCCAGCTTATTAGCATAGACGATAGGGATAAGTATATTGCTCTTTTTCGCCAGGATGTACGAAAGCAGTATAACGTTGCACGAGTCACAACAGCCATCTATACTCTCGCGGGTGACCTTTGTCGTTTATATAGATTGCGTGCTTATGATGCTGTACAATTAGCATGCGCTCTCGAAGCACGCAACAAACTTGCTGCTCTTGAAATACCCACTCTCACATTCGTCAGCGCGGATACTGAACTTCTGAGCATGGCTTATGCTGAAGGATTGGGCATCGAAAATCCAAACTTATTTTAGATGACAATGGCTTAGCAACATAATAATATTGATAGCAGTAGTATCTCCTACCTGAAGCTAAGCTTATGTGCTGTAAATATTTAGCAAAATAATTATGCCAGATCAAATTAACGCGCAACTCGCCCCTTACATTGAGCGAGCGCGTAAAGTCATACAATATGAACAGCGTGGGAACCACCAGGATCGTGTTGTCAAGGGTGGATTGGAATTATTCGCAGTACATTGGGCTGACGAAGTCAGTACCGTTTGCAAAAATGCCGGGCTTGACCTCAGTCCCATTCATCGCTTTACCGAACACCTGGAGGGCTATCGCCAACAAGACCCCATGCAGCGAGCCGCCAGCTTACGGGCCGTCCTTGCCATACTGAACGAGCTTGGCAGCGATGGTAACAATGGGCAGAATGCCGTCTCCTCTGTGGATACGAAGGATTCCAGGCGCAACCATTCCAGTGTTCCAACGAATACAGGTGCATCTTCCGTTCCTACAGAAGCGCCTGGTGGCAAAACAGCGCGTTCAGCAGCACGACCTGCTTCAACTGATGGCAAAACAGTATCAACTTCTTCCCAGGCGGCACCTGGCAGTACTAAAACAGGTTCGGCTGCTCACCGGGCTGTTCAAGCGGCACAATCTACCCCGGCAGCGCCGCAAAATTCTATTCGTTTGGAAGCTGGCATGTCGGCGGGCCATACTGCTCTCACATTATTGAGTGCCGATATTACTGCTGTACCGGGGGTAGGACCATCGGTGGCGGCAAAGCTGCACAGTCTGGGCATTCGTACTGTGCGCGACCTGCTCTTTTATTTCCCGCGACAGCATCGCGATTACAGCAAGCTTGAAAAAATCGCTCAACTCCCCTTTGGTGAGGTTACTACCACAATTGGTTTAATCTGGGAAGTGGAGACCACACGTACCGGCGGCGGGCGCGCACGTACTACAGCAACCATCTCAGATGATACCGGCAAACTGAAGGTGATGTGGTTCAACCAGCCCTACCTGCAAAAGCAGCTGCAGGCCGCTAAAGGCTCTTACCTCGTAGTAACCGGCGTCAAACAGCGTTTTGGAAACAAAATTGAGTTTGTTGTACGCAGCCACGAACTGCCCGAACAGGGTGACCTTTTAAATACCGGGCGGTTAGTACCGACCTATCCCCTTACCGAGGGCTTGTATGCCAAGACACTGCGGCGCTTCACCAAGTGGGCAGTTGACCGTTATGCAGCCATGGTGCCCGAATATCTCCCGGCCTCGATTCGGTCCATGGGCAAACTCATGCCCTTGCCTGAAGCAGTCTCGCAGATTCATTATCCTGAAAACGAGGACGCCCTGACTGCCGCCCGCCGCCGGCTGGCATTCGATGAGCTGTTTTTGATCCAACTTGGCATGCAAGAGCGACGCTCACGCTGGCAACGCGAGGCAGCCCGGGGCAATGCTTTCAAGATTGATCTCGCAAAAATCCTGATCGAAAGCACTGATATTCCAGAAATCTTTGAGACAGGAGAAAAGCAGCACGAGAGCGCCGATTCAACCCTTCCAGGGTCTACGCTCTGGTCAACGATAGCCACGGATGAGCCTTTCGAGGCCACGTTGCCGTTTCTCTTCACTCAGGCGCAGCGCCGCGTGATTGTTGAGATCTTCGGTGATCTTGCTCAGAACAAACCAATGTCCCGCCTCTTGCAGGGCGACGTTGGCGCGGGCAAAACGGCTGTAGCCGCAGCGGCGCTGCTCATGGCCGCTCTCAATGGGTTCCAGGGGGCTATTATGGCACCGACCGAACTGCTTGCGGAACAGCACGCCCAGAGTATCAGCGTCATGCTGGAGCCATTTGGCATTCGTACCGTTCTGCTTACAGGGAGCCTGCGCCAGCGTGAGCGTATGATGGGACGTTCTGCTATCGAGAATGGGGAGGCCGCGGTTGCCATCGGCACGCATGCTCTGATTCAAGAGGATGTGAACTTTTCGCGGTTGGGCCTGGTCATCGTTGATGAGCAGCACCGCTTTGGCGTCGAGCAGCGTGATGCACTGCGACAAAAGGGCTATCACCCGCATATGCTCGTTATGACGGCAACACCCATTCCGCGCACTCTGGCACTAACGCTCTATGGAGACCTGGACGTTTCGGTCATAGACCAGCTGCCTCCCGGTCGTCAGAAGATTATCACGCGTTG
>WNFT01004583.1_pt1 | contig 12052 bp, 10 predicted proteins | sample 5400191 | NCBI WGS metagenome assembly WNFT01 (sample SAMN13153359, study PRJNA577476) | soil metagenome | isolation source: 80 cm saprolite under Madrone tree | place: USA:California | collected 2016-06-14
GGGTGAACCCAATATCGGCTTGTCGTTGGCAGCAGTGGAAGTTTTCGTCAAGCAACGGGAGGCTGCCCTGGATGCCTTGTGGTTCGGTTACCGCTCGCCTGCTGCCGATGATTTGTCCCTGATCTGGACGCCGATCTTCCAGCCACTACGCAAGGAGCCGAGGTTTCTTGAATTGCTCAAAGCCGCAAAGCTTCCCGCGTATTGGCGCCAAGCTGGGTGGGGCGATTTTTGCCGGTCCAAAGGCACGGATGATTTCGAGTGCGTTGCGCCATGAACCCGAAGAACTTCTTCGCTGAGCTGAGGCGGCGCAATGTTTACAAGGTTGCAATTGCTTACGGTGTCGTGGCTTGGCTACTGATGCAGGTCGCGAGTCAGATCTTTCCGTTCTTCGAAATTCCGAATTGGGCGATTCGGCTGGTGATCATGCTGATTGTGATTGGTTTTCCCATTGCCCTCGTGATCGCGTGGGCATTTGAGCTGACGCCTGAAGGTTTGAAGCGAACCGAGTTCGCAGACGAATTGCCAAAAAAATCGGCGCGTAGCCGCGCGTGGCTCTACGTGATCATTATAGCCGGCGCGATCTCGGTGAGTTTGTTTTTCATCGGGCGGCACACTGCGACAAGCAAGCAGAGCGGGCTGGCTGAGTTGCCGGCGAAATCGATCGCAGTTCTCCCGTTCGAAAACCTGAGCGGTAACCCTGAAAACGCATACTTTACTGATGGAATCCAGGAGGAGATCCTGATGCGTCTAGCCAAGATTGCCGATCTAAAAGTGATCTCGCGGACGTCGACAGTGCGCTATAAGAGTTCGCCGGAGAATCTGCGCGAGATCGCGACGCAGCTCGGCGTTGCAAACATTCTCGAAGGCAGCGTGCAACGCACGGCCGACCGAGTGCACGTAAACGTGCAGTTAATCAAAGCGGCAAGTGACGCACATCTCTGGGCGGAAGCGTACGACCGAAAGCTGACTGACATTTTTGCCGTAGAAAGCGAGATTGCGAAAACGATCGCTGAAACGCTGCAGGCGAAGCTGACCGGCTCCGAACAGCATGCAATTGCAGCACGACCAACCGAGAATACCGAAGCGCACCAGCTTTATTTGAAGGGACGATTCTTTTGGAACAAGCGCACCGGTAACGACCTGAAGAAATCGATCGATTACTTTAAGCAAGCGATCGCGGTGGACCCAAAATATGCGCTGGCGTATGCCGGCCTCGCCGATGCTTACGTGGTGTTGCCCGCATTTACGGCAGCAACGCCGGGAGATGCTTATCCAAAAGCAAAAGCCGCGGCGGAAAAAGCCCTCGAACTGGATAACACATTAGCCGAAGCGCACACATCCCTGGCGATGGCGATTTTCAACTATGAATTCGATTTCTCACATGCAATTGCTGAGTTCAAGCGCGCGATTGAACTAAATCCAAACTACGCGACGGCGCATCATTGGTATGGCATTACGGCGCTGATCTTGTTAGGCCGCTTCGATGAGGCGATCGCGGAAATGAAGCGGGCGCTCGAGCTTGATCCGCTTTCACTCATTATCAACGCTGACCTTGGTGTGACCTACTACGATATGAACCGCTACGACGAGGCGATTAATGAGCTTCGCAAGACCATAGAAATGGACCCAGGATTTTATTACGCGCACTGGAGCCTTGGTCAGGCGCTCCAGGCGAAAGGTGATTTGGCGGGGGCAATCGCTGAATATCAAAAAGCGCGCGAGTTGAACGATGATCCTTTCATCTTGGGGTTGTTGGGTCACGCCTATGCCGTTTCCGGCAGGAAAACCGAAGCACAAAAAATCCTCGATCAACTAGGAGCCATCGCGAAACAACGCTACGTGGCCGCCTACAGCTTCGCCATTGTTTATCTCGGACTCGGCGACAAAGAGGAGGCCCTTCGCTGGCTCCAAAGAAGTTATCAGGATCGAGATGGCTCTAACATTGCGTATATTAGAGGTGATCCATTCCTCGATCCGCTCCGTGGCGATCCGCGCTTCGAGGAATTTGTCACAAGAGTTTTTGCGGCGAAGAACGGATCGTCGCCATGAATCCAAGGAGCTTCTTCTCCGAGCTGAAGCGGCGAAATGTTTACCGCGCAGCGGTCGCCTACGGAGTCGTCGCGTGGTTTCTCACGCAGCTCACGACGCAGGTCTTTCCGTTTTTTGAAATTCCTAATTCCGCAGTGCGTTTTGTTGTCATTGCGCTCGCGATCGGATTTCCAATCGCGATGCTACTCTCCTGGCTCTACGAATTCACCCCCGAAGGAATAGTGCGGACGGAGGATCTCGACCCAGTACAGGCGAGATCGGTTCAGCGCGCCACCGGTCGGATCCTCGACTTCATCATTATCGGGGTGCTGCTGCTGGTTATTGCAATGCTGATCGTTGGGCGACGCCCGTTTTACAGGCAGACTGGCGAGTCGATTTCTCAGAAAAGTATCGCCGTGCTTCCTTTCGAAAACTTCAGCGAAGACAAAGCGAACGCCTACTTCGCCGATGGCATCCAGCAGGAGGTTCTGACGCGCTTATCCAAGATCGCCGATCTGAAGGTCATCTCGCGCACATCGACGCAGCATTACAAGAGCGCGCCTGAAAATCTGCCTGAGATCGCCAAGCAACTTGGCGTTGCCCACATCTTGGAAGGAAGAGTCCAGAAGAGCGGCGACGCCGTGCGAGTGAACGTGCAGCTGATCAAAGCGGCCAATGATTCCCATCTTTGGGCCGATACCTTTGATCGCAAACTGACCGACATCTTTTCGGTCGAGAGCGAGGTGGCCAAAGCCATCGCCGACCAGTTGCGAGCGAAACTCACCGGTCAGGAAGAGCAAGAGATCGCCGCTAAACCGACAGACAACGTCGAGGCTTACGATGCCTACCTGCGCGGTCTGGCTTATACACTAAAGCCCGGCACCCCAGCCAACACCCTTGGCGCACAGAAATATCTCAGAGAAGCGGTGAGGCTGGACCCGAAGTTCGCTCTTGCTTGGGCACTGCTGTCACATGTTGATGCGCTCGGCTACCTCACAGCGAATCTTCAACCAACGGTCGCACTGCGTGAAGAGGCGCGGCAGGCAGCCGAAACCGCGCTCACTCTTCAGCCCAATCTCGGCGAGGCGTTGATAGCCAAGGGCCAATACCACTACGCCTGCCTCAAGGATTACGACACGGCTGTGCGCTACTTTGAACAAGCACGCCAGCTTTTGCCGAATGGTAGCCAGATTCCTGAATCGCTGGCCTATGTCGAGCGCAGACGAGGCCAGTGGGACCGGAGCGAGACATATTTCAACGAAGCCGAGCGGCTCGACCCTCGCGACGTTGACCTGCTCACCCAGCACGCGCTTTCCTATACCGTCCTTCGTCGTTTCCCCGAAGCGCAGCGGAAGCTTGATCAGGTTCTTGATATTACACCGGACGACATCGATACGCTCGCGTTCAAGGCGGCTATTGCACAAGCCGAAGGCGACCTGCCGCGAGCCGCTGCGCTCCTAGCTCCGCTCCGCCCAGCTGCCGACCTCACCCAGGCCTTGGAAACACAAGTTTACCAAGGTATCCTGGACCGCCGCCCTGCACCGGTCATATCTCGGCTCAAGGAAATATTGGCCAAGCCTGATCCGGCGTTGTGTTACCTGAATGGCGAACTGCGCTTTTGGCTCGGCTGGGCGCAAGAAGTCGCCGGTGACCATGCCGCCGCACGGGAAAGTTGGCAACAGGCGCGTGGCGAACTTGAATCTTTTCTCAAAGAACAACCGGAAAATCATTTCCTAATTGGCGATCTCGCTCTGATCAACATGGGTCTCGGTGACAAGGCCGCCGCGTTGGCTCTGTCGGAACGGGCCAAGGCCGTCGCGCCGATCGAGAAAGACGCGGTTTCTGGTCCCCGATCGCTCGAAATCCTCGCCCGAGTGGCAGCGCAGATGGGGGAGCCCGATCGCGCCATCGCCGCTTTGCAGAAACTAGTCTCAATGCCGGGCAATGGTCTGCTGGCTGAAAACGTGCCGCTTACTCCTGCGCTGCTCCGGCTCGATCCCATGTTCGATCCGCTTCGGAACGATCCACGCTTCCAAAAACTTGCCGCCTCGGGATCGCCGAAACAATAACAAGAATTTTTTGGACACTAAAATTCGGCGGATTTCTGTTTTCGCTAATTCGTCGGGAACTTCAACGCCGCGTCTGCCGGTTGCAGAAATGCGACTGGGACGGTGAGCCATTTCGCCGCTGCTCCGAGTTCCTCAAAAAGCCTGACATCCAGGGATGAGCGCTCGGTCAGAAGCGCATACAATTTAGCCTGATGGTCGGACTTTCCCCACTTAACGAGGAACGCAGATTTTACTTTGGGATGCCCCGCGCAGCTCATACGTCGGTAAAGGCCGACGTGGAAGATATAATCAAAGCTAAGATCGATGGCGTCGAGCAGCGTTGTATCGGTGAAGCGATCAAATGGGCTTTTCGAGGTAGCTTCTGTGCTGCCAATAAAAGTGGTAATTTGATTCACCATTTTTTCGTCCAGTATGCCGCGCGGCCTCCAAACCATAAGCCGCTGTTCCGTGTGAAAGGTGACATCGGGCGGTAATTTCATTTTTCCTTCGGGGCATTAGACCTACTCGGCAGCGAGATGGCATAGCCTCTATCGACGAATGACACCGTTGCGGCGCAATGGCGCTATTGGACCTTAGTCTGATCCATAGGACCAAGGTCCCATAGACGGGATGTAATCCGACAAACGAATTAATAATTAACATCAACAAACATCAATAGGGAGGTACCATGAAGAAAACAATTGTCACCCTCGCCTGCTGCGCACTGATTGCGCCGCTGGCGTTCGCGCAGACGCGTTCGACGTCTAAAAGACACACCGCAACTACCACAGAAACAGTAACGGTAACTGGTGAGACCATCACAGCGATCGAGGAGGGCGCGGCGACAAGTTATCAGCCCGCCAAAACTCTCGTTATTCGCGAGGACAGCTCGAATAAGCCGGGCACTTATGTTCTCAACGGGCCTGGTCACGTTGTGGACAAGGCGGGAGCAGTAGTCAAAACTGCGGTCAAGCCCGGCACTCGCGTGCGTGTCTACTACGCAAACACGGGCGATCAGCGTGTGATTGATCACGTTGTCGTTTTAGACTGAGCCTACGCGCCCGGGGTCTCACTGACAAAAGCCGCACGGTTTCCACGAATCCTGCGGCTTTTTGGTAGATTTTGTGCGCGAGCCAGCGCCGGGTCAGGCCTGCTCCCGGGGTACTTCAAGGCTTCGGGGTCTGTGGCCTGGTGCGTTTGCAGATCAGCCACCACGCGACGACACAGAGCAACGAGCCGACGAACGCGGAGATCAAATCCTCGAAGGTGATTTTGATTTCGCCAAGACCGAGGTCGATTCCGAGCAGCCAGAACAGGCCTCCGCCGACCACCGCGCCGTTGTGGACGCACGGTCAGGCATTCAGCGGCGGGACACCGCGAAGATCGCAACACGGAGCGCGATAATTACCGAGTGTCAGGACAGCGGACCCACCTCTCCCAAATTCGGGAGACGTCCCAAAAGGCGAAGAATATTGAGTGGCGGGCGGCGAATCCCGGATGCGGGACTGACCGTGAGGCGCAGTACGACGAAGTGATCGCATTCGTCGCGACGGCGATCAAGGAAATGGCAAAGACGCACGGTAAACCGAAAGAGAAGATCGCGTCCGGCAAAACGCAAGACGGCCGCGATTATTTCATCAACGAATATTCTGCGACCAAGACTTATTCGCAGTGGGAGCGCGTCGCTTACGTGCAGCTCCCGAAAGCTGTTGCTTACATCGTTCTCTCATCGCGCGATAAAGCGAGCTACCAAAAAGATTCGGGTGCGCTCGAGGACGTCCTGAAAACTTTTATTTATCTCGAGCCCAAGCCGGACTCGGAAAAGCATTAAGGTCGCCGCTCTTTGATCGGGCCTTTGTGATGTCTTGTAGTCAGCGGAAAAACAATGCAGAAGGTTAAATCGACTTATGAAATGGAGGAACGCGCTGGCGGGGTTGTTGCTGCTTACCCTCCAAGCGTCGGCAGAAAACAGGGCTGACACTTCGTTCACACAAGCGCTGGCCGAGGCGAAGCGCCTTGGCGACACCGATGCGGGAAAAGGTTACGACGGGGAGTTCGCCAAAGTCGTCGCGCCGCGACTGAGCGATATTGTCACCGGCTGCACGAAAAATCTCGGGCCGAAGATTAACTTTGATGTTGTTTTTGTTTTCGCGGCTGATGGTCACGTCCAACAAGTGTTGGCTCCAAGCGACCAGCCCGCCGCGGCATGTGTCGGCGATAAATTGCGCGACCTCCATTTGCCCGCTCCTCCCCGCGCAGGTTGGCCGGTGGCATTGTCGATCAACATCAGTCCGGACAACGCTTCTAAAGTGCGCGCTTTGGATGCGAAGTTCGCGGCAGATAGCTTGAAGTACAGCCGCGATTTCTATTCGAAGGTCCATTTTGTTGCGATCGCGAATCTCGATTTCGGCGCCGGCGGCACGGTGCAATTCAAATACGACCGTTATCCCAATAGTGGCCCGGAACGAATTCAGGCTGACGACGGCGAGTTCGCGCGGAAGAATGGAAAAACCTGGCTAAAGTCGAATGATTGGGGCGAAACCGGCAAGCCGGTTGACGCACAAACATCCAAGCGATTGAACAATTGGGTCAACCTGATCGACGCGCGATTGAATGGCGAGCCGGCCTCGAACGATCCGAGCGAAGGCGCGACGGTCATGAAATCTCTGGGCAAAGAAGACGAAGGCGAACGCGAGGAATTTGTTTTTGAAGAATCGAAAGAGAAACCGAAAGCCAAATCCTTTCCGCACATCAGCTTTGGACGATTCAAAAACGCGCCAAACGAACAGGTGTTGCTCTCCCATTTTTCCGGACCGATGCATCTCGGGGCGCGCGACGTCACCGTGAAGATCACCTTCAGCCATCTGGTGGCGGTGAACATTCAGGAGAACGCCGTCGGGTCGCCGCCCCCGGCGTTATCACCGGCAGCCGAAAAATCTGAGGCCGCCGTGAATCTGCTGGACGGCAAGCTCAAGATCGACATCCCTCCGGATTTCGTTCGCGAGCCCAACGATCCAAAAGAACCGAAATCGTTGGCTAAATTTTCGCGCCAGGATGGAGCGTGGGGAGAAGTCTTGCGCGGAACTCACGGACTCACACCAGAAAAACTCGACGGTTATTTGAAAATGCGCGTGGCCGAATATTCCAAAGGCTTTAATTGGCTGCCGAAGGACGCCCACCTGCAATGGTTGCGAAAAGAAATCGTTACGATCGATGGTCGCAAATGGGCCGACTGGCGCTACGTCCCGATATTGAAAGGGAAGAAGGATTACACGAACAGCCCGGTTTACACGCGTTTCCTCACAACTTCCTACAAGGGCCAGCTCCTGGAGATTACCTTCACCAGCAACTTGAACACCGATCCCGAATTGAAAGAGGAAATCGACCACATCATGGGCTCGGTCCACCTCGAAGAATAGGGCGCTGTTTTATGAAACGAAACTTCGTGATTCTTCTTTTCTTTGGATGCGCTCTTGCCCTCCTTCCGCGTCCTGCGTCAGGCGCGATCTCGGTGGACGAGCAGGTCAAAAGACTGGCGCAGCGATACAACGAAGTAGAAACGCAACTTGATCGGTCAGTTCGTTATGCCAGTCGAAACGACAACGGCGACAGTGAGCAGGCGTGGTTCAACCGTTCGGATGATTTAATCAAGGTGGCGGTGGAAAGCCACAATGGCGCTGAGCGCCAGCTAACGGAATATTTCGCGCTCGATTTCGAGAACGATTACGACGGCATGTTCATGCTCATGCGCAAGGAAACGCCTGCGCCAGATGGCGGCGTGCAGGTGGAAGAATCGAGAAAATATTTTGGTGAAGCAAGAAACGGTGGGAACGGCGTGCTCATTCGCGAGCTTCGCAAAAGCGCGCACTTCAAATCGGGGGAGCCGACCGACACCGTGCACACGCCAAATGTAGTTGTCGATCTTACCAAGAAAGCGAATCAGCCAACGGAGGATCGGCTGAGGGAGATGTTGAATGTGCCGACGAAAATGGCGGAGGAGCTAAGAAAAGGTGCGCCGGAGTTCGATCCGTTCGCGAATGTTAAAGGCGACAGCGATAAGTATCGCGTCATTCACGGAACTGCATCGCCGGACGGACGATTTGCCATCGCATTGGGCTTTGCGGGCGAAGGAGTCGATTGGGATGCCGTTTATGACAAAGAGACCGAAAGCTATTACGCCGAAGGCGACTCAGAACACGTTTGCAATTACGTTGTCGATCTTACTCAAAAGAAAATTTTGGGTGAGACGGGCGCGGCCTGGTCGGGAACGCGTCGCCGTTATAATCATCCCGAATGTGTTATCACGTGGTCGCCCGATTCGAGCTTTTTCGTCCAATTGCTGGCTAACAAATGGGCATCGGACGATTGCGTTGCGGGAAAAATCGCGAGCGGACCGAAGTTGGTTGGCGCGGTCAATTTAATGAAGGCGCTTACACCGAAGATCTATGCCTTCGTGAAAAGGCGTCTCGACCCCGAAGGATACCCTTTGTCCTTTTACAACGAGAAAGTGAGTAACGACGGCGCAGTCGAAATGAAGGCCTACGAGTACATCTCGAGCGGAGAACACAAAGGCGATTCAGAATTTGGAGTTGGCGTTCGGCTGCGACTTCGCGAGACTCCAAAGGGACTCAGCATTGAAGGCATCAACATGCGGCGATTGCCTAACGAACAATGAATGAGGGTTTCAACTGGCTCCGGAAAGTCTTGTCGGCACTGAATTCGCTCGCGGCTATTCACGCGGTGTGCGGGCGCATTTGGTTAGTCGGAATTTTGATTCTGTTGTTATTTCCAAACGCTTTTGCGGAGACCGACTTTTCGACGTTCTGGAACAAATTTAGATCCGCGATCATCGCTGGTGATAAAGCGGCAGTCGCGGAGATGACGAAATTTCCAGTGTCGATGCCGTATTTGGTAAAAGCCGTAAAGAACAAGCCGGAGTTCTTGCGCCGTTATAATGAAATTTTTAAAGGCGAGGCCAATGCCTCCCAATGTTTTGCGAGTGCCAAACCGGAAAAACAATCCGCGCGGCGGTATGAGATCTACTGCCCTTTTAAGGAAACTCCAGACGACTGGGAAAACGCGCCGGTCCGCTTTGTGTTTGAACTGACCAAGAGCGGCTGGAACTTTGCCGGGCTCGACAATATTAATGAATGACAGACACGAATTTACGAATTCACACCAAACGATCCAACAACATGCCTCCAGTGTTACGCGGTTCGTGACAAAACACGTCAGCGCCTCAATCTCTATAACTACCGCGCGCGTGACCTTTCAGTTTTAATTTCTCGACATATACGCGCTTCACAACGGGGGTATGTGATAACCCCTTAAGGTTCGCGTTCCACTGTTTTTTCACCCATTGGTTCCTACATTCGTGTTAATCACAGTTAAGAAGTTACGTTTATAAAATATTAACTGCAGAACGACTCTACCACTGGGAAATTTGCGAATCTACCAGCTTGGATAACTCACTAGCGGATGGACACCTTCGGGGACACAAGCCACCCTTAACAAGAAGGGATGGCTTGCATCTACTTCAGCTAATAAACTCACTGAGCGTATTTGTATCCGGGTGATTATCTCACACGACGCACGGAATGTTTAGGCACATCTTACCTTTCAGAAGCCTTTGTAGAGAATCTGCGTGTTCTCTCCGTGCGAGTCATATTAGACGCCTGAAAGCACCATAACCCTCGTTATGACGTTTGGGCATCTTTACTGGTTAGTGGAGACGGTAAATTTGATTTCTCGTCCCGTGCTAATCCTCCCGCCTAGGTGGGTTTCCCCGCGGGAGCATGTTCCAGCCTCCTCCGAGTGCGGTGTTACCCTGACCACGCGGGCTTGGCTACGGTGCTGCTTTGTCTAGGGGCAACTCAGCCCTTCAGAATGTGAAAATTGTTCTACGAAATCGTGGTCACCGGCGGACAAAATGCGTCGAGATGTGATGCCCGCTGTCATCACCCTCCCGCCTAAATCCGACGCGTTCTGGAGGCTATTTTGTGGCAAAATGCGGTCACCGGCGGACAAAATGTAACGGTCGATGATTCTCTTAACTTTCCTCCAGCTGCCCTCCATCTCATAGGTCTGCCGGAAGTGATTAAAGCCATTGCTTCCGACCCTTCGGGTGTCCTCCCGTTTGCTTAATCTTCGGGCGAACTGTCTGTCGGTCGTTTCAAACCGAAAGATGCCTTTGCCACTGCCAAGTCTCTCGTTCCGCCACACGCGAAGTTCAGGCGGCCCGTAGGTGTAGTCAGAGGCGTTCACAGCCGTCCTCCCGAGGTGACAAATCGATCTAATTCTGACACTGGGATCAAAAGGTGCCGCAGTGCTCGATTTGGTTTGATCAATCCGCGTCCTATTAGACGCCGTAAAGTTATGGGTGAGATACCGCCGAGATATGCACAGGCGTCCTTCAATTTGAGGGCCGCTGGCGATATCTGGCGGGGAAGTTCCGGGTTAGGCTGAGGGTGTCGATGTATAATCATCGACACTTAATATATGCACAATAACTCTCCCGTCCAAAATTCGGGAGGAACTCAGGAAGAACTCTACTTGTTCCGTAGGAGGAACGTAACTAGGTCTTGTGTGGGTTCGATCCCAACTAGCCAACCTTTCGGGCCACGCAACTGTCTTACCTGAGGACAGTCGCTATGCTGAAGGCTTCGTGTAAGCGTGTGTCGATCAATTCCAATATGATCGCAAAGTTCCTTTGGTCTTAGCAATTCCAGTTGCCCGCCCCCTACCTTAATTGCGATGTATTCATCATTTAATCGAAAAGCTTTTTCTTCCCAACCCGGCTCCATCCTTCGAGCAAAAACGTAACCGTTCTCTTCAAGCAAAGCCTTAGCTTCACTTAGGCTCATGCTCTCACCCGCTTCTCGCGTCCAGGAATAGTATATTTTCAGCAGCAGAGTCATTGTTCATCAGGCTGGCCATCCGCTGCGAGTGCGCTGGATTAACATGCGAATAAGTATCCAGGATTAATTTTCCCCCATCTTTGTGTCCCTGCCATTCAGCGATGACCTTCACGTCGACGCCTTTCTCGATTGCCCGCGTGATGAACATTCTGCGCAACGTGCGTTGACTGAACGGGGGGAATCCGAGGCGTCGACATGCGCCAATGAGCGCCTTCTTCGCATCCCGGATTTTGAAGATCCGGTCACTGTTTGATTTTCCTTCACAAAGCCTCTCAAGGAGCGACCGCGCCTGCGGAAAAATCGGAATAGCAAAGCCTGTCGCCGTTTTCTGACGAAACGTGATAATCCGACCAGCATCAAAATCGATATCGCATCGTCTTAGAGATCCGGCTTCAGCCTGACCAAGTCCAGCCAGACCGAGAAACTCAAGAAAATCAGCACTATCTTCCGCATCTGCGTTGAACGGCTGTGCTCGAACGTCAGCGATGATGGCGTTAAACTGCTCCCACGTCGGTGTCAGCCGAATAGGTTTTTCGCGCTTGGCATAACGCAAATGCGTTGCCGGCGATCGCGATATAATTCTGTCCCGCACAGCCAAGTCGAATATTTCATTAACACATGAAATATGCAGATTGCGGGACGCCGGACCAAATTCGTAATTCGAAAGCCACACGTCCACATCGCTCGGTTTTATTTTTGAAACTTGGGTCTGACTACCCGTCGGCCAGTGCCGAAGGATTCTGCGGACAATGAAAGCCTTGCGCTCAACCGTCTTTGGTTTTTGGTGCTGAACTGTTTTCAGATATCGATTGCACAGCTCGGCCAAAGTGATCTTGCCCTGAGAGCGATCGATCTGTCGCTGCTGTTCTTTAAAGCGCGCCAGTTCACGCCTAGCGATCTCCCTATCCGTCGTTCCGAGAGAGCGCTTGATTTCCTTGCCCTCGGTCTTGATGCGCGCATAATAAACCCCGTTGGATGGATACCGATAAAGACATTCGCCGACTTTCTGGAGCTGGGTTTTTGGCCGCTGTGGTGATCCCATATATTCTGGAGAATACA
>WNFT01005588.1_pt1 | contig 12052 bp, 10 predicted proteins | sample 5400191 | NCBI WGS metagenome assembly WNFT01 (sample SAMN13153359, study PRJNA577476) | soil metagenome | isolation source: 80 cm saprolite under Madrone tree | place: USA:California | collected 2016-06-14
AAGAATTGCGCGTGCTTGACGGTGACTCTCCTTTATGGCGTCCTGCCCGGCCTTTATTGGATGCCGCTTTGCGACTTGAACAGAATAATGATACCTATTCGTGGCATGGTTGGAATAAACAGCAAATCACTACATTCCTTGACCGGTTGTCCCCAAGATGCAGCCTCGTTGTGGGTGTATGGGAAACTGTGCCAGGCGAAGCTGGCATCGCTGAGCGCGAGGAACTCGCATTAGGTGTTGTTTGTGAGGTCGTCAATGGCGAGGTTCACTCGATCTGCACTTTTCAAGCATTGACTTCGGCTGGATTGAAACCTTCGAGAGAGCTCGAACCTGGCGTTGACGACGCGTTGGAGATTATGCGTGCTGCCAGAAGGCTGGTGGCCCCGGTGGCCTGGGCGCTGTTCATGGAGAAATCGGCCTGGGATGAGTGGCTTTTTGCCGGCGGGGATGATGGCGCGGTGATTGACAAGGGGGAACTGCTGTCCACCTTTGCCCGTCAAGGACGGTGCGTTGTCTTCGCAAAAGGTTACTGTGGCGTATCTCCTTGATCCCACCAGAGGCCAAGGCGAGCAGTCGTCCCCCCGTCCACATACAGGATCTGTCCGGTGATGAAGTCAGCAGCGTCGGAAACGAGGAAAGCAACGGCGGCAGCCACGTCGGCTGGCCGCCCGACGCGCCCCCAGGGCACAATTGTATTTCCAAACTCCGTCGTATACCCAGGGATCGCGAAGTAGCGGGGCACCTCGATGATTCCGGGTCCAACTGCATTCACGCGGATACGCTGCGGAGCCAGCTCGATCGCCAGTTCACGCGTGAAGGCATTGATCGCACCCTTTGTCGCAGCATAAACTGGGTGTCTAGGAAAACCACCGAAGCCATGTATCGAGGTAATATTGATGATGCTACTCCCGGCCCGCTGCAACAAGAAAGGCAGGGCATACTGCGCACAGAAAAAGTAGCCCTTCATGTTTAAATCAAACACCTCATCGTAGATTGCCTCACTGGTATCGCTAAAGCTCAGGGCCCGCGTGACGCCTGCGTTGTTTACCAGGATGTCAAGACCCCCAAGAGCCTGGGCAGCCTCACCTAGTATACGCTCGCATTCGCTCACCTGGCCGAGATCGCCGCCTAGTGTGATGGCCTTTCCGCCACCGCGTTGAATCTCGGATACGGTTTCAAGAGCACCTTGTTCACTGTGTGCATAATGAACCGCAACCGCAGCGCCTTGATGGGCGAGTTTGTAGTGGTTGCATCAAAGCCTCCGTTTTCCTCACAATGACATCTCAATATGTAAATGAGGCACAACGATTTAACCGCAAAAGGCTGCTGCCTCAGCGCATCTTTCTTCCTGACGGCCATATGGTAATGTCAGCGGCTAGATGGCGGCACAGGCACCCCTAACCCCTGTGCGCCAGGCTGTGACGTTTTGAAGTCCTGTGACGAGCGTGCCAGCATCTCAAGTCCCAGCGAGGCACGGCGGACACGTTCACGGGCAGTCTGCACCGCTACCTGCTCGAGATGTACACCACTGGGGTAGATGTTCGGTGCATTGCGCAACCCGAACTTGAGATAAATAGGTGCGGCCACGCGGACAATCTCCGCAATCTCGTGGTAGCGGGCGAATCCTCCCAGGCCATCGGGACTCTCGATGTAGAGATCTATGGGTATCGAAATGACCTGTCGCAATGCCGCCAGCCGTGCCAGAGAAATATCAGAGGCAACATTGATCGTGTTCAACCCCTGATCGACCAGCAGCTTGATACCCAGGGGATTGGCTGCACCAAGCAACGCCGAGGCCTTCACGACCAGGTCGCGGGGTAACAGCCCTCGCCGGCGTGCCTGGTCAACGAGCCACAGGAGGCCTTCATCAGCAACGACAACACTGCGCAGGCCAAGCTGTACCGCACGCTCGACGTCGCTGAATGCGTACACGAGCTGATCCATTCCCATGTGTCGCCAACCAACGAGCTTGCCATCAGGGGTCAGGGCTTGTGCTGTGCCTTCCCATGGAGCGCGAGGACCTACAAAAAGACAGACTTCGATGCCGTGTCTATATCCGAGTTGAACCATCTCGCTGATTTCAGCATCGCTGAGTAGCATAATGCCACTTCCCTGCGAAACGCGATGGACGGGAGCGCCACTCCCCTCAGCAGCTTCGATTACAGCACGCAATGCCGCCGGGCCTTCAACACTCGGAATCTCCACGCGATAGTGCGCCCCATCCGGGAAAGATCCTGTCGACGTAGGTAGATCATGACGATCACCCTCCGGCAGTCCAAGTTCACGCAGTAACGTTTGCGCCATCCTCATAACATCTGCTCTTTCTCTAGTGATGAACCATACGTGGTCACTTGTAAACGCACTCAGGCCGATCAGAGTTCCTTGGCACTCTCGTCTTGAGACACCTGCTCATCCTGGATTGGAGTCGGCTGCAGGGCCTGGCGGAAGTGCCAATTCTCTGCGAACAGGTTGAAAAAAATGCGCTGTTGTGGATGCTCACTGATAACATCCAGGTTGAGCTTGACACCTAGCCCTGGCCCCTGGGGTAGCGCAAAGTATCCATCCACTACCTCCGGATTACCTGGCGCAGCAGCCTTCACCCATTCCTCTGCAAAATCGTTGAAATGCTCCTGAATCTTGAAATTAGGGGTGGAGGCCGCAAAATGGAGGGCAGCAGCTGTCGATACAGGTCCACCAACATTATGCGGCGCGACCAAAACGTAATAGACTTCTGCCCAGGCGGCTAGCTTCTTGGTTTCAAGAAGTCCCCCACATTGAGTAATATCTGGCTGAATAATGTCCGCAGCCTGCAACTCGAACAGCGTACGGTAGTCATAACGAGTATGCAGGCGTTCGCCTGTAGCAACAGGGATCGAAACCTTCTCTGCCACCTTTTTCAAGGCAGCGAGATTCTCGGGCGGAACGGGTTCCTCGATCCAGGATGGCTTGAACGGCTCCAGCTCGCGCGCTATCTCCACAGCTGTTGCCGGATTAAAGCGCCCGTGCATTTCGATGAGGAGTTCGGTATCCGGTCCAACGGCGTCCCGTACCGCCTCCACCAGCGCTACTGCCCTGGTCTTCTCTGCTCGATCGAGTTCATAGAAGCCCGCGCCAAACGGATCAAGCTTGAGTGCTCGATACCCTTTCTCGATCACACGCCTGGCGGCCTGATGAAACTCGTGGGGAGTGCGTTCGACAGTGTACCAGCCATTGGCGTACGCCTTGATTCGATCACGTACCGCCCCTCCAAGGAGCTGATACACCGGCTTACCAAGAGCTTGCCCCACGATGTCCCAGCAGGCAATTTCGATGACCGCGATGGCGGACATTGCAATCTCGCCTGCACGCGCATAATCGTTTCGATACATACGCTGCACCAAATCTTCGATGTTTGCCGGATCGTGACCGATCACATAGCGGGGCACAGCTTCTGCGAGATAGCCTGACAAGGCATCGGTATGGTTCACCATGCGGACCTCGCCGGCGCCTTCCAGCCCATCATCTGTAATGACGCGCACAAACGTAAGATTGCGCCAGACCGTACCCAGCACATAACTCTTGACATCGACAATTTTCATACTGTACTCACCAGTTTTTCACTCTGAGTCCGCTGCTTTTGAAAAGCGTATTGCTTGATGCTTTTGCCTCTTTTTGCGACACAAATAGCTTGACATACGGCTAACGCTCAGGTAAATTATACAATATAATTGTATTACAAATGGCAGGTGAGATGGCTAAGATATTTACTTCGCGCCAGCGACAGAACCTGTCTGAGCGGGTTGTTCAGCAGATTGGTTTGAGCATTATGCGCAACGAATTCAAACCAGGCGACGCTCTGTTGAGTGAACCTGAACTAAGCCTTCAATTTAATATCAGCCGGCCCGTTCTGCGCGAAGCACTTAAGATGCTGGTCGCGAAAGGGCTTATCGAGTCCCGGCCCAAGATTGGTACGCGCGTGCGCCCACGTACCGATTGGAATCTCCTTGATCCCGATGTGCTTGCCTGGCAGTACGAAATAGGACCCGATAAGTCATTTCTCCAAACCGTCTGCGAGGTGCGTCTCATGTTCGAGCCTACGGCTGCCCGCTATGCAGCTGCACGCGCTACCGCTGATGAGATAGACTTCATTGAGGAATGCTGTCAGCGCCTGCAGGCTACAGTCGACTCTGTCGAGGCCTACATCCCTGCAGATTTACAATTTCACGCCGCGATATATACAGCCGCTCATAACGAACTTTTGCAGAAGATTATGGTTACACTCGCTACACCTTTACACGCAAGCCGCGTCATCACATCACGCCTTCCCGGAGCTAACCGGGAAGCTATGCCCCTGCACTGGGCAGTTACCGGGGCTATTCGCAATCGTGATGCGCAGCTGACAGAAGCGGCCATGCGAGAACTGGTTATTCTGACGACTGATGACATCCAATGTGCGCTGGGAGGCGGATCGATTGAGGGAGAAGGGGAGTTAAAAGTTAGAGCGTAACCGGTATTGACCTCCTTGGTGGGTTCCTTGGGTTGTCCAAGAGATTATATAATTCGGAGGTATTTCCAATGGAAGAATCTAACATCTTATCAGGCTTTCCGCGTTTGCGACTCAGACGGCGCGATCTGCTCCAGGCTGGCGTGCTTGGCGCCACAGGCCTTTCCTTGCCCGCCTTGCTGGAAGCGTGCGGAGGCACCACCAGTCCGTCGTCTACAACACCCTCGGGTGAAGGGAGCTTTCCCAGCCACCCGACGTGGAACTTCGTATTTGTCAACCACGTGACGACCAATCCATTCTTCGTTCCCACCCAATACGGCGCCTCGGACGCCTGTGCCCTCGTGGGATGCAAATACCAGTGGACGGGTTCGGCGAACAGTATCGTTGCCGACATGGTTAACCAGATGAACACTGCCATCGCGGCCAAGGTCGATGGTATCGCGGTCTCGATCATCGATCCCGTGGCGTTCAACGCCCCTGTGGAGGCGGCATTGTCGGCGGGCATTCCCGTTCTTTCCTATAACGCTGATGCACCGCCCACCAGTAAGAATGCTCGCATGGCTTACATCGGGCAGGACCTCTACACGTCCGGTTTCCAGATGGGTAATCGCATCGCCTCGCTCATACCGAGCGGAGACGTCGCGGGCTTCATCGCCACCCCGGGCTCGCTGAACATCCAGCCTCGCATCGACGGCGCAAAGGCGGCCATTAAGGCGTCGGGGCAGCCGATCAACTTCACGGAGATCGCCACCGGTGCCGCAGTCAACGACGAGCTTTCCCGCATCGATGCTTACTACCTTGGACACCCGAATCTGAAGGGGATGTTCGCGGTCGACGGAGGTAGCACCCAGAGCACGGGTCAGATCATGGAGAAGTACAGCCTTACTGGCAAGGGCGTGCATGCCGGCGGCTTCGACCTGGAGCCGGTGACACTCCAGGAGGTTCAAAAAGGCAATCTCGATTTCACAATCGACCAGCAGCCTTACCTGCAGGGCTTTATTCCCGTCCTCCAGCTGTTCCTGTACAAGCTGTCAGGCGGGCTCATGGCACCATCAGACACAAATACTGGACTGCTCTTCGTCACCAAGAACAACGTTGGACCTTACCTGAACACCCAGACACGCTTCGAGGGCAGTTCCAGCGCGCAGAAAGTAGTGTCGCCGTAATAGGTTCAATCCCAAAGGAAAAGAGCCTGAACTGTTCCACGCGGTGAACTGTAGGGGCACCCGCAAGGAGTGCCTCTACAGATACGTAATTATATTATCTTTTTGTATCTGAAACAGCATCGGGCCATGGCAAGGAAGCATCTTTACGTCATGAAGGAGTAGATGAATGGCCAAAAACGTTCTCCCGAGCACCGCCGCTCAAAAGACAGAGCCGGAAAAGGCGCGAGGCAGGCGAGCATTCTGGTCGAACCTGGCTGGTATCCTCTTGAGGCGGCGCGAGGCGAGTATCATTGTAGTTGCTATCCTCCTGGTCGTGTATTTCCAGGTCTCCAACCAGAATTTCTTTACGCAAGCCAACATCCGCACGATCTCTCAATTCGCAGCAGCAACAGCTATCATTTCCGCTGGCGAAGTCATGCTGCTGATCTGTGGTGAGATCGACCTCTCGGTCGGCATGGTTTTTGCATTTGCCCCTTTCATTATGTACTTTACCTACCAGGCAGGCTTACCGATATGGATAGGTATCATCTTCGGCCTGCTGGCAAGTGCGGTCGTGGGACTGTTCAATGGCCTGGTCACCGTGCTGCTGAAGGTGCCGTCCTTCATCACCACGCTGGGCACCCTCTTCCTGATAGAGGGGCTTAACCTCACCATTTCCAACGGCTTTCCCGTCCTCGCACCAGTAGTGGGAGCTTTCAACCAGGTGTTTGGCAACAGCCCGTGGTCGGAGATCATCTGGGCTATCGCCATCGCCATTGTGATGCAGGTTGTACTCTCCTTTACTAAATGGGGCCTGCACACGGTCGCGACGGGTGGCAACCTGCTCGGGGCCAGCGAGACCGGCGTCAACGTCAACAGGGTCAAGATCGGCAATTTCATGCTGTGCAGCGTCTTCGGCGGCTTCGCGGGTATCCTGGAGGGGTTCCGCATTACATCCATCGACCCGCTGGCCGGTGGCACAAATATCATGTTCATGGCGGTGGCGGGGGCCGTCATCGGGGGAACCTCGCTGATGGGCGGCCTGGGCACGATTGTGGGTGCTTTCCTGGGTGTCCTGGTACTCTCTATCCTCTTTGATGGCTTCACCCTCCTGGGAGTGAGCGCTTTCACCTTCGACATAATTCTGGGCGCTGCGATCTTGATCGCAATGATACTTAACGTCCGTCTTCAGTTGTTACGAGAGGCAGGTCGGCAATGATAGAGCCACAAGAAGTTCCAGACGTGATACGGGCGGAGCACATAGTCAAGAGCTATGGCGCGGTCAAAGCCTTGCGCGATATAAATATGCATTTGGTGAAGGGAGAAGTCCTGGGCCTGGTTGGTGACAATGGCGCCGGTAAATCGACCTTGATCAAGATCCTGACCGGTTTCGTCCAGCCGGATGACGGCAAGATTTTTATCAACGGTGAAGAGGTCAAGCTGCGCTCCGTAACATACGCCCGCTCGCTCGGCATCGAGACCGTGTATCAAGACCTGGCACTCGTCAATGAGCTCACTGTGTACCACAATATGTTCCTCAAACGAGAGGTGCTCCTGAAGCCTTTCCCCTTGCTCAACAACCGGGTAATGCGCGAGCAAGCGCACGAGTACCTCAAGAAGATTGGAGTCAATATTCAATCGGTCGACACCGAAGTTGCCAAGCTCTCGGGCGGCCAGCGCCAGGCTATCGCAATTGCCCGCGCAGTCTACTCCAACGCGAAGATCCTCTTGCTGGACGAGCCCCTGGCCGCCATGGGCGCTAAGGAAGGCGCTCTGATCCTGGACCTCATACGCGGCCTGAAAGCCGCGGGCGAAGTATCGATCATTATGATCGCGCACAACTATGGCCAGGTCTTTGAGATTTGCGACCGTGTGAACCTGCTCCAGCATGGCACCATCACGCTCGACAAGCGAATAGTCGATACCGCGTTGGACGAGTTGAACGAACTGGTCATGCGCGAGTACCGCATAGCCGCGACCAGTTCTCAGTAACCTTGACCACGTCGCACCCCCGTGAGCACGTTCTGCATAGACAACCGTTTAGTGCCGTTTTGTAGTTTTGAGTTGTTCTGTAAGTAGGCCTCTCTAGCCGGATAACAATTTGTAAACTACAGATCACCTTCGAGGAAAAGGGGGTAACTCATGGAAAACAACAACGTCCTTGACAGCAAGTTCTCACGGCGCAAGCTCCTCAGTGGTACTATCATTGGGGGCACCGCAATCTCACTCACCTCGGCCCTGACCCTGGCTACTCCGAATGCAACATATGCCATCGGGGCAGGGGGTTCAGCAGAAGAGTCGTTGCCATCAGGACTTCAGTTTGAGATTCATCGCGGTAACATGAGCGCAGTCATCACCGAAGTGGGAGCAGGTCTTCGTGTCTTCTCCGTAGGCGGGCAGGAGTTCCTCTTCACCTTCAGCCAGGACCAGATGTCGATGTTCTCGGAAGGGCAGGTGCTGATCCCATTCCCTAACCGCATCGACATGGGATCGTACGTATTCAACGGCGTGACGGAGCAACTTCCGCTGAGCGAACCTGCCAGGATGAACGCTATTCACGGGCTTACCCGTTGGATGAACTGGGTCCTGGTAAGGAACGAGGGCCATCGCGTGATCATGTCTCTCGTACTGCATGCCCAGGATGGTTATCCATTCGTACTATCACTGCAAGAAACGTATGCGCTGACAGATCGTGGGCTCGAGGTGCAGACAGTCGCACAGAACATCGGTTCGACGGCGTTACCCTACGGCCACGGGCATCATCCGTACCTCACCGTCGGTACCAACTTGATCAACCCTGACACTTTGCGGCTCCCGGCCAACTCGTATTTCCTCACGAACTCTCGACTCATACCGATCCCGCCTGCCGTGCCCGTAACTGGCACGCCGTTCGATTTCCGCACACCGCATGCTATTGGCACTGTCCAGATGGATACGGGCTTCACAGACCTGATCTTCGACGCGGATGGTTTCGCACGCGTCAAGCTGACCGCGCCGGGAGGGAGTCCCCAGGTCACGGTGTTCATGGACTCTAATCACCAGTTCCTCCAGGTATTCACTGGAGACGCCTTGCCAGCGGCAGACCAGCGCCGCGCGATCGCCATCGAGCCTTACACGTGTGCGGCGAACGCATTCAACAACGGGTTGGGACTACGAGTTCTCCAGCCAGGGGAGTCGTTCACGACCCTCTGGGGAATCTCGGTATCGATCTAGCCTGTCCAGTTCAGGCCTCCTCAACGATGAGGCCGAAGTAGCGCCCAGCAATATCCAGCCAGGTCCGGCCACCCTCACTGGTAGCCGGATCTGGTTCGTGACGAACTGTAGTTAAAAGGAGATCCCTGTAGTGAGTGAAGTGGAACACGTTCTTGCTGCACAAAACAAACTTGGAGAAGGCCCCGTATGGAGTTCAGAAGAGCGGGCATTGTACTGGGTCGATATCGAAAGCAACTGCTTTTGCCGGCTGTATCCAACGGCAGAGAAATATGAAGTATTCGATATTGGTATACCGGTCGGCGTTTTAGCCTTACGGTCTTCTGGCGGCCTGGTTATGGCGACGAAAAACGGGTTCGCTTTTTGGGATCAGCAAAAAGGACTGCGTTTGATCGCGGACCCTGAGGCACATAAACCTCACACCCGCTTTAACGATGGTGCAGTCGACAGCCGGGGCCGTTTCTGGGCAGGAACCATGTGCGGACTTCCAAAGATGTGTGAAGAGCCAGAGGGCTCTCTTTACCGCCTCGATCCAGATGGTTCTATTCACACGATGGAAACGGGACTCAAGATATCCAACGGTATCAGCTGGAGCCCTGATAACAAACTCATGTATCTCACCGATTCGCCTCTGCATATGATTTACGTGTATGATTTTGACCCTGCGACGGGTGCTATCGAAAATCGTCGACCGTTTATTCACACCCCAGATGAACATGGTATCCCAGACGGCCTTGCGGTTGACAGCAAAGGCTTTATCTGGAGTGCTCGCTGGGGTGGATGGAAGTTAACTCGCTATGATCCTGGCGGAAAAGTGGAACGAGTAATCCAGTTGCCGGTACAATATCCCACAAGTTGCGCCTTTGGGGGAGAGCATTTAGACGAACTGTATATTACCTCTGCCTGGACTGCTTTGAGCGCAGAACAAAGAAAGCTGCAACCGTACGCCGGTGATCTTTTCCGCGCAAAGACAGATATCAAAGGGCTGGAAAGACCAAAGTTTGCTGGATGAGGGTTCTTTCACCAGAGAGTGGAAGTATCTTCCGTAGGAAGTCAAGTCCAATACTTAGAATGGAGTTGAGATTGTGAGTGTGGATATGTTATCGCATTATGTCGCTGGAGAGTGGTTGACTCCCAGTGACGGGGAATGGACGGCAGACGTCAATCCCTCCGATTCGACGCAGGTGCTCGCCCGTATCCCACTGGGTCATCCAGAGGTCATCGACCTAGCTGTCGAGGCCGCTCAGCGGTCTTTTGCCATCTGGAGAGGAACCCCTGGCCCAGAACGGGCAGAAGTGTTGCACCGTGCTGCTCACCTGCTGGCCGAGCTTCGACAGGACTTGGCCACGCTGGTTGCCTTGGAAGTGGGCAAGCCCATCGGCGAAGCTACGCAGGAAGTGGATCGCGGGGTGGTGATTCTGCGCTACTTCGCAGAAGAGGCGGTCCACCCGATGGGGATGGTCATTCCCGCCCAGCGTGCTGAGAGCCTCCAGTTCTCGCTGCGCCAACCACTCGGACCTGTCGCTGTCATTTCACCCTGGAACTTCCCGATCGCTATTCCCCTGTGGAAGATTGCTCCGGCCCTGGCGTATGGCAACACGGTGATATGGAAGCCAGCCGAAACCGCATCTCTGGTAGCGACTCGCCTGACAGAGGTATTTGCTAGGGCAGGCCTGCCCAAAGGAGTGCTCAACCTGGTGCTTGGAAAAGGTTCCAGCACCGGCGCTGCTCTCGCAGATCATCTTGGTATCCAGGCCATCACCTTCACCGGCTCTAACGCGGTCGGTATGGGGATTGCAGAGAGCGCCGCGCGGCGCAACATCAAGTACCAACTGGAAATGGGCGGGAAAAATGCAGCACTGGTGTTCGCCGATGCGGACCTTGACCAGGCTGCCAGACTCATTGCGTCTGGAGCCATGCGCTACGCCGGGCAGAAGTGTACCGCAACGAGCCGCACCATTGTTGCGGCGGAGGTGACGGATCCCTTCCTGAATCGTCTGGCGTCGCAAATTCGCGCACTGCCAGTGGCACCAGCCGTTGATCCCAGGAGTGCTGTGGGTCCCCTGATTGGGCCTGAGGCGATCGACAAAGTGAACCGGTACGCTGAGATAGGAGCCAGGGCTGGTCAAGTGTTGATCGGAGGGCATCCATCGACCGGCGAGGTGTTCAAGCATGGTTTCTTCTTTGAACCGACAGTGGTTGTTGATGTCCCCAACGACTCGCCAGTGACTCAAGAAGAGGTCTTCGGACCATTGCTGGTCGTACAGCGTGCGCAGACTATCGATGAGGCACTTGCACTGGCAAACAGCACAAAGTATGGACTGAGTGTCTCCTTGTTCACACGAGACATCAACGCCGCCTTGCACTACATTCAGGCAATCGAATGCGGCATGGTGCGCGTGAATGGTGATACGACAGGCGTCGACCCGCACGCCCCTTTCGGCGGCATGCGATCATCTAGCTCCCACTCCCGCGAACAGGGCCCGGCGGCTATCGAGTTCTTCACCGAGATTAAGACCGTCCAGATCAATCCAGCAGGTGCAAGATAAGCATTAGGCTATTTCTGCCCGGTCCCGTCTCAAGCGGCAATTAAAGCCGATTCTCATTAACAAACCCTTGGCAGAAAACTCGCCGCAGATATGGAAAAATCTGGAACGATACAGAGGCGTTCCATGACGTAAAGATCGTACGAAAAATGACGTTGTGGAAGACGTCAAGGCAGAAGTGAGGAGCGCGTATAATAACACAAAGGAAGTTCTACCTGTAGGTTTTAACAAGGCAGAAGAGGTTGGGAGATTGTGTGGTTGATCTCTTGTAGATTGGACAAACCGATCTCTATAGCTCGACTCTACTCGTTGAGTGATCTCGATGTGCGTTTCGTGTAGGAGGATGAATGGAACAGATGATTTGGAATCCTATCTTACGTCAATATGTGATAAATGCGCCAAACCGCATGAATCGCCGTGAAGGAACAAATGCATGCCCTTTTTGTGAAGACATTACAAAAGGCAGGGTTAGCCCTGACGCGCAAGTATGGCTACATCCAAACGACTTTCCGCCATTACAACCTCCCGTGGGCGAAGCATACGTAGTTATTTATAGCCGGGATCACCATCGTACTTTCACCCAATTGACCGTCAACGAGGTCAACGCCATCACACTCCTGTGGCGTGACCTCTACAGTGACCTCTCCTCGCGTTACCCCACCGTCATG
>WNFT01004584.1_pt1 | contig 12050 bp, 11 predicted proteins | sample 5400191 | NCBI WGS metagenome assembly WNFT01 (sample SAMN13153359, study PRJNA577476) | soil metagenome | isolation source: 80 cm saprolite under Madrone tree | place: USA:California | collected 2016-06-14
TGTAGTTCTGGAAGTGGAAGGGATAGAAACCTGCAAACGAATGGTCCTGCGCCGGCTAGGGCTGGCCTTTCTGCCACAGTTGGCGGTAACCCGTGAGCTGAAGAACGGGAAACTGCGCGCCATACAAATCACCGACGCGGAGCCGCTGCACCGAAGCCTGGACGTGATCCGATCGCGCCGCAAACCGCTGGAAAAAGCTGCGCAACGTTTTCTGGAACTGTTGAGATCGGCAACGCGCAATCGATGAAGAGTGATCCGATAGAAATTCACAATCCCAATTAGCGAATTAATTTAAGTTGCCAAACAATTTCAGTTGGCGAACCTGGCCAGGTTCCGCGCTCTGGCTTTCGCGGCTTCTTCTTCCCTGCGCTTGGGCGGAGCGCTGGTTTCGAGCGAATGCACGAGACGCGCCGCGGCGGCTGCAACTTCATCCACGGCTGACTGGAACGCAGGTTCGTTCGCTTTCGATGGTTTGTTGAACCCGCTGATTTTTCTTACAAATTGCAGCGAAGCCGCGCGAATTTCTTCCGGTGTAACCGGCGGATCAAAATTGAAAAGCGTTCTGATATTTCGGCACATTTTTCGATGACCTCGAAGCCGCCGGCGCAACGGTGCGCATGCCGAAGATACGAGTCTTCGCGGCGACTGTAGAAATGCTAAAACATGGCGAGCTACGGGACCAACATTATTTCCATTGCGGTCGCGCAAAGCCGCCGGAAGGCGCGCCGGCGGTTCCCTCGTCACTGTTCGCGGCATCCCACACTGCGCGCGTGACGGGATGGATGGCTGCGATTTTTTTCTGTGCCAGCGACTTGTTTATCGCGGGAAGTTCTTTCGCAGCGAATGCGTCAAACTGCGCGGAGACGTCCGTCAGTTCTTTTTTCAACGAATCGATTCGCGCGGATTGATAGTCGGTCGGGCGCCCTTCGTAGTTCAGGATGTCGCCGTATAGCTCGGTCGTCTTTTCGCGAATGCGGATTTCACCGGTGACCGCGCCACCTTCCTTGGTGGAAACGATTTTCTTGTGCAGCTCGTCCACGCTATCGGCGGCCTGTTGCAGGCGTTTGGCGAGGGTGGCATCGTTTTTCACTTTTGCGGCGCGCTCGAGCAATGCGTCGCGCATGGCGCTGATGCGATCAGCGTCAAAGCTCATGTCGCCAAGAAAGTTGTAAACGCGCATGGAAGCATCGAATTCGATCTGGCGATCTCCGGGCGTAAATTTGGCGCGCGGATCTTGTTGAACTACAAGCTGCGTTGTGTAGGTTTCCGTGCCGCGGGTCATTTTTATGGTGTACGTGCCGGGCACGACTCGGGGACCCTGCGCGGCTTCGAAGGCGGCAGTGGCGGCGGGGGGCACGCGCGGCGGCTTCAGCCGCATGGCCCACTCGACACGGCTAACACCGCGCCGGCTGTTGGGAGGAAGCGTGTCCACCAGTTTGCCTTGCGAATCGAAAACTTCGATTTTCATTTTTCCAAAAATGTGGCGTTTCTTCTGATAGTAGGTGACCACAGCGGCGTCAGGAGAATTTGGCCCATTATAAGTGGCGCTGCCTTCCGCCCACCCGCCGTTTGAAACGAGCCGCTGTTGCGGAGGCTTGCCCTGCAGAAAAACCACATCCTTCGCCATGATGTCGGGAGTCAATTTTCGCAGCGGTGTGATGTCGTCAATGATCCAAATGCCGCGGCCATGGGTGGCGACAACCAGATCTGATTCGCGAGAATGAACAACAATATCCCGCACCGGGACGCAGGGGAATTCATGACCTTTGTATTGCGCCCAATGCTTGCCGTCATCAAGGGAAACCCATAGTCCGAGTTCCGTGCCGAGAAACAGCAGGCTGGGGACGACCGCGTCTTCCTTGATCACATGAGCAAAACCGCGCACGCCGCTTTCCGGGCCAACCACCGGCGTCCATGTTTTTCCATAGTCGCTGGTCTTGTACACATGCGGAGCCATGTCGCCAAAGGTGTGCCGGTCAAACGCGGCATAAGCGGTGGACGCGTCGTAGAGACTGGCTTCGACCCAGGACACCCAGGAAAATTTGGGAAGATCGGGTACGTTGGAGACGACATTGGTCCAGGATTTTCCGCCGTCGCGCGTCAGCTGAAGGTTGCCGTCGTCCGTGCCTACCCAAATGACTTGCCCCTCGCGCGGCGATTCGCTGATCGAATAAATCGTCGTGTGCGTCTCGGCGTCGGAATTATCAACGGTGACGCCGCCGGATTCTTCCTGCTTCTGTTTTTCGGGATCGTTGGTCGTGAGGTCCGGCGAAATGCGATCCCAAGTCTGGCCATGGTCGCGCGAACGGAAGAGGAATTGCGCACCGATATAGATGGTGCCTTTTTCGTTCGGGCTCATGTGAATGGGAGTGTTCCAGTTGAAGCGCAGCTTGCCTTCTCCGTAATTTGGTTGCGGCTTGATGGCACGGCCATCCAGCGTGATGCGATTAACGCGGCCAACATTTCCGCCCTGCGCTTCGGCATAGACGTAGTTCGGGTCAGAAGGATCAGGAAAAACCCAGAAGCCATCTCCGCCGAAAAGATTCTCCCAACGGTTGTTGGTGATGCCGCCCGGATATTGCGAGTCGCCAATCCACGCGCTGTTATCCTGCAGCCCTCCGAAAACATGATAAGGATCTGCCTGGTCAACGCTGACGTGATAAAACTGAGAAATCGGCAGATTGTTGCCCTTCCACCAGGTGTTGCCGCCATCGTAGGAGTACCAGATTCCGCCATCATCACCGGCAATTAGATGATCGGTATTTTCCGGATTCACCCACACATCGTGAAAATCGCCATGAGCAGGGCCGCCGATGATGCTGAAGCTCTTGCCGCCATCCTCGCTCATGATCAGCGTTAGGTCCGGCTTGTAGACTTTGTTTTCGTTCTTGGGATCCACGATCAGATTGGCAAAATAGAAAGGCCGCCAAACCATCCAGTTGCTGCGATCGCGTTCTTCCCAGGTTTTCCCGCTGTCGTCAGAACGATACAGCGCGCTGCGCGTCGATTCGATCAGCGCATAAACGACGTTCGGTTTTGATGGCGCGATCGTTACAGCGATTCGTCCCCAGGGCTTGGCCGGCAGTCCCTTGGCGCTTTTCTCGTCCAGTTCCGTCCAGGTGGCTCCGCCGTCGCTGGTCTTATAAAACGCACTGGCACTGGCCGCAGTGGCGTTCTCTCCGCCGGAGCGGAACGTCCACCCTTTGCGGCGAAAATCCCACATGCCGGCGAAGAGGGTCTTCGAGTCTTGCGGGTCCATGGAAATCATCGAGCAGCCCGTGGAGAGATTCGCGCCCTTCAGAATCTTGCTCCAGGATTTGCCGCCGTCCGCCGTTTTGTAAAGGCCGCGGTCTTCGCTGTCACTCCAAAGTTTTCCTGGAACGCACGCATAGACGACGTTGCCATCCTTGGAATCAACCAGAATCTTCGCAATGCGCTCGGAATTCTTCAGGCCGACATTGGTCCAGCTGTCACCGCCGTCCGTGGATTTATAAATGCCGTCACCGATCGAAGTACTGTTGCGTGTCCACGCTTCGCCGGTGCCGACCCAAATGGTCTTGGGTGCGCTCGGATCAATGGCGATTGCGCCAATCGATTGCACATCCTGCTTGTCAAACTCCGGCTTGAATGTTGTTCCACCGTTGGAAGACTTCCACACGCCGCCGCTGGCCGAACCGACATAAACGGTGAGGCGTCCGCCTTCTTTTATCGCGGCGACGGCGGAGACACGCCCGCTCATCGCGGCGGAACCGATGTTGCGCGCGCCAAGACCGGAGATGGTGTCGGAATCGAATTTAGCTTCCTGCGCCGTCGATGCAGCAATGCAAATCAGCAGGCCGAGAAGCAGCGTCACGACGAACTTCATGTGACCAAAGATGTTGCGCATATCGAAGAGTCCCTTTTCAGCAGAGTTGAATCCGCAGTTCCGCACTACCCCATCTACAATTTGTCCCATTTGGTCCTTGGATCAACTGCCGGCCGGTGAGGCCTTGGCTTCAGGTTTGGACGAGGGAACGGAAAAACGCGCGTCATCCGAGGGCACATTCTGTTCAACTTTTTCGACGCTAATCTGGGAGCGCGAAGAACTGCCTTTGGGAGCCTGCTCGACGGAAAACGGATAATAGACTCCGTTCACCTTTTCGTAATCGCCATAGTAGATTTCCGTTTCTTGCAGCGCGCCGCGGATGGTGGTCTGAATTTCCAGCTTCAATTCCAGAAATGAATCCATGTCCAGGTAGTAGTAGCGGACATCGCCATTTTTCATGCTGAGTTTAACTTTGTAGCAATCTGTGCCTTCGACCGAATCGTGGCCCACCAGCTCGGCGTTGTGGCCTTTTTCTTTGTAATCCACCAGCGGCCCGTCAATATCGGCATCAACGACTAAGCTTTTCAGGTCATCCTGAGACATCAGTTCCGCGTCTTTGCGTCCGCCAAATGGATTAATCTGCCACCCCGCTTTGCCGTCATAGGCTTGCACCTGGGCCATTCCCTGAATGATGAATTCTTCGCGGACTTTTCCCGGGCGTTTATTTTCCTGCGTGACCTCGGCGCGAAAGGGACCCTGGCTGAATTTAGCGGTGGTGCGCACGGTGTTAATGGATTTGAGTTTCTCCACTCCGCCATGCGCCTGGATATTTTTGGCGATGACCTCATCGACAGTCTGTGCTCGGGCGATACACGCAAACGAAAACGCGGTCATCAGCACCGGAACGAAAACTTTCACCATTTTGGAAAACTCCTTGGATTGCGACCAGTGCAAATTTCATATTCAGCTAACTCCCAGCAATCTGTGCGCAAGAATAGTACACCAATTCATGCGGCTCACACTTATCACAGTCGGAACGGGCCATCAATTAGACGAGCCAAATCCGTAAATGGAAGCGGGAAAAGCAGGTCATTTGCAAAGCCCAGCTTGCGAAGTTCTTCTCCAAAGGTCGCGGCTGTGATTAAATTCCAATCCACGGAGACGCAGCATGCCTCGAGCGGGCAAACTTTTCGTCGGGACTTCCGGATACTCTTACAAAGAGTGGAAAGGGAATTTTTATCCTGAGAAGCTTCCGGATCGCGAAATGCTTCCGTTTTATGCGAAGCAATTCTCAACGGTGGAAATCAATCACAGTTTCTATCGCATGCCCACGGAAAACGCGCTTCTGAACTGGGCGAATGCCGTGCCGGAAGGATTTCGTTTCGCTTTAAAAGCCAATCAGAAGATCACGCATATTCAGAGACTACGCGGCTGTGAAAGCACGCTGAAACGTTTCCTGGAAGTCGCCAGTGTTCTGAACGACGGCGATCATCTCGGTCCTATTCTCGTTCAACTTCCGCCTAACTTTAAGTTCGATCGCCCCTTGCTTGAGGATTTCCTCGCTCTCCGCCCGTCCGCTTTCATGTTTGCCTTTGAAGTGCGCCATCCGTCCTGGTATACCGACGAAACGTATGGGGTTCTTCGCCAATACAGAACGGCGCTTTGTCTTTCCGAAACCGAAAAACAAATTCCTCCCGACGTGCTCACTGCTGATTTCACTTATGTGCGCCTGCGGCTGGAGAATTACACGGCAAAGCAGTTGGCCACCTGGAAAACTCGAATTGACAGCTGGCTAGCTCAGGGCATCGACGCATACGTCTACTGCAAACACGAGGACGCCGGGAAGGGACCGGCCTACGCCCGCCAACTGCTCGGAAAGACAGACTGACGCACACTTTCTTCGGGAGAGGACCAAGAAAAACCAACAGAACGAGGCGAAAGTATGGGACCTGGATTTGTCCAGTCGCGAAATCTTATCGAGCTTTTCCTTCTTGCTTGATTGTCCTACACTTTGTTTATGGCAAACGCCTATTTATTAAAAACCGAGCCGACGGAATATTCCTTCGCCAATCTCAAACGCGATAAGAAAACCGTATGGGACGGCGTTTCCAATCCTGTTGCCGTACGGAATCTTCGCGAAATGAAAGCCGGCGACCATTTGGTCATCTATGAAACCGGCGATCGCAAGGCCGCGGTTGGTACAGCCGCCGTTGTTTCCGTGAAAGTGACCGATCCCAAGAATCCGCAGGTAGAAGTCGCGGCGGGCAAAGAGCTCGCCAAGGCAATAACCCTGGCGGAAATCAAATCCAACAAACTTTTCGCCGACTCACCTCTGATAAGAATCGGACGACTCTCGGTCGTTCCTCTTACCGCCGAACAATATAAATTCATTACTGAATGACCGTGCTGCCTGGCCCGGTTTATGCAAAGTTTGTGTTACAACCTTAGAACCCCTTATGCATCATGTTTCGCAACAATAGGAGTTTTGCGCAGTGAAGAAGCCAATGCTCACCACCATCTCTATTCTCGTTGCTCTCGCGTTTCTGATATTTACGGGTGCGCAGACACTGCTACGCGGCAACAGTAACGCGCCGGCCGTTGGCTCTGCGGCCCCGGATTTCACATTGCCATCCCAGGACGGGCAAATAGTGAAGTTGTCCGCACTTCGCGGGCAATGGGTTGTCCTGTATTTTTATCCTAAAGATTTCACCAGCGGTTGCACGGTCGAAGCTCATAATTTCCAGCGGGATCTATCGGACTACCAGAAGCGCAATGCCGTGATTCTCGGCGTCAGTGTGCAGGACGAAAAATCTCACAAACAGTTCTGTGTGAAGGAAGGATTGGATTTCAAACTGCTCGCCGACACTAAGAAAGAAGTCTCGAAGTCGTATGACTCCATCCTCAACCTGGGAATCGCCAAACTTTCTTCGCGGCACACGTTTCTGATCGACCCACAGGGTGTTGTTAGAAAAGTCTGGCTTGACGTTGACGTCGCGAAACACAGCGCAGAGGTCCTTGCAGCGCTAGACGATTTTCAGAAAACAGAAAATCGTTAAGCCCCAATGGCTAATTGCCGGTTCGAACGCCCGAGACAAATTTATCGGTTGGCCAGGACTTTCAGTCCCGGCGCTTTAATCAAGCGCTCGTCCGCAGTCACCAGCGTTAGATCAAACACTTTTGCCGTTGCCACCAAAAACCGGTCAGTGGGATCATCATGGCCGATTGCCAGAGTTTGCAATTCTGCTGCGATTCTCCAGGTAAGTGCAACTTCTCTAAGTCGCAATGCCTGCACCGATTCTTCCAGCCAACCGTGAAATTGCTCCGGCAGACTGATCCTTCTTTTTCGGAGCAACACCGTCACTTCCCAAATGCTAACGGGAGAGAGCCACAGTTCGTTCCCCGAACTGGATAGCGCGAAGTGCACATCCGCCGATAACCGCCCTGGCTCCAGATCGCTCCAGATCCAGATGTGCGTGTCTAAGAGCAGGTTCATTCCGTTGACTTGCCTGCCAGCCGCCCTTCGATTCGCCCAACTTCGTCCGATTCGTCCTGTGCTGCTTCCCAGTCCGACTCGTCGCCGATTGGGCCAACAATATCTCCCAGAATCTCACCCATACCGACATGCGTACCCAATTTGCGCACCGGTTTCAGCCCCATGCCCAGCGCCGAAATTTGCGCCACCGGGTGTCCGAAGCGCGTGACCATCACCGGTTCGCCCGTTTTGCGCACCTTCTCCAATACCGCAAGACATGTGGCTTTGAATTTCGAGATAGCGATCTTTTCCATAACTGCCCTTTCCCGCGCTTCTTGTCCCGCGCTTCTTGGCGCCTTCGGACACTTAAAGTATATCGGATTCATGACCATAGTCAAACCATAGTTCAACTGTCGTCCTAAATAAACTATTTATTTATAGTAACTTGCGATCAGATACTGCCAGACTTAGTTTGTATGTCAGTGGAATAGGTTTTTGAGCTGGTGTGTTGAGATCGACGGGAAAGTCTCCGCGAGTCATCGCTATCCCTATCGTGACCGAGGTAATCGTCTTTGTGACCGATTGCATGGTGTGGAGGTCACTGCCGCGATAGAGCGGATGGAACTCGGTGCTGAAATAGTTGTATTGGCCGTGAGGATTTTGATTTTGGGGGCCCTTCTTTTGGGCGGCTTTGCCGTAAATCTGGCGATAGTCACGAGCGTATGAGCGCTCAAAGCCTACCGTTCCACAGCGCAGGACGAGCATGCTATCAAGCAGGCCGAATTTTTCGTGTGCTACGTCCGCGTCCAAATCCGCCAAGTTCGTTGGAACCAGACCAATTGCCTCTGGCACAGCCTTCGGCCAACTCTAAGGTGGGCGCCGATCCTGTGCTGTAACCTCACAGCATAGGACGAGTAGAGCAAAGGCCGCGGGCAAGATAACCCGCCTTCCTGGCAAGTCAATCCTCCTCGAATACAGGCTTCTTTTCATGAAGGATTCTGCGATCCACCGGCCGTTCTATCGACGGATTAAATATCGTCGCTGTCTGGAAGAGGCTCCGGGAGGTGACGGGTGCGGCACCAAAAAAAGCAAAATGTCCGCTTAAGTTCCCGCGTAAAATCTTTCCCAATGAAAACTCTCTTGAGTCCTGGTGATCGGAACGAAATACTCGATCGACTCGCGAAGGTGCATCCAGACAGTCAGCCCTGTTGGGGAACTATGTCCGCGCATCAGATGGTTTGTCATCTGAGCGATTCCTTTCGAGCTTCCTTGAACGAAAAGTACGTCAGTTCCTCGAGCACTTTCCTAAAGCGCACACTTCTGAGGTGGGTAGCGTTATGGGGCCCGCTCCCGTGGCCTCGCGGCGTTAAGACACGGCCTGAAATGGATCAGCAGCAAGGTGGTACGCCACCCGCGGAGTTTGCATCCGATTTGGAGACGCTCCGCATTCTTCTTGAGCGCTTCTGTACTTCGGAGGGCGAGTTCGCGCCTCACGCGATCCTTGGTCAGATGTCGAGGACAGAGCGCATGCGTCACGCCTACCTCCACATGGACCATCATCTGCGGCAGTTTGGTGCTTAGCGCAAACGGTCAAGGCAGGCGACGGACCAGTGCGTCCGTTGGCGATGCGGTCGTCGACCTTACGATGCTCGCACGAGCATGTTCGCCGTCGCGATATGGCGCCGATTGGCGCGGGGCCACTCGCAACAAGAGTGTACTCGCCTCTGCGCTGTTCTTCGAACGGTTACTGTACGCACGCGGAAATTCCCGACGTTTTTTCGCCTCAGACGTTGACGGGGTTTGTTCCACACTCCGACTCTTTTCGAGGCCGGTGAGCCAACCTTTTTCTGCCACGCATTTTCTTGGGCCCTGCTTCGGGCTAATTCCTGCGTCCTGCAGCTTCGCGGCCTCTGCTTTCTCGGTTCCTCCCCGTAAATCTGTGACTTGAACCATCGTTTGGCCATTTCGGAAGGATCGATTGGCCGCTCCTCGGCCTGTAAGTCCTGTAAATCCGAACTCCATCAAAAAGGCTTTTCGGAGGTCTGAAGCATCGGATGGCCAGGAGTACAGAATCGGAAAATGTCCCACCGCGGGCGAGTACGGTTCGCGTAGGGTCGCTCGCCTTGGGAGCAGTATCCACTCCGCCTTCGGGTGCCCCAAGGAAATGGGGCAGAAATGGAGAAACAAATTCTTAAGGTTCGTCGTCCCCATCCACGTCCGACGACGGCGCTTCTCCGCCCCGAGCTTTGGGATCGATCCTTCCCGCCTTCTCTTTTTCCAGCAGCTGATTCAGTGCAGGCACGCCGGTCCTTTTCAATTCTCCCCACCGCTCGACGGTTTCTAGCCTCGCGACTTCCAGTTCCAAGGCTAACGTCTCCATCTGCGTGGTCGGCGCGGCGTCAGCGGCATCCGCAATTGCCAAGAGTCTGCCGAAGCGCTGGTTGAGCGTCGAAAAATTCTCTGGCTGTTTCCCCGCAAGCGGCACGCCCGAGAATCCTGGTACCGCTGCTCCTTCCAACGCGGCAGCTTTCTTGTCGAATTCCGAAAGTTTCTGCTTAGCTTCAGCCGAGGACACTTTGCCCATCGCGGCCTTCACCTGCTCGCGCGCCGACTTCAATTCTGCCAGCGCCTCAAAGCTGTCGTTCATTCCTACCGTGGCTCCCTTCTGCATCCCAAATTGCTTTCGAAGGTCGGCCGCAGGAGTCTTCACCCGCGGATCCATCTTCAGCACCAGCGGCTGCGTGTACGATGCTCCGTCCACCACTAATTTCACGGTATACCGTCCCGGCAATGCCCACGCACCTTGCGGCTCCAGCGGCGTGTCATGCACAATCGCCGAAATCGGGAACCCGTGACCCAGCGATTTGGGAGCCGGCCAGCGTACGTTCCACACAAACCTGTGCATTCCGGCTTTCGCTGACACAATCTTTTCCTGTCTCACCCAATACATCGGAATCGGGTGCTTAGGTGCCATCTCCTCAAGCGTCTCAGCCTTATCCTCGCTCGAGTACACTCGCACTAATGATGTTTCGCGCTCATCCAGAATTTCCAGCGCCACCGGCCCAGCCGCATCCTTCGCCAGGAAATAATCAATGATCGCGCCATCCGGGGGATTTTTTCCTGCCGGTTCTTCCGGCGGCAACGGCGTATCCGGATTCTTGTTCCAGCGCACGCGCAGTGCTTCCTGCGGCGCAAACAGATATGCGCTCGCCTTCGCCACTTGCTCGCTAAGCTGCCGCAGCGGCGTGATGTCATCCAAAATCCAGAACGAACGGCCATGCGTCGCGACGATCAAGTCGTCACCATGAATCGTCAAATCCCTCATCGACGTGTGCGGCAAGCTCAACTGCAGCGGCTGCCAGTGATCGCCATCGTCAAACGAAACGTAAACGCTGGTTTCCGTTCCAGCGAACAATAATCCTTTTTTCACAGGATCTTCCCGCACCACGTTCACCGGAGCGCTGTCCGCAATTCCAGCAACAATTTCCTTCCAAGTCCTGCCAAAATCACGAGTGCGATAAATGTGCGGCCCTAAATCATCCAGCCGGAAGCGGTTCACCGCTGCGTATACCGTCCCCGCCTCGGTGCGCGAAGCTTCGAGGATTGACACTTTGCTCCACGGTGTCAGCTCCGGTGGCGTGACATCGGTCCAGGTTTTTCCGCCGTCGCGCGTCAGCTGAATCAGCCCGTCATCCGTGCCCGCCCAAATCGTGGATTTTTCCAAGTAGGAACCGGCCAGCGCATACACTACTCCGCGATGTTTTCCCTTTTCCGGATCGCTCGCGGCAAACGCTCCAAGACTCGCCGGAGTCTCATAGGATTTCCGAGCCAGGTCCGGACTGATGACTTTCCAGCTTTTGCCGCCGTCAATGGTTTCGAACACCACATTCGCGGCGAAATACAACTTGTGCGGATCGGTCGGGGAAAACATCAGCGGTAATGTGCGATCGTAGCGATATTCACCGCGCCGCACCGGCTCCGGCGCAACGTCCTGCACTTCGCCCAGCGTCAGATCGGTTCGCGTAACCCGCGCGCCGTAAACGTAGTTCTCGTCCAGTGGATCGACGGCAATCGTTCCATACTCCTCAACGCCCGGCAGGCGCCACTCCCGAAAGGTAATTTCCCCGTAGTCGCTGCGGCTCATCGTGGCCGCGGACCCACTTTCCTGCTGCGCGCCATAGACCCAGTAAGGAAAGCGGTTATCCGTCGTCACGTGATAAAACTGCGCGGTCGGCTGGTTATACCAACTACTCCAGGTCGCGCCGCCATTGACGCTGATCGCCGCGCCCTGATCGCTGGATAGCGCAATAATTTGTCCATTGTCGCGATTAATCCAAATCCGCTGGTAATCGTCGCCGCCCGGCGCCCCTTTCCATCCCACAAAAGTTTTCCCGCCGTCGGTCGATTTCCACGTGGTCGTATTTTCGACGTACACCACATCCGGATTGTCGGGTGCCACCGCGATACCCATCGCTCCCGGTCCCCGTCCGCCAATCCGATGATCGTCATTCATCTGCGTCCATGTTTCCCCGGCATCGTCTGACCGATACACTCCCGCCTTCTTGTCCGCTTCCACCGAGGCATAAATTCTCTTCGTATTGCCCGGCGCAATGGCCAGTCCGATTCGCGCAACTCCTTCTTCGGTGCCCGGCAATCCTTTGGTCAGGGGCCGCCAGTTCGTCCCGCCGTCCGTGGACTTATATAAACCGCTTCCGGCCATTTCGATGGAAGCGCCACTGCGCACTTCCCATGGCGCAACCCGCGCCGCCCACA
>WNFT01004585.1_pt1 | contig 12050 bp, 10 predicted proteins | sample 5400191 | NCBI WGS metagenome assembly WNFT01 (sample SAMN13153359, study PRJNA577476) | soil metagenome | isolation source: 80 cm saprolite under Madrone tree | place: USA:California | collected 2016-06-14
GCCGAGCGCCACGCCCTCCTTGATCTCGCCCAGGTTCGCCGTGTCGAGAAAGATCTTCATCGCGCCCTCCTCCGGAGTCGGGTCATTGCCGCTCGATCGTCACGCGCGTTCCCGCGCGCACCTTCTTGAAGACCCGGGCGTCGCCCACAACCTTGCCCACGACGTTCACGGGGCTCGCCGGGCGGCACTCGTCGCCGTGGCTCACCGGCGTCGGGCCGAAGAAAATGCAGAAGGCGCGGCCCGGGGGCCAGTAGCCGAGGTCGCCCGCGTCGACGACCTCGCGGGGCGCCTCGGCGGCCGCCGTGAAAGGCCGATGCCGAAGTAGATCTCGTCGCCCCACGTCTCGCCCTTGGCCTCGAGCGGAAGCGCATCCCAGATCGCGCACGCCGTCTGCGAGTCGTTGAGCCACGCTTCCGCGGAGACCGATCCCGCCGTGATCCGGATCGCGCGATCCATCACGCTCAGCCTAGGCCGCGGTTCCGACACGTGTCAAGCAGAGCACCCGGCTGGCCGCGGGTCAGGGCGACGGGGCGATGGGCGACGGGGGGATGGGGGGCGAAGGGACCCGTTCCCAGCAGCGGCGACGGGAGTGGAGCGCCTGGATGGAGCCCAGCCGCACCGGAGCAGCGGACGCGTGCCGCGTGGTCCTCTCGCCCCGCATCGCCCCCGTCGCCCATCGCGCCGTCGCCCTGACCCGCGGCCAGCCGCCGTCACCCGTTGCGCCCGTAGTCGGCGAGCGCGACATCGAGCGTTGCGCGATCCGCGACGGTCGACCAGCCCTCCCCCTCGACGGCGAGCGAGCCCGCGCACGCGGCGGCGGCCGCGGCCTGCCACGGGTCGCCGTCGCGCTGATACTGGACGAGGAAGGTCGCCGCGAAGACGTCGCCGGCGCCGGTCGGGTCGACCTCTCGCGCCGGCCGCGGGTGAATCTCGTACCGCTCGCCGTTGACGAACAGGAGCGCGCCGTCGCGGTCGGCGGTGAGGACGCCCACCGGCATGCGCTCGAACCACTCGACCACGTCGTCCTCTTGACCCCGGATGTCCTCGCGGCTCAGGAACAGTGCCTGGACCGACTGCAGCAGGCGCTCGGGCGAGCGCCAGACGCGCGGCACCACGAGGCCGTCGGCGGCCGTGTGACGGAGCCATCCCTGGGCCGCGGCGCCCACGGCGCCGTCGGTGAACAGGGTCGCGATCATCGGGTCGACCTCGTCGAGCACGGGGGCAAGCAGGGTCAGCGCCGCTCCCCGCCAGTCGTCCGGAACGTCGGCCATGGTCAGGGGGTCGGCGACGGCGCGCACGTGGGACACGCGGCTGCCGGCGTCCTGCCGGTGCTCGAATCGACTCGTGTCGGCCGCCGGGATGCTGACGACCTCGATCTTGGGCGGAATCAGGTCGAGCGGGAAGTCATGGGCGTGGCTCGTGAGGAGCCCGACCGAGAGCCCGAGCCGGTGGGCGGTGACAGCGGCGAAGAGGGCCGCGCCGCCCGGACGCGTGGATTCGCCGATGCGGTCGAGAGTGACGTGCCCGATGGCGACGAAGTCAGGCGCGCTCACGCGGGTGTTAGAGGTCGAGCTCCTTGGCGATGATCTCCTTCATGATCTCGCTGGTACCGCCGCCGATCGTAAAGAGCCGGACGTCACGCGCGAAGCGCTCGATGGCGTACTCGCGCATGTACCCGTAGCCGCCGTGGAGCTGCACGCAGTCGTAAGCGACGCGGTTGGCCATCTCGGCGGTGAAGAGCTTGGCCATGGAGACTTCGCGCACCGCGTCGTCGCTCCCGGCGTATGTCTGACACGCCGCGTAGGTGAGCCAGCGCCCGGCCTCGATCAGCGTGGCGAGATCGGCGAGCTTGTGGCGCACGGTCTGCTTCTCCGAGAGCGGGCCGCCGAACGCCTGGCGCTCGCGGACGTAGGCGATGGTGTCCTCGAGCGCGCGCGCGGACATGGCGACGGCGTGCAGGCCGGCCACCAGGCGCTCGCGCTGGAAGACGCGCATGACCTCGTAGAACCCGACGCCCTCGCGCCCGAGCAGGTTCTCGGCCGGCACGCGCGCGTCCTGGAAGGAGAGCTCCGCGGTGTCCGAGGCGAGCATACCCGTCTTGGCCAGCGTGCGGCTCACGCCGAACCCCGGCGTCTCGCGCTCGACCAGGAACATCGAGATGCCCCGGTGGCGGCGGGTCGTCTCGGCGGCCTCGACGCGGGCGGCGACAAAGTAGAGGTCGGCCAGCGCGCCGTTCGTGATGAACATCTTGGAGCCGTTCAGGACGTAGTGGGCGCCGTCGCGGGTGGCCCGGGTGCGGATCGCGGCGACGTCGCTGCCGCCCCCGGGCTCGGTGACCGCGATCGCGCAGAGCTTCTCGCCCCGGCAGATTGCCGGCAGATACTTCTCCTTCAGCGGCTCGCTGCCCGTCCAGTAGAGGTGGGGCGAGGCCATGTCCGTGTGGACGCCGACGGCCATCGCGAACGAGCCGGACCGCGACCGCGCGCACTCCTCGTGCAGGACCGCCGTGGTGAACAGATCAGCGCCGGCGCCGCCGTACTTCTCGTCGTACTCGATGCCCAGGAAGCCCAGCTCGCCCATGCGCGGCCAGATTGCCTTCGGAATGCGACCGGCCGCTTCCCACGCCTCGACGTGCGGCATGACCTCCCGCTCGACGAAGGCGCGCACTGTCGCGCGGAACATCTCATGGTGCTCGCCGAAGACCTTCACGCGGCCCGGATCACTCGTTGCCCCAGCGGGCCTTCACGGCGTCACGGTCCACGCCGCCCTCCGCCGTCCGAGGCAGGGCCTCGGTGAACACCACGCGGCTCGGGCGCTTGAAGCGAGCGATCTTCGAGACGACGAAGTCGCCGATCTGCTGTGCGGTATAGCGGTCGGCGGGCCGAACTTCCACGACCGCCTTGATGGCTTCGCCCCACTTGACGTCGGGAACGCCGTACACGCACACGCTGCTGATGCCGTCCATCTGGACGATCACCGATTCCACCTCGGCGGGATAGACGTTCTCGCCGCCGGGCTTGATCAGTTCCTTCTCCGGCTTGCGCTTGACGTAATAGAGCCAGCCGTCATCGTCGAAGCGGCCCACGTCGCCCGTGTGGTGCCAGCCGTCGCGTAGCGTGTAGGCGGTCACCTCCGGCTGGCCGAAGTAGCCCCGGAATACCACCGGCCCGCGCACCACGATCTCCCCGGGCGTCCCCACGGACACGTCACGGTCGTAGTCGTCGACCAGACGCACCCGGCATACCGAAATGGGCTTGCCGGCGGCGCCGGGCCTGTCGCGCGCGCGCTGAATGCTGACGAACCCGCTGGTCTCGGACTGGCCGAAGCCCGTCCAGAACTGGGCCTGCGTCTCTCGGTGCAGGCGCTCGATGGTCGGCGGCGCGTCGAGACCCGAGACGTGCGTGAGGCTCGACAGCTTGCTGCCGAGCTTCTGCGCGGCGTCCAGGAGGCTCGCCAGCACGGGGGGAAAGTCCGAGACGTGCGTGACGCGGTGGGCATCGATCAGCCGCACCGCTTCCTCGGCGTCGAAGCGGGCCATCACGACGCCGGCACCGCCCGCGTGCAGGTGCGCCACCAGATTGCCCAGCGCGGTGATGTGGAACAGGGGCAGGGCCAGGAGGTACCGGTCCGCCGCGGTGAAGCCGAGGGTCGCGATGACGACGAGGGAGGCGGTGAGGACGTTCGTGTGCGTGAGCACGGCGCCCCGCGGAATCACGTCAACCGCCGCCGTGGAGATCACCGCGAAGGGATCGTCGCCGGAGACGTCCGCGGCCGCGGGCGGCGCACCCGCGCGGTATAAGCTCGACAGGGCCTGGAAGCCTGGCGCCGGCCCGTCGCCGAACTGGTACCAGTGCGCGATGCCGCGCTGCGTGCGGGGCCAGTCGCCCACCACTGACAGGGTGGACGCATCCGCGACCATCATTTTCGGAGCGGCCCGCTCCACCACCCGCTCGACTTCCTGGGCCGTCAGCCGCCAGTTGATGGGGTACGCGATGATGCCCTGGCGGGCGCACGCCCCGTACAGGTCCACGTAGGCCGTATCGTTCTGGGCGAGGATGCAGACACGATCGCCTTTGGACAGGCCCAGCCCCGTCAGCCCGGCCGCCAGCGCATCCGCCCGCTCCAGCAGCTGCCGGAAGGACCACTGGCCCGGGCCCTGGATCAACGCGGGAGCGTCGCGGTAAAGCGCGGCGCTCCGCGCCATCATGTCGTAGACCGTGAAGGCCTGGGCGCCCATCTCGACTACTGGCCGACGATGTCAGCCTTCATCGGGCCGAGGGCGCCCAGCAGCTCGCTCTTCTCCGTGGGCCCCACCTTGTGCTTGTCCATCGCCTTGACGAGGTTCTCGACAGTCGCGTTCCACTCGGCCTCGGTGACCTTCATCCCCGTGTGCGCCGTTTTCATGTCTCGCCCGAGGTAGGAGCAGGGCCCGCCGGTGGCGTCGCAGATCTGGTCCGAGAGATTCGACTTCAGCTTCTCGATCTCGGGTCCTTTCATGTCCTTGAACCGGGCGTTGACCCGGGTGTCGCCGGCCATGTTGGTGACGAAGTCGGCGACGACGATCGAGATGCCCTCGCGCCCACCCAGGCGCTTGTAGAGCGTCGGCGGCGGATCGCCCATCGTCGCGCACGCGGCAAGATTCAGCGCCGCGATGAGCACTGCGAGTCCGAGTCCGATCGCGCGGGTGAGTCCCATGGAGTGCGCTCCTCCTAGGAAAGCCAGCGTTTTCGACGTTTGTAGTGTTTGACGTCGCGGTACGACCGGCGGGCGCCGACCTCGGTGAGGCCGAGGTAGAACTCCTTGATGTCTGCGTTCTCGGCGAGCGCCGCCGCGGCGCCGTCGAGCACGATCCGCCCGTTCTCCATCACGTAGCCGTGGTCGGCAATGGTCAGCGCCAGGGCGGCGTTCTGCTCGACCAGCAGCACGGTCAGCTTCTCTTGTCGGTTGAGCTGCTGCACGATCCCGAAGATCTCCTCGACCAGCATCGGCGCCAGCCCGAGCGATGGCTCGTCGAGCAGCATGACGTGCGGGTCCGCCATCAGCGCGCGGCCGATCACCAGCATCTGCTGCTCGCCGCCCGACAGGTACCCGGCCTGGATCCCGCGCCGTTCCTTGAGCCGGGGAAAGTACCCATAGACACGCTCGATCCCGGCGGCCACCCGTTGTCGGTCGGTCTGGATGTGCGCCCCCGCGATCAAGTTCTCCTCGGTGGTCAGGTGTTCGAAGACGCGCCGGCCCTCGAACACCTGCACGATGCCGCGCCTGACGACCGCGTGCGGGGGCAGTCGATCGATCCGCTCATTCTTCAACTCGATGGAGCCCTTCGTCACCTCGCCGCGCTCGGATCGCAGCAGGCCCGAGACGGCCTTCAGCGTCGTCGTCTTGCCGGCGCCGTTGGCGCCGAGCAACGTCGTGATCCCGCCCTCGCGGACGTTGAGCGACACGCCCTTGAGGACGAGGATCACGCCGTCGTAGATGACCTCGACGTTGTTGAGACTCAGCATGTCGGTCCGTCTACTTCTTCGCGCCCGACTCCTTGATGTGCTTGGCCACCACGTCCTGGTAGGCGGCGAACCAGTCGGTGACCTTCTCGAACTTCCCGCCTTTCACCTGCCAGATCTGCACGAGCCCGCCGCCCTCGTGGTCGGTCGACGTGATCTTGAGCGGCGGCACCAGCCCGCCCAGGGTGAAGTTCGAGATCTTCTCGAAGCCGGCCTTCGTGTCGACGCCGGTGATCTTACCGTCCGGCTTGGCCTTCAACGCGTTACGGATGGCCTCGACGTGCAGCGCGGCGATGAGCACGCCCCGGTTGTAGAACACGGTCGACGCCATCTCCTTGGGTGCCGGCTTGCCCTGCTGCTTGTACATCTCTCGGATCTCGTTCAGCACTGGATAGTCGGTACCCACGCCAGCGAACTGCATGACGTAGTACCCCTCGGCCGCCGCGAAGCCGCCGGCGCCCTCGATGTTGGCCTCGCCCGCGCCCCAGACGAACGAGACGAACTTCCGCAGGGGGTACCCCACCCGCTTGAACTCTTTGATCGACACCGACGGCGCCCCGCCGAACAGGTGCCCGATCACGAAGTCCGCACGATAGCGCTGGGCGATGTCCAGCACCTGGGCGCCCATCTCGACGCCGGGCGGCGGAACCGCGAAGGTCTTGAGCTGGAAACCTTCCCGGACCGAAAGATCCTCGAGCACCTCGATCGGCTCCCGCCCGGCGGGGTTGTCATAGAAGATGAACGCGATCTTCTTGCCCTTGAGGCTGCCGCCGAGCTGCTTTTTCACGAAGTCCACCGCCGCCGTGCCCTGCGACCAGTAGGTGGCGGCGATGGGAAAGATGTAGGGGTACCGGATTCCATCGGCGGCGGCGGCGCTGCCGAAGCCCGGCGAGGTGCCGGGGATCCGATCCTCGGTGAGCTTCGCCGCGAGCGCGTAGATGTGCGGCGTGCCGTACACGGCTATCGTCACCGCGCCGTCCTTCTTGTGACGCTCGTAGGACTCGACCGCCGGCGGCACCTTGTATTCGTGATCGATCTCGAGGGCCTTGATCTTGAAGCCCTCGACGCCGCCCTTGGAGTTCACGAGGGCGATGTAATCGTGGAAACCCGGGCACAGAACCGTGCCCACGATCTGGGTCGGTCCCGTGCGGTCACACTGCACACCGATGACGATCTCGCCCCTCGACTGGGCGTGGGACGGCGCCGCCGTCAGCAGGCTGCCCGCCGCCAGGATCAGCGCCGTCGCGATAGCCGGGAACTCTCTCATGGTGCAATCTCCTTTTTCACGTATGTCAGTAGGCGAACGGCCAGACTCTGAAATAGCTGCGGATGTTCCGCCACAAGCGGTTCAGCCCCTCGGGCTCCACGATCAGGAAGAAGATGATGAGGGCGCCGAACATCATCAGGCGGAGGTTGGGAATGAGGTTGAGCACGGTCTGCGGGGCGAAGAAGATTCCGCCGAAGGCCTCCATGGCGTAGCGGATGACGATCGGCAGCAGGGTCACGAAGATGGCCCCGAAGATCGAGCCCAGCACGGAGCCGAGCCCGCCGATGATGATCATCGCCAGGTAGTCGATGGACACGCCGATCTGGAACTGCTCGTAGTTGGCGATGCCGAGGAAGTACGTGTACAGCACTCCGGTCATCCCGGCGTAGAAGGACGAGATGGCGAACGCGAGGAGCTTGTAGCGGAAGATGTTGATGCCGATGATCTCGGCGGCGATGTCGTGGTCGCGAATGGCGATGAAGGCGCGCCCTACTCGCGTGCGCATGAGGTTCATGGTCCCCACGATGCCCAGGACGACGAACACCAGCAGGAAATAGTACATGTCGCGCTGGCTGCTGAGGACGATCGGGCCCAGGCGCGGCCGCGCGACCTCGATCGACGCCTGGACGCCGCCGCTGATGAAGGTCACGTGGTTGATCGTCCACTCGATGATGAGCTGCCCGGCCAGCGTGGCGATGGCCAGGTACAACCCCTTGATGCGCAGGGACGGGATGCCGACGATGGCGCCGATCAGCGCCGCCATGAGCCCGCCGGCCAGCAGGTTGACGGGCCAGGGCGAGCCCAGGCGATTGGCGAGGTTGGCGGCGGTGTAGGCGCCGACCGACATGAACGCCCCGTGGCCGATCGACACCTGTCCCGTGTAGCCGACCAGGATGTTGAGGCCGAGCGCTCCGATGACAGCGATCCAGACGAGGTTGGCCACCGACAGGTAGTACTCGTGCAGCGCGAGCGGGATGACGATGAAGAACAGCACCGCGATGGCGGTCACCGTCCACCGCGCGATCGGCAGCGGATACAGGCCCATATCCGCTTCATAGCTTGTCTTCAGCACCCCACACTCTCGATGAATCACGCCTTGCTCCGCGCGTCGAGCCCGCGGGGGCTCCACGCGGCCGGCACACAGGGTATTCCACGCACGAGGGATGCTGCGACGCGTTCTATACACGCAACGCGAGGGCGCGGAGCATGGCGGCAGGGCGGGGTGAGGGGTGCTGCGACCCGTTCCCTCCGTGCGCTATGCGGACGCGCTGCGCCCGGATGGAGCCCAGCCGCAACGCGATCTGCGCACGCGTGCCGGGTAGTCGCAGCGCCCCTCATACGCGCTCGATGATGCGCTTCCCGAAGATTCCGTAGGGGCGAATCATGAGCGCCAGGATCATGAGGACGTAGGGGGCGAAGTCCTTGGTGCCGCCGCCCACGTAGGGATCGACGTAGCCGGCGGCGATGTTCTCGACGACGCCGACGATGAGGCCGCCGAGGATCGCGCCCGGAATGGAATCGAGCCCGCCCAGGATCACGACCGGAAACACCTTGAAGCCGACCAGCGCGAGGTTCACGTCGACGCCGAGGAGGTTGCCCCAGAGGATGCCGCCGAGCGCCGAGACCATGCCGGTCATGGCCCACGCGACACCGAAGTAGCGCTCGACGTCGATGCCCATGGCCATCGCGACCTGCTGGTTGTCGGCCACCGCCCGCATGGCGATACCCTTGCGCGACTTCAAGAAGAACCAGCCGAACCCAGCCAGGAAGGCCAGGCTCACCCCGGCGCCCAGCAGCTGGATGGGCGGGATGAAGAGCGGGCCCAGCATGAACGGCTCGTCGCGGATGGGTAGCGGTAGCGGCTTGGTCCCGGAGAAGATGGTGAACGGCCCGACGCCGCGCAGGATCGACGCCAATCCGATGGTCGCCATGACCACGGCGATCACCGGTCGGCCGATGAGCCGGCGCAGCATGACGCGCTCGAGGACGAAGCCGAACGCGATCAGGCTCACCAGCGCGAGCGTGACGGCCAGCCAGAGCGGCGCCCCCCAGACCATGAGGGCGCCCGCCGCCACGAAGCCCGCGATCATGACGAACTCGCCCTGGGCGAAGTTGATGGCGTCGGTCGCCTTGTAGACGAGCACGAACCCGAGCGCGATCAGCGAATACATCAGGCCGATCAGCAGGCCGTTCGACATCAGGAGGAGGAAGAAGCTGAAGTCGTCAGACACGAGCGGCCGCTTCGGTGTCGACGTCCTCGAGGTGGACTTGCGACTGGATGTTCGCCTGGCGCCCGTCCTCGTAGGTGATCGCCGTCTGGAGCTCGACCTCGTTCCGGCCCGAGTAGAAAGCGTCGATCACCGGCGCGTATTTCTCGGCCACGTAGCGCCGGCGGACTTTCCGCGTGCGCGTCATCTCGGCGTCGTCGGCTTCGAGATCCTTGGTAAGCAGCAGGAAGCGGCGGACTCTCGTGGCGTCGGGGAGCGTGAGGTTCCCCTTGGCGATCTCCTCGCGGATCAGCTCGCGCACCTCGGGCTTCTGGCTGAGGTCCATGTAGGACGTGTACGGCAGGCCGCGCCGCTCGGCCCAGGTGCCGACGGTGACGGGGTCGATCGCGATCATGGCGGCCACGAAGGGACGGTCGTTGCCGAAGGCCACCGCCTCGCGGATGTACGGGCTGTACTTGAGCTTGTTCTCGATGAACTGGGGCGCGAACGCCTCGCCGCGCGCGGTCACGCCGCAATCCCTGGCCCGGTCGATGATGACCAGGTGGCCCCGCGGATCGACGAAGCCGGCGTCGCCGCTGTGGAACCACCCGGCCGCGTCGATGACCTCGCGCGTCGCCTCGTCGTTCTTGAAGTAGCCCTTGAACACGCCGGGGCCCTTCACCAGGACCTCCCCGCGCTCGGCGATCTTCACCTCGATCCCCGGGCAGGGACGGCCGGCGGTGGTCGGGTTGGCTTCGCCGTCCGGCTGAATCGAGGTGAGGCCCGTCACCTCCGTGCAGCCGTATACCTGCTTGAGGTTGACGCCGATGGACCGGAAGAACCGGAAGGTGTCGGGACCCAGCGGAGCGCCCCCGGTGAGGGCCCAGCGGGCGCGGCGTAGACCGAGCTGGTCGCGGACGGGTCCATAGACAAAAAATTCTCCGAGCGCACACGCGAGGCGGAGGCCCAGGGGCACCGGCTTACCGTCGGCGCGGAGGATCTCGGCCCGCTCGGCCGTCCGCCGGAAGACCTCGAACACCCACCGCTTGATCCGCGGGGCGTCCGTCGCCTTCACCTGCACGGCGGTCAGCATGTTTTCCCAGATGCGGGGCGGCGCCAGGATGAGGGTCGGCCCGAGCTCGCGAAGGTCGCGCTGCACGGTCTCGGGGCTCTCCGGACAGTTGCACGCGAAGCCGACGCGGAGGCTCATGATGAGCGTGTAGAAGGCGTCGCCCACCCATGCCATCGGGAGATAGGCCAGGTAGTCATCGTCGGGCCGGAAGCTCTCCGCGCGGGTGGCGATGTCGGCCGTCGCCATCGCGTTGTGATGCGTGATCATGGCGCCCTTCGGGACGCCCGTCGTCCCGGAGGTGTAGCAGATGAACGCCAGGTCGTCGGCCCGGCCCTTCTCGATCTCGGCCTCGAAGAAACCCGAATGCTCCTGGCCGAACTTCCGTCCCCGCTCCTGAACCTCCTGGAACGACTTGAGCCAGTCGTAGGGATAGCGCAGCACGCCGCGCGGGTCGTCGTAGATGACCAGGCGCAGCGCGGGGAGCTGGTCACGAAGCGCGACGACCTTGTCGATTTGCTCCTGGTCCTCCGCCACGATCACCGTCACGTCGGCATGGTTCCAGACGAAGGCGAGCTCCTTGGCGATCGAATCCTGGTAGACGGGCACGGAGACGCCGCCCAGGGCATGCGCCGCCACCTGAGCCCAGTAGAGGCGCGGGCGGTTGTCGCCGATGACCGACAGCCGCTCGCCGCGCTTGAAGCCCAGGGCCGCGAGCCCGAGCGCGAAGTCGCGGACCTGGTCGTAATACTGGCCCCACGTCCAGGTTTGCCAGATGCCGCGATCCTTTTCGCGGATCGCGGGCCGATCGCGGAGGTCGCGGACGGTCTTCTGCAGCAGTCTCGCGAGGGTCGTCGGCTCAGCCACGGCGGGTATCCCCCAGGTATGCTTTGATGACGAGCGGATTGGCCCGCACGTCGTCGGGCGTGCCTTCAGCGATCTTCTGGCCCATGTCGAGCACCGCGACGCGGTCGGAGATGTCCATGACCACGCCCATGTCGTGCTCGATCAGGATCACAGTGACGCCCCACTCCTCGTTGACGTCGAGGACGAAGCGCGCCATGTCCTCTTTCTCCTCGTGGTTGCACCCGCCCATCGGCTCGTCGAGAAGGAGGATCTTCGGGTCCAGCGCCAGCGCCCGGCCGAGCTCGACGCGCTTCTGCAGGCCGTAGGCGAGCGACCCCGTCGGCCGCCGGCGCAGGTCCTGGATGCGTAGAAAGTCGATGATGTCCTCGACGCGCCTGCGGTGCTCGACCTCTTCCTTCTGCGCGAACCCCCAGTAGGCGAAGGCGCCCAGCACCCCGGTCTTCATGTGCACGTGGCGACCGAGCATGAGATTGTCGAGCACGGTCATGCCGCGGAACAGGGCGATGTTCTGGAAGGTGCGTGCGATGCCGAGCTCGGCGATCCGGCTCGGCGACAGATCGGTGACGTCGTGCCCCTCGAGCGCGATGCGACCGGTGTCCGGATGGTAGAAGCCGCTGATCATGTTGAGCACGGTCGTCTTGCCGGCGCCGTTCGGGCCGATGACCGACAGGATCTCGCCCTTCTGGGCCTCGAGGGCCACCCGCGTCACGGCCTGCACGCCGCCGAACGCCTTGGACGCCTCGCGGATCTCGAGGAGTGCGCTCATGACAGCCATCGCTTCCGTCGTCGGTAGTGCTTGACGTCCCGATAGCTCTTGCGCTGGCCGACGCCGGTCAGGCCCAGATAGAACTCCTTGATGTCCTCGTTCTCGCTGATCGTCTTCGCGTCGCCGTCGAGCACGATCCGGCCATTCTCCATAACGTAGCCATGCTGCGCAACCTGTAAAGCGACGGTCGCGTTCTGCTCTGCCAGGAGCACCGCCACCCGTTCCTCGCGGTTGAGGCGGCCGACGATGTCGAAGATCTCCTTCACGAGCATCGGCGCCAGGCCCATGGACGGCTCGTCGAGCAGCATCAGCCTCGGACGCGCCATCAGCGCGCGGCCGATCGCCACCATCTGCTGCTCGCCGCCCGAGATGT
>WNFT01004587.1_pt1 | contig 12050 bp, 6 predicted proteins | sample 5400191 | NCBI WGS metagenome assembly WNFT01 (sample SAMN13153359, study PRJNA577476) | soil metagenome | isolation source: 80 cm saprolite under Madrone tree | place: USA:California | collected 2016-06-14
GTGCGAGGCGCTCCGCGCGATCTCGCGGTCGAACATGTCGATCTTGATTTGGATCCGGGCAGGCCCGGCGAATTGCGGATCGACAAGTTGCAACTGCCGGCAGGACAGAGTTGGAGAAAAATTTTAGGGCAAACTTCTTATACAAACAGGAACCTGATTCTGCGCGATCTAGCGCTCAGCGATCAAGAGCGCATTCGATTACTAAATGTCGATTCATCGAAGACTGCCGAGAAAACCTTGTCGATGAATCTCGAGGCATTAATTGGGGCGGGAACGATTTCGGGTTCGATGACGCTGAATGAAACGCGTTCTTCACTGAATACGAAAGTTCATTTGCTTGGAGAAAGGATCGAGGCAGCTGTGCTCAACAAATACCTGGGCTTGCCCGAGGGATTTATCGGCGGCCAAATCAAGCGTCTCGATATCGAGGGAACAGGCGTGCTCAACAGACCGAGCACCTGGAGCGGGACGGTGTCCGCGGAGGCAAGCAATCTGCGCGAGCAACAGATCATCTTCGATCATTGCGTCTTCGAACTTTCCGCGCAGCAGGGGCGGGCGATTTTGCAAGCAGCGGACATGGTTCGGGGCAAGAACGAGTTTCATCTCCGCGGGTCCGCCGAGCTGCCTGGCGACCTCAAACAATTCGGACGCAGTCCGGCGACACTGGAAATTTCCGCTGCGGCGCTCGATCTCCAGCGATTGACGGCGGGAACGCCGCAGCCGCTGACCGGCTCTGCCCAGATCAACGGCAAGATCGAGATCAAGAATGGGAAGTTTGATGCCAACTTCATGGCGTCGGGGGGTTTGATCGGATTTGAGAACGGCACGATCGACAAGGTCAACGTTAATCTTAGAGCGTCTAAGATAGTGCCGCCACCAGTCGCAGCCGACCAGCCTGCGCATAAGACTACGGCTCGGCAGGGCATGGCTGCCGCTGCAACCGCGAACAAAGCCTGGTATGCCGGTTTGAAGTCGGAAACGACGTTGAACATTTCCAATCTGAAGCTGCGCGATTACGAGGCGGATGCAGTCGAAGGATCTTTGCGCAGCACGGATAATCTGGTCACGTTTGAGCATTTGCTCGTTAGGCGAAAACAAAATCAATTCGCGGTGCGCGGCGAGTACCGGCTGCCAGAAGACTTGCGCGATGCGATGATGCAACCGGCAAAGATCGACATGTCGGTCAACGCCATCGAGCTGGGGGATTATTGGAAACCGGATTCGCCGAATCGGATCACGGGTCCGCTGCAAATTCACGGGCAGATCGAATGGAATAATGGAGTGGGGAATGGACAGGTGTCGATCTACGGCTCGAACCTTCGAGTGCGCGGTTTGGTTTTCAAACAACTTAGTTCGCAGTCTTCAATTTCGAACAACGTGATTTATCTAAACGATCTGACCGCAAGTTTGAATGAACGGGATTTCGTTAGCGGGCACGGGAGTTTCAACCTGCGCGTGCCCTATCACTACAGCGGAAAGATTTCGGCAAACGTCTCTAATTTATCGACAGTTCAGCCACTGCTTAGCGCTTTTGGCAATCAAAACGACTTGTCCGGCTCGGTCGCCTTCGATTGGGAAGGAAGCGGCAACGCGCAAACATTCAAAAATTCGGGGAAACTGAAGCTCGTTCTCGAGAAAGGCAGTTATGGAGATTTGCAATCGCTCCAGGCGAATATCGACGCGACGTATTCGCCCGACGGTTTCGATGTGCCGATTATATTTTTTGCCAGCAACAAAATGGATTTTCAGGCAATCGCCCGGGCAAAGGGAGAGACGCTGGAGATTAGCAAGGTTCAACTCGATCAGGGCGAGGCGAAATTTGCGGCCGGCTATATCTCGATCCCATTCGTGTGGCGAAATCTCGGGACGAACGCGCCCGTATGCCCGGCTAACGGCAAAGTCCTCGCGAACTTTCAATCCGAGAACATTGATATAAAGAAGTTCTTCGAAGACGTGGGGGCAAAACCCATGGCGTCCGGAGCCGTGAATGTGAAACTCGATGCGCAGGGAACAATCGCGGACTTGAACGCGCGCCTCGACGTGCAGATGCGGGACTTGCGAAGCGAGCGATTCCCGAAACTGGAACCGGCGACGTTTGATCTCGCCGCGCAAGTCACACACGATCAACTGGCCGTTTCGGGAAAATTGCAACAGACCAGGATTCAGCCGCTGGAGTTGAGCGCAAGCATGCCTTTCGACATACCGAAAATTGCGCGCGCTCGAAAATTGCCCGACGAAACGCCAGTCACGGCAAAGGCTCGTCTGCCGCGTAGTTCGGTGAATTTTATTCGACAATTCATGCCTGACGTGGAGCAACTCGACGGCGATCTGGGACTCGATGTTGATGTGCGGGGAACGATCGCGCAACCTGTGTTGAGCGGCTCCGGCGACATCACAATTAATGTGGCGCGGACCACCAATGTGACGTTGCCTGCGCTCAATAATTTCAAAGCCCGACTCAATTTCACGGGCGATGCGCTAACGATTCAACAATTCGGCGGAGAACTTTCCGGCGGAAAGTTCGCGGTGACTGGCGGCGTCAAATTCCCGAAATTGACGCAGCCCAAGATGGATCTGCAGTTAAAGGCAGATAGCGCGCTTGTCGCCCGCAATGACACACTGACGGCGCGCGCGAATGCAGACATTAAAGTGACGGGCCCATTCGCGAGCGCAGAAGTCACCGGGAACGTCGCAATGACGAACAGTCAGTTTTTGAAGAACATTGATCTCATTCCCATTGGTTTACCCGGTCGACCTGCGCCGGAACCGCCGTCTTCGCGGCCGGATTTTTCTTTGCCGCTGCCGCCATTCCGCGATTGGAAATTTGATGTGGCGATTAAAACCAAAGACCCCGTGCTCATTCGCGGCAACCTGGCCACTGGCGAGGCGATCAGCGATCTGAAGTTGACCGGAACGGGGCTGCGTCCGGAATTGCAAGGTTCGGTGCGGCTGAAGAATGTGGAAGCGACATTGCCATTCAGCCGGCTCCAGGTTTCCCACGGATTCCTCTATTTTGACCCGAGCGATTCGATGAATCCGCGCGTCGATCTACAAGGCACGTCCGTCATCCGCGATTACACGGTGCGCGTTTATGTGTATGGAACTTTGCTCTCGCCCGAGGCGATCTTCACGAGCGAACCGCCGCTGGCCCAGGAAGAAATCATTTCTTTAATCGCAACCGGTGCGACCAGATCAGAGCTCTCGGGAGGTAGCAACGTCCTGGCCGGGCGGGCCGCGATGTTGTTAGTGCAGCAACTTTACCGGAAAGTTTTCAAAAAAGGCGAGCCGACCCAAAGTAATGTATTTTTTAATCGCCTGGATCTGGATGTGGGGCTAGTCGATCCTCGAACAGGCCGGCAGCAAGCCAGCGCGCGCTTCAGGATGAACGATCAACTTGTGATCGTTGGCGATCTCGGCGTCGGAGGCGATTTTCGCGGAATGTTAAGATACCTAATCCGGTTTCGCTGAGATGCGGTGCAGGGTCTTTTTTTGTCTCGGGAGCATGGCCCTGGTTGCAAAAGTCGTGGCCCAGAGCGCCGTGGACGTTGCACGTCCCGAAGAAAGGCAAAAAGCTCAGCAAGCGATAGTGAAGCAGAAGGAAAAGCGGGCGCAGCAGGCGAGCATTATCGAATTTCGCGGCCAGCAGGCTTTCGCCGAAAAGGAGCTACGCTCGCAATTAAAAGAGGAGATCACAACGATCGACGAATACGGGTTGAGTTCGGCCCGGGCAGACGATCTTGCGTTTTTTCTGGAAGTTTTTTATCGGAAACACGGTTACGCGAAGGTGAACGTGCATTATGCGATCGAATCGCAAAATCGCGTGCGCCTCGACGTTGACGAAGGCCCACGGATGACCCTGGGCAAAGTGAGCTTTGATGGAAATGCACGGGAGCCGGCCGACAAGCTCTTCGAGTATGTGGTCGGGCCGACACGCGAGCGATATTCGAAACTTGAGAAAAATTTGCCCTTCGTTGCCGCTGACATGGAGGAAGGAGCGGAGTTGGTGCATCGCTTGTATGTCGCGGAGGGTTTTTTAGACTCTGTTGTCGATCGACCGCGTTACACCTTTCACGGTCAAACCAACCAGGTAGACGTGGTCATCCCGATTGACGAAGGCCAGCAATATGTCTTCGGCAGCGTCTTGTTTAGCGGACATACGATTTACGACGCGGAAACGCTGCGCGGCCAGATGCTCGATCTCCTGCAGCAGCCTTACACCGATGCGCGTGTAGCCGATATTCCGCGGCGGCTCGAAGCCTATTTCAAGGGGCGTGGTTATTACGACGCTAAAGTCGTGGCCACCGCCGCGCTGGAGCAGGCAGTGAATGGTCGAGTGCCGGTGCAAATCGCCATCGCGGCCGGACCTGTTTATCACTTTGACGGCGTGACGGTGAGCGGTCTCCATCGACTGCGGCCGAGTTTTGTCGTCAAACGCTTTAGTAACCTGGGGGGCAAAACTTATAGCCCGGACGTCCTCGACGAGAGATTTCGCACGCTCATGAAGACCGGCCTGTTTAATCTGGTTCAAATTAAGCCGGTTCCGTTCGATGGACATCTCTTGCGGCTCGATATCTCGGCAGAGGAGGCGAAAAGCAAGGAATTCGGTTTTTCGATCGGATACGGCACCTACGAAGGCGGCATTTTCGGCGTGCAATATCGAGATCGTGATCTTTTCGGTTACGGCCGTCCGCTCACGACATCGATCGAGGTTTCACAGCGTGGATACAAAGGGGAGATTTTGTACGAAGATCCGTTTTTCTTTGATACGGATTTTTCCTTAAAAGCTCGCCTTGCCGCGCTCACTTTCGATTTCGAGGGCTACACAAAATTTGAATTGGGCGGACGACTCGAGCTCACGCGAAAAATTACAAAGTACGATGAAGCCGGCGTGGTCTTCGCTGTTCGGCATGTCAAAATAATCGATGCCGACATCAAGCCGATCTTCCTCGGTGACGAGAAATATTTTGTCAATACTCTCGGCTTCACGAATACACTTGATATGCGGGAGAGCCCCTTCGTGACACCGCGCGGATTCCTGATCAATAACACATTAGATTTGGCCTCGAGCGCGTTCGGAAGCGACATTGAGTTTATCCGTGGCACGATTCGGGTGGGCTACTATCTTCCCTTCGGACCGAAACCGCTTACTCCGGGTGTGGTGGAAGATAAACCGGGCACTCCCTGGCAGCGCTGGTTCCAACAGTCCTCGATCGCATTCGGTGCTCGCGCGGGCATTATTCATTCTCTGAGCGTGAGCGGTTCCGCGGAAGCGACCGCAATTCCCATCGACGAACGTTTTTTCAGTGGCGGCGCCGATACTGTACGTAGTTTTGGCGAGCGCGATCTTGGCCCACACGATTCAAAGGGGCATCCACTCGGCGGCGAATTTTTCACGGTGTTTAACATCGAGTACACCTTTCCGATTTTTGGAGAATTGCAGGGCGCGCTCTTCACTGACGCGGGTAATCTGCTGCCCACGTCCGAAGAACTCGGCCTGAACGACATGCGCTATGCTTTGGGCGCTGGATTACGCTATAAATTACCGGTCGGGCCGATCCGTCTCGATTATGGAGTCAATCCCGATCCCCGCGCCGACGAAGATTTCGGCGCGTTCCATTTCAGTTTTGGCTTTGCGTTTTGATTGCCAGGGCGCACCGCCGGGCGCGTCCCTCGATTTCTTTACGGGAAGCTTTGCGGCCACGAAACCGTCGATCCGCGTTTCAAATTTCTGGACGAGAGAGGTGGATCGGGCGCTCCGCGGACGATGCCAAAAAAGTTTGCGGCTGCGCCATCTAAATTTAGTATCGAGGTCGCCGCGACGACGACTGCTCGATCCACCTCCGGCGCTGCCTCCCTGGGAAAATGAAGGGGCGCAGCGCGGCGAAAATGGTGATAGGGTTTTCGGCCTAACGAATGAAAGATCGACAACCAGGTTTGCGCGGGGACGTCGGCGATCTCGGCGATATTTCTCCGGCAGTGTTTCGCGAACAACTTCATCGGCTCGCCGATTGGATCGCCGATTACCGCGAGCATATCAGTGAGCGGCGGATCTCTCCGAACGACGAGCCGGGAGCAGTCCTGGCGCAGTTGAGGGCAGCCGCACCAGAAACGGCGACGCCGCTCGACGAAATCTTCGCTGAGCTCGAGCGCGTGATTGTTCCCGGCGTGGCGCATTGGGCCCACCCGCAGTTCATGAGTTACTTCGGCTGTACGACGACAAATCCCGGCATTCTCGCCGAAACGATTACCGCCGCGCTAAATGTCAACGCCATGACCTGGCGGACTTCGCCAGCGGCGACCGAGCTCGAAACGCTGGTGCTCGATTGGCTCCGGCAATGGCTCGGTTTGCCTAACGAGTTCGCGGGCGTTGTTTACGACACAGCTTCAATTTCGACGATGCACGCGCTCGCCACCGCACGCGAACAAGCTGCACCGAACACGCGGAAACTCGGTTTGAGCGGACGCGACCTGCCCAAGTTTCGCATTTACACGTCAAATCAAGCACATAGCTCGGTAGAAAAAGGCGCTATTGCGATCGGCATCGGTGAAGAAAACGTGCGGCGTGTGGCGATTGATGCCGAGTTCCGAATGGACGTATCAGCATTGCACGAGATGATCGCGTCGGATCTTCGCAAAAACTTCAAACCGTTCGCCGTCGTCGCGACGGTTGGGACGACATCAACGGCGAGCGTGGATCCAATCCCGCAGATCGCGCAGGTTTGCCGCGAGCAAAAGATGTGGCTGCACATCGATGGCGCTTACGGCGCTGGACTCGCGCTTCTACCGGAATGCAAATGGGTGACCGCGGGTTGGAGCGAAGCTGATTCCATCGTGATCAACCCGCACAAAATGCTCTTTGTTCCATTCGATTTCAGCGCGCTCTACCTGCGCGATATTAATCCTCTGCGGCGCCTCTTCACCCTCGTCCCCGAGTACCTGCATCTCCGTGACCCTGCCGGCGCCGAGATCAATTACATGGATTACGGGGTGCAACTCGGTCGTCGTTTCCGTGCCCTCAAAGCGTGGGTCGTTTGGCGCGCCTTCGGCCGTCAGGGACTGGCCGCGCGTATTCGGGATCATTTGCGGTTGGCAAAACTTCTTGCTGATTGGATTGGGAAAGATACGCGTTTCGAACTATCGGCGCCAGTTGTCATGGGCGTCGTTTGCTTCCGGTTCAAAGCCGATGACGACGATAAAAAGATCGACATGATCAACAGCAAGATTGTCGAGCACATCAATGCCTCCGGACGCGCATACCTCACGCAAACGAAATTGCACGGTCGCACCGTCATGCGGATCGGATTGGGAAATATTCTTACGACCCACCAGCATTTGCGTAATGTGTGGGGATTAATCCAGCTCACCGCAGGGGAGATTGCCGGCCGGGCCGATTGGCCGCAATCGGCATCCAAATGATCAAACTTGGAGCTACATTTCAGCTTTACTACGTAGTGCCGATACTGAGCTCTATCCCCTTTTCCCTACAGCGGTTAGCGAACATCATTTGTGGCAGCGCGCTGTCCGCAGATGGCACCGGTGAAAAAATGCGAATACACCTCGCGAATACGATCGACGTCTGGCGCGACTTCGGCGCACTCGAAACCGGCGCGCGTGAATGCGCGACGCCACTGATCCGCGGTGAGGAAGCCCGGATTCGGACGAATTTCGGGATCCGTATTCACGCCGGTAAAGCTGTCTAAGATCTGAAAGATCAACTCGGCGTAGATCGGCTGATTGACATACGGCCGCACGCACTCGCCAATCACCAACCAACCATCGGCCGCCAGCGCGTCACGCGCTTGGCTTAAGCTAAATAACAACTCCTTAGCGACATGCAGGACATTAACGCCGTATACCAGATCGAACTCGCCGCGGGCTACGCCTTGAGTGTCCCATCGCAAATTAATGTCAAGCGCCCCCCATTCCAGCGGCAGATCGCGATAGCGGTTTGATAATTCACGCTGACTGCGCCGCCGAAAAAAGGCGTTTGGTTCTGTAATCAGGTAGCGTTCGATGCGCGGCAGAAGCCCGCGTTCATCAAACCAGCGCAGTAAGATTTCACTTGCACTGCCGGCGCCGGCGCCGAGTTCCAAAATTCGGAGCTTGGGTCGAGTGCTCAGGCGGCCGGCGGCGACCGCTGCACCCACCCAGTTATTCACCGCGTAGGTTAAGTTATCATTGTGAAAATAATTTAACCACAGCGGTATCGCTTGCGTTCCTAACAGCCCCTGCTCGCCAGTCTGTTCGCCGCGTGCGACCGCCGAATAGAGGCTTCCTGCCTGATCTAATAAATCCAACGTCGGCGCATTGCCGCAATCAATATCAAGCCCAACTGCGCGCAGGCTGGCAAGCGCAGGTTGCCACGGCGGATGCCGCAGGCGATAAGAGCGGGCGTCATGGCCTGTTCGACCCTCGATGCAACTGGTCTCGAGCAAGCGCTTCAAAAGCCAATCCAGGGCGGAACTGAAACGCGGCTGAAACGAAAGCGCCTGACAAAGTTCTCTCGCCGATCGCCACTCGCCCAGCCGATCAATAACATCCAATCGGCCGAGCAGATCGATCGCCAGATCAATACTATAGCGCTCCATTAGTTCGATGCTTTGATACAAGCGTTCGCTGAACACCGATGGCGGGTATTCTTTAAGCCAATGCGCCAGGCGAGGATCGGGTGGTTGAAGGTCAAAGACAGGCGGTTTGAATGATGCCGCGTCTGTCATGTCAGATTTTGCGGCAACGGACCTCAAGGCGACCTTCAACTACCATGCGGCCGTCGATGCGGCAGCAAAAATCGACCTCCGTTTTGGCACCCTTCGCCACGGTAAGACAAATGGTAAACGGTTGCTCAGGCTTTAAGGGCAGGACAAACTTGACTGCACGTATGCCCGTAAGCTGACAATCTTTGCGCCATTTGGCCAAAGCGGCGGCGACTTCATCAAGGATGACTACGCCTGGGACGATAGGCGCGCCCGGGAAATGCCCGGCCAGGCTGGGATGATCGGCGCGAATCGCGCGGGAAATTTCAAAGCTCATTTGTCGCGCACTCCCATGACAATCATTCGTTTTAAAGCGATCACGTGCGCAGCATGATGGTAATGCGTCCCTCGGCTAAAAGAGCATCGCCGGCTGAGACATGGCATTCGTAAATTGCATTGCCGGCCTCTCCGAACAAAATGTGCGCGCGAACCTCAAGCGGCGAAGCGATGTCATCCAGGCGCACCACCTGCAAATGCCCACCCCGCAGCGCGGCCAGATAACATGGCGGCGCGGCCACACCCGCTGATCGCGCCCGCAATCCGCCATGGACGGCAGCCGCCTGCGCACCATATTCGAAAGCATGTAGCGCTGATAGCCGCCCGTGACGGCGCAGCGGATTGGCCGGATCGCGATGCGTTTCACTCGTACACACAATCGATTCGTCGTCCCACTTGAGCACGCTATCCAACAAACACATAAGACCGGCATGCGGAATGAGCGTGCGGATTTCCGCTTTGGCGATAGGCATATTCGGTTAGCGGCTCTTACATTTTTCAACCGAGCGGCCGTTAATCCCAAAATGGATAGAAGTTGAACCAGTTGTAAGGCGCGAGCCGCGTGTAATGCTCCAGGCGGTCGACGTAGCATTGCATCCAATGCTGGATGTCCTGCGCGCGCCGGTCGCGATTCAGGATTACTTCCTCAGCCAATTGCTCGAAGTAAATTTCGTAGTGGTTGCCCCCGCGGTAAAGGCCGAAAAACAGGATGACAGGGCAATGCATAACGGCGGCAAGTAGGATCGGGCCGGCTGGGAATGTAGCCGGCGCACCTAAGAACTGACATTGCGTGGTTTTGCCATCGCCCGAGACGCGGTCACCTAACGTGCCAATCAGAAAACCCGCGTCCAAGGCCTCTTTAACTCGAAGCGGGGCATCCGCTCGATCCGAAACGATTACTGTGTTGGCGATCTCCGGGTTAAGTGCATCAAGGAAGCGGGTGATGTTCTCGTTGTGCGTGGTATCCATCAGCACCTTGAGCGGAAAATCCTGCTGCGTCACGCCCAGGGTGCGCAGGACCTCGAAACTACCCAGGTGAGAGCCCAAAAGGATGCAACCCTCCTCGCTCTCGACCTGGCGATGCAGGATTTCTTTGTCATGAAGCGTCACGTTAAATCGCTGGAACTCGCCTTTCAGCAGATACAGCCGATCTAATATGGTGGCGGCGAAACAATGAAAATGGTGGAACACATGCCACCAGTGGGCGGGACGGCCGCGCACGCGCCTTAAGTACTCACGCGATACCCGCCAGGCCACATGTGCGCTGATCAGGAAATAAAGCGTGATCGGATACAGCAGCAGCCTCGCCGCCCAGCGGCCGATGCGTACCGCGATCCAATTAATCAGCCGCAGCATGGCTGGTGTGCCGCGCTCTGGCAATTCCGCCCAACGGCGCGCTTGCACTGCATCGATGGTAGTTTTTGAAGGCAACAATGTGGGTTGATCGCTGAGCACGGCCAGCCGTTTATCCACGCAAACGGTGACACGTATAGTACGCTTTGCCTGAATGCTAACAAGACCGGAATTCAAGATTGGAAGCGGCCGCGGCTCGATTCATCTGGCAGGATGGCCGCAAAGATATTGCCCCTTACGGAATTTTCCGCGTCATGTGATGGGATGCGATCGAGAAGTCTGGCGGCTAATCCGGCCGCCCTGCAATCCGCGCGTTGAAAATGAGGCGCCGGTCCAAACGACGGCCGGCGAAGTTGCCGCCTAACTTTGGCCTGGCAGACGCCATTTTTCCGTCCACAATGGAGTTTGTCTTGACAAACTGGCGACATTTTCGTAAAAACTCAGGCTAAACATGATCTGAATTGGAGGAGAAGAGGCTTTTCCGGCTTTTTCTCTTTCCTTTGAGACCTGCAGACTCGCAAGATAACCCACTAAAAAAAGAAAAGGATCCATATATGAATTCATCGATCGAACACGAAACCACGCTGACTGTAGGGCACCCGCTGCGGCGTGCCTGGCTTCTCCTTCCACTGGTGATCGCCTGCTTTGGTCTATCGCCTGTCATTCAAGCGGTTAGCCCGCCACCGGACGGCGGTTATAGCAGCGGCAACACGGCCGAGGGCGCGAACGCTCTCTTTAGCCTTACCAGCGGCGTCTGGAATACGGCCCTTGGTTATCAAACCCTCTATCACGCTACCACCGGCAACCAGAACACCGCGACCGGTTATCAAGCGCTCTTTAGCAACACCACAGGCAGCTTGAGCGTGGCTAACGGCTCGCAAGCGCTTTATAACAACACCACCGGCACCTATAACACGGCCACCGGGTTTCGAGCGCTCTATAGCAACACGATCGGCGGCTCTAACACGGGTAATGGGTTTGAAGCGCTCAATTCCAACACCAGCGGTCACGATAACTTGGCCAACGGATTTAAGGCGCTCTATATCAACACCACCGGCAGCTACAACACGGCCACCGGTTCTCAAGCGCTCTATAGCAACATCAGCGGCAATTATAACATGGCCAACGGTCAACAGGCGCTCTATAGCAACACCGTCGGCTATCAGAACACAGCTAATGGTGTTCAGGCACTCTTTCGAAACACCTCCGGGTTCAATAACACGGCCTATGGGTTTCAAGCGCTCGCTTTCAATACCAGCGGCCAGGTTAACACGGCTATTGGTTATAACGCGCTCTTCAACAATACCGGTACCGGTAACACGGCTTTGGGCCAGGCAGCTGGCTTCCTTCTTACCACCGGCGGCAACAATATTGACATCGGCAACGAAGGCGCTCCTGCCGAGTCTGACACCATCCGCATCGGCGATACCCAGACCTTCACTTTTATTGCCGGGATTCGTGGGACTACGACAGGAATCGCAGACGCCTTACCAGTGATGATAGACTCCGCCGGCCAGCTCGGCACGACGAGCTCTTCGCAGCGGTTTAAGAAGGAGATTAAACCAATGGAGCAGGCCAGCGAAGCCATCCTCTCGCTTCAGCCAGTGACGTTTCAGTACAAGAGCGATCCCACCGGCAGGGCGCAATTTGGTTTGATAGCCGAGGAGG
>WNFT01004588.1_pt1 | contig 12049 bp, 7 predicted proteins | sample 5400191 | NCBI WGS metagenome assembly WNFT01 (sample SAMN13153359, study PRJNA577476) | soil metagenome | isolation source: 80 cm saprolite under Madrone tree | place: USA:California | collected 2016-06-14
CCACAATTGAAATTGCATAGCGCCCGCGTCCACCGCAACCACGGGCGGCCACCTCCAAACGGCTTTACCGGACGCGCAAGGAGCTCCTCGCCCCCGTTTACTCCTCAGCGAGAACGCGCATCCGGTAAAGCACTAGCGTCAACCACCCGGAACCCTTCAGCGACGCCGCATGAAGACTCACCACAAATCGACCACAAACGGCCTCGCTTTTTCGATGGTTTCGATTCAGTTTCGATGCGCATCCTGCTGTTACAAATGACAGTTCCGTTACAAGATAGGAAGGGCGCTAATGATCAGTCGGACGGTCGGTGCTGAAGGCATAGCACAAAAAAGCCAATTCAGCTGAAGAAATGCATCCTGAGCAAAATGAAATCCAATCCGCGCGAGGGATCCCGCGAGACTTCTTCTCTGCGGCCTTCGAATGTGATTTCCTCGTCGGGCTCCGAACGCGCCTTTCCTCCTGCGCAGATCCAAGAGCAAATAGCAATCAAGCGGGGTTCCGGTGCCCTGGCGCTGCTTCTGCTATTTTTTCTGGTAGATCCTTCTCTCCCTCAGTCTGCCTCCATCAATCCACCTCCGCAGAAATCAGATTCTCTTGGCGACTCACTGCGTCACTCCGAGGGCAAAGAGATTCACATCTTTTATATCCACGGTATAGGGTCCGATGGCCCCAATGACTATGACTCCCTTGCACTCAGACGCAGCATTTGCGCCTATCTGAGAGACTGTACCTCCCTGGCTGGAACCCCGATTGGTGAATGGGATTATGCCGATCAGGGTCAATTCCAGCCTGACGCTACTGTTCCGGAACTTGAGTACATGGACGAACGGGTTTGGAAGAGTGCGGATGAATGGCGCGCTGCCGCTCCTTACGCGATACATTTTCAACTCACTCGGGCCAATGGCCAAAACCTCTACGTCGATGAACTGAACTGGTGGCCGCTCACCTTCTCACCCAAGTGCCGCCAAATCATCGCGAGTGACGCCTCCTTCGTGGCCCCCAGCAAAGCCAGAATTGAAATCTGCTCCCGTCGGGAACCCAATCTCGCCGTTCCTCAGAGATTCAAATCTTACGACTGGATTACCCCAGATGAGGCCGCCCGGATGGCTCATCTTCCCCCAAAGGGCGCACGCGCCAATCGGGCGCTAAAGACCGGACTTATGGATTGGGGATTCTCCGATGCCGTCCTGGCCTTGGGCCCGCTTCGACTTTATATACTCGATGGGATTCGGCAGTTGATTCTGAAGTCTCTAGGAGATTCGCGCGCGGCCAGTGTTTCTGATCCGACCCGCCAACCCGTCGACCAGGAGTTCATCATTGTTTGCCATAGCCTCGGCAGCTACCTGATCTTCTCCGCGCTGGACGTCAATCAGACCACCATAAAGACGACTACTGTACAGCAATCGGGAAACAGATTCGACCAGGTCCTCGAGCGCACATCGATGGTCTTCTTCTTCGCGAATCAGCTACGATTGCTGGAACTGGCAAGCCTCGACGGACCCACCGATAGAAACCTCGCAACGCATCTCGAATCGTGGGGTAAACTCAGGTGCGACTATCTCAAGTCTAAGCTAGGCGCATCGCAGGAATGTCGGCCTCCGCGCATTACCGCACTCAACGATCCAAGCGACCTGCTCACCTGGACAGTTCCCAACCTTCCTGGCGTCGAAGTTGAGAACTACGCGGTTAAAAACTCCACCCGCTGGTTTTGGATTATTGAGAATCCAACCAAGGCTCACAATAACTATGCGCGCGACAAGCGCGCTATCAGAGAGATGCTCCAATCGCACTCTGGGGCGAACAAGTGAGATTGCAGTGCAATACGCGGCGGGTTGCTGATTCCTCATCTGTATCTTTTCACAGTGGTTCTTGTCGGTTGCGGCCAATACACTCAAGCGGACGTAGTAGATGGTCTGGGGACCAAACTGTTTGAGGAGGTTGCCGATGCGCTTGACTACAACCACCAGACAAGCAGGTTCCGTTACAATTGTGGACATTAATGGGCGGATTGTTTTGGGCCATGAAACTGCCTCACTGCGCAGCTTGGTGACCGATCTGTTAAGCAAGGGACATAACAAGATTCTATTCAATTTTGCCGACGTCGATTACATCGACAGCTCAGGCGTGGGCTGTCTTATCGGTGCTTTCACAAGCGTGCGGAATCACAAGGGCGAATTGAAGCTGCTTTGCCCTACAAAAAACGTCCAGGACGTGATGCAGAAAACAAAGCTGTATACGGTTCTGGATATTAAATACGACGAGGTCGCGGCCCTTGGGTCCTTCCGGTAAATCGGACACCACATAGCCCATGCAAACTGCAGTGCGCCGACACCGAAAGAGGAGCCTTAGTTCTTACACCGAACAATGCCGCATAATCGTCCGGGCTACCAACTCTTGGTAAGTTATGCAGACAATCGAGGGCGACTCGGGGAGTAGCGCTCTGAGCGAAAGCGCTCCGCATTTTCAGTGAGATTACGATGCTACGGTTGTGGGTATAACGATGGCCGAAGACGATCTTACTGCATCGCCATTGGCGGAAACTCAGATTACTTTTGCCGAATCGAATCTACGAACTCAAACAGATTACCGATCCTCATTTTCCGCTAACTCTGGTTCCAATTCGTCTGGCCTAGACTGTGCATTTCTCGTCTCAACCAGCCTCGCTGGCAGCGCGCGCCTTCGCCACAACGGGTACCCGAGCACGGATTGTCGTGCCACCGCCGGGTTTCGAATCGATGGAAAACTGGCCCCCCACCAACTGCATTCTTTCACGCATGCTGATGAGCCCCAGGCCACGACGTTCAAGGACTTCTTCCTGGCTAAAGCCAACTCCCAGGTCATTCACGGTCAGTTCTATGTTTCCCGACGTTCCATGCAGTTCCACCCTGAACTGCCGCGCACCGCTGTGCTTAACTGCATTTTGCAGCGCTTCCTGTAAAATCCGGAACAAACAAAGGGAGATTTCTTTTGGCAGGCTGCGAGGGATCCCTGCTTGGTTGAATTCAATTTCTACATTCTGTTGCTCTGAGAACTCTCTGCAGAAGCCCTTAGATGCCGCCGCAATTCCCAAGTATTCAAGTTTTGAGGAGTGCAGACGATGCGATAAGGCCTGAATATCATTGCCCAAATTCGCCAGGTCCTCACGCACTTGATGAATGAATTCGTTAATTTCATTCCCGGAGTTTGGCAGATGTCGGGCCCAATCTCCCAACTGAACCGCCAAGAACGCTATTCGCTGATTGATGTCGTCGTGAAGCTCTCTTGCAATCCAGGTGCGCTCTTCTTCGTGGGCCTCGATTAACCTGCCCCCCATTTTGGCCAGGGCTGCCTCCGCGAGCTTGCGATCTGTAACGTCCAGGCAAGATCCGATATAGCCTGCAAAAGACCCCGCTGAATTCTGTCTTGGCACGCCAATATCGAGCAACCAGCGAAATTCTCCGTCGTGCCGACGCAGCCGGTACTCCATTTTGAATGATTTGCGAAGATCAAAGGCTCTTGTGTAGGTGTCCAAGCAATGATCCAAGTCATCCGGATGCACCCCTGCCGACCAGCCGTGGCCAAGTTGGGCTTCAAGTGGGCCACCCGTAAACTCGAGCCAGGGCTGATTGAAATAGTTGCACAGCTTGTCGGGACCAGACATCCAGATCATTACGGGGGCAGTGTTTGCGACCAGGCGGAAGCGCTGCTCGCTCTCGTGGATGGCTTCCAAAGACTTCACCAGCTGTATTTCGGCTGCTGTTCGTCTGGACCTCTGCCGTAACAGTCCTAAAACCAGCAACGCTTCCAGCAGGATTAGAGAAATGCTGCCAATGACGTACGATTTGTTTGACTCCCAGGCCGTTGACTGCCGGTTGAGCACGATGCTGCCTGGGGGAAGTTCGCTCTCCTTGAGGTTCCAGCGCTGCAGTGCTCGCCAATCGAACATGTAGACATTTGCGCCTCGAACAATCGGAATATTTTGCGGCTTCTCCCCGTTGAGAATTCTGACAGCCATCCCTCCTATCACTTGGCCTGCAAGGTCGAAGCTGAAAACGTTACCACCCACCGTCCCCTGACCAACATCCACATCGTCTACAGCAAAAACGGGCGCGTTCGCGGCGCTGGCAACCATCGGGGCCGATTGAGTTGCGTCGATAAAGTGCTTTCCCGCAGCGTCCAACATGATTGAAGTGTGATAGACGATCGTATGGCTCGGCAGGTGCCTCAATCGCTCAAGGAGGTCGGGCATCGCCAGGTCGGTGAGATAAGTGAAGTCGAGCCTCGATTCGTACTGGTCGAACCTTTGCTTCACAAGCCCTTCAAGGTGGCGATCGTACGGTGCCACCCCCCCCACCACGACCACATGTTTAGTTCCGGGTTGCAAGTGAAGCGCCGCCTCCAAGGTCTTCTCTGGCCGCGCTACTCCCCAAACCCCAGTAAAGTCAGAATCGAGCCTCGGAGGATCGGCGAACTCCTCTGTACTTCCCCAGAATACAATCGGTGTATTCGGGGAAAACATCTCGTGTGAGTCGGACATGAACTTGATCGGGGATGGTCCAACCGCAATGATCAAATCTGGCTTGCGATCTCGATACTTATAAAAGTACCAATCACGAATCTTGCTTTGGGAAGCTTCATCCGGAAATAGGCTCGTGTCTAGGTCTTCACTATAGAACTCGATCTGATAGGGCGATTTCTCCAGGACCGCGAATATCTCCTTGTTTATGGCGGCAACGCCGGGCGACCAAAAGCCCAGCTCATTGAAAATGAGAACCCGTCGGACTTCTTTAACTTGAGCTGGAGCGGGACATTGGAAGAGCAAGAAAGCTCCTGCCAGAAAAAGCAGAAACTTCCATGTTCCCGAAAGTTTAGAACTATCTCGGGCAGGGGGTTCCGCCGTGTTCCGGCTAGCCCTCGAATTCCTTAGTGCTAGTGGTCCAGCCAGCCAACGAATGAAAGACACAATGAGCCGGCCGAATCGACCTGGTTGGTGCCGGTAAGTCCGGCTGCTTAAATCACCTGTGGGTAGACACACTGTGTGAGTCTCCCACACCAATTCGGCCGATACTACCTGTCAGAACTTACAGTTCGGTTCCACTTGCCATCGTGGTAACTCGGGGCTAACATCCCCGGGTCTCCAGCGCGCTGTCTACCTTGCAGGACAAGTTTCGCGCTAGGAGCTTGGACAGAAACACCGCCTTCCTGCCAGAGCTAGGTTACCAATGTCAGTTGACTCGAACTTGTGGTTACCCGTGCGCCCTCTCTCCAGCTGGGTTCGGCTCATATTGTTTGCCATTGGCTTGGGGCTGGCAGCTCGGACCTATAGCCAGACGGCCTCAACAGGCGCTGTGATTGGCGTCACGCTGGACCCCTCCGGGGCCATTCTTCCAGCTGTGGTTGTTCACCTCTCCAAACCAAGTGGTGGTGAGAAGAAGTCGGTCACGTCGGACGAGAACGGAAGATTCGGTTTTCTTTTGTTGCCTCCCGGCAAGTATGAGCTCCAAGCGAGCGCAGCGAATTTCGAGCCGCTGAACCTCACGGAAATAAACGTCCAAGTTACAGAGACAGTCCGGCTCGATCTGCATCTTCGGCTCGCGGCGCGCATCGAGAGCGCACAAGTGTCCTCAGACCCCTTGATGGTCCAACTGGACTCCTCGGCATTAGGAAGGGTGGTGAACGAAAACGCAGTCAGCGGATTGCCGCTAGTCACCAGGAATTTTGCCCAGATTGCAAGCCTCTCTCCTGGAGTTTCAGCCGGGGTGTACAACGCAGGAGAGCTTGGGCTTGGTGGGACCGCGTTGTCTCAAATCGCAAAATCCAATGATGGGATATACGTTCACGGGACACGTTCCTATGACAATAACTTCCAGTTGGACGGAATTAGCGTAAGTGACGTACAGGGCAGTGCTGGGGGCAGCGGCGGAATTCCTATTCCCAATCCGGATGCCATACAGGAGTTTAAGGTCCAAACCGCACTCTACGATGCGGCTTATGGGCGCTATGGGGGTGCCAACGTCAGTTTGATTACAAGGACGGGCGGCAACGATTTCCATGGGTCTGTTTTCGAGTTCTTCCGCAATGAGGTCCTCAACGCTAATGATTTCTTTCTGAATCGAACAGGCCAGCGGCGACCTGTCCTCAAGGAGAACCAATTTGGATTCGCTTTGGGAGGACCGATCAAGAAGGACAAACTGCTTTTCTTCGGCACCTATCAAGGAACGCGTCAGATTAATGGCATTGCTGCTGGTCAGTCGAGGACTGCGTGCACGGCCAGCCTGAGCGAACCGCCGCTAACGAACGATCGCACACCGGCTGAACTCGGGAAATTATTTGCCGGCATGACTGGCCAGCAGGGAGGCACGGCAATCAAACTCGATGGCTCCAACATCAATCCCGTGGCTCTGAACCTGTTAAATTTCAAGCTTCCAGACGGAGCTTTTCTGATCCCAACGCCACAAACTATTGACCCCCAAAAGCCATTTGCCCAGCAAGGTTTTTCGGTCTTCACGGATCCTTGCCATTTCAGCGAGGATCAATTTTCAACCAATGTTGATTACATCGCTCGGCCGAACAATAAAATCGCGGCCCGCTTTTTCGCCGCAGATGACGGTGAGATCGTCACATTTCCCGGCAATGGCCTTAATCCAGCGGGCAACATTCCTGGTTTTCCGAGTCCCAGCGATTCCAGCTTTAGAGTTTTTTCGCTCTCTCATACTTACAGTTTCCGCAACTCGTGGCTCAACGATGCACGGATTGGGTATGTCCGAACCAGAACCCGCACGGAGGCCATGACTCCCTTCAGATGGTCGGACATCGGGGTTGCTGAAGGAGAAATGAGCCATAATAACGATCTCCCGAGCCTGAGTATTCAGGGTTCGACAAGCGTTGCCTCCGGGTTTCCGCGCACTATCACCCAAAACAGCGTTGTGTTCAGTGATGACCTGAGCTTCGTTCATGGGGCTCATACTGTCCGATTGGGCGGATCCTTTACCCGGTCGCAAGACAATGTCAATCTCGTGGGTCTCGGGTCACTCACACAGTTTCTGAGCTGGCCCGACTTTCTGCTTGGCCTAAGCGCAGCCAGCAACGGTACCGGTTTCAGCAACGTCTTTGCCTCATTGGATGACTTCGGCCTTACAGATCGTGAATACAGAGTTTGGGAAGGCACAGGTTTTGCGCAGGACGACTTCAGAATTCGTCAGTCATTCACATTAAATATTGGCTTGCGCTACGAGCGCCTCGGCCAATTTGGAGACGGGCTGGGTAGAAACGCAAGCTTCGACATCCTCAACGCCGATCCGAACCCTCCGCTCGGTGGAAGCACGGCAGGTTACATAGTGGCTTCCAACTTTCCAGGTCAACTTCCCACAGGTGTTTTGCGGGCAACGAACACTTTCGGAAATGATGGCGATGGGCAAGACACGATTGCTCCGCGACTTGGGTTTGCGTGGCAGCTCTGGCCCGGCACAAGCCGGTTAGTGCTCAGAGGGGGGTACGGCTCGTATTATTCCCGACCTACTGGCCAAGCCTTTTATCAAAATGTATTCGGCGCTCCGTTTTCTGAGTTCCGGATAAATGCCGGGAGGGCAAACGCTTCCGCGACATTTCAGGCTCCGTTCCCGCAGCCGTTTCCCACGCCGGAGTCCTTTCCCATGTTCCCCGCGTACTCGCCCACCTCCAGCACGACTATTTATTCAGTCGCGCCCGACTTTCGCCCCGCCTTGATTCAGCAATATTCGTTGAATGTTCAGGATGAGCTACGCGAGGGTTGGCTCCTGGAAATTGGGTACGTGGGCACTCGCGGAACGCACCTGGTGCGCCAACGTTCTCTGAATCAGGCCTTACCGGCGTCCATGAACGATCCAATCCGGGGAGTATCCACAAATACGTTCGCAAATATTCCGTTGAGAGCCCCCATTCTCGGGGTACCGCCAGACTCGCTTTTGGAAATGGAATCTGCCGGCGACTCCTGGTACAACGGGCTTGAGGTCAGCTTGACGAAGCGGCTAAGCCACGGCATCCAGTTCCTCGCTTCGTACACTTTCTCCAAGACCCTGGACACGGATGGCTCCGACATTAATTCGACTTCGTCGGGAAATGCACTGACGCTCGGCGACCAAAACTCTCCCGGGCAGCGGTGGGGACGCGCCAGTTTTGACCGCACGCATCGATTCGTTTTCAGTAGCACCTGGTCGATTCCAAGCCCGCCAGGCAGCGTGACGCGAACTGTACTGGGTGGCTGGTCCCTGGCTGCGATTGTGACCATTCAGTCCGGCAGCGCCCTCACCATCGCAGCAACAAATTCCACCAATATCTACGGGATCAGCGAAGATCGGGCCCAACTAAGCGGCACCTGCTCGAAAAGCCAGCTGGTGAAAAGCGGAGCGGTTGAGTCGAAACTCAACGGCTATTTCAACGCATCTTGTTTTACGGCCTCGCCAATCATCGGAGCTGATGGCATCGGAACGGCGTTTGGAAATAGCGGGACAGGAATCGTTAACGGTCCCGGGCAAGCAAACCTGGATCTCGCTTTTTCAAAAACCGTGGCGTTGCAGTGGCCAGTGGAGAGGAGCCGTCTTCAATTTCGCGCCGAGTTTTATAACGCGCTGAACCATCCTCAGTTTGCGAACCCCGACACCAATTTCACATCACCTACGTTCGGCGTCATCAGTAGCACGGCTGTAAATGCGCGCGTTGGGCAACTCGCGTTGAAGTTTACGTTCTAGCTGCTTCTTTGGAGCTAGGGCTGATAAATCCTGCCATTCATGAGGCCTGGGAGAGAGTTTCTAGGAACAGCGGTTAGGCCAGATCGCCCATTCGCTGATGGTGTGCCAGGAAAGTTCGAAGTTCTGTCTGAGAAGATCAGCACGACCAAGAGGCTTTGTATTCAAACTTACCGGGAGTTGGTAAACGCAAGAAGCCGTACGCTGTCACTATTAGCAGGTTCCACCAATTTCACCCCGCGCTGTAATTCCTACGTAACCTGTGATCCCACACCCTGGAGGCTCTTCTACAGCAGCAACTTCCGAAAGGTACCAAACCATGCTCAATGCAATTCTGTTTGTGATACTTGGTTCGGTTTTTTTCTGGCTGTTGACTGCCATCTTTGAGGCAATAGGATTCACAAAACATCGCTACGTCGCGCGAGGTTTCGCGGCGTTGCTTACCATCGCTGGTGCATGCATCGGCACTGGATACCAGCATTGTTGGCAGGTGTTGATTGGGATAGGGGCTGCTTTCGTTTATCTCCAGACATTGAGGAAGTCTCCCTACAAATCGGGGCAAGAATCAAAATGAGGAACTTTTCTCCAGTCCCTTTCGCAGCCCGAATGTGCCGGCAGCCGTGATTTGAAGGTGCAGAGTAAGCAGAAATCCTCTTATACGGACCTGGAGAACACATCCGCCAGGCGACGGGAAAAACCGTGGACGACAAAGACTATGTGAATCGCGCCGTTGAAGCATCCATCAACATCGGGCTGGTCATTCTACTGGCCGCCGCTTGTTTCCTTATCTTGCGCCCCTTCCTTCCCTTGATTGCCTGGGGCATCATCGTCGCGATCGCCGTTTACCCGCGCTACCGACAGTTACAGCTCGTACTCGGCGGCCGTGGCGTGCTCGCTGCTGTCCTTATCACACTTCTACTACTAGCTTTGTTGATTGTTCCTGTGGTCTTGCTCGCAGGAACACTGATTGGGGGTATCCAGACTCTCACAGCACACCTCAAAGACGGAACCCCAATTATCCAACCGCCCCCCGCCAGCGTCGAAACCTGGCCTGTCGTTGGCGTTCCCTTAAAGAGTGCATGGAGCCTGGCTTCAACGAACATTACCACCGCGCTAAGGAGTTTCGCTCCCCAAATCAAGGCAATCGTCCCTGGCCTGCTCTCGGCCTCTGCGGGAATAGGCCTCACCGTTCTGCAATTCGCCCTCTCCGTCATGGTTGCGGGAGCCCTTCTCGCGAACTCACGGGGTGCTGCCGGTGCTGCGCACTCCTTAGCTAACCGTATATTTGGCGACAAAGGGCTGGAGTTTGAGCAACTCGTCGGCTCTACTATCCGCAGCGTTACGATGGGAATCCTGGGCGTGGCTCTGATCCAATCGGTTCTCGCGGCTCTAGGTTTTCTTGCAGCAGGATTGCCTGGTGCTGGCTTGTGGGCCGTCGTGTTTCTGGTTGCCGCACTGCTACAGGTGGGAACACTAGTCCTTATTCCCGCCGTGATTTACGTGTTCGCGACCTCGAGCGCCACGAAAGCCGTGATGTTTATGGTTTGGTGCCTCTTCGTCGCCCTGGTAGACAACGCCGTAAAGCCACTTCTGTTAGGTCGAGGCGTCGCAGTTCCCATCGCAGTCGTATTTCTCGGTGCGATTGGAGGATTCGTAGCCATGGGCCTTATCGGCTTGTTCGTTGGCGCGATCGTTCTGTCGGTGGGCTACAAGTTGTTCATTGCTTGGCTAGCTCGAACTCCCGCCGTCCTCGGGGAAACTTGATATACGGCGCGGTCCCTTGCTGAATCACGGATGCTCGTGGAGGCAATCGCAATGATTTTTACAGGCATTACGATTACATTTCTTAAGCAGCTCTGCTTTGGCCTTTGGCTGACCCTTCCTCTGTTACTGAGCCTTGCTTCGGGAATAACTCTGTTAGGGTATGGCGTGGGAAGGAAGGAGGGCTGGTCGCACATGGACGCCTTTTATTGGTCATTTGTCACCGCAACCACAGTCGGTTACGGCGATCTCCGGCCGGTCAAAAACGCCTCGAAAATTATTGCCGTTCTGATCGCTTTCTTGGGACTAATGATGTCAGGCATCATCGTTGCGGTTACCGTTCATGCTGTGAATCTAGCCTTGGACATGCGTCACTAGCCCCTAATCGCACTTTGGGCGCGATTAATTGCTAAGACAGGGTGGTCCCTTTATGCGTGGCAAGGTTGCTGTTTGAAAAGAAATGGCGGGGACGACGAGACTCGAACTCGCGACCTCTGCCGTGACAGTACACTGTTATTTGGTAACTGCTTGAAACTACGCGGCACGGATGGCTACCAGAACCGCGGTTTGGAACCCTAAGTAACAATTATTGGACCATGAATGGACCAAGAAATGGACTCTGCCGTCGAACGGCAGAAAACGTTAGCTGCGTGTCAACAAGAGATAAATGACAGCCAGCAGCATCACCATGAGGGCATCGACAAAGAACCAGCCATATCCCAACACGAAGATGTGACTGAGAATTACGGGCGTCATCCATGCAACAGTCAAACCCGCTCCCCATCTAGCTGTTTTCGGTATCAGGAGCAGAACCGCTACGACGGTCTCGAACACCCCTGACCCTAGCCGGAACACCGGCTGAGATACCAACCCGTGGACCGCTTGCGACATCCGCGTAAACAGGGCCACTGAATCCGGCACCGCTGCAAACTTGAGAAAGATGGCGGCATACAGAAGGTTCACGGACACCAACAGGCGAATTCCCAATAGTGCGAGTCCTTTACCCATAAAATCTTGCCCCCTTGACCACATCGAACCGGCCAATGCTTCGCGAGCGGTAGTGCTCATTTCTGCCTCTTCATGAACTGACCTACAAGCGCCGCAATTTCATCTGCGTTGGTATCAAGTGCGAAGTGTCCTGCGTCGAGAACGTGAACCTCAGCGTTCGGTACATCCCGGCGATATGCTTCCGGCTCGGAAATGTCGAATGAGGGGTCATACTTGCCCCAAATCACTAGCAGCCGTGGTTGCCTTTCGCGCATCCATGCCTGCCACTTGGGGTAGGAGTCGACGTTCGTGCGGTAGTCATAGAAGAGGTCGCTTTGGATATCCACCTGACCCGGTTGACTAAGAAAGGCAAATTCGTCGGTCCAAAGATCCGGCGCGTAGCGCTCGACGTTAGGGTCGCTCCCGACGTGGCGCGTCCGCGTGGTTGCGAGTGACAGGAGGTTTGCGCGAAGCGCACCCTCGTTGGCGGCGCGATCGGCCCAAAAGGCCCGGCGTGTTTTCCAAATCGCTCCCAGACCTTCGTTGTGCGCGACGGCGTTCTGAACGATGAGCGCCTCTATTCGGTCCGGATGAACCA
>WNFT01004590.1_pt1 | contig 12047 bp, 7 predicted proteins | sample 5400191 | NCBI WGS metagenome assembly WNFT01 (sample SAMN13153359, study PRJNA577476) | soil metagenome | isolation source: 80 cm saprolite under Madrone tree | place: USA:California | collected 2016-06-14
GCTGGTTGGTTGCGACCGGCATCAAACGGGGAACGGCCGCCGAGCAGCGCGCCATCACGTCAGGACAGCGCGGATGGAACGGGCAGCCGGCCGGGCGGGTGAAGGGATGCGGCAGGGCGCCGCTGATGACGGGCAGCGCCACGCGGGTCTGCCCGTAGAGGCTCGGGATCGAGCGCAGCAAGGCCCGGGTATAGGGGTGCTTGGGGGCGTGGAAGATCTCGTCGACCGGCCCCTCCTCCATCACACGGCCGAGATACATGACGACGACGTAGCTCGCCATCTGGGCGATCACGCCGAGGTCGTGAGTGATGAAGATGATGGCGGTGTTGTACCTGGCCTGCAGGTCGCGCAGCAGCGCCAGCACCTGGGCCTGGGTGGTGACGTCGATGGCGGTGGTGGGCTCGTCGGCGATCAGGAGGCGCGGCTTGCACGATAGCGCCATGGCGATCATGGCGCGCTGGCGCAAGCCGCCCGAGAGCTGCCAGGAATAGGCGTCGACGCGCCGTTCCGGCATGGAGATGCCGACGTCGCGGAACAGGCCGATCGTGATGTCGCGCGCCTCGCCGCGGCCGAGCTTGCTGGCCTGCCAGCGATGGCTGTGCAGCAGGATGGCCTCGATGATCTGGTCGCCCACGGTGTGGACCGGGCTGAAGGCGGCCATCGGTTCCTGCGGGATCAGCGCGATCTCGCCGCCGCGGATGTCGCGCATGAGGGCGCCGCGCGGCGGCAGGCGCGCAAGGTCGACGACCTCCGAGTCGCGGCGGAAGCGGATCTCACCCGAGGTGATGCGGCCCGGCCGCTCGACGAGCTGCAGGATCGCCCGCATGGTCACGCTCTTGCCGCAGCCGCTCTCGCCGACCACACCCAGCACCTGACCAGGCATGACGTCGAAGCTGGTGCCGTCGACGGCGCGCACCAGGCCCTCGTCGAGGGCGAACGAGACTCTTAGGTCGCGCACCGAGAGCAACGGGATTTGGTCGGCGCTCATCGCGGCCTCAATGGCTGTACGGGTCGGCGGCATCGCGCAGACCGTCGCCCACAAGGTTGAAGGCGAGCACCGAGACGATGACGACCAGGCCGGGCAGCAGCAGCCAGGGTGCGAGCGCCAGGGTCTGGATGTTCTGCGCCTCCTGCAAGAGCACGCCCCAGCTGATCGCCGGCGGGCGGATGCCCAGCCCCAGGAACGACAGCGAGGTCTCGTTGATGATCATCACCGGGATGGCGAGCGAGCTGGTGGCGATGATGTGGCTCAGGAAGGTCGGCACCATGTGGCGCAGGATGATGCGCATGCGCGAGCAACCGGCGAGCCGGGCGGCGAGCACGAAGTCCTCCTCCCGCAGCGCCAGGAAGCGGCCGCGGACCTCGCGACCCAAAGTCGTCCAGCCGACCAGCGACAGGATCACGGTGATGGCGAAGAAGACCTGGATCGGCGTCCAGTCGCGCGGCAAGGCGGCGCTGAGCGCCAGCCAGATCGGGATCGTCGGCACGGATTGCAGAAGCTCGATCAGGCGCTGGATCACCTGGTCGGTCTTGCCGCCGACATAGCCGGAGATGCCGCCCAGCACGACGCCGATGACGACGCTGAGGGCCACCGCCACGAGGCCGACCGTCATCGAGGTCTGCGTGCCGTGCATGATGCGCGACCACTGATCGCGTCCCAGCCGGTCGGAGCCGAGCAGGAAGATGCGCTGCGCCGGATCGACCGGGACGATCAGGTGCAGGTTGGTCTCGAACAGGCCGAGGACGCGCCAGCGATAACCGGTGCCGAAGAAGCGCACGGGCACCTTCTTCTGCGGATCGGTGGTCCATTCCATGCGCAGAGTCGTCGGGTTGCGCTTGCCCGCGATGGCGGGCACCCAGGGCGAGAGGCTGCCGTCGTCGAACAGGTGCACCATCTGGACCGGAATGAAGGCCTGCCGCGCGTCGGTGCGCTCGGGGTCCTGGGTGGAAAAGAAATCGGGCACCAGGACGATGAGGTAGAGGAAGATCAGCAAGCCGGCGCTCGCCATCGCCAGGTGATGGCGGCGGAAGCGCCACCACACCAGCCGCCAGTTGGAGGCGACGGCGACGCGGTCTTCGGCCTCGATGCCGGCGACGGTCGTGGTCATCGGGAGCGCGCCTCGTGTTCCTCTCCCTCGTCATGTTCCTCTCCCCCGCTAGGGGGAGAGGTTAGGTGAGGGGGAATCGACGTACGTAACCCCCTCACCCAGCCTCTCCCCCTAGCGGGGGAGAGGAGGATGAAAGTGAAAGCAAAGATGGTGAAGCCGGGCATCTAGTTCCCCACGCGGATGCGCGGATCGATCAGCGCCAGCAGGACGTCGGACAGGAGCGTGCCGACGATCGTCAAGAAGGAGTAGATCAGCAGGATGCCGCCGGCCAGATACATGTCCTGGTTGACCAGGGCGCGCAGCAGCAAGGGGCCGATGTTCGGCAGGTTCATGACGGTGGCCACGATCAGGCTGCCGGAGAACAAGAGCGGCAGGTACCAGCCGATGGTGCTGACCAGCGGGTTGAAGGCGAGTCGCACGGGATAGCGCAGCACCAGGCGCCATTCCTTCATGCCCTTGGCCCGCGCGGTCACGACGTAGGGCTTGTTGAGCTCGTCCAGCAGGTTGGCGCGCATGATGCGGCTGAGCCGCGCGGTGCCGGCGATGCCCAGCACCAGCGCCGGCAGCCAGATGTGGCCCAACAGATCCCACACCCGCGCGACGCTCCACGGCGCGTCGACGTATTCAGGGGAAAAAAGACCGGTGACGCTGATGTCGAAATAGGCGAAGGCAACCCACATCAGGATCAGCGCCAGCATGAAATTGGGCGTGGCGACCCCGACATAGTTGACGACCGTCAGGGCATGGTCGACCCACGAGCGCGGATGGGTCGCCGAATAGATGCCGGCGGGCACCGCGATCGCCCAGGTCAGCACGAAGGCGAACAGCGCCAGCGCCACGGTGAGCCCGAGCTGCTCGCCGATCAGGTCGGCATTGGGCCGCTGGTATTCGAGCGACAGCCCGAAGTCGCCGTGCAGCAGGTGCTGCACCCACAGCACGTATTGCACGATCATCGGCTGATCGAGGCCGTACTGCTGGCGCAACGCCTGGATCTGCTCGGACGAGATCGACGAGCCCGACGAGGCGAGCGTGGCGACATAGGCCGTTAAAAAGTCGCCCGGCGGCGCCTGGATGATGACGAAGATGACGAAGGAGTAGATCACCATCAGCAGCGGCAGCAGCGCCAGCCGCTGGAGGATGTAGCGGGTCATGCTTTACGCCGATACGAACACGACCTCACCCTGAGGAGGCCCGCAGGGCCGTCTCGAAGGGTGGCCGCGCGCACGGTGCCTGCGGCCCATGCTTCGAGAGGCTCGCTGCGCTCGCTCCTCAGCATGAGGTTGTTTTTGGATCAACATTCAATGAAGGCGGTAACCTCATTTGGCGAAGAAGAACTGCTCGGTACGGGCGTTGCCGGGGCTGCGCAGGGGCCAGTCGTTGCCGAGCGTCGTCGGCACGTTGCGGAACTTGGTGTTGGCGACGACCACGCCCTGCACCATCGGCGTGAGGCCGATGGTGCCGATCTCGTAGAGGTTCTCCGCCCAGATCCGGTAGAGCTCCTGCGACAGCTTGACCTGCTCCTCAGGCCCGACGGTGCGCGCCTTGTCGACGATCTCGACGATGCGCTTCATCCCCGGTGGCGGCTCCGCACCTTCCTTGCCGCCGGTCGCATACCAGCGCCGCCACAGCGGGCCCATGGTCAGGATCGGGGCGTTGCGCGGGTCGGCCTTGGCATTGCCGGTATAGGGAAAGGCGCTGGTGTCCTCGTTCCAGACCTCGGCCATCAGCTCGTTGTTCTCGTTCATCTTGAAGTGCAGCGCGCGTTCGCGGACCTGGACGATGGTCTTGATGCCGACCGCCTCCCAGTCCTTGGCCACCAAGAGCGCCACGTCGGGCCAGGCGCCGAAGGCCGGCACGACGCTGATCTCGATCGTTGCCGGCTTGCCGTTAGGCAGCAGGCGGATGCCGTTGGCGTCTTTCTTGTTCAGCCCGATGCCGTCGAGCATCTTGTTGGCTTCGTCGCGCTTGAACTCGGTGTATTTCTGCGCCCACTCGGGCCCGGGGAAATAGGGATGCCACGGCGCAGGCACACCCTGCCGCGCCTCGCCAAGCCCGAGGAACACGCTCTCCTTGATCTGGTCGCGGTTGATGGCGAGCGAGAGTGCCACGCGGAAATCCTTGTTCGCCATCACCTTGCCCATCTCCGGATCGGCCGTGTAGGTCGAGTTGATGGCGATCACCGCATCTGCCCCGCCGAAGGTCGGCCAGGCGATGACGCGATACTTCCCGGTCTTCTCCTGGTCCTTCAGCACCGGGTAGTTGGTCATGTTGATGTGGCGTTCCTGCATGTCGAAGGTGCCGGCGATGGCAGCGAGGTTGAGCGCCTGGGCGTCGGCGAAATAGGTGAAACGCACCTCGTCGATATAGGGCAGCTGGTTGCCGTCCTTGTCGACGCCGACGAAATACGGGTTGCGCCGCAGCGTGAACACCGGATCGCTGGCCCGGCTGGTCGGCGCCCACGCCGCCATGGTCGGGCGCTCGGGGTTTTCCGGCGGGGCGTTGCGGTTGGCGAACAGTTCGGTCCAGGTCTTGAAGCCGGCCGCTTGTGCGGCCTTGTCGATGTCAGCCTTTGCGGCATGCGCCGGGTGGAATTTCTTGAGGTAGTGCGCCGGCAGGAACATCGCGAAGGTGCGGTCGGCGCCGTCCTGGTTGGCGACGGCGGTGAGGAACAGGGTCGCCGGCGCGGCGTAGGTGAAGCGCACCGTGGTGTCGTCGACCTTCTCGACCTTGGCGGGCGAGCCGTCGGCGTTCTTGATCCAGCCCGGCAGGCTGGGCGTCAGCTCCTTGTTCAAGAGCACGTCGTTGTACCAGAACAGGATGTCGGCGGCGGTGAAGGGCTGGCCGTCCGACCACTTCGAGCCCTTGCGCAGCTTGATCGTCCAGGTCTTGAAGTCGGCCGAGGGCTCGGCGCTTTCGGCGATCTTGGGCTCGATCTTGGCGCCGTCGGGCGAGAAGCGGAACAGCGCATCGTAGACGACGCGGACGTAGTTGTTGGCGTCGGCCGGGCCGAGGAACGCGCGGCGCCACACGCCGCCATATTCGCCGACGCGCTCGACCACCGGCACCACCAAGGGCTTCTCCGGCAGGCGGGCCTCGACCGGCGGCAGCTTGCCGGCCTTGACCTGCTCGGCCAGGACGGGCGCTTCCTTGTAGCGCCCGCTTTGTGCCAGGGCGCTGTCGCCCGCCAGCAGACAGCCAGCCGCCAGCCCGATCAGCGCCAGACGCCGATTTATGGAGCGATCCATGGACGTTCCCCCTGTTTTGTTTGCTGCCGCGAGCCTCAGTCGGACTCCCGATGGAGTCAAGGCATCGCCTCCAGCCTGAAGAGGTTGTAGCGCCATGCCGCGAGATCGATATAGACGCCCGGATTGATCAACCCGTCGCCGTCGCGGTCGTAGACCTCGCTTCCCATCAGGTCGACCAGCCGGAAGCGACCGCCTTCCAGCCCGGTGAAGGGCAGCGGCAGGCGGCATTGCGCCTGATGGTCCGAATAGTTGACGACGACGACGTGGCGGCCGCCGTCGGGCGCGCGCCAGGCATAAGAAATGAAGTCCTGCCAGGACGGATTGCCGATCCAGGCCGGTTGCGGCGCGATCAAGGACCAAGTGCCGTCGCGAAACAAAGCCGTCAGCAGCCTGTTGTAGAAGGCGGCGACCTCGGGGTCGCGCGGCTCGACCGGGCCGCGTCGAAGATGCACCGGCAGGCGCACGCGCGCGCCGTCGAATTGGCCCTGCTGGAAGAAGCGCAGTCCTGGTGCGAAGTAGGTGACGATGGCGGCCGCCTGATGGCGCGGCCAGGCAAATCGCGTGGCCCGCGGCTCGTCGTGATTCTCCAGGAAGCGCGCCAGCCGATCCTGGTAGTCGAGCCCCGCCCCAAGATGGGCGCGGATGGCGTCGGCATCACCACTGTGCAGCCGATCGTAAAGCCGCTTGTCGTAGCAATAGTCGAACCCCTGCTGCTGCAATTCCCATTCGAGATCCCAGTAGGCCTCGGCCAGGAAGGTAAACGCCGGATACATCTTGCGCACGGTCGAGATGGCAGTCGGCCAGAACGGCGCGGGCGTCACGCCCCAAGTGCGCCGGAAGACGTCGGGCAAAAGGAGCATCGCCATGTCGCAGCGCAGGCCGTCGCACTGCCCGGCGATCCCCAGCAGTTCGGTCCTCTGCGCGACCTGCAGCTCGGGATTGGCGTAGTTGAGCTGAAGCGTGTCGGGCCAGCCGGGAAAATTCGGATCGCGGCCATGGGCCAGCACGCGCGCGCCGAGCCCCGTTTCGACCCGGCAGTAGTTCCCGGGCTCGGCGGCCAACGCCTGCTCGTCGCCCGCGACATAGAAATCGGGATGCGCGGCGACCCAGAGATGATCGAGCGCGGTGTGGTTGGGCACGAAATCCAGCATCAGCCGCAAGCCCCGCGCCGCCAGCCGGGCGCGCAAGTCTGCCAGCGCCGCCTTGCCGCCCAAGGCCTCGTCGACCTCATAGGCGCCGATGGCGAAGTACGAGCCGCAGATGTCCTGCTCCGCGAGGTCCGGCAGCGCCGCCTGGAACTCGGCCCGCCAGGCGAGGTTGCTTCTCGACACTGCGTAGCTGGCCGCGCTGGTCTGCCAAACGCCCAACAGCCAGATCCAGTCGAAGCCCCGGCGCGCCAGGCCGTCCAGCGTCGCGTCATCGACGGTCGCCAGCGTGACCGGTCTGCCCGCCTCGCGGGACAGGCGGTCAAGCCAGACCCGGGTGTTGATCTCGAACAGCGAGGGATAACGCGGGAGGGGCGCCACGGCGCTGGGACTCGCCTAGTCCACCACGACATCGGCGCGCAGCAGCAGGCTCTCGGGCACCTGCAGGCCGATCGCCTGCGCGGCGCCGGTGTTGATCGCCAAGGTGAAGGTCGTCGGCTGCTCGATCGGCAGATCGGCGGGCTTTGCGCCGCGAAGCACCTTGCTCACCAGCACAGCGACGTGGCGATAGCACAGCGATATGCGCGGCGCGTAGCTCGCGAGCCCACCCTCCTCGACGGTCTCCGGCCATTCGTAGACGGCCGGCAGCTTCATCTCGCGCAGGCGCTGGACAAAGGTCGCGCGCTGGGAATTGAGGAAGGGCGACCGGAGAACCTGCACCGCCTCGACGCGAGCCGAGGTCAGGGCGGCGAGCCCTGGCGCGATCTCCTCGCGCGTGCCGACCTGCACGACGGTGAGGGTGAGGCCGAGACTTTGTGCGCCCTTCTCGAGCTTCTCGATACCGCCTTTGACGGAGTTGACGTCGTCGTTCACCACGCCGATATGGCGTGCTCGCGGGGCAATCTCATGCAGGATTTCCAGCCGCTTCAACTCGAGCTCATGCGCCATGATACTGATGCCGGTCGTGTTGCCGCCCGGCCGCGCCATCGACGGCGCCAGGCCGGCACCAACGAAGTCGTCGGCCATGCCGACGATCGGCACCTGCTTGGTTGCGGCCTGCGCCGCAGCCACGGCGGCATTGCCGAAGGGCACGATCACCTGGGCGCCTGATTTCAGGAGCTCGGCCGCCATCGCCGGCAGCCGGGAGGTGTCGCCATCGGCCCACAGGAAATGCGTGCGGTAAGTCCTGCCCTCTTGCCATCCCAGCCGCGCCATGTCGCGCCGGAACGGCTCGGCGAATTGTTCGGCACTCCTGGCGTTGACGCGCATGACGCCGATCAGGGGCGGTTGCTGCTGCGCCTGCGACACCGCCGGCAGGAGCGCGGTGGCGAGAAAAATGCGTCGTTTCATGCGGACGGGAAGCCTAACGGCCGCACAACCGCCCCGCAACGCTCCTAGTCATGCAGCTCGGCGATCATGTTGGCGACCAAAGCGCTCCAACCTGTCTGGTGCGAGGCGCCCAGGCCGCGGCCGTTGTCGCCGTCGTAATATTCGTGGAAGAGGAGGTAGTCCTTGAAGTGCGGATCGGTCTGCATCTTCTCGTAGGCGCCGAAGACCGGCCGCCGTCCGTTTGCGTTGCGTCGAAAGATGTTGATCAACCGGTTGCGCAGCCCATCGGCGAGCTCTTTCAGCGATTGCGTCTGCCCGGATCCGACCGGCGATTCCACCCGGAAATCGTCGCCGTAGAATTTGTAAAACTTTTGCAGGCTTTCGATGATCAGGTAGTTGATCGGCATCCAGATCGGCCCGCGCCAATTGGAATTTCCGCCGAAGAGATCGCTGTCGGAGTCGGCCGGAACATATTTGACCTCGGAGCGAAAGTCGCCGGTCTCGAAAACGTAGGGATGTTCGAGATGGTAGCGCGACAAGGATCGTACGCCGTAATCCGACAGGAATTCGTTCTTGTCCAGAATGCGCTCCAGCAGCTTGGTCGAGCGGAAGGCACGGGTAATGGCGAGCATGCGCGTATCGGCGGCGCCAGGCGTGTTCCAGCGGGAAACCAGGGTCGCAAGCTTCGGACGATAGCGTAAATACCAGTCCCGCTGCCTGACGAACGACGGCAGATTCTTCAGCAAGGCCATGTCTGCGGTCTCGACGGCGAACATCGGAATCAGGCCGACCAGGGAGCGAACGCGCAGGGGTGTCGCCTCGCCATTGCTCATCACGAGCCAGTCGTAAAAGAAATTGTCGCCGTCGTCCCACAAACTCAGACCCTCACCGCCCAAGTTGGTCATCGCGCCGCCGATCATCAGAAAATGCTCGAAGAACTTGGTCGCGATGTCCTGATAGGCATCATCCTCCTGCGCCAGCTCGATGGCGATGCGCAGCATGTTCAGACTGAACATCGCCATCCACGATGTGCCGTCGGACTGCACCAGCGTGCCGTTCACCGGCAGCGGACCCGACCGGTCGAAGACGCCGATATTGTCCATGCCGAGAAAGCCGCCCTCGAAGACGTTCAGGCCGTGCGGGTCCTTGCGATTCACCCACCAGGTGAAATTGAGCAACAACTTGGTGAAGACTCTCTCGAGAAACTTGCGGTCACCTTTGCCGTTGCGCCGCCGCTCGGCATCGTAGACGCGCAAGGCCGCCCAGGCCTGCACGGGCGGGTTGACGTCACTGAAGTTCCATTCGTAGGCGGGCAGCTGTCCGTTCGGGTGCATGTACCAGGATTGGCCGAGCAGGATCAGTTGATGCTTGGCGTCCCCCAGATCGAGATAAGCGAGCGTGGTCAGATGAAAGGCCCAGTCCCACGCCGCGAACCAGGGAAACTCCCATTTGTCCGGCATCGAGACGATATCTTCCATATTGGCATGAACCCACTCGCAGTTGCGGCCGGCGAAGCGAGTCCGGGGTGGCTTGGGTTGCGCCGGATCGCCGTCCAGCCACTCCGTGACGTCGAAGTAGAAATATTGCTTCGACCACAGGACGCCGGCGAAAGCCTGGCGTTGAATGCGCCGGAGATCCTCGTCCAACACCTTGCGTTGCAGCTCCGCATAGAAGGCATCCGCCTCGGATTTGCGCAGATCGAAGATCTGCTCGAAGTCGGCGAAGGGTGCGGGCTTGGCAGGACCTGGGCTCAGCCGGACCCGAATGGTCGTGCTGGCGCCCGCGGCAATCGTGCGCCGGTAAATACCAGCCGCCTTGGTGCCCTTGGCGGGATCAACTGCGTCCTTGCGGCCCCTGACGACGTAGTCGTGAAGACCATCCTTGCATGGCTGTCCTGTCTCCTGCCCGCCAAAGAGTTTCGCGATGTTGGTTTCGTTCTCGCAAAACTTGATCTCGTCCGGCCGGTCGAACTGGACGGCATAGATCCCGAGCTTCTCATGGTTGACCACGACATCGTTGTGGACGCGCACGAGCGAGGGCTTTGGACGATCGGTGAACCAGCTCCAGGTGTTGCGGAACCAGACGTGCGGCAGAACATGGATCGCCGCTTCCTCGGGGCCGCGATTGGTGACGGTGAGCCGCAGCAGGATGTCCTCGGCACCCGCCTTGGCATACTCGATATCGACATCGAAATAGCGGTCGGCGTCGAAGATGCCGGTATCGAGGATCTCGAACTCCGGCTCCTGCCTGGTGCGCCGCGCGTTCTCCTGCACCAGAAGGTCGTAGGGAAATTCGGCCTGAGGATACTTGTAGAGCATGCGGGCGTAGCTGTAGGTCGGCGTCGCGTCGAGATAGTAGTAGAGCTCCTTGACGTCTTCGCCGTGATTGCCCTGGCGGTTGCTCAGGCCGAACATGCGCTCCTTCAGGATCGGGTCCTTGCCGTTCCACAAGGCGACCGCCATGCACAGCGTCTGCTTGGCGTCGCAAAACCCGCCGATGCCATCCTCGCCCCAGCGATACGCACGGCTGCGCGCATGCTCGTGGGGGAAGTAATTCCAGGCGTCGCCATCGGCGCTGTAGTCCTCGCGCACGGTGCCCCACTGGCGCTCGCTGACATAAGGACCCCAGTTGCGCCAGGCCTGCCGGCGCGCGTTCGCCTCGTCCAGGCGCTGCTGTTCAGGCTTGGCGTTGGCCGGCATGCACCGATCCTACCGTTGCAGAAGCGCCGAGCAGGCGGATGATCTCGTCGGCCACCTGAGCCGCCGGCGGGCCGACATCGACGGTCAGGGGATCCTCGTCCGGCGACGGCTCCTCGAGGGTATCGATCTGGCTTTGCAGCAGGCTGGGCGGCATGAAATGGCGCTCGCGCCCGGCCAGGTGCTCGGCGATGAGATCGCGCCCGCCGCGAAGGTAGACCAGCCGGACTTCCGGGCGGTCGCCGATGACGATCCGGCGATAGGACCGCTTGAGCGCCGAGCAGGTGATGATCCCCGGCTGCTTGCTCGCCCGCTGATCGTCGATCCAGGCGGCCACGCGCTCGAGCCAGGGCTGGCGGTCGGCGTCGGTCAAGGGAATTCCAGCATGCATCTTGGCGACGTTGGCCTCAGGATGGAGCGCATCGCCCTCCTCGAAGGCCCAGCCCAGCCGCGCCGCCAGTTCCCGCGCGATCGTCGACTTGCCCGCTCCCGAGACCCCCATGATCACCAGGATCGGCGGCGTGCCGCGATGGGCACGCGGGCTGTCGAGACGATGGACGCCGGTTTGGTCGGCGACGAAGACCGGACCGGCACGGCTGATGAAGAGGCCGCTTTCGACCACGCCGACGACACGCCCGATGCGCTCCTCGAGCCGCGCCGGATCGGCAATCGGACCGAAGCTGCAGTCGAGGATGCGGTTGCCGCTGTCGGTGACAAAGGGCTCGCCGGCCGGCGACAGGCGCGGTCGGACGCTGGCGCCCAGCACCTCGAGCGTCGCCCGGGTCGCTTCCAGCCCGAAGGCGACGACTTCCACGGGAACCGGTCCCGATGACCCCAGCCGATCCACCAGCTTGGCGCCGTCGACGACGATGGCGAGGCGGCGGCTGGCGACGGCGACGATCTTCTCGCGCAACAGGGCGCCGCCCAGTCCCTTGATCAGGTTGAGAGTGCCGCGTTCGACCTCGTCGGCGCCGTCGATCGTGAGATCGATCAGCCGATGCTCGGCGAACGAGGTGAGCGGGAGGCCCGCCGCCTTGGCCTGCGCCGCCGTCCGTTCCGACGTGGCAATGCCGACAAAGCGCAGACCCTGTCGATGACGGCGGGCGAGCGCGTCGACGGCGAAAGCCGCCGTCGAGCCGGTGCCGAGCCCGACGACCATGCCCTCCTGGACCAGCTCGACCGCCGCCTCCGCCGCGGCGCGCTTCAGCGCATCGCGATTGGCATCGGCCGGGCGCGCGGCACTCATGGCTTGGCCGCGCCGGCGGCGGCGCTGGCGCGGATCGCCGCGATGGCAGCCTTGTAGTCCTTGCTGCCGAAGATCGCCGAGCCGGCCACGATCGCAGTGGCGCCGGCCGCGGCCGCTTGTCCCGCCGTCGTCGCGTTCTCGCCGCCATCGACCTCGATCACCGGAGCGAGGCCGCGTTGGGCGCACATCGCGCGCAGGCGGCGGATCTTGGGCAGCATCTCGGGCAGGAAGGACTGCCCGCCGAACCCGGGATTGACCGTCATCACCAGGATGATGTC
>WNFT01004592.1_pt1 | contig 12046 bp, 9 predicted proteins | sample 5400191 | NCBI WGS metagenome assembly WNFT01 (sample SAMN13153359, study PRJNA577476) | soil metagenome | isolation source: 80 cm saprolite under Madrone tree | place: USA:California | collected 2016-06-14
CTCCGCGATGCCGTGGGAAAATTGCTTGCAGAATTGCGCGCGTTGAGTCCCAGCGTTCTTCAGCTGACGCGCAAGACGCTTTGGAGCCTCCACTCCGCTGAATTCGCGAAGCAACTCGAAGAAGTGGAACGCGTATACTTATCAGTGCTGATGAAGACGCATGACGCGCAGGAAGGCATTCGCGCTTTTCTGGAAAAGCGCAAACCAGTTTGGAAGGCAAACTAAATGGATGAATTGGAGATTACACCGGCGGACGTGAAGGCGCGGCTGGACCGCGGCGAAAAATTGGTTCTCATTGATGTGCGCGAGCCCTGGGAGCACCAGGTCTGCAAAATCGAGGGCGCAACACTGATTCCGTTGGGCTCGCTGGCCGCGAGTTTGCAGACGCTTCCCGATGTGGACGAAGTGATCTGCTACTGCCATCACGGCATGCGCAGTCTGGACGCGGCAGCGTGGCTGCGGTTTCAGGGAATTGAAAAAGCCAAGTCGCTGGCGGGCGGGATCGAGCGCTGGTCGCTCGAGGTCGATCCAAACGTTCCGCGATATTGAAAAAGTGCCTCTGGGGACCGGAGATCTTTGCATGAGCGTGAAGACGATTGCGGTGATTGGTGCGGGGACGATGGGGCGGGGGATCGCGCATGCCGCGGCTTTCGGGCGCTACAACACGGTCCTCGAAGATATTTCGCGTCCCATGCTTGAACAGGCGGTCGCTTGGATCCGGCAATCTTTTGATGAAGGAGTTGCGAAGGGGCAAGTCGAAGCCAGCGTACGCGACAAGGCTCTTTCACTGATCAGCACTGCGAGTAACGTCGAGGAGGCGATACGCGACGCCGATCTCATCATCGAAGCGGTTCCGGAAGAACTGGAGATGAAACTCGAGCTCTTCACTATTTTCGACAAGTTCGCGAAAACCGGCACTATTTTTGCAAGTAATACTTCATCTCTTTCGATCACAGATTTTACGGACGTCACGGTTTCACGCGATCGCTGCATCGGCATGCACTTTTTCAACCCGGTTCCGAAAATGAAACTCATCGAACTCGTGCGGACGCCGCATACATCCGATGCAACGGTTGCGGCGTGCCGCGAAGTTGCGGGCCGGATGGGAAAAGAAGTTGTCATCGTCAACGAGGCTCCCGGATTCATCACCACGCGCATCAACGCGCTCATCGGCAACGAAGCCTTCAACATGCTCGAAGCTGGCGTCGCGTCCCCGGAGGACATCGACAAAGCGCTGAAACTCGGCCTCAATCACCCCATGGGTCCGTTCGAGCTGGTGGATCTCGTAGGTCTCGACGTGCGGCTCAATATTCTTGAGTATTTGCATCGCACGCTCGGCGAGAAGTATCGTCCCAATTCCTTGCTGCGCCAGTACGTGCAGGAAGGACGCCTGGGCCGCAAAACGGGCCGCGGCGTCTACGATTACTCACAGCAATCCGCCGCTGAGAAAAAGGCCTAGCCGGCCCGGAGAACGAAGAGAATCCCTCATGAAACCGTTGGCAGAAAGAATCGTCATTCGGCAGGGCGACCTGACCGAGATGGACACGGACGCCATCGTCAATGCCGCAAACAACGATTTGGTTCTCGGTGCGGGCGTAGCCGGAGCGATTCGCCGCAAAGGCGGCGAACAGATTCAGCGCGAGTGCGACGCCATCGGCAGTATTCCTGTCGGCTACGCGGCCATCACCACCGGTGGAAAACTGAAGGCACGCTTCGTGATTCATGCGGCCAGCATGCAACTCGGCGGAAAAACCAGCGCCAGCAGTCTGCGGAATTCCACCGCGCACTCCTTAAGAATTGCCAATGACCGCGGCCTCAAATCCATCGCATTTCCTGCTGTCGGCACCGGCATCGCCGGGTTCCCGCTGAAAGAATGCGCGGAGATTATGGTTCGAGAAGCAGTGCAGCACCTGCGTGGCGAAACTTCGATCGAAACGGTTTATTTCGTGCTTTTCGATGAAGCCGCGGAAGGAATCTTCAAGCGCGTGTGGAACAAGATCCTGGCGGAGCCCGTCTCGGACGCCGCGGGAGCGAAAGGCGCGTGACGCCGCTCGCGGAATTGCTCGCCGACCGGATTCGGCGCTACGGCCCGCTCACATTCGCCGACTACATGCGCGAATGCCTCTACCACCCAACTCACGGGTACTACAGCAAAGCGGAAGCCAAACGTTTTGCCGACTACTACACGAGCGTCGACCTCCACCCTATCTTTGGACGACTGCTCGCCCGGCAGTTCGCGGAGATGTGGGAAAACCTTGGCCGGCCAGAGAAATTCACTCTCGTCGAAGCCGGCGCCGGTGTTGGACGGCTCGCGTCCCACATTCTCGATTTCAGCGCTTCAAAACTTTCCGATTTTTACCGGGCGCTGGACTACGTGGCCGTGGAGCGATCTGCTTCACGCCGCGAACAGACTGCAGGATGCCTGAAGCGGCACGCGGAGGCGGGACATGCGATCGTTTCCGCCGAGATCCCGCTCCACGTTTCCGCCGGCTGTTTTTTCTCCAATGAGTTGGTTGACGCGCTGCCGGTGCACCGCGTGGTCCTGCTAGGCGGCGCGCCCAAGGAAATTTTCGTTGGGTTTGCGGACGGGCGATTTGCGGATCACATCGCGGAACTGTCCACTTGCGCCATCACTGAATACTTTGCGGCGCAGGAAATTACTCTTTGCGATGGCCAGCAAGCCGAATCGGGACTCGAGGCCTGCGACTGGATCACGGAAGTCGGGCGCCGCCTCGAGCGCGGATACGTTCTCACGATCGACTACGGTCATCGCGCCGCGGAACTCTTCGACCACCATCACATGCGCGGTACGCTCCTCGCGTACCAGGATCATCGCGCGACAGAGAATTATTATGCTTCGCCCGGTCAGCAAGACCTGACCGCGCACGTCAATTTCACCGCGCTCGAAACTTGGGGCAAGCGATCCGGGCTGGAAACTTCCGGGCTCACATCGCAGACGGCGTTTTTGCTGGCGCTCGGCCAGGGAAATGAATTTGCAGACTTGTACGATGAAGGACAAGGTGAGGCCGAGCGCACAAAAGCGCGGCTGCAACTCAAGACGCTGATCCACCCCGAAGGGATGGGAGAACGGTTCCAACTGCTCATCCAGCAAAAGGGAGTGTCTGGGGCGCGTCTCACCGGCTTGTTAGGGATTGAGCCGCGGATTTAGAGTCCTTGCGGAATCGCAGTTGCGTTGTCGTTAGCACAGGCTGAAGCCCGCCTGCGGCGGGCAGGCCTGTGCCACCGGAGAGCCGGAAACACGCTCGTCGCCTGCTCCTCGGGGGACAGGAATCGCCTCGGATTCAAAGAGATCCCTCGGCTCCCGATGATCGCTCCCCTCGAAGCTCAGGGCAAGCAGGATAGAAACCCTTCTTCGGATTTCTAGTTAACAATAACTGGCCCCCCCCTCCCCCTTTTTTCATAAGAGTTTCATTCTAAAGGAGGTTAAAGTCCTTTGTTTTGATAGACTTTTGCAAGTGTTGATTCTAAAGGGGGTTAGGGTCGGTCATTTTGTCAATCTATGAGGGTTGATTCTAAGTGACTTACATACATATCTAAAGTTTGAAGAGAGCGAGTTCGTCGAAAGGGCGCGGCAGAGGCTTCTGCTCCGGGATCGCAATGCCGGGGGCCCAAATGAGTCATGTCCGCTAGCCGCGCTCCAAGGGAGATTGGCGTTCCCGGCTGGGGAACCCGGAAAATAAAAAAGGCGGCAAAGTATCTGCCGCAACTGGGGAAAAATCCGCACTTTTACCCAGAGTGTATAATACCAAATGAGATATAGCGAGTCAAGGAGTTTTTGGGCAGTGGTTTAGTTTCCGATTTCCGCTGCGAGCTCAACCGGTCGATGCAACATCACACCATCTAATCAGTTGATCCGACAATACCTTCCCTAAGAGAACCGATCTGTCCGGCCTTACTCAATCAGAACTAGCCAGGGCAGTGTTTCCGTTTGAATCAACGCTTGCGAACGACTTTAGCTGTTGAGACTCCTGCAAGTAGACTTCGAGCTGATGTTGCGTCGACCCATTGAGACCGCCGCATTTATCGGGCATTGAGTCCAAGGCCAGTGGGAAGGCCTTTTCTAAATAAGCATTTTCGTTCTATGCTGTGATAAGTTTTGTCATTCGTATGATGGGACTCAATGGACCTGATTCAAGTGCGCCGGATACTCACAGTGGCCTTCTTGGTGACAGCCGCGCTATCTTCGGCCCACGCACAGACGTCAAGCGTCCAGAAGTTCCAGATTCGAGTGACCGATCCCGCCTTCACTGGGTTGCCGATTTGGATCCATGCTGAATTAAGCTTTCCACTAGAAATTCGTTACCCCTACGGCGAAAACCCGCAAGAAATTGGTCTAAACAGGATTGAGGTAAAACGCGAAAACCATCTGCTTGCGCAGGTGCCGTTCAAGCCTTGGGCTGTCGTAGGCGGGTTTGGTTCGATCGCGCCTCCCACTTTTCCTAAGAATCGCCTTCCGCTTCATCTGCTGTACGCGCTGGACAAGTCTGGCATTTACTCCGTTCGCTGGACCGTGGTGAGACAGATGACCGAAACGGGTGTGGCACAGTCCGACTGGCTCGACTTTGAAGTACGGCAGTCAACGCCAGAGCAAAGGAAAGACTGGTTTGAAAAACATCGATCGCGGGTTCCTAGCGATGCGGCAGAGTTCGTTGGCGATTTTCTTCCCTCGTTGCTCGCAGATGCTCCCGATCCCCGAGGGCTCCAAGTGGTCCTTGAGCAGTTGTATTCAACCGAGCCGCTCATTCACGGTTGCGCTCTTGGCAGCTTACCCTTTTTCCGGGAGGAGGACGTTCGCTCTCAAGTCCTAGATATGCTCCATCTTCGGGGCCCCAATGAGGGGCTGGCGTACATTATATCGTGGCATGCATCATGGTTCCAAGACCGCAAAGACGACCTAGTTCGCACAGTCCTGCCCTATCTCCACTCCCATCAAGACTGGCAGGTTGCGGCGACGTTGAAGATGCTAGGTTTTCTGGTTCACTTGGGAAACTTCCACTGGCCTCCGGACTCAGAAGTGCCTGCAAAATCCGACCAGGCGGTACTAGCAGCAGCGCAAGAACTGATTGGGAGGAGCTCCGAAATCTCGCAGATCTTGGCCCAATATCTCGGCGGTATCAAGAGCCATAGCGCGCGCGAATTACTTTGGCAAGTGGCCGAGCGCCCAGAGCCGGCGCACGAGCAGGCGCTCATAGCGTTGACCTGGATTGGGGATGCGCGGGACCTTCCCCGGCTATCTGATTTGCTTGTAAAGCCCGGAGATGCCGATAGGTATGCCCGTGACCTCACAAGTCTGCCCTACCATCTTGTTCGTGCCTATGGCGACCGCGCCGTTCCTTACTTAGAACGGGCAGTTTCCGAATCCCCTTACGTATTTGTAAGGACCCAGTCCGCTGAAGAACTAGCATTGCGTGGGCGCCCGGTCGCCTTTCGTTTCTTTCTAGACGCAGTCGAAAAGGATAGATTCTACAAACAGGAACTCGTCGGCTGGCTCAAAACACACTTCCCTAACGAAATGCCAGGCTCCGCAGATGATACGACCGTGATCGCCTTTCTCAAGACTCGTTTGCAGCATTGAGGACCTGTTAGGCGAATAGCGTCGACAAAATCCGCTTACCGCCCGTAATCAGCCATATCAGCGGCGGCCTAACTTCTGATAAGTTGGGTAACAATTGTGTTTCAGCCGACGGGCTAAAGTGTGTTAGACCGCGTCCCGAAGGAGCCGGGTATCGAGAAAGACGTCGAACACGCCATGAGGAGTGAGGTCCTTTGGGACCCCTAGAACTGCATGGATGAGACGGGAGGCTCCTAGCCATTCCTCTTCGGACGCGGGGCCAAGCATGTCATCGGCATTTAAGAAGTACAAGAAGACGAGAGTGCTTTTTATGACGTTAATCTCTCTTAAGAAGTACTGGTAAGCCAGGCGATTCGCGTACTGGTAGAAGAGGGTGCTCCAATCAGCTCTGCCCCTCGGTGCATAGAACTGCCTCGCCTTGGCTAGGCTCTGCTCAATCAACCTCCGAGATTCAGGAGACGCCTTCGTCGCCGGTGATGCAGCTTCAGGAATGTGCGCCTTTGCCTCTATGAATAGCGGGCTGCCCTCTGAGGTGATCCCGATGGCGTCCCACATTGGTCCGCGTGCGGGCCAAAACGAATGGAGCGGCTTCCTCAGTTCAGCAATGCCCGCCTTTTTCAACGCGGCACTGTCCCGATACTCCTGAAACGAGTCATCCGCGAGCGGCGAGTTCCAAGTCACTGAGGTCCGTCGCGCTATTGGCGCCACTCCGGCGAATTGCGCCGAGAAGTAATTCCGGCTTCCGATTGATGGCAACCTGTAGCCACCTCTGACTTCCTGCTCCAGCGAATTCTGTCATCGTGCCGTCCCCTATCCTCCTAGCGCTGTCAATTCCTATTACTGCGGGGGAGGGGGCTTCTTCAAAACGGGCTTATCGCCGGAGGCGGGAGCGGCGATGGTTGCGGCGGTGGATGGCTTCGGTTTTACGTCCGTCGCTGGAGCGGTCACAGAAACCCCGCCCTCGCTGTAAGGTTTCTTCAGGTAGGCTTCTGCCATCTGTTGCGCGTTGCCGGTATTGTCGTTCGTCTGTTTTGACTTGCTGTATTCGTTGACGGCGCGCTCGCGCTGCCCCAGCACGTCAAAAATCATTCCCAGATAAATATGGCTCCAGACTTCCGTCCACTTTTCGGCCGGCTCGGGCACGGTCTGCAAGGCCTCGCGAAAGGCGTTCGCGGATGCCTGATAGTTCTTCTGGTAGAAGAAGGCTTCGCCCATCCGGAAATTCGCGAGCGGGCGGTTCGGTTGAATGGAAAGGGCGCGCTGATACTGACCGATGGCGTCGTAGAAGCGTCCCTGCTCGGCAAGCTCTTCGCCGCGGGCTACTGCCGCCCGCGCGCGCAGCGAAACGCTACCCTTCAGGATCACGTTGTTGGGATCGACCTTAATCCCGCCCGGCTTTGGGCGTCCAAAGGTTTCCACCGTGAAGCCTGATTCCGTACCGATCACGTCGATTGTTTTCTGCTCGGGATTTCCTTCGGTATCGATGCGCAGGTCCACCGGCATACGAAAGGTGTCGAGCGGCTGCTTGATCTTGCCAATGACGCGAAATCCCTTGGGCGTGCGGTACACGACGTATTCCAGCGAAAACTCCGGCACGCCCGTCGAATTCAGCCATTGCGCGAAGAAGCTCCGGAGGTTTGGCGCTTCCTGCTGGGACAGCCTCACGGACACGGGCGCGCGGTGTTGTTCGGCGATCTTTTCAAAATCTTCAATGCGCGCGCTTTTTTCCGCGAATTGAAAATAGAAATCATGCAGCGCGGATTTGAAGGCCACATCGCCCATCTGCGCGCGCAACATGTGAAACAGCATCGCACCCTTGTTCATCACCACGGATCGATAATCAGGCGAATACGGAGCCAGCCGCGCCGCTTGGGCCACGGGTGCGGCATCTTCATACATGAGCGCGCCCACGGCGAATTCGTCGACGGCCTTGAGTCCTGCTTCCTTGCCCGCATTCTGCTCGGCGTACAGCGCCTCGGAATACCGCGCCAGCCCGTCCGAAATCCAGACGTCTCCGGGCGTTGCCGGCAAGACCTGGACGCCCCACCATTGGGAGGCGACCAGGCGCGCGATGGTGCGATCGCTGGCTTTGGGGTCCCAACTGCGCTGGCTGAGCAGCAAGACTCCCGGAGCGGCAAAATCGCGAAGCGTTCCGTCCGGCAATTGGATGATCGTCAGAGTCGGGTCAGGAACGGGCCCGAACATATCGGAAAAGATGATTACGGCCCGCGCCGCGCTCGCCGCAAAATCTCCCGCATTGGCCGACGCCGCTCGCGGGGCATAAACCGAGACGTTTATTCCTTCCGCCTGCTTGGGATTGAGTTGGAGATTGCCCGTCACGAAGGTTCCATGGGGCGCGGGGCTCTTGCATTCGAAGGTGTACTGGAGCCGCCCGCCCTCGACCGCGTTCCTTGCGGCCATCGGCGTCGGAGCCGTAGACTTGCCAGTCCCGGCGACCGCGAACGTGTCCGGCACGTTCAGCCGGAAGGTTGCCGTGTAGCGATTGGAAGGGAAGTTCGTCAGCGGAAACCACCGTGCAGGCAGCAGCAGATACGCGCCGTCTTTATTGATGACCGCCGCGCGGACGCCAGGCACAGGGCTGTTCTCTTCGTTGGCCAGTAGCCCGGCATAGGTGTAGGTGAGGGTGACGTGGCCGTCGGCGGCCACCGGGGTTGGCAACTGCACGATGACGAAAAGGGGATTCTGATTGTCCCGCAGGAAACTGAGCGGCCTGCCATCCGCGCCTTTGACTTCTTTTACAACCAGATTCGGATGGAGTTCGACGCGCACGCTGCTGGAGGCTTCCGTGGCCTTGAAATCGATTTTCGCGATGGCGGAAATGGACTGACCGATAGCGTCCAAGGTCGCGGAAACCTCGTAGTGTTGGGCGAGAAAATTTGCAGGGGTGGGAACCTGCGCGCGGAGCGGCGCCGCGCCCAGACCGAGAACCAGCAGTGCAAAAATGAAGCAGGTGCTAAATACTCTTCGACGAAGGGCCATCGGACCCCTTTCCAGTGGGTTCAAGCCAGCTTTCCGGTACATGTATAGGATACCAAACCCCTCAGTTCGCGTTGCTTTCGCCTGCCTGCAAGTAGGCGGCAATCGCATCAGCCGCGCGCTCGACCGCTCCGGGCGGCCCCAGCAGCTCACGCACTTCGGCCAAGCCCTTGCACATCTCTTCTACGCGCCTCTTGCCCTCTTCGGATGGGGAGAGCAGCCTCGCCGCTTCCTCGGCAAGGCGCCGCGGAGTGAAATCATCCTGGATTAATTCGGGCACTACTGCGCGCCCGGCGATCAGATTCACCATACTGAAATACTTGGTGCTCACCAAGGGTTTCGCCAGTTTGGCCGTCAGGGGAGACAAGCGATAGACGACAATCATCGGCTTTCCGAGCAGCGCGGTTTCCACGGTCGCCGTGCCGCTGGAGACAATCGCCAAGTCCGCGGCGGCCACAGCGTTGTACGTGTGTTGTGCCACGAATTTGACTTGCCATTGCGCCGGGAACATCGCTTTCAGTTGTTCCAGGTTCAGCCCCGGGGCTACCGCGAGCACAAGCTCCAGTTGGCCCGCAAACGTGCTTCTGATCTCCTGCAAAGCTTCGACCAGGACCGGCACATGGTGCGCAATTTCTCCCCGGCGGCTGCCCGGCAGGATCGTGAGGATAGGGCGCCCCTCTATAAGACCGTATTTCCTGCAGAATTCTTCCCGTGTCAACGTTGATTTCACGTTTCCCACCAGGGGATGACCGATGAATTTCACCGGTACACCGGCATCGGCATAGAACTTCTCTTCAAATGGGAAGATGCACAGCGCCAGAGCGAATCGCCGCCGGACCAGATTGGCGCGCCAGGGCCGCCAGGCCCAGAATTGCGGACAGATGTAGTAGACGTTGCGAATGCCTTTTGGAAGCAATTTGCGCGCCAGCCGCAAATGAAAACCAGGGAAGTCCGTAAGTATCGCCAGCGGCGGGCGCCGGCGTTCTGCTTCGTCCACGAGGTGCCTCATGGCGCGGCGCAAAGAGGGAAGTCGCTTCAGCACTTCGGTGATGCCCACGACCGAGACTTCTGAATAATCCGTGATGATCTCAACGCCAGCGGCGCGCATTTGCGGCCCACCCATGCCGAACAGCGCCACGTCGAGGCGTTGCTTCAACGCGGTCGCGAGACGAGCGGCGTACATGTCTCCGGAAGCTTCGCCAGCGGAGAGAAGGAGGGGGATAGGCGGCATTTGCGATTTTCGCCGGCTTCAGTCGCTGGCTGGAAGCGGCAACGGCTCGGCAGTCCCGTTTGCTTCCATAGGGAGATGCAACTCTTGCTCTTTGTACTGGAGCTGGTAAAGCCGGTAGTAGATCCCGCGCTCGGCGAGAAGCTCCTGATGCGCGCCCTGCTCGCGCAACCGGCCCTTGTGAAATACGAGGATGCGATCCGCGTGCTGGATGGTACTCAGACGATGAGCAATCACCAGCGCGGTGCGCCCGGACAGCAAGCGGTTCAACGCTTCGCGAATGAGCAGCTCTGTTTTGGTGTCCACGCTCGAGGTGGCTTCGTCGAGAATCAGGAAGCGCGGATTATGCGCCAGCGCGCGGGCAAAATTGATGAGCTGCCTCTGGCCGACGGAAAGTGTTGAGCCACGTTCGTTGACGCTGGAAGCGACTCCCTCTGGAAGCGACCGTATGAAATCCCCAAGCCCAATCTCATCGACAGCACGTTCGACGGTGCCGCGGTCAATGCCCGGCGTGCCGAGCCGGATATTTGTTTCGATAGTACCGGTGAAGAGGAACGGATCCTGCAGCACGATGCCGAACTGCCGCCGCAAATCTTGCAGATCGATGGTTCGAATGTCCTTGCCGTCAAGAAGAATCTGGCCGCGCTGAACATCGTAAAAGCGCAGCAGCAAGGAAATCAGGGTGGTCTTGCCAGCGCCGGTGTGTCCCACGATGGCGAAGGTTTGCCCGGGCTCCACGCGAAAGGAAACGTCACGCAAAACCCAATCTTCGTCGGCGGGCTCAGGAGTGTTGCGATAGCTGAACCAAACGTTGCGAAATTCAATCTCGCCGCGCGGATGATCGAGCGGAATGGCGTTGGGATCCGATTCGACCAGCACCGGTTCATCCAACAGCTTGAAGATGCGCTCGGAGGCCGCCATCGCGGATTGCAGGATGTTGAATTTCTCGCTGAGGTCCTGGATTGGCCGGAAAAAACGCTGCGCATACATAGTGAACGCCGCGAGGACGCCGAGGCTGAGATGATTGCCTTGAAGAATGCGGTTTCCGCCGGACCAATAGATCAGGGCGATGGTGGCGAAGCTGAGAAATTCGACTGCCGGATAAAAGAGGGCGTAAGCGAGAATGGCATCGCGCCAGGCGAGCATATTGTCGCGATTGCGCATCTCAAATTCTTCCATGGCTTTGCGTTCGCGGTTGAAGAGCTGCACCACGCTCATTCCGGAAATGTACTCCTGAAGAAAAGCGTTGATGCGGGCAATGGCGGTCCGAATGCGGCGATTGGCGTCGCGGACGAATTTGCGGAAGATCATGGTGACGATCAGGATGCCAGGGAGGACGGCGAGCGTGTCGAGCGCCAGGCGTTTGTCGATCGTGAAGAGCAGGCCGGCCATGACCACGAGGAGAAAGAAGTCGTTGATCATGGTAACGACGCCAGCGGCGAAGAGATCGTTGAGGGCATCGACGTCCGTGGTGACGCGGGTCACCAGGCGGCCGACGGGATTACGGTCGAAATAGCTCATCGGCAGGCGCTGCATGTGGGCGAAGATTTCGCGGCGCATGTCATACATGGTTTGCTGGCCGACGCGCTGCATGATGCGGATCTGAATGTATTGGGCAAGGAAATCGAACGCCAGCACTGCCAGCAAGAGCAGGCTAAGCCAGCCAACGCCCGACCGTGCAGTGCCTTCCGGAATAACGTGGTGCATGGCTGGGACAAAATAGGCATCAATCGCCTTCCGGAATATCGCGGGCGGGGCAAGCTCGAGCGGGGTAACGATGGCCACCATGACGAGGGCGAGGACTACGCGCCATTTGTACGGCTTCATGTATCGCAAAAGCCGCCGCATCAAGCGCGAATCGTACGCTTTGCCGAGGGCCTCTTCTTCGTGCAGGTTGCTCATGCGCGCTCGAGCTCTTCTTCCAGCAACTGCTTCTGGTACAAATCCGCGTAATAGCCGCCGCGCGCGAGCAACTCGTCGTGCGTTCCGCGTTCGGCGATGGCGCCGGCGATCAAAACAACGATCTGGTCGGCGTCCCGGACCGTCGAGGTACGATGCGAAATGAGAATCGTGGTACGGCCTTCCATGATTCCGCGCAGTCCGGTGAGAATGCGCTCCTCGGTTTGCGTGTCGACGGCGGAAAGCGAATCGTCGAGGATCAGAATTCGCGGATCGCGGACGACGGCGCGCGCAATCGCGGCCCGCTGCTTTTGTCCGCCAGAGAGAGT
>WNFT01005851.1_pt1 | contig 12045 bp, 5 predicted proteins | sample 5400191 | NCBI WGS metagenome assembly WNFT01 (sample SAMN13153359, study PRJNA577476) | soil metagenome | isolation source: 80 cm saprolite under Madrone tree | place: USA:California | collected 2016-06-14
CTCCTTTTCGGTGGGAGATTGCCCTTTCGATGCGGCTTCGTCATCCCATTTCAACTGCGAGCTGCTGATACCAGTGCGGGCGCTGTATTCTCTGCAGGACTGACGGCTACCCTGGAGGCAAGTCACCCGGAGGAATTCTACACTCGGTTGAAAATCCGGTGCGGGCACTTGATCGTAGAATCCCGGTCTCTCTGATGACTCAACGCCCCGCCTCACAGAGCTACCCGTTCAACTCGTCGAGCAGCGCCTTGGCGTCTTTCAGGTCCGCGGTGTCGAAGCCCTCGGTGAACCAGCCGTAGATTTCGGCGAGCATCGTACGCGCCTCGTCACGACGACCCTGTTTGTCGAGCAGCCGCGCGAGACTCACCGTCGCGCGCAATTCCCGCGATTTGGCGCTCTGCTTGCGCGCTGTCTCAATCGCGCGCTCAAAGCAACTATAAGCTTCCGCGGCGTTGCGAGCACCCTGCTTCAACAGCAACTCGCCTTTGAGCCGATGCATCTCAGCCTCGTACTGACGGATTTCGTGTTCATCTGCGGCAGCCAGCGCTTCCGTCAAGGCGCTCAGCCCGTCGTCGAAGCGCCCAGTTTTCATGCACGCTTCAGCCAGCAGGGTCAGATAATACGGCCGGTACAGTTCCGCCCCCGTCGCGTGAGACGCGGCTAGACCTTCCTGTATCAGCACAATCCCCTCTTCGTCGTGTCCCCGTTCGGCCATTGCCCAGCCGCGCAGACTAGTCGCCGAAGCCAAAAAGCCGGGGAACCCGTGCTCGGCAGAGGGTGCAATCACGCTATCCGCAGCCTCTTGAGCTGCGGGTGCCTCCCGCCGGTATTGACGCAGAACGCCAAAAAACAACTCGGCAAAGGCGAGGCCAAGCGGATGAAATAGCGCCCGAGCTAACGCCGTCGCTTCATTGCCCCGCTTGAGAGCCTGGTCCGGGTAGCCGAGGTACCACAGAGTCACGGCCGCGTATGACAGGCACAACACTCCGACATCAACCCCGCCATAGCGGAAGGCAAGCGGCCGATGGCGCTCACGATCATAGAGGGAGAGCGCCATTTCGAGATGCTCCCTGGCAAGAAGCAACTCTCCCATGAAAGACAAGGTGTTTCCTAAAGCGTACCGCGCGTACATCAGTAGCGCTGGATCGTTCGCGCTCTCTGCGCGCTGCAGGAGCCGTTCGGCAAGCTCATAGGCCGTCTGTAACTGAGCTCGCAATAGATGGTTGAGCCACAGTCCATACAGGGCGGGGAAAAGCTCCGGGGGGTCGCCCAACCGCTCACAAAGTTCCCGCGCGCGAGCGTAAGCTCGCGCGACTTCCGGCGCGGCAATCCCTCTAACGGCGATTAACGCCGGGCCAACTGCCAGTTGGAGGAGCAATTCTCGCCGGATGTGCTCGGGACTGTCCGGCTGCCTGTCGAGCAGATCTATTCCCGCCGTGAGGCGATTGATCGCATCAGCATACGCGGAGCGTTGCGCCGCCTGCTGGCCCGCGCGCCCCAGGTATTCCACCGCCTTGGCGACGTTATCGCTGCGGCCGTAATGATGCGCCAAAACGCCCAGATGATCCTCCAACTGCTCGGCGAACATCGACTCCAGCGCTTGTCCGGCGCGCTCGTGCAAGAGCTTGCGGCGCTCGACCAGCAGCGCGTTGTAAGCCACTTCCTGGGTCAGCGCATGCTTGAAGATGTACTCGACGTCGTGCGCCGCCAGCTGCTCGTAGATGAATTCCCCGGCCTGCAGCCGCGAGAGCATGCACTCCAACTCGTCGTCCGTCTTGGACGTCACGCGCTGCACCAGCCCGAGCGGAAATTCTCGTCCCAGCACCGCCAGGGTCTGCAGCAACTCCTTATCCTCTGTCGACAGCCGGTCGATACGTGCGGCGAGCACGCCCTGCACCGTGGCGGGGACCTTCACCGCGTTCATTGACCGAGCGAGCCTGATTGCGCCGTTCCGGTGGAGCACGCCGTCCTCGAACAGGGACTGTACTATCTCCTCCATGAAGAACGGGTTGCCTTCGGTGCGGTCGATGATCATCCGCTTGAGGCCGGCGAGTTCGTCCTGCACCCTCACCCGTCCGGCGACCTGAAGGTCCCCGGCTGGCCTCTCCCGGCTTGCGCCGGCCGACTGGGTCGCAGGCGCGGGCGAGGCGCCCAAGAGCGCGGAGAGCATCTCATCGGCCGACTCTTTACCGAGCGGATCGAGGCGCAATTGCGTGTAGTAGGTCTTGCTATTCCACTTATGTGAGTATTCGGGACGGTAATTCACCAGCAGCAGAAATTTCGCGGTGCCGATCGAATCGGCCAGCAGGTTCAGCAATTCCTGGGTCGCCTCGTCGATCCAGTGCAGGTCTTCGAAGATCACCATCAGCGGCTGGTTGAGCGATTCGCGCAGCAGGATGCGCTTGATCGCTTCCAGCGTGCGGCGCTTCTTGATCTGGCCGTCCATCTGCGCAAGCGGGTCGTCGCCTTCGACGATTCCAAGCAGACTGAACAGGTACGGCAACGTGTCATCCAGACTTCGGTCTAGGATCGTGATCTTGCCGGCGACCTTCTCGCGGCGCGTTCGTTCATCATCCTCGCCTGCAATCCTGAAGTAGTTGCGCAGCAGATCGATCACCGGCAGATATGCGGACGCCTTGCCATGTGAAACCGAAAAGGTCTCCAGCACCATCCAGCCGAATTGCGATGTCGCCTTGAATTCATAGTACAGGCGCGACTTGCCGACCCCCGGCTCGGCCATCGCCGCGACGATCTGCCCGTGCCCCGACTTGGCCAGCTCGGCGGCGTGCCTGAGCGTCTCCATCTCGCGCTCGCGCCCGACGAACTTGGTCAGACCACGCCCCACCGCGCGCTGCAATCGGGTGCGCAGCGGCCCCAGCCCGGTCACTTCGTGGACATTGACCGGCTCGCTGACGCCTTTGACTTTGGTCGCGCCGAGCGGCTTCAGGATGAAGTAGCCTTCGCACAGTCTGCGGGTGTTTTCGCTAACCGCTATTGAACCGACAGGCGCCGCCGTTTGCATCCGCGAAGCGAGGTTGGTGGTGTGTCCGATCGGCGTGTACTCGACCTGAGCCGCACCGGTCTGGATCGAGCGGACCACGACTTCGCCGGTGTTGATACCGACACGGCCCTGAATCGGACTGCTGCCGTCGGCAACCACTTTCGCCGAATACCGCTCTAGCTCTTCCTGCATGCGGAGCGCTGCATAAAGTGCACGCTGCGCATGGTCCTCGTGCGCCACCGGCGCCCCGAACAAGGCGAAAATCCCGTCGCCGGTGGATTGCACCACGTAGCCGTCGTAGCGATGCGTCGCGTCGATCATCAGCTTGAGTGCCGGATCGATGATCGCGCGCGCCTCTTCTGGGTCGAGGTCTTCCATCAGCTCGGTCGAACCCTTGATATCCGCGAACAGCGCCGTGACGGTCTTGCGCTCGCCGTCGAGCACCGTCGAAGCGCCCGGCTGCTCTGGCGTGACACGAATATTAGGAGCCGTCGATGCGGCCGCGGGCTTTGCAGGCGCGGACTCCGTAGCGATCCGCGTGCCGCATTTCTTGCAGAATGTGGCGTCCGGCTGATTAGTGGTGCCACAGGTGGCACAGATCGATTCGAGCTTAGCGCCGCATGCATCGCAGAACAAAGCGTCGGCGGAATTGTCGTGGTTGCAGGACGCGCAGCGCATCGGGTCTCCTGTCGACTCAGTTACTACCACGCCCTCCGCGAACGGCGGAAGCAGCACGGTGCTCTCGGAGCGCGTAGCGGAGTGGTCGATCAACGGTGCTCGGTAGTTCCTCCATCACACTTCGTGCCAGCCGGGTAGTCTGGCTAGGTGGGCTTCGTCACCCAGTTACGCATTAACAGCGGCAACGAGGTCCCATTGGATTGGCGATGGGCTGGCGGATGCCGTCGTCTGCCCGCTATCATGGCCGAACCCACCGAACATTGGGCGGGTTGGCTGGACGCTGCGTAAGAAACGTGCTTGATCCGCGCGGAACGTTCAGTAGGGAGGGGTTATTAAGTGAAGTCCACTCGAAATCGGTGTGGTGCCGGAGTGGCACCGCAAGGCTTCTAAAGTGAGACAGAACGAAATCGTCGCCTCAAAACCTGCGCGAGTGCTGCCAGCTAAAGAGCCGGAGCTGCAAGGCGCGAACTCTCATAGCGTTGACGAATCGCACGACGGCATAAATGGTGATGGCGGATCGGCCGCGGGCTTGGTAGGCACTCGCGTTGCGACGCCTGAGAATGACGATTCCCTGTCGTCCCCCGAGCTCTACCTCAACCGCGAGTTGACCTGGCTTGCATTCAACCGCCGGGTTCTGGCCGAAGCGGAGGACGAGCGCAACCCGTTGCTCGAGCGGCTCAAATTTCTCGCGATCACCGCCTCCAATCTTGACGAGTTCTTCATGAAACGGATCGGCGGCCTGAAGCAGCAGGCCGCTGCCGGCGTTCAACAGCTTACGGTCGACGGGCGTACGCCATCGCAGCAGATCGCTGAATGCTATGCTGAGGTCCGCGCGCAGGAGCAGCGCCAGCGCGAAATTCTGGCCGGGCTTCTAACCCTGCTGAAGGCACACGGTATCGGGTTGGTTTCGTATGAGGACCTGAGTGTCGAGGAGCAGTCCGCGCTGCGTGAATCCTATTTCACCAACATCTTCCCGCTGGTCACGCCGCTCGCGATCGATCCCGCGCATCCTTTTCCCTTTGTCTCGAACCTTTCGCTGAACCTGCTCGTCACGGTCCGGGGAGCCGGCGACGGCGACTCTTCGCTGGCGCGGGTGAAGGTCCCCGTCGGCGCGGGGATTCCGCGATTTATCCGCGTCGGCCAGAGCAACCGGTTCACCTCGCTCGAAGACGTCATCGCGCACAACCTCGACCTGCTGTTCCCGGGAATCGAGGTGGCTTCGTGCGAGCTTTTCCGCGTCACGCGCAACGCCAATACCGAGCGAGACGAAGAAGACGCCGACGACCTGCTCGCGCTCATCGAGACTGAACTGCGAGATCGCCGCTTCGCGCCGATCGTGCGGCTCGAAGTGATGCAGGGAATGGACCCGGTGCACCGTGGGATGCTCGCAGCCGAACTCGGACTCGACGAGCGCGCCGACGTCTTCGAGGTCGACGGCGGGATCCTCGCGATGCGCGATCTGATGGAGCTTGCCGCGCTCGATGTCCCCGCTTTGCACGATCCGCCGCACCGGCCGGCCGACCATCCACGGCTGCAGGAGCCGCGCAATATTTTTCACATAATTCGCGACGCCGGTTCGATCCTGCTCTTCCATCCCTACGAGTCATTCTCGACCTCGGTCGAACGCTTTCTGCGCGAGGCGAGCACGGACCCCAAGGTGCGCGCAATTAAAATGACGCTCTACCGCACCTCCGCGGACGCTCGTATCATCGGCTATCTGTGCGACGCGGCTCGCAACGGAAAGCAGGTCGCCGTCGTGGTCGAGCTCAAGGCGCGGTTCGACGAGGAAGCCAATATTCACTTCGCGGCCCGGCTCGAGCAGTTCGGAATCCACGTTGTATACGGCGTCGTCGGATTCAAGACTCACTGCAAGGTCATCCAGGTCGTGCGACAGGACTACAACGGCCTGCGCCGCTACGCTCATATCGGCACCGGCAATTATCATCCCGGCACCGCGCGCCTCTACGCCGATTTCGGTCTGCTCACCGCCGACGACGTCATCGGCCGCGATCTCACGGAGCTTTTCAATTTCCTGACCACCGGTTACCGGCCCAGGCGCAAGTACGGCAAGCTCCTGCCCGCGCCGGCTTTTCTCAAGCAAGCCCTGCTCGATCGGATCGAGCGCGAGATAAGCGTGCAGTCGCAGGACTCGGTTCGCGGCGGCTTGATCCAGTTCAAAGCAAACGCTCTCGAGGACGCTGACATCACGCGCGCGCTGTATTGCGCAGCACGCGCCGGCGTGAAGGTCGACCTCATCGTGCGCGATACCTGCCGTTTGCGGCCGGGCCTCGCCGGGCTCTCCGAGAACGTCCGGGTGGTGAGCATCGTCGGCCGTTTTCTCGAGCACGGACGCATCTACTACTTCCGCAATGGCGGCGACGAGGAGTACCTAATCGGCTCGGCCGATTGCATGAAACGTAATCTCGAAAGCCGCGTCGAGGTAGTGGTGCCTGTCGAGGATGTCCAGTTGCGCAAGGAATTGCGCACTGTGCTCGATAGTCAGTTGAAACCCAACCGTTGCCAGTGGGTAATGCAGTCCGACGGCAGTTACGTACGCAGTACGGCCTCCGAAAGCTGCCAACAGTATCTCATTGACCTTGCCGAGAAGGGAACGCTGCGGCGCCGTCAGCGCCGCGGCTTTGCGCACCGCGCCGTCCGCAGTTGAGAGCGGAATTCTAAGAGAAAGCATGTGGAACCTCTGAGAGGTTCCACGCCTCCCGCAATATCCAGATGCGGGCTTCGCCCTCTTAATACTCACGCCATTAGAAGGGGCGTTATAGCCAGCCACAGGGCGCGCGTGCGGCAGAATTTATGAGTATCGACTGAAACAAATGCGGGCTTCGCCCTCTTAAATACCCGTGGGAGAGCTTTTGCGTAACTCGCTCTCTGCCTTTTGAACCCCTCTCTCGGACCGGGAGAGGCCGCCGGGCGCGCAGCGCGAGGCGGTGAGTCAGATGAAAAATGGTTTGAAATTCCTTCTCTGACAATGATTCTGACGCCGCGCGCGGGATTGCGCACGCAACGTGCGCCCCTCGCGCGCGGCTACCAATGACCCTCACCTTGATCCTCTCCTGAAAGGGCGAGGGGTTACGCAAAGCTCTCCAGCGGGAAGGGCGAAACCTTTCAAAGGTTTCGCCCTCTTTTCCACTCCCTCTTTTCCACTCCCTCCTTTCCATGCCTCATCGCTTACGAGTGCTAGGAATCAGTAGAGATGATACTTCACGCACGATGAGCGCTCGAAGGTGCTCGCAGGTGGCGGGAGACGAGATCCTTTACGCCCAGTCGCTCGACGCCGCTCAAGAACCCGTTATACTTTCTGAGTATGGGCATCAAACTTCGGTCCCTCCGTTTCGCCAATTATCTCGGTGTCGCGTCTGAACCCGTCGAAATTCAGTTTCATCCTCGTTGTACGGTCCTTTGCGGACCAAACAATAGCGGCAAGACCACGTCCCTTACCGCTGCATCCCTCTTGTGTGAGGCAATGCGTACTTCTGCTTACTCCGACCGAAGCGGCACTCGCGATTTCTCGACCGGCACGGGGTCTCCACTCACGCATGAAATGTTGAACTTTCGCACTCAATCGAACAATTGTCCGTTCGATGCTGAGCTCTCAATCGACCGCAGACTCCTAACGTTTTCCTTGGATGGGGCCGCCAACGAGCCCGTGCGTGTGAGGTTCGGGGTAATACTGGCCGGAGGACAGAAGCGCCTAAGACACTTTACTTTAGGTAGCCAGGAAGTATTTCGCCCCGGCTTTCCCACGGCTTTCCTTGCACCGCGAGATGATGGCAATTACGGCCCCGTGGACACTCGCTCTTCGACGATTCTACAGCTTCCAATGTTGCTCGCAGATAGGATGGTCTTCTTCTCTTCACACCGTAGCGTTCGCGCTCAGCTTGGAAGTGCGCAGCTCGATAACCTTCAGCAACTCGCAGAAGGAATCGGTATCGTCTCTTGGGTGTCAACTGCGATGAACCCCAACACGAGAGACGGGATAGCGGTTGAACGGTACAAATCACTGAAGGAGTTCGAATCCGAGTTTGGCGACTTTGCGGGTTTCCCTTCCTGCTCACTGTCTATTGGAGGAGATGAATTAAACGTCCATATCGATGGTCACCCGGTACCTATTTCACGCCTTGGAGCCGGAATAGGCGAGTGCTTGGTCATGATGCTCGTCTGCAAAATCGCCCGCGAATGGCTTCCTCGCATTGGACGTCCGCCAATAGAAATCATGCTGGTCGAAGAGCCAGAGCTTCATCTCCATCCAAGACTCCAGAGAAGACTGCTTAGCTACTTACTGAAATATGCAGAGAGCAACGACGTTCAGCTTATACTTAGTACGCACAGCGCCACGGTTCTCAATGCTGTCTATCTCGCGGGTGGTTCTGTCTACCGCACTGAATATGACGGTGCGAAACAGCAGGTGTTGGTCAATCCGGTTCGCGCAACCGACCGTTTACTAGCGCTCCTCAAGGACATCGGCGCTTCGCCGGGCGACCTGCTACAGGCCGACAAGGTCCTTTGGGTCGAGGGACCCCGCGACATCCCGGTTTTCAAAGCATGGTTATCAAAAGCCCCGAGCTTTCAGAGCCAGAACGTGGCCGTTTTGTCACTCGGAGGCGACGCTCCCGCGAGTAACGATTTTGATATCAACCAACTGCTCGTGCTGAATCCGACCTGCCTCGTTGTTCTGGACAGCGAAAAGACTGGACCCGACGCGAGTGCCAAGGCAACTCGGCTAACAACTGAACGAAAGTGTCGGCACGCTGGCATCCCGTGCCTTCTTACGGAACGCCGGTCTACAGAAAATTACTTCACTTATCGAGCATTAAGCACCATCTACTCAGGATTTGCGTCCGAGGTTGAACCGTATGCGAAGTTGACGGATTACGACCCATCCTTCTCCAAGGACGATAACGGAAGGATTGCCGTCGCGATGGACTGGTCCGATGTTGCCGCGACGGACATCGGTCAAGCGCTTGAGACCTTTTTGAAACGCTAATAGCTCCCAGCCGGAAGCGCGGGGACACTATACTAGCAGGGTGCCAGGAATCAGAAGAGCGCGATATCCGGTTCGAGACCCATCAAGACCCGGCCGTAATTGCGCATGCCTGCCTCGTAGTTGAGCGCCACGTGCTGCGCCATTGCATGGAGGTCGCGCCAGAACCGTTGAATCGATTCGCTTTCAAAAATGGAGCGCGCCCCGGCGAGGTCGACAAGGTTGTCCACCACTTCGCGGGCGCGCCGCGCAATATACGCCCGGCAGGCGAACGTCCTGACACGTCCCACCAGGTCCAGGCTTCGCTCACCTCGACCGACTTCCATTAACTCGTCCGCGCATCGATGGAGAAGACTCTCGAGAGTTTCAAGCGTAAGCATCGACTCGGCGAATACGGTCTGCGAGAGTACCAGTTCCGCTTGGCGCTGTTGCTGATAGCGCGGCGTGCGGATGCGCGCCGAACGGTTGAAGAGCGCCGCCACCGCCTGGGCTCCGCCCACGCTGGGCGGCACCAGTGAGATTCCCAATCCGGGAAAGATCGGAACGCGATATAGCAGGCCCGGATTATAGGCCAGCCCGGGCGCCTGTCCGGTCTCCATAGTCCGGCTTAACCGGAACGCTCTGTGGCGCGGAATGAAGGCGTCGTGTGCCTCGATGCTCGCGCTGGCGGAGCCTCGCAGGCCCATCGTGTGCCAGTCGTCTACAACCTGATATTCGCGCTTGGGCATGAAGAACATCAGGTACTCGGGTTTGCCGCCATCCTCGAAAGGCGCGAATGCGCCGACGGCGGACCATTGCGCCCAAGGCAGGCCGCTCAAAAAGCCCCATCGCCCATTGAGGCGAAAGCCTCCATTCGCAAGCTCGGCCTGACCAGTTGGCGCAAAAGAATCTACAAAGACGCAATTCGAATCCTTTCCCCAAAGCTCCTCCTGCAGCTCCGGTTCGACGAACGCTCCCCACCAATGATGGCAGCCGATTATGCAGTAGAGCCACGAGAGCGACACGTCGTAATGCGCCAGGATTTGGGCCACGCGAACAAATTCGGGGAATCCGGATTCGTAGCCGCCGAAGCGCCTGGGCTGCAGAATCTTAAGCAGCCCCGAGTCGATCAGCGATTGAACCACTCGATCGTCGGCTTGGCGATTTCGCTCAGCCTCAGCGGCGGTGCGTTCGGCTTGCCGGCCAATGGCATGCGCCTGTTCGAGAAAATGGCTGAGCGATGGGGATTTATCACTTGCCTGTTGCGACACGCTCGAAGCCATGTCGGTCTCCTTTCCCGCGCGCTGCTTTTCGCGAGCGACTCGAAACGCAAATTCTTAGCTGCGCAGCTTGGTGATCGTCGACGAGACAGCGGTAACGGATGAGACAGCGGTAACGCTTTTATTTGCCTCGTTGCGCTCGGCGGCGCACGTCCCAGACTCCTTAGCTCGGCTCCGCTTCGCCTAGTGTCATATGTGGCTGCTGCCCTCACCCGCGCGCGCCAGGCGCGCTTGCCCTCTCCCTGGACAGGGAGAGGGATCGGAAATGGACATCGAGAGGAAGCAAAAAATTCATAGACTCGGAGGATGACAGCTTTACCCGTATAAAGGCATTTGCGGGACGCCACACCAAGCGAACTTTACTTAAGCCTGTAAACGATAGAGTTTCGCCGCATTCTCGAAAACGATCTTCCGAGTTACATCTTCCGGAACTCCCGCGAAGTCCTTTTCGATTATCTTGCGCGAGTTGGGCCAGGTCGAATCCGTATGCGGGAAGTCTGACGCCCACATGTAATTGCTCGACCCGAAAAACCTATATGTTGCCGGACCAACAGGATCATCCTGGAAGGTCGCCCAGAGCTGTCGCCGCATGTAATCGCTGGGCTTAAGCGGTAGCGGCTCCGGCGTCAATGCGGAGTATTTTTCCCATGCGTGGTCCAGACGATACATGTAATGAGGCAGCCAGCCGACGTCGTTCTCAGCCGACACGAGCTTGAGCCGCGGAAAACGCTCGAGCACGCCACTGACTATGAGTGAAGTTAGCGAGCGCTGAATCTCGTGAATCACGTTGGCGTACATCTCGAGACGCGTCGGCCCCGCCAGACTGACTATATTCCCGGTTTTGGGGTCCACCTCGAGTTTGCTCTCGGTGCGGAGCCCCAAATCATCGCGCCGCGAAGCCCTATCCTGGCGCAACGCTCGAGTTCTTTGATTCCTTCTCCGATATCTTCGAGCGAAATTAGTGCGTTGCCGACCAATCGCTTCGGGTTGTACGAGCAGAACTCGGCAAGCCAGTCGTTGTAAGCGCCGAAGCACGCGCGCTGCAAGCCGGCGTCGTCGAGGCTGAAGAGCCGCATCCCAAGGGTAGTGTACAGGACTTCCGCCTCGACGCCGTCGATATCCTGGTCCTTGATCCGCTCGGCGGGGTCCCATCCGCTCGGCCGCGCCGCTTCGTAGCCCTTGGTCAAATGCTCCTTAAGCTCTGTTCCGCTTCTGCCGGTGCCGAAACCGCCGGCGACAGGGAACGGACTGATACCCGGCGCCACGAAAACGTAACCGGCGCCTTTGTCATTCTTGACCACGCGCGGCGCCTGGTCCCTGTACTTCACGTCGAGCCGCGTCGCCCAGAAATCCGCGGGCTCCATTACGTGCGAATCAGCCGACATCACATGCATCTCGTACATAGTTGTTTACTCCTTGGTCAAATGTGGACGTGCATTAATCTGCAAAATACTACTTCGTTCCATTTCTATGAGTTTGTCGTTGCGAGCGCTTGTTCACTTGACGCTCGACCAACGCATCCCGTTTGCCATGCGACGACGTCTCCGAAATGCGAAGGTCGCATCCCTGCCCCGAAAGGTCAACGTCTGAGAACTCGGTTGAAATGGCATCAGCTTCGACTGTCTTATGCATTCACAATGCAAGTTACGGTTGACAAGGCAATCCCACATTGGCCATATTACCGCGAGACCCTTGAGGCTCCCGTTCTCGAAGTTCCTTGGATTAAGTCGCGGACGTGGCCTCGGTCAAGGCACTAGGCGGGACGCGATGGCGTCCCGGGGGAGGAAACGACCATGAAACGCGGAAGTTTTGTTCCGGTAATCCTCTTGGCAATCGCGATGGTGGCGCTGACTGGCCGCCCAGCCCGCTCAGCCCCCACGACGCTAACGAAGACAACTGATATGACCAGCCCGTTCATCGGCAGCGTCTTCGATTTGGTCACCAACGAAATCGTCGATGTATCCGCCACCCTCCATGTTGTCGTCAACGTGTCCTTAGATGTTTCAAACCCTTTGGCCGATACCTGCTCGGGTGTCACCAATGTCGAATCCACGTACACCGCAACGGGTCGCACGACCAAGGCCAAGTACCGTATAGCCGTCAACACC